>Ga0196963_10001525_pt1 | contig 15410 bp, 12 predicted proteins | sample S1_5metaG_FD_148600 | JGI IMG/M metagenome (GOLD analysis project Ga0196963, IMG submission 148600) | Soil microbial communities from Anza Borrego desert, Southern California, United States - S1_5 | ecosystem: Environmental > Terrestrial > Soil > Desert | place: USA: California | collected... | reverse complement strand
ACCGTACCGATTAATGGAGATTAGTCAGTTTAGGAGCGTTGTCTGGAACTTTTACCAAGAAGCTCGGCGTGATCTACCGTGGCGCCGTAACCTTGACCCGTACGCGATTGTCGTCTCCGAAGTTATGCTTCAACAAACCCAGGTTAGTCGGGTTATTCCCAAATTCCAATTATTTTTAGAAAAATTTCCAACATTTGACGTCCTGGCAAACGCGACCATTGGTGAATTACTGAACGTCTGGCAGGGCTTGGGCTACAACCGCCGGGCCTTGGCGCTGCAAAACCTAGCGAAAATTATTGTCGCTGATTACGGTGGCGTTCTACCGCGAGATCCGGCGGCGCTGGAAACACTGCCCGGCATCGGCAAGGCAACTGCCCGATCGATTCTAGTTTTTGCTTTCAATCAGCCGCTCGTTTTTATTGAAACCAATATCCGCCGGGTGTTTATTCACCACTTCTTTGCCGATAAGTCGGGAGTTAATGACAAGCAGCTGATACCCTTTGTCGAAGCCGCCCTTGATCGAGCCCGGGCGCGAGAATGGTACTGGGCGCTGATGGATTACGGCAGTTTTTTAGGCCGGGCGACGGTTAACGCAAACCGGCGAAGTGTTCATTATACTCGCCAGAGCCAGTTTGCCGGGTCGCGCCGACAGCTGCGCGGTCGGATTCTTAAAGCCCTCTTAGCAGGCAGGCTCTCCGCCAAAGAATTAGTGGCCGTGACCGAACGATCCTTGACGGAAGTCGTTGACGTCCTCAAGGAATTAGAGCGCGAGCAGTTTATCCGTCAGCAGCAACAGCGCTGGCAACTCAACGGCTAGGCAACGGGTTTATTTTTCACTACACTGGCTATACGAATGCAAGAGATCGATTTCAACGAGAGGAGATTCTATGAATAAAATTGATATCTCCACCTCGACGATGGTCCGCTTTCTGCTGCTCCTCTTAGGACTGTGGCTGCTGTATGTCACTCGGGACGTGCTGGTTCTTCTATTTATGGTACTGATTATCGTTGCCGCCCTGTCCCCGACCGTTGATCGCTGGGCTCGATATCTGACGCGCCCCGGCGCCGTCGTGGCCATATTCTTGCTGATCTTCTTTGTTATTACCCTGGTTTTTTCGCTGCTGGTACCACCGTTTGTCGATCAGTTGCGTGACTTTACGTTGAACTTGCCGCTCTATGCCGACCAATTATCGAGAAGCGACAGCCCTGGGTTTATCCATACGCTGACCAACGTTATTAAAGATAACCTCAACACAATTTCCTCACAGCTCAGCAATCTCAGCGCCAACGTGCTATCTAAGACGGTCGGTGTGATTAGCGGCTTAGTCGCCGTGGTTACCATTTTGGTGTTGAGTTTTTATCTGCTCTTGGAAGAAGAGGGGATGAAAAAGATGTATCGAGGGCTGCTGCCGGAAGAGTGGCACGCTCCGCTCTCAGAGATCACCCGAAAGATTGCCATTAAACTCGGCGCGTGGTTGCGAGGGCAAATTATTCTCATGGCTGTCGTTGGTCTGCTGACCAGTCTCGGTTTACTCTTAATCGGCCAGCCGTACGCTCTGACGCTCGGTATTTGGTCTGGTGTGACTGAGGTTATTCCGATCGTCGGTCCTTGGATTGGGGCAGTGCCGGGTGTCGTAATCGGGCTGACCGAGTCGCCGCTCCAAGGTTTCCTAGCCTTGATCGTCTACCTCGTTGTTCAACAGCTGGAGAATACCGTGTTAGTCCCGAAGATCATGGGTAAAGCCGTCGGCCTTAACCCCTTTGTGGTTATCTTGGCAATTTTGATCGGTGGAAAGCTCTACGGCCTGACCGGAGTATTACTTTCCGTCCCAGTCGCCGCCGCGATCAGCGTAGTGGTTGAAGACTGGGCGGTTATTCAACAGACGATCCGGCCGACCAAAGCCCGCTCCTCGACGGAGTAAACGGTTATGAAAATTTTGCTCGGGTCGTTGACCTACCCGCTGCCAAACGGTGTCACTAATTCAATTAACCTGACGCTCGATGGGTTTACGGCCGCCGGTCACGAGCTGCTTATTGTTGCCCCGGATTACGGTACCGGCCACGTTCGTAAAGAACATCGGCCAGTGGCCTCTTCGCGGATCTCCCAGCTGGTGAGCAAACCGCTCGGCAACAGTGAATTATTTTTTTCAATTAAAGCCGCGCCGCAAATCCAAAATCTTATTGAATCATTCCAGCCAGACGCTTACTGGCTTCACACCGTGACCTGGGCGCCGAACATTTTTGAGGTGTTAATGCAGCGGAGCGGCCGGCCGAATGTTCTGACGTACCACACCATGATCGATTACTACGGCAGAGTCTATGCGGGCCAGATCGGCGAAACCCACATGGCTAACCGAAGTCGAGACGTTGCTGAAGCAATGGATCACGTTATTGTGCCAAGCACGTATATTGAAAAACGCTTGCGTGGTTGGGGCGTAACTAAACCAGTTTCGGTTATTCCGACCGGTGTCAGGCCGATCGAGGAAAATTACACCTCGGAGACCGTTAAGAAAAAGTATCGGATACCAGCCCAGCACAAGATCCTTTTATCTGTTGGCCGGCTCGTTCGTGAAAAAAATATTGCCGGTCTCTTCGCCGCATTAAAAGAAATCCTCAAGACCCGAACCGATGTCACCCTACTCTTGGTCGGTCCAGGCAACCTTAAGGAATTCCGAAAAGAAGCCGAGGCCTTGGGCGTTGGTCGGCACGTGGTCATGACGGACCAAGTTGAACTGGCCGAGGCTCGCAAATTCTACGGCGCCGCCGATTTGTTTGTTTTTGCCTCGCAAAACGAAACTCAGGGCCTAGTTTTTGGCGAGGCGATGAGCGCCGGCCTACCGATCGTGGCGTTAGATTCACCGATCCGAAGCCAGTTTTATCCCGAGGAGGTTGCTGTCGTGGCTAAAGACGAGTCAAGTCTGGCCGCGGGGGTCATCAACCTTCTCGACGACGACGCTCGCTGTCAGCAACTTCGGCAAGCTGGCCAAACGTTTTTTGAAGCCAACTTAAGCGTGGAGACGATGATAGAGAGGCAGCTGGGGGTCTTTAATTCTTTAGGTGGTAGGTCGTGAGTGGACGCTGTAGGATTCGAACCTACGACCCCTTCGGTGTAAACGAAGTGCTCTAACCAGCTGAGCTAAGCGTCCGGAGTAGGTGAGGTGGGACTTTCATCCGCTTCGCGGATTCAACTGTTCGCACTTCGCGCTCACAGTCGCACCCGGGTTCTCGTCCTACAAGTAGGTGAGGTGGGACTCGAACCCACAAGCCTTTCGGCAACGGATTTTAAGTCCGTCGCGTATACCGTTCCGCCACTCACCCGAAACTAGTTAATTTTACCTGAACGCGTCGGTGATGTCACCGGCGTTCCGGGCTTTTTCATGCCCGTAATTAGCTCGCGCGTCGCGAGGAAGCCGGTCGCTTTTTGAGTGCCGCGGCCGCCGAAATAGCGAGCTAAACGCCGCAGATCGATGTGCGGATGACGAGTCCGTAACGTTGCCTTCCAGCCTTTGTCGGTCTCAATCAAAACCAGAGCTGCCCGGGCTTCGCGCAGTAGGGCTAGATGATTAGCCAGCCCGGCAGCGTCTTCCGGCGAAGCGCCGCTATTAATCAGCGTAGCGGCGTCAATTCGAGCAACCGCTAGACCGAATTTATTAATCGAAACTTGGGAGTAGACAGCGCCCCAAAGGCGGGTTTTAGCGAGTGTCCGCTGTTGGCTGAACAATTGGCGTAAGCGTTCCAAGTTAGCGCCGTGGCTAATCAGCCGGCTGACGGTCTTGAGGGTTTTGCTCGAAGTATTAGCGTGGCGAAACCCGCCGGTATCGGTATAAATCCCCAACAGTAAGCCGTCGGCGATTTGGCTGGTAATCGGCACTCGCAAATCAGTCAGACAATCGTAGAGGATCTCGGCGGTTGAGCTGGCTTCAGCGATATGAACGGTAGCGTCAACGAACCGGCTGATGCTGCCCTGGACGTGGTGATCAAAGGCGATAACGGTCTTGCCCTGCTGACGAGCGGTTTTAAGTTGATCGTCGACACCGGTGCGGTGGAGCTGAGCGCAGTCCAGCAGGACAATCACGTCGGTATCGGGAGCGATAATCCGTTTGGTGGTGATCGGTCCTAACACCCGCGTAAAAATCTCAGCGATTTCGGTTGCGCAAACGACTTCAACCCGCGTTTGGTTGGCGGAGAAAGCGTGAACTAAAGCAATGGCACTGCCAATGGCGTCGCCGTCGGGGCGCTGGTGGATGACGAGGCTAAGGTGTCGGGCTCGTTTGAGAATCGGGCAAACGGGTCCGAAAGGGCTCATGTGGTGAGGCGGTAGTGCTCTCTTCCCTCCACTGGCAGTGACGCCTCGGTTAACTTCAGTACGTCGCGTTCTTCGATTTTCAAAGCGTCCTGGATTTCGCTGGTTGTGGTCGTGCTACCAAAGACCACGACGCTGGGGTCATAGGCTTCCAGCAATTCGGTCGCTTTTTGTTTGTCGAGCCCGCTGACCTGCGGATCAATCAAGGCGACATTACAAGGCGTGAACTGACTTTTCTCAAAGCTTGTCGGTTTATCGGCATTGAAAATGTAGGCGATTTGGAGATGGTTCCAGATGATCAGAGCGGCCTGAGAACCGTAGACAATTTCAATTCCCTCAACTTCATATTCACCAGGCTCGCTGACCGTCAGGTCCTCAAGTTGGATCTGGCCGTTGTCGAGCGTGACCGTTCGTTCCCGATCCGTCAGCTCGAAGTTGCCGTCTTTTTTGCACCGTACTTGAACCATACCGGGCTATTCCTTACTCTTCGATTCGGCAAGTTTGAGTGAGATTTTGCGCAGTTCCGGCTCGATAGAAATGACCTCAAACGTGTAGTTGGCCCCTTCTTTAACGAGTTCTTCAGGCTTGCGGCCGCCCATCTGCGAAACATGGAACAAGCCTTCTAAGTTATCAGAAAGTTTGATGAAAGCGCCGTACGGCGTGACTTGCGTTACCATGCCTTCGGCTTTGCCGCCGACCGACAAGGTTTTAACTTCGGTTTGCCATGGGTCAGGGAGGAGTTTTTTAATTGACAGCGAAACCCGGCCAGCGTCGATATTGACGACCTCGGCTTCAATATCGTCCCCGACTTTGAAGTGGTCCTTGAGGTTATTGATCCGTTGCCAGGAGACTTGAGAGATATGGACCAGGCCTTCCAGCTCGCCGATGTCGACGAACAGACCAAAGTCAACGATCCCAGTGATTTTACCCTTGACTCGCTGTCCGATCTCGAACTTCAAAGCCTTCTCTTGTAGGTCGCTGTCTACCACCGCTTTTTCGGAGAAAATAATTTTCTTGGCGGCCTTGTCGTAGCTGATGATTTTAACTGGCAAGGAACTGCCGATCAGCTCACTGAGTTTCTTTTTGATTTTTAATTTATCGCCGCCGACTCGCGGATAGTTTTTGGTGGAAAGCTGGGAAACAGGGATGAAGCCTTGCATGTTGTTGTATTCAGCAACCAAACCGCCTTTATTGGCTTGAACGATTTTGACGTTGATAATTTCGCCCTCGTTGTTGCGCTGCTCGAGCATATTCCAGATGCGTTCGCGCTCGGCTTTTTTGAGTGACAGAATAACGTACCCGTTGTCGTTTTCGGTCGAGACGACGTAGGCTTGGATTTTATCGCCAGGCTCAATTTTGCCGCCGCCGGTAGAAAATTCTTTTTCCGGAATAATCCCGGTCGCTAACCCGGCTACATCAACCATGATATTGTCACGGGAAGTCGACAAGACAGTCACTTCGACGATGTCACCTTGGTCAAACGGGATGAGCTTGTCGCCCATCAATTCGACAAGCTCGGCCATCGTTTTGGGACTAGTAATTTTAGACATTAACTAACTTGGTTTCCTTTCTTGTCCGGGACGCTTGGGCGCTCCTGACTTGTTCTTTGGAAGATACCTGAAAAACCGCTCCCGTTCAAGGTGTGACTGGAGCAGTTGGGGTATTCGGCGCTTCATATAAACCCAAATCCAGATCAGCCAGATCAGACCGCCGAGCAGAATCGCGCCGAGCATCAAGCGGCTGGAGAGGTATGCCAGTTGTTGGGTCCGGAAAAACCAATAGCCTAAGAGCAGAATCAAGAGGTAGTAAAAAAGATTGGAAATTTGATTAAGCGGCCAGCTGTAAACAGGGGTGACAGTCTGGGCTTTTTTTAATCTTCGCCGCCAGACCTCGAGAGCCACTAGGGCGATCAAGGCTAAAATCCAGCCGAACAGGTAGTACGGCGAGGTGCTGGCCAGCGGCCCGGAGGTCCAATAATCGGCCGTAAAAAGGTTTTTCCAGTCGGTGGTGGGGAACTGTTGGGTTTCGAAAAAGCTTTCGAGGGTGATGAAGCGAGAAGTAAAGAATTCTTTCATGCTTAGTTCTTGTGCCGAAGGTCAGAATCGAACTGACGACACCACGCTCTTCAGGCGCGTGCTCTACCACTGAGCTACTTCGGCGAAACTTAAGTTTCGATCACTATTTTAACCAATTTTCAGGGTAGAGAAAAGGCGGCAGGGATGGTTATCCGTGCCGCCTTTGAGTGGACTCTCAGTCTTGCCGATAGAGGCAAATGGAAATGGGTTCCTTCGTGAACTCGAGACGTTGACCGTTACGTTTCACAAAGATTCGGGCGCTCAGCTCTATGAAGGTCATAGGGCCTCGTGACTGCCGTCCCACCTCCGTTACCTCGTATTCGGCCGTTTCATCTTGGGCCACGTAGGTCTTCGGCTGCCATGCACCGGCTTTTCGGAGCATGGTTCCGTCCGTCAGCTGCTGGACGATACCGCTGCCAAGGCAGGCGATGACGAGATCGCCATGGGCTACCGGTGCGAGAGCGTCTTTGAATATCGCTCGAGCTGCGTCGGCATCGAAGTGGAGCTTGTTGAAGTCTCCGGTTGCTTCGGCAAATGAGCGAATTCTGGCAGCTGTCATGGTGACGCTGAAAGAGAAAGAAAGGGGTGTAGCTGCCGGGCTCCCGGCAACCGCTGGTGCGGGAGATAACATCATTATGTCCTTGTGCGAGGCGAACGCCTTAAAACGTTGCGTGCGTGATACTATCCTACCACATCTAAAAAGTCAACCCTTTGCAGGGTAGTTTTAGAGCCTGGCTTACACCAGGCTCTGGGAAGTCGCCCGAAGGGAGAACCCCTCGATACCCTGGAGCTCAATCAAGACGTTGTCGTGATCGGTGCTCTTAGGCATCAAGTTCGCTAATTCGCCGGCTTCAACTTCCGACATGTCGTCGAAGTGGAAGCAACTGCCGCCCCTCCGCGAGCAGCCTCCTCGCCGTAGGTGGCTGCCGTCACCTTCCGACTGGAGAGCTTTGGCTCGGTACAGTGCCTTATCGGCGTTGCTGAACCGCGCGCTGTAGTCAGAGAGGGTGCTCCAGTACTGAGCGATGCCAATACTGAGGCTGAACGGTTGCTCTCGGGCGAGTTGGCGCATCGTTTGGATCACTGGTACTGACAAGCCGGGCAGCGTTTCCCATTGTTCAATGTACTCGAGCATTCGCTCGGCGATCTCGTGGAAAACTTCCCGAGCTTCTCCCCAGCTGCTCCCGACGTGAGTGACGTGAACCATAAACTCGTCACCACCGATCCGAAAGACCGAACCCGAACTAGCTGATTTCTCCAAGGCAGCCCTAGTAATAATCAGCGCCGCATCCCCAACCTTATGACCCCAACTGTCGTTGAATGTCTTGAAGTTGTTGATGTCGATTAAGAAGATGGCATCGCACGCTCCTGGAGCGGCGGGAACCATACGAGCTTCTTGAAATGCAATCGGAACCTGTCGCCGGTTGTAGGCACCGGTTAGCGGGTCACGGTGAGCAGTTTCTTTCCACATCTTAGCTTCGGCTCTTGCCTCGCTATGCTCGAACGAGCAGTAGATGACGACTCGTCTGAGCTGAACATCGGGCACGAAGAGCCAATGCATTCGCTCGTCCTCACTGGTCGGGATCGGCGTATCAAAGCGGTCACTTACCCCGCTCTTAAGGCATGCTTGGATGCGAGCTTTGTAGTCCAGTGGTAGAAACGAGCGATCCTGTCGCCGGTACTCTGCAATGACTGCCTGAGCTTTGTCGTTGAGACTTTCCTTTCGGATGCCGCCGTTCTCATCGGCGATCAGCATGGCGTGAGGGCTAAACTTGGCCATTAAGGCCAAGTTGTATGCCCGTGTTGGCGAAATCTTGATCATCTCCCAAAGGGAGAGGACCGTTTTCATGAACCGTTGTCCGAACGCTTTCACATGTTCTCCCTTTGGTGAAATGTACGACCGTAACCCAACCTGCTGGCTCTCGGTCGAGGGCAGTATAAAATTGCTCTTCACTAAAATCAACCCAGGACGGTTGAGCTATAAATATGGTACAGCCCCAGGTTACCCTGGGGCTGTTGATGAGATGGAAGGCTTACAGTTGCGGGAACTTGCGCCGGTTCTTATAGAGTTCGTCATAAGTTTCGGCCAGCCGGCGTTTCGGCCACTTGAATCCTTGGGCGTGGGTTGCCCCGAGATCCTGTAGAACTGCCATCTGGAGATAGCGTTCGGTACCTTCGGCGACGCGCCGTTCGATCCCAAGTGACTCGGCCAGCCGAAAGACTTTGGCGACTCGGGATTGAGCGATGTGCTTGAGCTTCTCGATGTTTCGGGTCCGCTTAAAGCTGACCTTTACACCGGCCAGTGGTGGCAGTTTGGGTACCACCTCGGCGAGGAGACCCTCGTCGTCGCAATCGTCCAGATACTGAGGGAAGCCGATCTCGTGAAAGATGAAAGCTTGCCGCAGGGCTTGGCCGCAAAGGGGGGCGTGCTCGGTGATCTCGATGATCACCTGCTTCGGTTCGATTTCAAGTTCGGTCACAATTCCATAGACGTCGCTAGCACAGTTTGGGTGAGCCAGGGAGTCCGGATGGACATTGACCGAGATTTGCAGCGCTGCGCTCGAGCGGCCCTCCCGCTCTAGGTTTCGGCACTGCTGTTTGTAGCCTTCAAGGGCCCGTCGGATGGTGATCAAGCCCAGTTCCCGGATAGTTTGGGTCTTGGCCGCGTACTCCACCCAGCGGTCGTCAGGCTCGGTCTTGTTCCGGGCCCCGGCAATATTGCCCAGGGCTTCGTAAACGTCGATCTTACTCTTCTGCAAGTTTTGAATTCGCATGAAGTCCACCTCAACTGATGAGGGGACGGCTAAAGAGTGAGCGACGCTTACGACAATCGGACGTTCGTCGTCGGGGGCTTGCTCGTAAGCAGCCCGGAGTAGGTCGTGATGTTGCAACAAAGCAGCAGTGCTACGGTGCAGGTCATAGGGGAGAGTCATCGGAGGATGTTCGCATATCATGGAGCCCTCAAGTCATACCTTCCTTAGAATGAAAGAACGAAAAATTTGCCAGCATATGCTGACTAACCTTAGTTTAGATATCCTGACGGACCTGTCGATATAGGGAAACTCACAATTGCCAGAGGAATAACTTTCTTTTCGGTGCCGGGGAGAGGACTTGAACCTCCACGCCTTGCGGCGCCAGTTCCTAAAACTGGTGCGTCTGCCATTTCGCCACCCCGGCAGGGGTAACATGTCGGGGTAAGAATTCGACCTTTTGGAAGATTTCGCCACCCCGGCAGTTTGCCTTGATAATTTTATCAAGCTAGAAGCAGAAAATACAGGCTTCGAGCAGCTATAACGTCACCAGATCGCGAAGTTGTTCGACAGTTTTTGGGCCGATACCTTTGACGTTTGCCAGATCTTCCACTCGGACAAAATTACCGTTCTGATTGCGGTATTGAATGATGGCTTGGGCTTTGGTGGGACCGATCCCAGGGAGCTTGTCCAATTGTTGGGTGGTAGCGGTATTAATATTGATTAGCCCAGAAGTTTCACTGGCGGATTCGACGTTTTCTACCGCCGTCTCGGGATCCTGACTGAGCGATGTTTGAATATCGGCAATCGTCGTGTTGGTTGGCTGGGTTATCGCCTCGTCACTCACCACCGTTTGACTCTTGGGTACCCGGCTATTACCCAGCAGATAGGCGGACCCAGCGACTAAAACTAATGCGATCAACCAGCCGTACTGGCCGGTGACTTTTTGTTCAAACTGCTGGTAGTCCATCGCGCTTATTTCTCTTTAACGCCTCTTTAAGACCAGCATAGTTGTTAATCCCCTCGCTGACTAGCTGCTCAGCAACAGCATATGCTTTTTTAATGAGGTCGATGTTGCTTAGGTCGGCGTAGCGAACATCTGGCAAACCGCTTTGTTCGTAGCCGGCAATGTTGCCAGGTCCTCGGAGTCGGAGATCTTGCTCGGCAATTTCTAGGCCGTTGTTACTACCGGCGAGAACCTCGAGGCGCCGAGTGGCCTGCTCGGTAGTCAGGGAGTTGTGGAGAAAACAAACAGATTCTTTGGCGCCACGGCCAACTCGCCCACGCAGTTGGTGAAGCTGGCTGAGTCCGAACCGATCCGCCTCTTCGACGATGATCCAGGTTGCCTGCGGGTTATCGATGCCTACTTCGACCACGCTAGTCGCAAGCAGAATATCAAGTTCGCCGTTCTTAAAGGCGGCCATGATTCGCTCTTTCTCGTCCGCCTTCATTCGACCGTGGAGTGTCCCGATACGGCTATTGGAGAATTCTGCTTCGATTCTTTTAAGCTCAGTAGTGATAGCCTTGCGCTCGCTGCTAAAGAGGGTTGCACTCTCCTGCGTTGAGCCGTCAATAAGCGGACAAATGATATAGCCTGGCTGATTTTTAGCGATTCGGGCTCGAACGTGATCTTCAACTTTTTGTCGTTGCGAATCTGTAAAAACGTATGTTTTTACTGGCTTTTGTTGTGAAGGCTTGCCCTCTAAGAAGGTAATATCGAGGTGGCCAAAAAGAGTGTGGGCTAAAGTCCGAGGAATCGGCGTCGCGGTCATCATCAGCAAGTGGGCCTTCGGGTGGTTGTTAAGCAGGTAATTGCGCTGCTCAACCCCAAAGCGTTGTTGCTCGTCGATGACTACCAAGCCTATGTCAGTTAACCCAAGTTGGTTTTGGAGCAGGGCGTGAGTACCGACGATAATATTCGCCTCACCATAAGCTTCTTTCCGGGCGCCGGAGATAAAAGCCGAACGGAGTCCAATTTTTTGGCAAAACTCGTTGGTTAATTTGGCTTGCTGCTCGGCCAGCGTCGTAGTTGGGCTGAGCCAGACAACCTTTTGGCCGCTTTGGCAGACAGCGGCGGCAGCTAGCAGCCCGATGGCGGTTTTGCCGCTGCCGACCTCGCCGTACATCAAGCGGTTCATAGGGTAGGGTTTCTGTAAGTCTGCCAATAGCTCCTGCAAGGCGGCGTTTTGCCCTGGAGTTAAGGCAAAGCCGAAACATTTTTTCGCTTGCTGCAGCGCGACCTCGTCGCAATTGATAGGCGCGATCGCCTCCTTTACCCGGTTTTGCTTGGCTAGCAGCGCCTGGATAGAGAGCAGGAGGAGTTCTTCAAAGCCGAGCAAGCTACGCGCTTGTTCGAATGTCTCAGCGCGGGGGGAAAAGTGGGCAGCATCCAACGCTAATCGTCGGGACGGTAGGCCGAGTTCGGTGACGATAGCCGGTGGGACGATGTCGTGCATCGTTGAAAGAACCGGCCGAACTCGCTCGAGCAACCGGGTAATAAGATACTGGCTCAAACCAGCGGTCGTTGGATAGATCGGGGCAACCTCCAGGCGCGGGATAATTTTCTTGACGAAGAACGGGTTGCTCATGGCCGGGACGATCTTCTTGCTGCCGTACAACAGGACCGACTGACCCTCTTCCAAGGTTTTGAGTAAATATTTTTGATTAAACCAAACGGCCTGGATCGTGCCGGATTCGTCCTCGATCTTGGCTTGAACGATCAGGGCACCGCGTTTACTGAGACGGGTGCTAACTTTTTTAATGGTGCCCGCAATGACCGCCTCGTCGCCCGGCTGCAAGGCTTTGATTGGCTGAATGTTGGTCCGGTCCTCAGCTCGGAACGGCAGTAACTCAAACAAATCGGCTACGGTTCGGACGCCCAGTTTAGCAAACCGCTCGCTGGTTTGGTCGCCCACACCGTATAGGTCGCTGATCGGCGTTTTTAACGTGATGGTTCCAGGCATAATCTTGGTGTAGTCTAAAACTAATGACCCATCATCACAAGGAACATCGGGGGGTATTACTGTACGCTTTTGTTTTCTTTGTCTGTCTAGCGGTGGCGGCTTTTTCCTTGCTCATTCAACTTCAAGCCAGCAGCCAAACCACGGCCGAGTTTTTTGAACCGATCCAGGTAGATTTAGAGCAACTCTTTTAGCCGAGCACAACTTCCACAAAATGGACGCCGGAGTTGAACGGTTGGATAACGTTGCCAGTGATCCTAACGCCGTCAACTAAGATCCGGTCAACGCCTTTGTTCAGCCGAAACGGGTTTTGAATCCGAATGTGATACTCGGCGCCACGGAATTTACGGGTGACTTCAACTTGTCGCCAGTCCCGCGGTAAGCACGGATCGATCTTTAAGCCACCGATAACCGGCTGAAGGCCAAGGATATTATCCAGACAGGCTCGCCAGAACCACGAGGCCGATCCTGTTGCCCAGGTGAAGGAGCCTCGACCGAACTCAGGATGCTCAGGCCCGTAGACAAATTCGGCGTAGACATACGGTTCAACGCGATAGAGTTCCGGCTCCAGACCACGGTAGGTAAAGCTGGTTTCTTTCCAAAATTTATACGCCTGGTCGCCTCGGCCGAGCATCGTTTCGGCGACAACTGCCCAAGCAACCGGATGATTAAAGATCGCTCCGTTTTCTTTGGTTCCCGGCGTGAACTGCGAGATAACGCCGTACTTTTCTTCGGGATGTTGATAGGCTGGCAAAAACATCGCCGGGCCGTATTTAGTGTTGAGGTGTTTCCAAACGGCATCCATCGCTTTAATGGCTCTCGGTCGGTCGGCGATGCCGCTTAAAACGGCCCATGTCTGCGCGTTAATATCAATTTTATTGGCTTTACTTTTTTTCGAACCGATTAGACTTTTGTCCTTGGCGGTTCCCCGAATGTACCAGCTGCCGTCCCAAAGGTGGTCGTTAACGGCGTCTTTAATTTTTTTGTAATAGCGCTGATATTTATTGACTAGTTCGTGCTCGCCGACCGCCTCCAGGATGGGAGCTAGCTCGCGGATGTTGTAGCAGATTTGGCCAGCGACCATTTGTGACTCGCCTTTGCTTTCGTGGCCGCCGTTGAGGGCGTCGTTCCAATCAGCCGTTCGACGGAACGGTAAGTGGCGAGGCGAGAGGTGCTTAAGGTTGTGCTCCATGGCCCGAACTAGGTGCTGAAGCACGGTGCCAGCTCCGGAATCGTAATAATTGACTTCTTCTTTCAAAAATCCCAGCTGGCCGGTTTCTTTTAAGTAAAATACCGCTGCCGTAATTAGCCACTGGCAGTCGTCCGAGTGGTTCGTCACCAAACCTTTCTTGGTCAGCTTGTCCCAGTTGTGAACGGTGCTACCATCCTTGAGCTGGAAGCTCAGCAGTTCCTTGAGACGAGTTTTGGCCAAAGCGCTGTTGTTAGGCATGACGCCTAGAATGTGCTGAGCCATGTCTCGGAAACCGATGGTGCCACCACCACCGATATAGTAGGTATCCATTTCGGACCAATGGCTCGTGACCCACGATTGGTATTTGTTCCAATAATTGAACGAATAGTCGAAAAGCGGGTCTGGCGTTTTGCTCATAACGTGACCGTTATACTCTTCCCAGTGGGCTCGAACTTTGGCCAGGGCTTCTTCAATGGCTTTTGGCTGTTGGTACTTCTCAATGATTTTTTGAGCATGCCGGATACCCGAGTTTTGAGCTTGGACGAAACTTTTAGCTTCTGGATTAGTGTAGCCGGCACCGAGGGTGACGTTGAATTGAGCTGGCGCTTTCGGGCCCAAGGTAATATTTTTTTGAAGAACGCCGACTGCCCGGTGTCCTAGGCCTTGGCTGCGCGAGCAGTGACCATCGACGACGGCTTTCGGCGCAATGATGTCGCCGTACATGCCGGTAAACTTTTCTTTCAGGCAGTCGAAGCTGTCAACTTGGTGGTCCATGGTCAGAAAAGCGACTTTGTCCCAGTACAACCCCTCTTTTTCGACGGTCCGCCACCGACGCTTGGTAGCGAAAATCGTGTTGTCCTTGAAAATCATATCGTTAAAGAGGTCGTTAAACGCCGACTCGAGGATATTTTCGCGTCGGACACCCAAGTCCCATTCAACGAAAACAAAAATGCTCAAGCGGCGTTTGCGCTCAGTGAAGTTGTTGAGTTTGACCTGCCAAATCTCGCACGGGTCATCGAGCGGTACGAAGTACGTGATCGAGCCGTCGATACCGTCGTACGATGATTGGATGGTGGTGTAGCCGATGCCGTGGCGCGCTTCGTAGTGGTCGAGCTTGCGCATGACCGGCTGCCAGGTCAGACCCCAAAATTCCCCGGAGTCATTGTCCCGGATATAAATGTAGCGGCCGGGCCGGTCTTCAATCAGATTGTCACCGGGGATTTCCCGGGTGATCCGATTGTAGGCGGCGTCTTCAACGAACGAATGGCCGCCGCCGGTTTGGGAAACGTGCATACAGTACTGGCCGTTGGTAATAAAATTCACCCAGGGTTTAGGGGTATCGGGGCGATAAATAATATACTCGTCACCTTGGTGAGAGAACTCACCGTACTGCGTTTTCAAATCCCTCCTCGTTTTCTTTAGCGTATCTAATTCTGCTCGGCTCTTGTAGGGTTGACGACAGCCTGAAGAAGAGCGTGGTGGGTAATAAGCGTTTTTTGGGCTGGGTTCTCGACCCGCTTTAGTAGGTCGGAGAGGATCTCGGCGAGGATCTTCCGGTAGAGCGAAAGTTTTTCCTCGGCTTTAAGAACAGAGGTCGTGCCGGTTTCGGGGGTGAGTGTCATCTGGTGGGGCAACCAACCAGTAGTTTTGATAACAGCTTGTTCGAAAACATAGACGGTTTCTACCAATTCCTGGTCGTTTGTCACTTTGAGGTTAGCGCTGAGACTGGCGACGGGACCGTCGGGATACTGGGCCGTAATCACGTAACCCGTTTCGACGTCACCGCGACTATCGAGTTCAACTGGTTGTTTGCCGGTCACGTAATCGTAAAGGTCGAGAAAATGACAAAACGTATTTAAGAAGAAGCCGCCGCTAATAGCTTTGTCCCAATACCAATGATCTTCTGGGTAGCGGGCGAGGAGAGCGGTTGTGATCACTTGCCGCAAGCGGCCATAACGCTGGTCGCTGACCGCCGTGGCGATTTCTTGATGGAAGGGGTGGTGGCGAAGAACCAGGTTGGCGGTTAGCTGCAGCTTCTTTTGCTCGGCCGTTTGAATGAGGGCTTCGGCTTCCGGAATAGTGAAGGCGATTGGTTTTTCTACTAGCACGTGTTTGTTCTGCTCCAGGGCT
>Ga0196963_10001524_pt1 | contig 15418 bp, 16 predicted proteins | sample S1_5metaG_FD_148600 | JGI IMG/M metagenome (GOLD analysis project Ga0196963, IMG submission 148600) | Soil microbial communities from Anza Borrego desert, Southern California, United States - S1_5 | ecosystem: Environmental > Terrestrial > Soil > Desert | place: USA: California | collected... | reverse complement strand
CCGCCAGGGCATCGCCGATCTGGTCGAGGGGCGGATCGTCGCCGATCCCCTGTTCCTGGCCTAGCAGGGCTTCCGGTCGCCGAGGACGAAGCCGGCGTTGGTCCCGCCCCAGCTCAACTTGTAACGGATCGAACCCGGCTCGGCGCCGCCGAACGGCCCCCGCGCGCTCGAGTTCGCACGCTGGTGGTGAACCCTGACGATGAGTCTCGGCTCGCACCCGGCCGCGGGGGGAAGGGACGTTTTTTCTGCGTTCGGGAAGCCGAACCTTAGGAGGCTTCCGAACCTTTCGCGCGCATCGAGCCGGTCAGCGCCTCGCGCTTGATCGGCCGCTCGGCAGCGAGGTCGTTGCGGATGGTGGTCGCGGCGACGCCGCCTTCGCCCATGGCGTGGCTGATCTGGTCGAGGCCGAGCACGACGTCGCCGGCGGCATAGAGTCCGGGGACGCTGGTGCGCTGATGGTCGTCGACGACGATGCAGCCGGTGTCGCTCGATATCTCGGCTCCGACCTGCTCGGCGAGCTCGATATGGGTGTCGGAGCCGAGCGCCGGATAGAGGCTGTCGAACGTGTAATGGCCGTCGGCCGTGTCGACGACGATGCAATCGTCGTGCGCCGCCACCGCCGAGCAGGGGCCGTCGACCGTGCGGATGCCATATTCCTCGAGCTTGGCGCGGTCCTCGGCGCTCAGATCGTGGGCCGAGTCGGGGGCGATGAGCGTGATGTCCTGCGTGAATCCCCGCAGGAACACGGCCTCGGCAACGCCGTGACGGTCGTCGCCGATGACGACTACCGACTTGTCGGTGACCTCGTAGCCGTCGCAGATCGGGCAGTAGCGGATGAGTCCGCGGGCCAGCGCCTCGTCGTGCAGCTCCTCGTCCATGGGCGGTCGCCGGTTGCTGACGCCGGTGGCGAGCAGCACCTTTCTCGCCGTCACCGGTCCCTCGCCCCATTCGGCCTCGAAGCCGCCCTCCGCCTTCTCGAGGCGGGTGACGCGGCCGTCGGCGATCGACGCGCCATATTTCTGCGCCTGCTTCTTCATTCGCGCGATCAGCTCGCGCCCCGAAATGCCGTCCGGGAAACCGGCATGGTTGTGGGTGCAGGGAATGAGCGCGGCCCGGCTCCTCCCCGCATCGACGACCTGGAGCGAGAGGTGGAACCGGGCGAGATAGATCGCGGCGGTCAGTCCGGCGGGTCCGCCGCCGATGACCAGGCAATCGAGTCGGGTGTCGCTCATCAGGCCTCAGAGCGCGTTCCGCCGCTCATGGTTCCGGCGCTTGCGCAATGCGACGGGGGCTGAAAGGAAGCGAGGCCCATCAACCTTGCGGCGGCGATCGATGCTCGAGCTCGTCTTCCTGCTGATCCTGACGTTCGGCACTTCGATCGTCGCGGCGATGGCCGCGGGCGTCCTTCTCGACTGGCTGGCGCCGGACCGCAGCCCGCGATGGTGGGTGCTGCTGGCGGGCTGGTGGTACCCGCTGCTCGCCCTCGCCTACGGGAGCCACTGGCTTCGCGCGAACCAGTGCGAGCCCGGCGACGAATGCGGCCGCTTTGGCGGAATCATCCTGATGCTGCTCGGAATTGCCTCGATCCTGACCGGCTTTCTGCCCGGGCCGTTCGCCGCCCGCATCACCTTGCGCTATCTTCGAACACCATGATGACCTGGCCGGCGACCATTCTCACCCTCTATCCGGAGATGTTTCCGGGACCGCTCGGCCACAGCCTTGCCGGGCGGGCGCTCGCGGAGGGCATCTGGTCGCTGGAGACGGTGCAGATTCGCGACTTCGCCGCCGATCGACACCGTTCGGTCGACGACACGCCGGCCGGCGGCGGGGCGGGGATGGTCATGCGCGCCGACGTGCTCGCGGCGGCGGTCGATCATGTTCTCGCCGAGCGGCCGGAGGTGCCGCTCCTCGCCATGACTCCGCGCGGCCGGCCGCTTACGCAGGCTTCTGTCCGCGAGCTCGCCGCCGGCCCGGGCGTGTCCGTTCTCTGCGGTCGTTTCGAGGGAATCGACGAGCGTCTGTTCGAGGCCCGGCCGATCGTCCCGGTCTCGATCGGCGACTATGTGCTGTCGGGCGGCGAGATCGGTGCGCTCGTCCTGCTCGACGCTTGCGTTCGCCTGCTCCCCGGAGTAATGGGCGCCGCTTCCAGCGGAGTGGAGGAGAGCTTCGAGAGCGGGCTTCTCGAATATCCGCATTATACCCGTCCCGTCATATGGGAAGGGCGCAGGATCCCTGAAGTGCTGCGATCGGGGGATCATGCGAGGATCGCGGCCTGGCGGGCAAGCCGGGCGGCGGCCGACACACGGTCACGGCGGCCGGACCTGATCGCGCGTCACGGGGACGCGCGAAGGCCACCGCCCTCTGGCGCGCGGCACGAAGAAGAGAGCGACGAGACATGAACCTCATCCAGCAGCTCGAGGCCGAGGCCATCGAGCAGGCCACGAAGGGCCGCGCCATTCCCGAATTCCGCCCCGGCGATACGTTGCGCGTCGGAGTCAAGGTGGTCGAAGGGGAGCGCACCCGAATCCAGAATTTCGAGGGCGTCTGCATCGCCCGCGCCAACAAGGGGCTCGGCTCCTCGTTCACGGTCCGGAAGATCAGCTTCGGCGAGGGCGTCGAGCGCGTCTTCCCGCTCTATTCCCCCAACATCGAATCGATCGAGGTCGTCCGCCGCGGCGCCGTTCGCCGCGCCAAGCTCTATTATCTGCGCGGCCGCACCGGCAAGGCCGCCCGCATCGCCGAGCGCCGCGACACGCGGGGCGACAGGGCCGTCGCCGCGACCGCGACGCCGGAGACCGAGACCGCCGAGGGTTGAGGCCGGCCTTTAGAGGCGCACCTTTCCGACCGCGACGCTCGAATCCGGGCTGTATTGCGGCGCGGACAGCGCCGGTCGCGATCGGACCAGAGGTGCGGCCTCAGCCGGTAGGCCCGGCCGGATTCCCATGACCGTCGCCTCGACCGGCGATCGGGGCGCGAGCAGCAGCGCGATCTGAATGCCGTCGCAGCCTCGGCCGAGGCAGCGAAGGACGAAGTCATCCTTGTCGCGGCCGCGACCGAACCTGACTCTTCTCGCCCCGGCGCGGGCCGCGAGGAATCCCGCTTCGGGCTTGGCGCGGAGCACGACCGTGTCGGCCCCGTTCGTCGCGAGCCGCAGGATCAGCAGGCGGCCGTCGGGCGTGACCCGTTCGGCCACTTTCTCGATCCGCGGCGGCGCCAGCGGAAGCCGGGGCGCCGGCGCCGCCCAGCGCTTGCGGCCCGACCAGGGTATCTCGACGCCGCGCTCGAAGCCGTTCCCGAAGCCGGCGGGCAGGGGCGCGCCGTCGTTGACGACCATCCAGCGAGCCTTGCCCTCCGCCTCGTCCCACGCATATTCGATTCCGAACGCCTGCTTGCGGTCCTCCGAATAGGCCGGCCGGGACAGGGCCGGCAGCCAGGCCAGCACCGCGAGGGCGGCGATCGCGGCTGCAGCGCCGGTGCGCGGCAGGCGGACCAGGAGCGGCTTCATCTCGATCAGCACCGGCCAGAGGATCAGCGCCGCCATCGCCGCGAAGATCCAGCCATTGTCGAAGTCGAGAAGGACCTGGCTGAGGTGGAGGAGGGGTCCCCAGGTCAGGAACAGCAGGATCCACGCCAGCAGCGCGCCCGGACGCTCCCACCGCCGCACCAGCATCGCCGCGCCGGCGACCAGCGGCGGAGCGAGGAAGTAGATCGCCGCTCCGGGCACGGCGATGCTGAGGCCGCAGCCGAGCAGCAGGAAGAGCAGCCAGTAGCCGATCCGGAGCCGGTCGCGCGCCAGCCCGGGCGCCAGGACGAGAAGCGCGGCCGTGCAGGCGGCGAAGGCGGACAGGGACAGGCCGAGTGAGATCGCCTGCGGGTGCGCGCGCCAATATTCGCCGCCGCCGCGCAGCAGGCCGACCGCCTGCTGACCGAGGAAGCCGAGGATCGCCGAGTCGACCATGCCGACCGCCACCGTCGCGGTCGCCAGCATGATCCCGCCGCGCCGGTTCCGGGCGAGCCAGAAGAACAGCAAGGTCGCTGCCACGAGCAGGCCGATTCCGAGCGCCAGGGGCATAACGATCAAGGTCCGCCCCAGCAGGTCCATGTAGAGCCGGTCGCCGCTCGCCGGGGGAACGCCGTCGACGGCCAGCGCCGCGGTCGCCGCCAGCGCCTGCTCGCCCATGTGGCGGACGCTTTTCGGGTCGAGAGCGGCGAGCGTGTCGCCGGGGCTGTGATAGCGAGTCTCGTTGCCGATGATGGCGAAGTTGAGGATTGTCCAGGGCCGGTCGCGGAAGACCGAGACGTCGGTGTCGTTCGGGATCAGCCGGTAGAAGTCGGCGCTGGCCGAATTGGCGGCGGGCCTCCCGGCCGACCGGGCGAAGGCGGCGACCGCGGCGCCATTGGGTCGGCTGGTCTCGAACATCAGGGCAGGGCCGGAGACGCCGCGCGCCTCGAGGTTAACGACGGCCTCGACCTCGCGGGCGAGCGGATGAGCGTCGGCGAAGGCCCGGGCGCCGATCAGCCCCGCTTCCTCGCCCTCATTGAACAGCAGCAGCACCGGCCGCCTCAGCGGCCTGTCCTTCAGAAGCGCGGCGGTCTCGAGCATGACCGCGACTCCGATCCCGTCGTCGGCGGCGCCGGGTCCGACCGGAGTCGAATCGTAGTGGGCGACCATCATCACCGGCCGTCCCGCCGGCGGTCCGAGGCGGGCGAGGACGTTGCGGACTCGCGCGCAGGAGACGGCGCGATTCTTGCCGGTCCCGTTGCAGGCGACGTCGTCGGTCACCTCGGGGCTGAGCCCGATCGAGCGCAATTCGGCGATCAGCCGCTCGCGGACGGCGTCGTTGGCCGCGCTGTCGACCGGGTGCGGCCTCTGGTCGCCGAGGATCCGGGCGAGCCGGGCGAGCGCCCTTGACGTGTCGAATTCGCCGGCGGCGGCGCTCGCCGGCACGTCGGGCAGGGCGATGAGCCCGCCCTTGAACCACAACGCGGTCATCAGCAGCACCAGCAGCGCCGCGACCGTCCCCCAACGCCTCATCTTGTCCCCCGTCGCCGCATCGCCATATCGCTTTCCGCGCACCGCTGCGATAGCAGCATGGCGCTTCAGCTGGAGTTCGCATCATGGGTTACCGGGTGGTCGTGGTCGGCGCGACCGGCAATGTCGGGCGCGAGATGCTCAACATCCTCGCCGAGCGCCAATTCCCGCTCGACGAGATCGCCGCGGCGGCGTCGCCGCGCTCGACTGGCGACCTGATCGATTTCGGCGACAGCGGCCAGGAGCTGAAGGTCCGCAACCTCGAGCATTTCGACTTCGGCGGCTGGGACATCGCCCTGTTCGCGGCCGGCTCGGCGGTTGCCAGGGACCATGCGCCCAGGGCCGCCGCGGCCGGCTGCACGGTGATCGACAATTCGTCGCTGTTCCGAATGGATCCGGACGTGCCGCTGATCGTGCCCGAGGTAAACGGCCACGCCATCGACGGCTATCGCCGCAAGAACATCATCGCCAACCCGAACTGCTCGACCGCGCAGATGGTGGTGGCGCTGAAACCGCTCCACGACGCCGCCGGCATCCGCCGCGTCGTCGTCGCCACCTATCAGTCCGTCTCCGGAGCCGGGAAGAGCGGCATGGACGAGCTGTTCGAGCAGAGCCGCAACATCTTCGTCGGCGATGCGAGCGAGCCCGCTTTCTTCACCAAGCAGATCGCCTTCAACGTCATTCCCCATATCGATTCCTTCCTCGACGACGGCTCGACCAAGGAGGAATGGAAGATGGTGGTCGAGACCAAGAAGATCCTCGACCCGAAGATCAAGGTGACCGCGACCTGCGTGCGGGTCCCGGTCTTCGTCGGCCATTCGGAAGCGATCAACATCGAGTTCGAGCGCGAAATCTCGGCCGAGCAGGCCCAGAATATCCTCCGCGAGGCGCCCGGCGTTATGCTCGTCGACAAGCGCGAGGACGGCGGCTACGTCACACCGGTCGAGGCGGTCGGCGAATATGCCACTTACGTCAGCCGGGTCCGCGAGGATCCGACCGTCGAGAACGGCCTCAACCTCTGGTGCGTCTCCGACAACCTCAGGAAGGGCGCCGCGCTGAACGCGGTCCAGATCGCCGAGCTGCTTGGCCGCAAGCATTTGCAGAAGGCGGCTTGACCCTGCCCGTCGCCCCGGCGAAGGCTGGGGCCCCAGGGGTGGAAGGCGCCGCGTTCTTCACCCGCCAGGACCCCAGCCTGCGTTGGGGTGAGTGTTCGGGAGGAGCCTGTGCCAGATCAAATGACCGGAGGCTGCGCCTGCGGCCGGATCCGCTACACGGCGAAGATCGACGATGACGACGCCTACCTCTGCCATTGCCGCATGTGCCAGAAGGCCACCGGAAGCATCTCGATCGCCTTCAAGAACATCCGCAAGGACGCGGTCGCCTGGGAGCGCGAGCCCGACTGGTACGCCTCGTCGCCGATCGCCCGCCGGCCCTATTGCCGCGAATGCGGCACCTCGCTCGGCTTCGCCTTTCCCGACAGCGAGATCATGGACATCACGATTGCGACTTTGGACGATCCGTCGCGTTTCCGCCCGAAGCACCATTTCGGCGCGGAGAGCCTGCATCGCGCCTGGATCAACACCCAAGGCCTGCCGGAATATCGTACCGATGAATACAAACCTCTCGTCGACCGCTGGATCAAGGCCACCGGCAAGATGCCGGACTGACCCGCTTCTTCCGTCGCCCCAGCGCAGGCTGGGGCCCCAGGGGTGAAAACCCCAGCGCCTCTCGCCCAACGGGATGCCAGCCTTCGCTGGCATGACGCTGATCATTGATGGCGCTCGCCATCCACCGCTTCACCGCTTCCGACGGGGCCCACCTCGTCTGGCACGAGCTGGGGGAGGGCAGGCCGGTGGTCCTGCTCCACGGGCTCTTCTCCAACGCCGACATGAACTGGATCCGCTTCGGCCATGCCGCCGGGCTCGCGTCGCGCGGCTTCCGGGTGATCATGCCCGATCTGCGCGCGCACGGCCAAAGCGCGGCGCCCCACGATGAGGCCTGCTACCCTCCCGACGTCCTCGCCCGCGATGGGACCGAGCTGATCGATCATCTCGGCCTCGGCGATTACGACCTCGGCGGCTATTCGCTCGGCGCCCGCACCTCGGCGCGGATGGTCATCCTGGGCGCCAGGCCGCGCCGGCTCGTCATCGCCGGCATGGGCCTCAGGGGGATGCTCGAGACGGGCCGGCGCTCGGCCCATTTCCGCAAGGTTCTGACCGGGATGGGAACGCATCATCGCGGCTCCGACGAATGGATGGCCGAAGCCTTCCTCAAGACCACCGGCGGCGACCCGATGGCCCTGCTGCCCCTCCTCGGCAGCTTCGTCGATTCGAGCGAGAACGAATTGCGCGGCATCGTCCTTCCGACGCTGGTCGTTTCGGGCGCCGAGGACCAGGACAACGGTCCCGCCGAGGACCTCGCGGCGCTGCTCCCGAACGGCCGCTTCGTCGAGGTTCCGGGCAACCATATGAATGCCGTGACCCGGCCCGAGCTGGGCCGCGCGATCGCGGATTTCCTCGCGCTTGACCCTCCAAAAGCGGAGGCGCAATAGCCGCCGCAACCAGACCCGAAACGAGGATGTCACGATGAAATCGACCGTCTCCGCGCTCGCCCTCGCCGTTTGCCTCGCCGCCTGCTCCACCACTTCCGACAAACCCGCCGTCGATACCGCCTCGGCGACCGCCGCCGCCGCGCCGGCGGAGGCCCGCGCCACGCCGACGGCCGAGGAAGCCCGCGCCTTCGTCGCCCGCGCCGAGAAGGAGCTTGCCGAATTCTCGGTCATCAACAGCCGAGCGCAATGGGTCAACGCGACGTACATCACCGACGACACCGACGCGCTCGCCGCCCATTTCGGAACGATCGGGACCGAGATGTCGGTTCGCTTCGCCAACGAGGCTGCCCGCTACGCGAACGTCCCCGGCCTCGATTACGACACCAAGCGCAAGCTGGACATATTGCGCAGCGCGCTGGTCCTGCCGGCGCCGACCACCGCCGGCGCCGCGGCTGAGCTCAACACGATCGCGACCCGCCTCACGTCGACCTACGGCAAGGGCCGCGGCACCCTCGACGGCAAGCCGATGACCGGCAACGACCTCGAGGAAAAGATGGGCACGGTGCGCAACCCGGCGCAGCTCCAGGAGATGTGGACGAGCTGGCACACCAACGTCGGGCGGCCGATGCGTCCGGACTATGCCCGCCTCGTCGAGATCGCCAACCAGGGCGCGAAGGAGCTTGGCTACAGCGACACCGGCGCGATGTGGCGGTCCCGCTACGACATGCCGCCCGACGAATTCGCGGCTATGACCGACCGGCTGTGGAACGAGGTCAAGCCGCTCTACGACGAGCTTCACTGCTACACCCGCGCCAAATTGAACGCCAAATATGGCGATCGCATTCAGCCCGCGACGGGGCCGATCCGCGCCGATCTGCTCGGCAACATGTGGGCCCAGGAATGGGGCAATATCTACGACGTGGTCGCGCCGAAGGGCGCGGGCGACGTCGGCTACGACCTCACCGACCTGCTCGTCCGCAACAAATACACGCCGGAGAAGATTGTCCGGACCGGCGAGGCCTTCTTCACCTCATTGGGCTTCGAGCCGCTGCCGCAGAGCTTCTGGACCCGCTCGATGATCACCGCGCCGAGGGACCGCGAGGTGATCTGCCACGCCTCGGCGTGGGACGTCGACAATGTCGAGGACCTGCGCATCAAGATGTGCACCAAGGTCAATGCCGACGACTTCGTCACGGTCCATCACGAGCTCGGCCACAATTTCTACCAGCGCGCCTACAACAAGCAGCCGCTGCTCTACCTCGACAGCGCCAACGACGGCTTCCACGAGGCGATCGGCGACATGATCGCCTTGTCGGTGACTCCGGAATATCTCGTCCAGATCGGCCTGCTGCCGCGCAGCAAGGTGCCGTCGGCCGACAAGGACATCGGCCTGCTTCTGCGCCAGGCGATGGACAAGGTCGCCTTCCTGCCGTTCGGCCTGCTCGTCGACAAGTGGCGCTGGCGGGTGTTCAGCGGCGAGGTGACTCCAGCCAATTACGAGCGGGGCTGGAACGACCTCAGGCTGCAATATCAGGGCATCGTCCCGCCGGTCGCGCGCAGCGAGGCCGATTTCGACCCCGGCGCCAAATATCACATCCCGGCGAGCGTGCCCTATACGCGCTATTTCCTCGCGCGCATCCTCCAGTTCCAATTCTACCAGGCCGCCTGCAAGCAGGCGGGCTGGACCGGCCCGCTCCATCGCTGCTCCTTCTACGGCAACAAGGAGGTCGGGCAGCGGCTGAACGCGATGCTGGCGATGGGAGCGTCGAGGCCGTGGCCCGATGCGCTCGAGGCCTTCACCGGCAGCCGCGAGATGTCGGGCGCGGCGATGATCGAATATTTCCGGCCGCTGATGGCGTGGCTCAAGACGCAGAACCGGGGACGGCCGTGCGGCTGGCGGGCCTGACCGCCGCTCTGGCGCTGGCCGCGCTTCCCGCCCCGTCGGCAGGGCAGGATATCGCGATCGGCCTGTCGCCGGGCGAGGTCCTTCTGAAGGTCGAAGCGAACGGGGAACATCTGAGCCGGCCCGACGTCATGGCTATTTCGGCGGGCGCCGTCACAACCGGTCGTACGGCCAGGGAGGCGCTCGCCGCGAACGCGACCGTGGCCAACCGTCTCCTCGCGGCCGTCCGCGCCAATGGCATCGACCCGCGCGACGTCCAGACCTCCGAGCTCACCGTAAGCCCGCAATTTGCCCGCGAGGACCGCTCGGGCAATGGCGACGAGGACGGCGTCCGGCGAATCATCGGCTATCTCGCCCGCAATCGTGTCCATCTGCGGCTGCGCGATCTGAGCAAGGCCCCGGAGATCATCAACGCCTTGTTCGAAGCCGGCGCCAACGAGGTGCGCGGGCCGTCCTTTTCGCTCAGCGACCCAGCGCCGGCGTTGAAGGCGGCGAGACGTGCGGCCGTCGCCGAAGCCCGGGGCGAAGCCGAAACCTATGCCGACGCCCTCGGCATGAGGATCGTGCGAGTCCTCAGGGTGAGCGAGAGGCAGTCGTTCGAAAGCGAGGATGAGGGCTATATCGTCGTGACCGGAAGCCGAATCCCGCTGACACCGCTCGAACCCGGTGAGGTTCGTACCCGTGTCCAGGTCTGGATCGACTATGCGATGGTGCCGCGCTGAGTTGGGGGGCGGGCGGTTGAACCGCGGCTAGTCGCTGATCCCGACCGGCGGCCCTTCCTCGACCGGCCCGCCGTCGGGCTGGCACGCCGCCTTCGCCTCGCACGCGGTGATCGCGGCCGCGAGAACCTGGTTGACCGGCCTCCCCTTGCGCGCCCCGTTGCGCCGCGCCAGCGCTCTCGCGCCCATCACGGCGCCGGCGGCGGCGGCCGCGGCCCCGCCGGCGATCGCGGCCGCGGCCAGGGGGCGGCGCTGGATCTCCTCGGCGAGCTTGAGGGCCGCCGATTTGCCGTCTTCGTCCTCTCCAGCCATTCCATACGCTCCTGTCGCGATGCCGAACCCCTCAAAACGCTTGAGCGGCGGCGGTGTTGCCGTCGCTCGGCGGGGGGAGAGCATGGCGGGTTGGGTCGAGCCTAGAGCCGCTCGATCAGGTAATCGGCGCTGCTGACGTTGAACGCGCCGGGTTCCTCGACGTTGAGCTGCTCGACGACTCCGTCGTCGACGATCGCCGACCAGCGCTGGCCGCGCTCGCCGAGGCCGAATTTCGAGCCGTCCATGGTGAGGCCGAGCGCGCGGGCGAACTCGCCATTGCCGTCGGCCAGCATCGTCACCTTGCCCGCGGCACCGGACGCTTCCCCCCAGGCCTGCATGACGAAGGCGTCGTTGACCGCCACGCAGGCGATCTCGTCGACGCCCTTGGCCCTGATCTCGTCGGCCTTGTCGATGAACCCGGGCAGGTGGCGGACGGAGCAAGTGGGGGTGAAGGCGCCCGGAACCGAGAAGAGCGCGACCCGGCGGCCGCGGAAATAGTCCTCGCTGTCGACCGGCTGCGGACCGTCGGGCGTGGCCTTCACCAAAGTCACCTTGGGGAGGCGGTCGCCCGGGCTGATGCTCATCTTGCCTTCCTTTCGCTTCGTCTGGGAGATGGGCGCCGCCCTAGCAGCGCGCCGGCTCCGCGACTATAGCGGATGGCGATGGACCAGCCGCCTTTTCTTTCCGGCCAGCTCCTGCTCGCCATGCCCGGCATCGGCGATCCGCGTTTCGAGAAAGCGGTGATCGCGATGTGCGTCCATGACGAGAACGGAGCGCTCGGCATCGGCCTCGGGCGGATCGTGCCGCGAATCAGCTTCCACGACCTGCTGCGCCAGCTCGACATCGGCCCCGGCGCCGCGCCCGACGTGCCGATCCACGCTGGCGGCCCGGTGCAGCCGCAGCGCGGCTTCATCCTCCACTCGCCCGACTGGGGCGGCGAGGAGAGCATCCAGGTCGGCGATCGCTGGACGCTGACCGCGACGCTCGACATCTTGCGCGCCATCGCCGAGGGCCGGGGGCCGACCCGGTGGCTGGCCGCCCTCGGCTATGCCGGCTGGCAGGGCGGGCAGCTCGAGGAGGAATTGCGCGGCAACGGCTGGTTCGCCACGCCCGGCAATGACGAGCTCCTCTACGGTTGCGACGTCGACCATCGCTGGTCGGCGGCCTTCCGCAGCGCCGGAATCGACGCCCGCATGCTGACAGCCGATTTCGGGACCGCCTGACGCCACCGTTAACCAGCTCCCGTCACCGTTCACCAATCGACTCGTGAAACCCTCCCTTCCTCGCGGTCCGCGTCGCGCGGTCCGCCGGTGTGGAAGGGGACGGGACAATGACCACAGCAGCCTTGAGGATTGCGCTCGGCCTGGCGGCCGCTTCGCTGACCTGCGCTCAGCCGGCGTCGGCGGCGATGTCGTGCTGGGACGAGCATGAGACGGCGGCGGCCAAGATCCGCGACCTGCAGTCGCGGCTGATGGTGGCGACGCTGCGCTGCCGGGCGATCGGCATCGACGTGCTCACCGCCTACAACGATTTCGTTCGGATCAACCGTTCGACGCTGCAGCAGGCGAACGGTGTTATCAAGGCCCAGTTCGACCAGGGCTATGGCCGCGAGGGGCCGCGCTTCTACGACGCCTTCACCACCGCCATGGCCAACGAATATGGCGGCGACGCGACCAGCGGCGCGGCCTGCGAGGAGACGGCGGCGGTCGCCGCCGAAGCCGCGGCGGCGGCGGGAGATGTCGGGCTGCTGGTCGGGCTCGCCGACCGCGCCGGCCGCTCTCCGAACCTCCCCGGCGGAGTCTGCCCGGCGACTCTGACGGCGCGGTAGGGCGGGCAGGGGGTTAGCCTCGTCATCCCCGCGAAAGCGGGGATGCCGCGGCGGTGCGCGCCTTCCAACCCTCACATATAAAGATATCTTTATATTTGCATCCGGAGGCGGTTGCGGCTAGAGCCGCGCGGCGACCGCCCCCTCGCGCCGGCGGTCTTTTCTTTGCGACAGGAGACCGTACGTGGCGACCCAGGCCCAGACCCGCTTTGACGATTATGTGATCCGAGACATCGGCCTCGCCGCCTACGGCCGCAAGGAGATCGAGATCGCCGAGACCGAGATGCCGGGCCTGATGGCGCTTCGCGAGGAGTTCGGAGCGTCGAAGCCGCTGACCGGCGCCCGCATCACCGGCTCGCTGCACATGACCATCCAGACCGCGGTCCTGATCGAGACCCTGACCTCGCTCGGCGCTCAGGTCCGCTGGGCCTCGTGCAACATCTTCTCGACCCAGGACCATGCCGCCGCCGCCATCGCCGCGTCGGGCGTTCCCGTCTTCGCCGTCAAGGGCGAGACTCTCGAGGAATATTGGGACTATGTCGACCGCATCTTCCAGTGGCCCGACGAGCCCTGCAACATGATCCTCGACGACGGCGGCGACGCCACCATGTACGCGCTGTGGGGCGCCCGCATCGAGGCGGGGGAGGACTTCCCGGCGCCGGAGAATGAGGAGGAGGAGATCTTCCAGAAGATCGTCCGCCGCCGGCTCCAGCAGTCGCCGGGCTTCTTCACCGAGCTGGTCCGGTCGATCAAGGGCGTCTCCGAGGAGACCACCACCGGAGTCCACCGCCTCTACGAGCTCAGCAAGCAGGGCAAGCTTCCGTTTCCGGCGATCAACGTCAACGACAGCGTCACCAAGTCGAAGTTCGACAATCTCTACGGCTGCAAGGAGAGCCTGGTCGACGCCATCCGCCGCGCCACCGACGTCATGCTGGCCGGCAAGGTCGCGGTCGTCGCCGGCTTCGGCGACGTCGGCAAGGGCAGCGCGGCCAGCTTGCGCAACGGCGGCGCCCGGGTCCTCGTCACCGAGGTCGACCCGATCTGCGCCCTGCAGGCGGCGATGGAGGGTTATGAGGTGGTGACGATGGACGAGGCGGCGGCCCGCGCCGACATCTTCGTCACCGCCACCGGCAATGCCGACGTCATCACGCTCGACCATATGCGGGCGATGAAGAACATGGCGATCGTCTGCAACATCGGCCATTTCGACAGCGAGATCCAGATCGGCGCGCTTCAGAACATGAAGTGGATCGAGATCAAGCCGCAGGTCGACGAGGTCGAGTTCCCCGACGGCAAGAAGATCATCGTGCTGGCCAAGGGCCGTCTCGTCAACCTCGGCTGCGCCACCGGCCATCCGAGCTTCGTGATGAGCTCGAGCTTTACCAACCAGACGCTCGCCCAGATCGAGCTGTGGACCAAGGCGGACAGCTACGAGAACAAGGTCTACGTCCTTCCCAAGCATCTCGACGAGAAGGTGGCGGCGCTCCACCTGGAGAAGCTGGGCGTCAAGCTGACCAGGCTGACCGAGAAGCAGGCGGCGTACATCGGCGTGTCGCCGGAAGGCCCGTTCAAGCCCGACCATTACCGCTATTGACCGCGCTGCCGGCGACGGCGCGCGGTGCGAACGCCTACCTGGGGATCAGTCGAGTCTCCGAGTCTTCAGCGTGAGACGGAAGCTGATCCAGCCCGGATCGCATCGGCTTTCTGCGGGCCCAGATATCGATCCCCTGATGACGGGGATCGCCGTTCGGGTAGATAAACTCCCGTGAATGCGCCGGTCGATGATGTGGCCGAAGCGGTGAAACATGCTTCTAGCCATGGATGCGTGATTCCATGAATGTGGGATTTACATACGTCACTGCGTCTCGGGAGGCAGAACCAGCTTGCTCTCCTTTACAAATCGGTCGATGATATGCTCATGCGACCAAGTCGCCAAAGGTTCATATTGCCCCGCCTCTTCGGAAGTAACCGCTGTGTCCTCCGAGCCGAACTTGATAATATAGTGGTCGTCGCTGCCAATTTCAGTAAAAGAATACTTCTCAACCTCTCTCAAGTTATCAAGGAACGGCAGCAGACCCAAGCTCTTCCACCTATACTTACGTGGCGAGGCCCGACCGAAGTGAACACGAAACAGGAGCGGCACGTTCTCGTCAATTCTTTCGGATGGGCTTTGGAGCAGAGCGTCAAATACTCCGAGATCGCCCCCCATTCCTACCTGCGCGACGATCAGTTGACCACGGAAGGGAATAAGGTAAACATTACCTGTCGTTTCGCTGTAGAGCGGATCCGACATCACCAAGGCAACACTCCCTCCGGATAGTTGCTGTTATTCTTCAAATATCCAAATGCGCTGGTGGAAGAACTTAGATAAGAGGAACGCAGAGGATTATAAACGGAAATGCCATTTATCCGATTTCCAGAACTCCCTCCGCTACTCTTAGCTCCTCCAAAGTGATTAATAAGCTGTTGTTCTCTACCCCTAATCGCAAAATAGCTCTTCGTCATACGGTCGAGTCGAGCGGGTCCAAAGCCCCTTTGGTTCATGTGATGTCCGCATTCACGACAGTTTAGTATTCGCTGACCGAGCTCGCGCGATAAGGGTGTGCCAACCGGTACCCTCATTGAGGACCTGCCAGAATACACTTCACCGGTTTCGTCGTTCCTCTTGGTGTATGTAATATATACCACCTCAAAATTTGGTGTGTCTCCGGACAGCAGCAAGGGACTGGCCAACACGCCGGCCGTCCCTGCGGACACTCCGGTGGCCGCCGTCGCCGCTTGGGCAGCCGCTGGAGCCGCTCTTGCGGCGATCGGGACAAATGATTGGGTTGTAGTGGCTCCCCCTGGGCAGTTTCCATTCTGATCCTCGATACGAGAACCTGTGCATATTGTTCCTGTAGGATCGCGCCCATTGATGGGATCGTTCGCGACATAGGCGTAAAGATTGACCTGATCGTCATACCCCACCGGGTCGGTCTGCAGGAACCGGCCGAGCGTCGGCGAGTAGATCCTCGCCTTGTAATAGTACATGCCGAGCTCGGGGATCCAGGCCTGGCCGGTATACTGGAACCTCCCG
>Ga0196963_10001523_pt1 | contig 15419 bp, 7 predicted proteins | sample S1_5metaG_FD_148600 | JGI IMG/M metagenome (GOLD analysis project Ga0196963, IMG submission 148600) | Soil microbial communities from Anza Borrego desert, Southern California, United States - S1_5 | ecosystem: Environmental > Terrestrial > Soil > Desert | place: USA: California | collected... | reverse complement strand
CGGTGTCGGCATATCTCATTCCTCCACGAGACCCACGAGCTCCGGAGCGGCCTGGGCGCCTCGGGTGCCCGTGCCCCCGCCGCGCCTGCAATCACTACCGCACCATCAGGTACTCACTTCGGTTGACCAGCGTCCACAAGAGCCCGGCATACGCGCGTGGTTGATCGGTCGCGCGGTCGACGTAGCGCAAGGCCTCGGCGCGCTCGTCGGCGTCGGGACGGCGCGACAGGGTCGACAGGTACAGCCAGTCGACGGCTTGGTCGGGGGCGACGGCGGGCGTCCCGGGCGCAGCCGCCTTGTCCTTGCCCTTGGCGGGCTTGATGCCGAGCACGGCATCGAGGGCGGCGCTGCCCCGGGTCAGCCGCGGGTGGTTGAGCAGGACCAAAAGCTGCGGGATGCCGTGCGTGAAGTCGGTTTGGTCTTCCTCGTTCGTGCAGAAGGCGCGTCGAAATTCGAGGTAGGCGTCGCCGACCGCCGCGCTCTCGCCGTTCGTGTTCCCGTCCTTCGGGTCGACGGTGCGGAGGTCGAGCTTGGGGTCGCCGTAGACCTGCCGGAGCGAGTCGTACAGCGAGTCGGCCGAGACCACGCGGGCGGGCATGCGGCCGAACTTTGCGGCCAGGGCGGTGTCGGCGGGCGCGTCGGCGGGCGGGCGGCTCGTGCGCTGGTACGCGGCGGAGTTGCAGATCGCGCGGACGAGGTGCTTGACGTCGTACCCGCCGGCCGTGAACTCCTGGGCGAGCAGCGCGAGCAGGCCAGGATGACTCGGCGGGTTGAGCTCCCGCAAATCGTCGACCGGGTGGACGATCCCGCGGTTGAAGAAGTAGAACCAGGCGCGGTTGGCGAACGCCCTGGCGAAGTACGGGTTGTCTTTGGCCGTCAGCCAGTCGAGGAAGTACGGGCGGACCGGCTCGTCGGCCTTCGGACTCACCGCCGGGCCGTCGAGCAGGCGGGCCTTGACGATCTTGCCGGTGTTCTTGAACGCGGTCTTGGGGATCTCGATGGTGCCGCGGGTGGCGATCGCCTGCGCGCGCGCCGTCTCCTCGCGCTTGCGCTGCTGCTCCTCGAGCTTCTTCGGGTCCTCGCCCGGTTTGGGCTTGGGCGGGTTCTCGGGCGGCGGGGTCTCGTACACGCGCCCGAAGTCGCCGGCCGCCCGCTTGAACACGGCGGCCAGCGCCCAGAAGTCGTCCTGCGACCATGTTCGGTACGGGTCGTCGTGGCACTGCGCGCACTGGAGCTGCACGCCCATGAACAGCGACGCCACGCCTCGCGCCGAGCCCGCCGGCGTCGTCCGGCCGCCTTCGCCCTGCAGCGCGAGAACGATCACCTGCGGCTGGTCCTTGATCACACCCTCGGCGCCGATCATGGCGCGGGCGACCTTGTCCCACGAATCGCCGGCGGTCAGGCGGTCGCCGATCCACTTCCCCAGGGCCTGGGTCTCCGCGTGGGGCTGCTTGCCGCCGTTCGGGTCGGACGGGAGCTCGGGCGGGGCGACCCAGTCGCGCCAGGTGCGGCCGAACTGCTGGCCGAAGTCGGGCGACGCGAGCAGTGCGTCGATCAACCGCGCACGCTTGTCGGCCGCAGTGTCATCGATGAACGCCGCGGCCTGCTGCGCGGTCGGGACGCGGCCGGCCAGGTCCAGGTAGGCGCGGCGGAGGAACTCCGCGTCATCGGCGCGCGGGGCGGGCCTGAGGTTGGCGGCGGCGAGCCCGGCGTCCACGTGGCGGTCGATCGCGGCGGCGACGTCGGCCGGCGCGTGCTTGCGGCCCGCGGGCAGGCCCGGGTCGGGCGCGCCGCGGCGCCCGGCGACGGTCGGCAGGCCGGCGGCGATCCACCGGCGGATCGTGTCCTTGTCCGCCGGGCCCAGCGGCGACTTGTCCTTCGGCATCTCGTCGTCGGCGATCGACTTCCACAGGAGGCCGCCGTCCGCCTGACCGGCCTTGACCGCCGCGCCACCGGCGCCGCCCTTGAGCATCAGCGGAATGGTGCGGAGGTCGAGCCCGCCCTTCTGCATCAGCCCCCCGTGGCAGCCCAGGCAGTTGGCAGTGAGGATCGGGAGGACGTCGGTCTCGAACAGCGGGTCGGCGGCGCGGGCGCTCGGCGCCAAGAGCGCCGCGACGACCACGGCGAGCTGTGACAGCCGTTCGCGAACTAGGTGGGGGGCCGAGCGCATGCAACTGATCTCAGGCGTTCACGGGCGACGCGGATCCATCTGTACGTGAGAGACGGGGCGGGTGGACGTGCCCCACACGCCTTACCGGCGACGGCCGGGCCGTGTTGCATGCAATTCGCGGACGTCGGGCAACGGCCGGCCCTGCGCGGTCGGCCGCGCCAGGCCAGCCGTTCCGGCAGCGGCCCGTCCGCGCTCACCGGCTTGAGCAGCGCCTGGTGCATGCCGACGTACGGGCGACGCTCGCCGGCGACGTGCAACAGCGTCGTGTACAGGTTGCCGATCTCGCGGTGGCCCTTCAGGCCCCAATGCGGGTACTCGACGTACCGCCCGGCCTTGAGCTTCCCGCCCGCGTTGCCGATCAGCACCATCGGCCAGTCCCAGCAGCGGCTGTGGTGGCCCTCGGCGGCGTCCGGCAGGTACACGATAGAAATCGTGATGTTCGGGCTGCCGGGGCTTGGGCTGCCCGGTCCGCTTGTCGACTTCGCGCGGCTTGGCCGGCCGCACCGCCACCGCCCGCCCGGCGCCGTGGCGTCCGGCCGGTAGTTCACGAAGCTCTTGTTCGTCGTCAGCAGCGTTCGCAACACGTCCTTGTCCCGGCCGAGCACCCACCTGATCGACTGGCGCGTGTCGGTGATCAGGATCTCCGGGTGCCACCGCCCGCGCTGGAAGTCCTTGAACACGTCCGCCGCGGCCGGATACTCGAAATACTCTTCGAAGAACCGGAGGACCCGCGGCTTGGCGAACTTCGGGTCCCCCATCAGCCGCTCGACCCGAGCCTTCCCGGGATTCGGGTCAGGTTTGGGACGGACGGGGAACAGGGTGGAAGACCGCAGGCGCGCCGCGAATGGGCATTCGGCCTCGCGCGCACACGCAATCCTAGGAGACCCTCGATGACGCCAGGCCACCGCCCGCCGCGCGCCCAAACCCTCGTCCTCTCCGCCTTGGTCGTCGGGCTGACCCTCCTCGCGAGCCACCAGACCGGGTCGGCCCAGCCCAAGAAGGTCGACGACCGCCACGCGACCCTCGGCCCGTGGCCGGCGGACGTGGCCGACTTCGTGCCGCCCAAGCCCGGCGAACACCCCCGGCTACTGTTCCGCAAGACCGACCTGGAGGCGATCCGCAAAAGAGCGCAGACGCCGGAGGGGCAGGCGATGGTCAGCCGGTTGCGGCGGCAGCTCAACGGGTCGGACGGGGAGTCGATGCCGAAGGTCGGCGGGGCGCCCGCCAAGGGCGACGACGAGGGCGGGGCGGCGGGCGTGTACTCGATCTCGCACGTGGCCGGATTCGGCATGCTGTACCAGATCACCGGCGAGAAGAAGTACGCCGACCTGGGCCGTAAGTGCATGGAGCTGGCCATGGAGGGCACGCCCAACTTCGACCCGCGGTACTCGTTCAAGAACCCGAACGGCGCGCTGCGCGCCGGGCCGTCGCTCGGGTGGACGGCGGTCGGGTACGACCTCTGCTACGACGGGTGGGACGAGGACTTCCGCCAACAGGTTGCCAAGGCGATCGCCGAGTACAGCCCGGCCAAAGGACTCAAGAACCAGTCCGACATGGACCTGGCGGGACTCGTGAAGGGGAACCGCCAGCACCCGGGGTCGAACCACTGGGGCATGATCGTCGGCGGCGGGGCGCTGGCCGTCTTAGCGATCAAGGACGACCCGGGCGTCGACATGGCGAAGATCGCCCCCCTGCTCGAGGCCAGCCAGACCTCGATCAAGATCCAGTGCACGCAGGGCTTCGGCAGCGGCGGCGTGTACGTCGAAGGGGACGGCACGGGCTCGATGGCGAGCCACATCGCGCTCCTCCCGGCGATCCAGGCGTGGCGCGTCGCGGGCGGCAAGGACTTCTACGCGCCCCGGCCGTACGCGCAGTGGATGAACCTCAAGTGGTTCTTCCTCACGGGCCTGGGCGGCGACCCGAAGAACCTCCGCGCGAGCTTCCCCGAGCGCGGCGACTACCCGCACAACATCTGGGCGCGCGGCGGCCTGTCCGGGGCCAACTACTTCGGGATCGGCTTCGGCGTCGCGACGGAGGACCAGCGGGCGGCGATGCTGTGGTTCTACGACCGCGCGGGCCTGCGCGAGTGGGACGCCAAGCACGACGGCGGGGTCGACGCGCCCAGCCCGTACCCCCACCATTCGGTGCTGTCGCTGGCGAACTGGCCGGTCGGCCTGGCCGAGCGCGACCCGGACGACGTGCTGCCCCACGCGTACACGGACGACGTGGCCGGGTTCTACGCGTGGCGGAACCGCTGGCAGGACAAGGACGACGTGATCGCCTCGATCCTGACCCGGAGCGTGAAGGGGAACATGGGCATGAAGGGCGAGACGACGCTGACGATCCAGCACGGCGGCAAGAAGACCAAGTGGGGCCGGATCGGCGGCGGGTTCAAGGACGAGTTCAAGCCGGCCAAGGACGGGTCGACGGTGATGATGACCGGCGAGGGCGGGTGCCTGGCCATCGACTTCTCGCGGGCGAGCGGGGCCGACGCGATGCTCGTGCTCAGCGGCCCGGCGGCGACCGGCGCGAAGGACGCGGTGGACGTCGGCGGGACGCCGGTCGCGTTCCTGTTCCTCGGCGGCGGGAAGGCGCCGGTGCCGACGGCGGAGGGGAACAAGCTGAGCGTGGGCGACCAGACCGTCGCGCTGGACGGAAAACGGATCGTGCTCGGGCGATAACCGCCCGCGGGCAGCGGTACCGGGAGGTTTCGATGGTCCGGATTCTGATCGCAATGCTGGCCGCGTGTGCGGCGGTCCACGTGCCGGGCGCGGAGCCCGCGCCTGCGGGGGGTGACGCGACGCTGCGGGTCGAGTTGCCGCTCAAGACGCCGCGCAAGAACCCGTCGGCGCTCGGCGGCGCGCCGGATAAGGTCGCGGTGACCGTCTGGATCCCGGCCAACACGCCGGTCCTCCGCGGCGGCATTTGCAACCCGTTCGCGCGCGGCGACGAACCCGGCAAGCACTGGCAGGCGGCGTGCCGTCACTGGGGCTTCGCGTACGTGCAAATCGACCTGGACGGGATCAAGAAGGACGAGTACCCGCTCCTGTTCGAAGGGCTGTCGCAGCTGGCCAAGCAGGCAAACCGACCGGAGCTGGCGCACCTGCCGATGTGCTACACGGGGATGTCGCGCGGGGGCGGGATGAGCATGCAACTGGCGGAGATGAAGCCCGAGCGGGCGATCGCGGTCGCGCCGGTCTGCCTGGAGGTCGGGGCCGGGAGCGAGGCGACCCGGCAGATCCCCGTCGGCACGGTGTTCGGCGAGAAGGACGGCTCGCAAATGGCCAAGCTGCTCGAGAAGCTGCCGGCCGAGAGGGCCAAAGGGGCGCGGTTCGCGATCACCGTGCAGTGGGGCCGGAAGCACGAGTTCGCGCTGGCGAACAACATGTCGTTCGTACTCTTCGACGACGCGATCCGCCTGCGGCTGCCGAACGTGCCGGTGCGGGACGGCCCGACGCCGCTGGCGGAGGTTTCGCCGGAGGCCGGGTGGCTGGGCGACGTGACGGCGTGGGGCAAGGACGGGCGCGTGCCCGCGATCGCGCCGAGCGCCGACTTCAAAAGGGAGAAGGACAAAGCGTGCTGGTTCCCGACGGGGCGGAGCGCCGCCGTGTGGCGGGCGTTCGTCGCGGGCGCGAACGACGTCACGATCGCCGACCCGCCGGGCCTGGGCGACAAGCAGCCGTTCGTGCCACAATCGGCGACGAAGGCGGTCGCGGTGAAGGTGGGCGTGGCGGACGGGCTCAAGCCGGCGAAGCTGGAATTGTGGGACGCGGACGTGAAGGTGGCCGAGAAGGCGACGGGGCCGTGGGAGTTCTCGGTGCCGCTGGAGGCCGGGATCCACTCCCTGATCGCGATCGTGGAGACGGCGGGCGGCCGGCGGACGGTGTCGCGGCCGCACACGATCGTGGTGGAGAGGTAGCAGGTCCGTGGCGCGGCGATCCGGGGCGCCGCGTCGGGCTCGGCGCCCGCGCGCCGCGCCCCGGCCCGCTTCGGTCATTGCGGCGCCAGGACCTTGAGCCCGCAGGCGTGTGCCCCCCGGGCGTGCGGAAGGGTTCGACGGGACGGGCCGGCCGCCGCGCGCGCACGACCCCTCGTCCACCGACCGGGTCCGGATCCCGCCCCGGCGGTCGATGAAACACCGTGGCCGGTGCGCGCACCGGGGCCGGATCGCAAAGATCGTGTCTCGTCCGAACCATGACCCGTGCGACGGGCCACCCCGCGTCTGCCGGGCACGGACGACGAGTACAGCACCTCGACCCACCGCCGCCGATCACCGGCCCGATTCGCCCGCCCGATCCGGCGTTCCCCAACCGGCTACCGACGGCTAATATTTTCCAGGTCCGACACCCAAGGAGCCCCCCTGAGCACGCCGGTCGACGCCAAGGAACGGTCCGAATCCGCCGGCACGTCGTCCGCGCAGGAAATGGCCGCCCGCGTCCGCGCGTTCGACTGGGCCGCCACCCCGCTCGGCCCCATGAGCCAATGGCCCGAGGCCCTGCGCGTCGCCGTCGACATCTGCCTGAGCAGCCGCTTCCCGATGTTCGTCTGGTGGGGGCCGGCCCTGATCAACATCTACAACGACGGGTACGTGCCGATGCTCGGCAAGCGGCACCCGGCGGCGCTGGGGCGGCCCGCGCGCGAGTCGTGGGCGGAAATCTGGGCGGACATCGGCCCGCAGGCGGACGCCGTCATGCGCCGCGGCGAGTCGACGTGGAACGAGCGGGTCAAACTCGTCACGGAGCGCAACGGCTACCCCGAGGACGCTTACTTCACTTGGTCCTACAGCCCCATCCGCGGCGCCGACGGCGCGGTCGCCGGACTGTTCTGCGCGGTCACCGAGGAGACCGAGCGCGTCCGCGCCGAGGCCGCCCTCCACACCAGCGAGGAGCGCCTGGCCCTGGCCGTGGGGTCGGCCGACCTCGGCACGTTCTACTGCCCGCTGCCGTTCGGCCGGATCGAGTGGAACGACACGTGCAAGGCCCACTTCTTCCTCCCGCACGACGCCGACGTCGACTTCGACCTGTTCTACGCCCGGATCCACCCCGACGACCGCGACCGCACCCGCCAGGCGGTCGAGCGCGCCGTGTTCGGGCGCGGCCCGTACGACGTCGAGTACCGCACGATCGCCCCCGACGGCCGCCAGCGGTGGGTCCGCGCCAAGGGTCGCGCCTATTACGACGCCGCCGGCAACCCCATGCGGTTCGACGGCATCACCCTCGACGTGACCGAGCGCCGCCGGGCCGAGGACGCGCTCCGGGACAGTGAGCGGCGGTTCCGCGACATGGCCGACACCGCCCCCGCCATGCTCTGGGTGACCGAGCCGGACGGGTACTGCTCGTTCCTGTCGCGCGGGTGGTACGCGTTCACCGGCCAGACCGAGGCGGAGGGGCTGGGCTTCGGGTGGACCAACGCCGCCCACCCCGACGACCGGGACGCGGCGCGGGAAGCGTTCGTAGCGGCGGTCCGCGACCGCACGCACTACGAGGTCGACTTCCGCGTCCGCCGGGCGGACGGCGCGTACCGGTGGGTGATCGACGCCGGCCGGCCCCGGTTCGGCCCCGGCGGCGAGTTCCTCGGGTTCATCGGCTCGGTCATCGACATCCACGACCGCAAGCTCGCCGAAGCCGAGCGGAACCGGTTGCTCGACGGCGAGCGCGCGGCCCGGGCCGAGGCCGAGCGCGCCGGCCGGATGAAGGACGAGTTCCTCGCCACGCTCTCTCACGAGCTCCGCACCCCGCTCAATGCCATCCTCGGGTGGGCCCAAATCCTCCGCGCCGGCGACGGGACGACCACGGCCGATGACCTGCGCCAGGGGCTGGAGGTCATCGAGCGCAACGCCCGCGCCCAGACGCGCATCATCGACGATTTGCTCGACATGAGCCGGATCATCGCCGGCAAGGTCCGGCTCGACGTGCAGCCCTTGCAACTGGCCTCGGTCATCGACGCCGCCGTCGGCACCGTCCGCCCCGCCGCGGACGCCAAGGGCGTGCGCGTGCAAGTCGCGCTCGACCCCCTCGCCGGGCACGTCACCGGCGACCCCGGCCGCCTCCAGCAGGTGTTCTGGAACCTCCTCGCCAACGCCGTCAAGCACACCGACCGCGGCGGGCGCGTCGACGTCGCCCTGGCGCGGGCCGACTCGCACCTGCAGGTCAGCGTCACCGACACCGGCGAGGGCATCGCGCCCGAGTTCCTCCCCCACGTCTTCGACCGCTTCCGCCAGGCCGACGGCAGCACCACCCGCCGCCACGGCGGCCTCGGCCTCGGCCTCAGCATCGTCCGCCACCTGACCGAACTGCACGGCGGGACCGTCCGCGCGTCCAGCGCCGGCGCCGGCCTGGGCGCGACGTTCACCGTGTCGCTCCCGCTGTCAGCCGCGCCCGCCGACGGCGACGCCGACGCCGACGGCGACGGCCAGGCGACCGACGCGAAGCCGCGCCCGCCGTGCGCCGCCCTCTCCCCCGCGGCAACCGTGGCCGTCGCCGACGTCGTCGACCTCACCGGCGTGCGCGTCGTCGTCGTCGACGACGAACCCGACGCCCGCGCGATCGTGCGCCGGATCCTCGAAGATTGCGGGGCCATCGTCTCGACCGCCGCGTCGGCCCAAGAGGCGCTCGCCGCAGTCCAGAGCGAACGCCCGGACGCGCTCGTCAGCGACATCGGCATGCCGGGCGAGGACGGGTACGCGCTCATCCGCCGCGTCCGCGCCCTGCCCGCGGGCGAGGGCGGCGACGTCCCCGCCATCGCCCTGACCGCCTACGCCCGCAGCGAAGACCGCACCCGCGCCCTCCGGGCCGGCTTCACCGGCCACATCGCCAAGCCCGTCGAACCGGCGGAGCTAGTCGCGACCCTCGCCGCGCTGGCGCGCGTGCGGAAGTAGGCCCACGCGGATCACGCTCAACCTTGCGCGCAGCCCCGAAGGGGCGACCGGATTGTAGCCACGGGTGGAGTCGGCCCGGTCGCCCCCTCGGGACTGCTTCCGTGTCTAACGAAACTGGCGCGCCCTACCCCTTCGCCCCGAAATACGCCTGGATCGGCCGCACGGTCCAATCCCCCTTCTGCAACTCCCGGATCGCCGCCGCCGCCGCCCGCGCGCCGGTCAGCGTCGTGATGATCGGCACCTTGTTCAAGATCGCCATGCTCCGGATCTTGCCCTCGTCCGTCTGCGGGCCCTTGCGTGTCGGCGTGTTGATCAAGAGCTGGACCTGGCCGTTCTTGATGAAGTCGGCGATGTTCGGCCGGCCCTCGGCGAGCTTGGGGATCAGCGTCGCGGGGATGTCGTTCCGCTGAAGCTCCTTGAACGTCCCGTCGGTCGCGATGATCTCGAACCCGCACTCGGCCAACGTCTTGGCGACGGGGACGATGTCGGCCTTGTCGCGCGAGTTCACGCTGATGAAAATCCGGCCCTTGGTGGGCAGGGCGCCGCCGGCGGCGATCTGGGATTTGGCGAACGCCATCGGGAAGTTCGCGTCGATGCCCATCACCTCGCCCGTGCTCCGCATCTCCGGCCCGAGGATCACGTCGACCCCGGGGAACTTGCTGAACGGGAAGACGACTTCCTTCACGCTCGTGTGCGCCGGGTCCGGCTGCTCGGTGATCTGCAGCGTCGCCAGCGACTCGCCCGCCATCACCTTCGCCGCGATCTTCGCCCACGGAATGCCCGTCGCCTTCGACACGAACGGCACCGTCCGGCTCGCCCGCGGGTTCACCTCGATCACGTAAATCTCGTTGTCCTTGATCGCGTACTGCACGTTCATCAGCCCGCGGACGCGCAGCGCCTTCGCCAGCGCCTTGGTCTGCTCCTTGAGCCGGGCGATGATTTCCTTCGACAACGAGTACGGCGGCAGCGCGCACGCCGAGTCGCCCGAGTGAATCCCCGCCTCCTCAATGTGCTCCATGACGCCGATGACGATGGCCCGGGCGGTCGCGTCGTTCGCACCGGCCGAGTCGTAATCCGCCAGGCAATCGACGTCCACTTCCGTCGCGTTATCAAGGAATTTATCGATCAAGATGGGATTCTCCATCTTGGCGTCGGCCCCGGTCCCGCCCCCGGCCACCGACTCGACCGCGTGGGTCATGTAGTAGTTGAGCTGGGCCTCGTCGTACACGATCTCCATCGCCCGCCCGCCCAGGACGAAGCTGGGGCGCACCAGGACGGGGTAGCCGATCTCCGCGGCGATCCGTCGGGCGTCGGCGCCGTTGCGGGCGATCCCGTTCTGCGGCTGCTTGAGGTTCAGGCGCGCCAGCAAGTCGCGGAACTGCTCGCGGTCGCCCGCCGCGTCGAGGGATTCGACCGTAGTACCCAAAATCGGCACGCCCGCGTCGCGCAGGCCCTTGGCGAGGTTCAGCGGCGTCTGACCGCCGAACTGGACGATCACGCCCTTCACGAGGTTCTTCGACGCGCCGGCGTTCGCACCGAACGGCCCCCCGTTGAGCCGCTCGCAGATGTTCAGCACGTCCTCGTGCGTCAGCGGCTCGAAGAACAGCAGGTCCGACGTGTCGTAGTCCGTCGACACCGTCTCCGGGTTCGAGTTGATCATGACCGACTCGAGCCCGAGCTCGCGCATCGCGAACGCGGCCTGCACGCAGCAATAGTCGAACTCGATCCCCTGCCCGATCCGGTTCGGCCCGCCGCCGATGATCAGCACCTTCGGGCGGTCGGTCAGGCGGATTTCGTCTTCGGAGACGGCGGTCGACGCTGGCGTAGGGCTCGCTTCAGCGAGCGGAATCGTCGATCGGGAAGACGCGCTATCTGTTCTCGTTCCGCTCGCTGAAGCGAGCCCTACGACGTGGTAAGGCGTCTCATAGGTCGAATAGTAGTACGGCGTGGACGCCTCGAACTCGGCGGCACACGTGTCGACGAGCTTGTAGACGGGTCGGACATCGTACGAGCGGAGGAGATGGTCGACTGCCTTGGCATCGACATTGATCGCAAACGCGAGTTGAACATTTGAGTAGCCGTATTGCTTGGCTCGAAACAGCAGATCCCCAAGCGCCTCACCGCTCCCCGCGCGCACGGTCTTCTCGCCTTCGGGGCGCCGAGCGGCGATCAACTCCTCCTCGAACTCCACCAACTCCTTCATCTGCGCCAAAAACCACGGGTCGATGTTCGTCAGCTGGTGGATCTGGTCGATCGTCCACCCCATCTTCAGCGCGTACCGCAGGTAGTACAGCCGCCCCTGGCTCGGCACCGCCAGCTTCCGCCGAAGCTTCGCCTCGGGGATCGGCCACTCGTGGTCCGCGCTCTCGCCCTGCGTGGTCTTGTCGGAATTGTCGGTCAGGCTCGGGTTGGGCGTGCCGGCCAGGACGTCGGCACGCGCGGTCGGGGGCAGCGAGTTGGTCGACGTGAGCGAGGCGGACGTCGCGCCCGCCGTGGTGGTGGCGGCCCTCGCCGACGGCTGCTGCCCCCCGGGCTGAGCGCCGCCACCACTCGCCGACAGCCGCTGCGCATTGAGCCACTTGTCGTACCGGTCCAGCCCGAACCCGAACCGCTTGACCTCCATGCTCCGGATCCCCTTCTGCAGCGCCTCTTTGAACGTCCGCCCGATCGCCATCGCCTCCCCGACGCTCTTCATCTGCGTCGTCAGCGTCTCGTCCGCGTCCGGGAACTTCTCGAACGTCCACCTGGGGATCTTGATCACGCAGTAGTCGATCGTCGGCTCGAAGCACGCCGACGTGTACCGCTCGTACTTCTCGCGCGGCCCGCCGACCCCCGTCTCCCCCGCGTTCTGCCCCTTCTGATCGGCGCCCCGCCCGGCGTGCGGGACCGGCGTGCCCGTCCCCGGGATCCGCTTCACGCTCGTGATGTCGTTCGCCAGCTCGTCCAGCGTGTACCCCACCGCCAGTTTCGCCGCGAGCTTGGCGATCGGGTACCCCGTCGCCTTCGACGCCAGCGCGCTGCTCCGCGACACGCGCGGGTTCATCTCGATGACGACCATCTCCCCGTTGTCCGGGTTGATGCCGAACTGGATGTTCGACCCGCCCGTCTCCACGCCCACCGCCCGGATCACCGCGATCGAGGCGTCGCGCATCCGCTGGTACTCTTTGTCCGTCAGCGTCTGGATCGGCGCGACCGTGATCGAGTCGCCCGTGTGCACGCCCATCGGGTCCAGGTTCTCGATCGAACAGATGATGACGACGTTGTCGTTCTTGTCGCGCATCACCTCCATCTCGTACTCCTTGTAGCCGATCACCGATTGCTCGATGAGGACTTCGGAGACGGGGGAGGCGTCAAGCCCGCGCTGGACGATCGTCTCGAACTCTTCCTTGTTGTACGCGATGCCGCCGCCCGTCCCGCCGAGCGTGAACGCCGGCCGAATGATCAGCGGCAGCCCGATCTCGTCGAGCACCTGCCGCGCGTCCGTCATGTTGTGCACGACGCCCGACCGCGGCACCTTCAGCCCGATCTCGATCATCAGTTCCTTGAACCGCTGGCGGTCCTCGCCGCGGTGGATCGCCTCGCGGTCCGCCCCGATCATCTTCACGCCGTACTTCGCCAAGATGCCCTTGTCGAAGCACGCCATCCCCGTGTTCAACCCCGTCTGCCCGCCGAGCGTCGGCAGCAGCGCGTCCACCGGCGTGCCCTTCTCCTTCTCGTACTGCAAAATCTTTTCGACGGTCTCCGGCGTGATCGGCTCGATGTACGTCGCGTCGGCGAACTCCGGGTCCGTCATGATCGTCGCCGGATTCGAGTTGATCAGGACGACGCGGTACCCCTCCTCGCGGATCGCCCGGCACGCCTGCACGCCGGAGTAGTCGAACTCGCACCCCTGCCCGATGACGATGGGCCCGGAGCCGATGATGAGGATGGTGTGGATGTCGGTGCGTCGGGGCATGGGGCTTGGCGATCTGGCTTGCGGACTCGTCGGGTCACGGGTCGCGACCTCCGCACGCGGGCGACGTGCGGGCACAACCCGTTGGCCCCTCACAGGTTACGGCGACGCGAATGGGGGCCATCGGCGCGCGGAACCGGCGGGGGCAAAAACGGCGTGCGAGTGTACAAGGGACGGGGGGTTTTTCAATGAAGCCCGCGGTCCAGCGCCGCCGCGGGCGCGACGAAGAAAGCCCACGGAACTCGTTCCGTGGGCCTCTTGAGTCGCATCCGGTGTGCGCGCCCTACTTCTCCAGCGCCGCCCGCACCTGCCCCGGCCAAATCTCCTTCAAATTCTGCCCCTCCAATTCCATTTCGACCGCCTTCCCCTTGATCTCGACCTTCTTCCCGACCAGGTCGTCCAGTGCCTTGACCTTCTTCCCGCCCGTGAACACCGTGCGGTCGCCCAGCTTGTAGTGGCTCGCGCGCATCACGATGCCGATGCCGCCGGCGTTGGGCACGGCCTCCAGCGTCCCCACGAACGTCTGCTCCTTCTCCTTCGATTCCTTGTACCACTTCTCGTCGGCGCTCACCTTGACGAACGCCTTGGCCGCCAACGCCATGTTCTTGGCCAGCCGATCCGCCGGCAGCGGCCCCGACGGCTTGTCGTCCGCCTCCAGATCGCCCAGCGCGTACTGCAGGCCGGCCAGCATGTGCCGCACCGCCGCCGGGTTGAAGTACGTCTCCTCGCGGTGCCCGAGCAGCGTGTAGAACACGCGCCCGTCGCCGTACCGGTGCAGCCAAGACACGCCGTAGTCGTGGTCCTGCGGCCGGTTGAACCCGCCGTTGATCCCCGAGGCCTCGATGTCGATGCTCGCCAGGATGTGCAGCCGCGACCGGTCGTACGTCTCCTTAAACGTGTAGATCTCATCCGAGATCGTGAACGGCTTCCCCTCCGACGCGAACGCGGCGTTCACCGGGTTGGTCGGGTCGTCCAGGTGCAGCGTGATCTTCCCCCACGGGTGGCCGTTGAAGTACCCGCCCATCATGACCCCGTAATCCTTCCACTTGTAGGACGAATCCGTCGCCGCGTGGATCCCCATGATCCCCTTCCCGCCCTTGACGAACCCGATCAGCGAGTCGCGAAGGTCCTTCGCCTGCTTCACGTCGGCCGGGAGGCTGGTAGCCTTGGGGTCGTACAGCAAATCTTCCTTCACGCCCTTCTCGACGAACAAGGGGCCGGTCGTCGACGCCATCACGACCGCGTCATACTGTTGGAGGTTATCCGCGGCGAATGCCTTCGGGTCATCGGTCACCGTCACCTCGAACGCGCCCGTCTTCTTGCCCATCAGCTCGATCGTCCGGGCGGCCACCGGGATCGACGAGTGCACGAACCCCGTCGCCTTGGTGAACACGAGCACCTTCCGCGCCTTCTTCGGCGCCGCCGGCGCCTTGTCCGGGATCGCCGCCTCGATCTTGGCGACATCCTCCGCCGTCGGCCGCTTCGGCTTCTCCTTCGCGGGCGGGGCGGGCTGGGCGTGCGCGCCCAGGGCCACGACGGTGGCGAGGAGGGCGGCGAAAAATCGCTTGGCGGCGGACATGAGTTTCCTTTCGAAAGGCTTCGGTGCGAAAGTCGAATCGATGGTTGGTCGGACGGGAAACTATACCGTGCGCGCGCCCGCGACGTTGGCGACGGGGGTGCCGTGTGTGCAGCACCCCGCTTGCGCGGTTAGCGGGCCAACCCGCCGGCGAATCCCAACAACGCCGATCGACGCCGGGCGCCTCCCACGCCCGGAACTCTCCCCCGCCCGTGGCGTCCAACCGGAACTGGACGTGCCTCGACGGCGGTCGTTAGAGTGAAATCGGAATACGGAGGTCGAACGTAATGCGAGTCATCCGCCCGTCGGTCGCCTCGGTCGTCGCCTGCGCGCTGCTGCTCGTCGTCCGCGACGCGCCCGGGAAAAGCTTCCTCCCCAAGGAAGACCTCAAAATCGCCGCGCTCGACCTCCGCACCGGCAAGCGCCTCTGGACCTTCGACCCCAAGTCGAAACTGAGCCAGGCCACCATCGAGGTCTATCCCGAGGGGATCGTCGTGCGGGGCGAACGCGATGCCGGCAACAAACCCTTCCCCCCGACGACCCTCGACAAAGCCGGCCGGCCCGCCGCGTTCGATCGGGCCGAAGGCCGAGTCCTCGCGCGCTCCGCCGGCTTCTGGCCACCCGCCGGCGTATCGCTCGCGAACGGCTGGCAGCTCAAGAACTACTCCCCCGGCAACACGACCAAGCTCGAGTTCGGCCCGCCGGACGGCGCGATCGCCTGGACGATCGACGCCGGCAAGCAGTACCCGCACACGGTCGCCGCCAAGGGCCGATTTGTCGCCTGGGCCGTCGGCTACCTCGCCAAGGACGCGATCGTCCACGGGTACGAGGTCGGCGGCGCCAA
>Ga0196963_10001522_pt1 | contig 15440 bp, 11 predicted proteins | sample S1_5metaG_FD_148600 | JGI IMG/M metagenome (GOLD analysis project Ga0196963, IMG submission 148600) | Soil microbial communities from Anza Borrego desert, Southern California, United States - S1_5 | ecosystem: Environmental > Terrestrial > Soil > Desert | place: USA: California | collected... | reverse complement strand
AACGAGCGAGCCATGCTGGCATAGAACATGCTGACCGGCACGTCTCATGACCGATCTCGCTCGCCTCTCCGCCATCCAGCTGCTCGACGGCTACCGGCGTAAGAAATTCAGCCCGACCGACGTCATCGAGGTGGTGATCGCAGCCTTGCGGCGGATTCAGCCCACGCTCAACGTCCTGGTCACGGACATGTTCGCCAGCGCCCGCGATGGCGCGCTGGCGGCGAGCGAGGCCTGGGCGCGCGGCGAGCCGGACGGCCCGCTCTGCGGCGTGCCGGTGACGGTCAAGGATCTGGTCTATCTCGCCGGGGTGCGAGCCGCTGCCGGCTCGCCGGTGCTCAAGGATTTCGTGCCGCCCGTCGACGCCGCGGCGGTCGAGCGGCTGAAGCGGGCGGGCGCGGTGATCACCGGCAAGACCACGACCTGCGAGTTCGGTTACAAGCTCACGGCCGACAGCCCGATTTCCGGCACGACGCGCAACCCGTGGGATCGGTCACGCACGAGCGGCGGGTCGAGCGGCGGGGCGGCGGCGGCGCTGGCGGCCGGGGCGGGACCGCTCGCTATCGGCACGGACGCGGTCGGCTCGATCCGCGTACCGGCCTCATTCTGCGGCGTCTTCGGCCTCAAGCCGACGTTCGGTCTGGTGCCGCGCTCGCCGGGCTTCTCGCCGCCGTCCTGGGGCTCGCTCGCCCATACCGGCCCGATGGCGCGCAGCGTCGCCGATGCGGCCCTGCTGCTCGGTGTGATCGCCGGCCACGATGCGCGCGATGGTGCAAGCCTGCCGGTGACAGCGCAGCGCTACGCCGCACCGGTCGGTCGCCTCGAGGGGCTGCGCATTGCCTTCTCGCCTGACTGGGGCTGGGCGGCGGTGGATCCTGCGGTGCGCGAGGCCGTGAAACAGGCCGTCGATCGTCTTGCCGATCTCGGCGCCGAGGTGATGGCGCGCGATCCCGGCCTGCCGGCCGATATCCTCGAGACCGTGCTCAAGCCGATTGGCTACACCGAGCAGGCGACGGCCGCCGGCATGACCCGCGAGGAAGCGCAGTTCGAGCTCTCGGAGCGGGATTTTGGTGCCGTCGTGGCGCGCGGCCGGCGCTATTCCGGCGTCGACTACATGACGGCCACGCATCGCCGCGCGGCGTTGCGCGAAAGCTTTCGTAAGCTCTTTACCGAGGTCGATCTGCTTGTAACGCCGAGCGTCGCGGTGGCGGCCTTCGGGGCCGGGACGCTCGGCGTCGATACCGTCGACGGCAAGCCTGTCGACCGGCATCTCGGCTGGTCGCCCTTCTCCTGGCCGATCAACCTCGCCGGCCTGCCGGCGGCCAGCGTGCCCTGCGGCTTCGGTCCCGGCGGCCTGCCCATCGGTTTCCAGATCGTCGCGCCCTGGCTTGGGGAAGCGACCATTCTGCGGGCCGCTGCCGCATACGAGGCAGTGCATCCTTGGGCAACCCGCTGGCCCGCCTAGAAGCGCGCCAGTGTTGCGCCGCCACTGCTCAGATTTGCGGCAGATAGACCTCCTGCCGTGCAGTTTGGGCCTCAGGCTCTGGCCTCGCCCTTGGCATGCAGGTTGCGATAAGGGTCCGAGACGCTCTCAGGGAAAGGCCACCGTCATGACGATTACCCGCCGCACACTTCTTGCCGGCGCTGCCGGTGCCACCGCCCTGCTGGGGGCACCCTCGATCCTGCGTGCACAGGAGAAGGTGCTGAAGATGGGCGCCCTGCGCCTCATCCATTCGATCACGCCGCACTTCTACGAGAAGTTCGCCATCCCCGGTTACAAGATCGACGTCATCACGTTTGACAGCCCGACCGACGGCAAGAACGCCGTCGTCACGCGCTCGGTCGATTTCGGCATGTTCGGCGCTGCCGCCGCCATCCTCGGGGCTGCTGCCGGCGAGCCGCTGGTGATGATCGCCGGGGCCTGCAACCGTGGCATGGGCGTCATCGCCAAGAAGGATCTGCCGATTGCCGAGGTCAAGGACCTCAAGGGCCGCAAGGTCGCGATCTGGCCGGGCTCGACGCAGGAGGTCTTCATCATGGAGCGTCTGCGCATGGAAGGCCTCTCCGTCAAGGACGTCACGCCGGTGCGCGTGCCGTTCGGCGAGATGCACGCTGCCCTGGTGCGCGGCGATGTCGACGCCTATGTCGGCGCCGAGCCGACGCCGGGCCTGAGCATCGCCACCGGCGAGGGCAAGCTCGTCGAGTACCCGTACAAGACGGCGATGGGTTCTCTCAACATGGTGACCTGCGCCCACGAGCGCACGATCGCCGACAACCCGACGCTCGTGCGCGCCTTCCTCAAGATGCACCGCCAGGCGACCGAACACGCCGAGGGCAACCGCGAGGAGAAGATCGGCATGGCGGTGGCGAAGCTCGGCGCACGCCGCGAAGCGCTCGAGGTCGCGGTACCCAACGTCGAGCTCACCTGGCGCATGGACGAGACGATGATCCAGCGCACCAAGACCTATGCGCAGCAGATGTTCGAGCTGAAGCAGATCCGCGCTCTGCCCGATTTCGCCAAGTTCCTCAACCCGAGCTTCAACGACGAGATCGCCAAGCAGGCGGTCTGACTTTCAGTTTGGGCGGATCGGTGAAGTCCTCCTCCTCGCTGGTCCGCCACCACGCCGCCGTCGGACGGGAATCGCCTCATGAAGGATAGCGCCGTCACTGTCGCCATCCCCGCACCGATCGAGACCCGTCCGGCGGCAGCGACCAACCCGGCACCGTTGCTGACCCGAGCCCGGCCGCTGCTGCTGGCGCTGATCGTGCCGCTGCTGTTTCTCATCGTTTGGCAGCTGGGCGTTACCTACACGAAATCGCGTCTCATCCCGCCGCCGACCGAGGTCGCGGTGATGATGTGGGACTTCGCGTTCGGCGGCATCTGGGACGACGCCTTCAGCCGCACCCTGCATATCCATCTGATCATGTCGCTGAGCCGCGTTTATGGCGGATTCCTGCTGGCGACGGCGGCGGCTGTCCCGCTCGGGCTGCTGATCGGCCGTGTGCTGCTCGCTCGCCAGATGCTTGACCCGATGCTGCAGATGCTGCGGCCTATCCCGGTGACCGCCTGGCTACCCCTCTCCATGATCATCTTCGGCCTGGGCGGCACCTCGGCCTTCTCGCTGGTCTTCCTGGGTGCGTTCTTCCCGATCCTGCTCAACACTGTATTCGGGGTGCGCAATGTCGACCCCAAGCTTTTCGAGGCGGCCGCGATGCTCGGTTGCCAAGGCACCAACGTCTTCCGTCGCGTCGTTCTACCCGCGGCGCTGCCCAGCATCTTCACGGGCTTGCGCTTGGGTCATGGCTTCGCCTGGATGGTCATCGTCGTCGGCGAGATGACCGGCGTACCCGAAGGCTTGGGCGCCGTGATCATGGATGCCCGCACGCTCTCGCGCACCGATCTGGTGATCTGCGGCATGATTGTCATCGGCATCGCCGGTTTCCTGTCCGACAAGCTCATCATGCTGCTCAGCAGCCGCATGCTGAGCTGGAGCCCCCAGCACAGCCGGTGATGACATGAGCACCTCAGGCAATCCCATCATCCAGATCGAGCACCTGAACAAGGAGTTCGAGCTTAACGGTACGACGATCCACGCCCTGCGCGACGTCAACCTGACGATCGGCAAGGGTGAGTTCGTCTGCCTCATCGGCGCCTCGGGCTGCGGCAAATCCACCCTGCTGCGCATCATAGCGGGGTTCGAGACGGCAACCGGCGGTGTCGCCAAGATGTGGAATAAGCCGATTGCCGAGCCAGGCCCGGATCGCGGGATGGTGTTTCAGGACTACGCCCTATTTCCCTGGCTTACGGTGCGCGACAATATCGCCTTCGGGCCGACCGAGCGCTCACGGCCGAAGAGTGAAGTCCGCGACAAGGTGGAAAGCTTCATCGATCTCGTCGGCCTGCGCAAATTCGCAGAGGCTTATCCGCATCAGCTGTCCGGCGGCATGAAGCAGCGCGTCGCTATCGCGCGCGTGCTGGCCAACGATGCCGAGGTGGTGCTCATGGACGAGCCCTTCGGCGCGCTCGACGCCATGACCCGCGAACGCCTGCAGGAGGAGCTGCTGGATATCTGGCAGCGCACCGGCCTGACCGTGGTCTTCGTCACCCATTCGATCGAGGAGGCGATCTATCTCTCCGATCGCGTGGTGGTGATGACGCCCTCACCGGGCAAGATCGAGAGCGATAACGCGGTGACGCTCGTGCGGCCCCGCGATGTCTCCGCGCCGGACTTCAACGAGATCCGGCGCATGCTCGGCAGCAAGCTGCACAGCCATCACGGACGCAAAGCCGCCTGAGCCTAGAAACGTTTCGAGAAGACGCGCTCGCCGGCCAGCCAGCGCGCCGGAAAGTCCGGGTGGCGCTCCAGCGTGTCGAGCGCCGTGGTCAGCTCCAGGGTCTCGTTCTGTATGCCGGTGTCGGCCAGCGCGGCATTGATACCGACGCCGACGATTGCGGCCAGGGCACGGGGCAAGGCCGGCGAACGGATCGGAGGCAGCGGTATGCCGACGGGCGTATTCAGCGCCGCTTCGCAGGCCTGGGCGCTGGTCGAATACAGGCCGCGGCAGGCGAAGGGCCGCGTCTCGTAGATCGAGCACGCGCCGCTTGAACTCAACATCGCGCACGGAACTTTTGCCGCCCGCCGCTGGTCTGGGGGCAGTCCGATAGCACGTGCCGCGTTATCGCTGACCGCCCGACGCTGATCGTGATAGCGCTCCTCGCGCAGGGTGTTCCACGCGGCCACGGCCTCTAGGGGTGTCACTTCAACATAGAGGTGGCAGCAGAAGACGCAGCCCGGCTTGCAGGCGAGCGAGCGAAGCAGCTCCTCGCCGCCGGTCACGTACTTGAAATAGGCGGCACTCTCCGCCTCGAAGATGCGGACCGCGACGGCATGGGCATTTAGGAGCGATGTTAGCGTTCCTTCGGCTCGCGCCATGCCGACGCCCATGGCTATGAGGTCGCGCATCCGCTCGCCGATGGCGCGCAACTGCACCTTGACCGGCTCGTCGCTGATCGCCTCGATAATGCTCGGCAGGATGAGGGGCGTGCGGGACACTCTGAGGCTCTGCTCCGTAACGAGCGCGTCTTCAGCGGGCCATGAGGCGCCACAGATGCGGCACTGCCGGTTGTTCCGGCCTCCTCGTGCTTGGCCCGGGTACCATACCGTACACGGACGGTCGGGGGCGAGCAGCATTGCGGTCTGCCGGGGGCTTGATAAAGTGCCCGCCCAACAGCGTTGCGGTGGGAGTAGCGTATGCGTGAGTACGGGATCGGTCAGTCGTTGCCGCGCAGCGAGGATTTCAGGCTGCTGCGAGGGCTGGGGCGCTACACCGATGATATTCGCATGCCGGGCGAGGCGCGCCTCTATGTGCTGCGCTCTCCTCATGCTGCGGCGCACATCCGCTCGATCGATACGACGGCGGCCATGGCAGCCTCGGGTGTGCTTGCGGTACTGACCGGCAAGGACGCGCTGGCGGACGGGCTGGGTACTTTTCCGTCGCGCATGAAAATGAAACGCAAGGATGGAAGGCCGAACTACGAGCCGCCCTATCGCGTACTGGCAGTCGACAAAGTGGCGCTGGTGGGCGACGCGGTGGTCGCGGTTGTGGCCGAGACACTGGCTCAGGCGAAGGACGCGGCCGAACTCGTCGAGATCGACTACGAGCCGCAGGCATCGGTCACCTCCACGGCCGCGGCGGCTATGCCTGGCGCGCCCACCGTATGGGGTGATCAGCCGGACAATATCTGTTTTGTGGCCGAATTCGGGAAGAAAGAGGCCGTCGAGGCGGGCTTCGCCAAGGCCGCTCATGTATCGAAGCTCGACTTCGTCATCAACCGTGTCTCGGCCAACTCCATGGAGCCGCGTGCGGGTCTCGGCGTCTACGATCCGGCGGATGACCGCTACACGCTCTACGCCAGCCTGCAGAGCTCGCACCAGATGCGCTCGCACCTGGCAGAGAACATTTTCAAGCTGCCGGAAAGCAAATTCCGCGTTGTCGCTCCGGATGTCGGCGGTGCCTTTGGCATGAAAGGCGCGCCGATGCCGGAGCTCGGGATCGTCCTTTGGGCCTCGAAGAAGGTCGGCAGGCCGGTTCGCTGGATGAGCGAGCGCGGCGAAGCGCTGATGTCGGATCATCACGCGCGCGACAATGTCGGCCAGGCCGAGCTGGCGCTCGATAAGGACGGTAAGTTCCTGGCGCTGCGCGTGCGGAACACCGTCAATCTCGGCGCCTATCTCAGCTTCAACGGCATCCATTGCGGGGTGAACAACATCGGTGGCCTGTCGGGCGTCTACACCACGCCCGCAATCCATCTCACGGTCACGGGGGTGTTTACCAACACCAACCCGACGGCGCCTTACCGCGGCGCGGGGCGTCCCGAAGCGTCGTACATCGTCGAGCGTATCATCGACACGGCGGCCCATGAGATGAACATCGATCCCGCCGAGCTGCGGCGGCGCAATCTGATTCCCGTCTCGGCAATGCCGTATGACACCGGCTTTGTCTTCACCTACGACAGCGGCGAGTTCGAGCATAACCAGGAGGCGACCCTGAAGCTCGCCGACTGGAACGGCTTCGAGAAGCGTCGGGCGGACGCCAAGCAGCGCGGACGGCTGCGCGGCATCGGCATGGCGCATGTGATCGAGATTGCCGGCGGCCCCGCAGGCCTGCCGTTCGACGAATACGCCGAGGTGCGATTCGATACGGCCGGCGGCTGCACGCTCATCCTTGGAACCCACAACCACGGACAGGGCCACGAGACGACGTTCCGGCAGCTCGCGCATGAATTCCTCGGCCTTGATCCGTCGCAGGTCCAGGTCCGCTTCGGCGACAGCGACGCCGTGGCGCATGGACGCGGCACCTTCGGCTCCCGCTCGATCAGTGTTGGCGGGGCAGCGCTGCTGCGGGCCTCGGAGAAGATCATCGCCAAGGGGAAGAAGATCGCCGCCCATTTGATGGAAGCGTCCGAGGCCGATATCGAGTTCAAGGACGGGAAGTTCGCCGTCGGCGGGACCGACAAGGCGGTCGATATGATCAAGGTGGCGAAGACCGCCTTCATGCCGGCGCAGATTCCGCGAGGCATGGAGCCGGGCCTCATCGAAGGCGCGGCGCTGGTGCCGCCCGGCGCGACCTTCCCCAACGGCTGTCATGTCTGCGAAGTCGAGATTGATCCGGATACAGGCGTGACGGAGATCGTCGGCTATTGGGTGGTCGACGACGTCGGTGTGGTGGTGAATCCTCTGATCGTGAAGGGGCAGATCCACGGCGGCATCGTGCAGGGCGCCGGGCAGGTCCTGGTCGAGAACGTGGCCTACGACCCGGAGACCGGACAGGTGCTCTCAGGATCCTTCATGGATTACGGCATGCCGCGCGCCAGCGACTACCCGAGTTTCGTCATCAAGAGTCACGAGGTCCCGGCCAAGACCAATCCGCTGGGCATCAAGGGTGCGGGAGAGGCGGGCACGGTGGGTGCCCTGCCGGCAACCATGAACGCCATCGTCAATGCGCTCCGGCCCTTGGGCATCCGCAACATGGAGATGCCGGCGACGCCGCAGCGCGTCTGGAAGGCTATCGCCGAGGCCCGTGCGAATGGCTAGGATTGCTCCCATGAAGGGGGTGCTCCTCGCGTTAACGCTGCTGCTGGTCCTGCCGCTGGGGATCAGCGCCGCGACGGCGCAATGGGGCGTGCCTTGGTACGAGGCACGGCGGGATGCCACGGGTCTGGCACCGGACCCCACCATCACGCGCGAGGCGGTGATCCAGGTTTATGGCGCCCGCGCCGTCCGCTGGCGCGGTATCTTCGCGGTTCATACGTGGGTCGTGGTGAAGCCGGCCAATGCTGACCGCTATACACGCTACGAAGTCATTGGCTGGGGAGTCGAGCGCGGTATCCCGGCGATCCGGGTTGACCGCATGGGGCCCGACAATCACTGGTTCGGCGCGGCGCCGGAGCTGATCCTCGATCGTCGCGGGCCGGAGGCCGAGTCGCTCATCCCCAAGATCCAAAAGGCCGTTCAGGATTACCCGTGGCCCAATGACTACGTGATCTGGCCCGGCCCCAACAGCAACACCTTTACGGCGTGGATCGGCCGTCAGGTGCCCGAACTGCGCCTGGACCTGCCGCCGACAGCGATCGGCAAGGATTTCAGCGATTTTCCGGTGGGCCTGTCGCCCAGTGGCACCGGTGTGCAGCTTTCTCTGCTCGGTCTCGTGGGCGGCATTGTCGCCCTGGAAGAGGGCATCGAGCTGAATATCCTTGGGCTCAATTTCGGGATCGATTTCAACGCGCCCGCCCTCCGCCTGCCGGGGATCGGGCGACTTGGTTTCCCGCAGAACTAGCCTAGATCCGCCCCGAGCCGCGCGCCAAAGCGACGTAGAGCCGCCCGAGGTCGGAGTTGAGGAACATCCCGTTCAAGGCCGCCGGCAGGCCGAGCTTGGCCGGCTCGCTGACCAGCGCCTCGAAATCGTGCAGGTACATCTCAACGGCGATGCGTAGATCCGCCTTCTCGTCATAGAGGCGGCGGAAATCGCTCGCCGGCAGCACGAGAAGGGCGCGCGCGTAGGCCGCGCGGTCGCCGCGCTCAAACCGGACGCGAAGCTCGTCGTGCGGCTCCGGCAGAAGCTTGCCACCGATCTGGCACGACAGCGCTTCCAAGCTGCGGATCGTCGTGGCGGACCGGGCCAGGTATGAGGTCTCGTCGGGAGCCTTGGGCGGCTCCGGAGGCGATACGGCAAGGGCCGCCTGGTGGTCGCGCAGCGCCGCCATCGCCCGCTCGGTTTCATCGGCCAGCGCGCGGGCGACCTGCTCGAGGGCGCGATGCTGCTCACGCCCGTCGGCGTTCTCCATCAGGCGGGCACGATGCATCTCGAGGGTCGCCTTGTCCACGCGGGCGGCGTGGGTCTCGAGGTTCGCCGTTGCCGTGGCGACCCGCGCTTCCGCCCGGTGCGAGAGGACCTCGATGCGTTCGCTTTGCGAGGCCATCTCGGTCAGCAGGTGATGCAGGCGAGCGGCCGCCGCGTCACCCGCGGCGCCGAGCTGCGACAGGGCGCCGGTGATCGAATGGGCAATCTCGTCGGAGCGTGCCACGAGCGCTTCGCCGCTGGTCGTCACATGCCCCGCCGCACCGGCGAGACGGATCTCCAGCAGGGACATCATCTCGTCCATCGCGGGGCCGAGCTCGCTCATCTTCTTGCGAATATCGTCCGACGCGGCCATCAGCACGGCGACACGCGAGGTGAGCGTGGCGCCGGCCGAGGACGCTCCGCTATCCACCTGCGCGAGGCGCGACGCGAGCGCGTCCAGCCGCCCGTCGAAATGCTGGGCGATGTGCTCGAGCCGCTCCGCCGCGTCGACCGAAGCGGCAAGCACGGATTCGGCCTCGCGGCGCACGCTTTCGGCCACCGCCCCGACCTTGGCGCGAGCCGCAACACCCGAGCTGTCGAGCTGCGCGGCCGAAGCCGCCAAGGCCTGTCTGGCGTCGCTGATGGTGGCATTTGCCCGGCCGCCGGCTTCCTGCATCTCCTGGATCTTGCGGGCAAGATCGGCGACGGCCGTGGAAAAGGTCGTCGTGAGGCTGGTCTCGGTCTGCCGCAGCGTCGCGTCGGTCTGCTCGATCCGTTCGGCCAGGGAGACGAGCGCCGACTGGATGCGTCCGGCAACCCGATCGGCCGCATTCGTCAGCACGATCTCGATCTCGCCGGCGCGCTGCTTCAGCTCGTCCGTCGTCAGATTCACGCGCTCGCTGCCGGCCTTGGCGACTGCGCTGAGTGCCGCACCGGCGTCCTCGACGGCGCGCCGGGTTTCGGCAAGGCGGCGCGAGGCTTCGCCTTCGCTCTCGCCGATCTGGATCTGCCGCTCGCGCAAGGTCTCGGCGAGCTCGCCCAGCTGCTTGATGGCGGCCTGGGTGTCGGTCTCCAGGCGCGCCACCTGGGTGCGCAGGCTGGCGGTGGCCATATCGACGTTCTGGGTGGTCTCGGCGGAAGCGGCGTTCAGGCGATCATGTTCGGCAGCGACGCTCGTCCCGGCGCGACCGACGGCTGCCCCGGCGCGCTCGGCGGCGGCGAGGAGATTGGCGACCTGACGCTCGACGGAGGCGGTGGTCTCGGCCAAGGCCCGATCGGTCGTATCGCTGGCGGCACGCAGGGCATGGGCGCGGCGGTCGAAGGCTTCGCCGGCTTCGCTCACGCGGGCAGCGGCCTGGGCGGAGGCGGCATCGAGTTCGCGCGTGCGCTCGGCCCAGCGAGCGCTGGCGTCGCCCGCGGCGTCAACGGAGCGGCGGGCGGACGCTTCGAGCTCGGCGGTGCGCTCGGCGAGCGTCCGGTGGAGCGTGCCGAGCCGGGTCTCGAGCTCGGTGGTGAGCGAAGCAACCGCCATGCGTGAATCGGTCAGCGAGCGGTCGAGGACGGTCAGGCGCTGCAACGCGCTGTTACCGGCCTTGTCCACGCCTTCGGCTTTCTCTTGCAGGGTGCCGGCCGCGTTGATCAGCGTGTCGCCGAGGCGTTGGCCGGTCAGCAGGGCCGCGTTGGTTTCATCGGTGAGACGCTGCGTGCTCGTCGCCATGGTGTGGCCAAGTGCGCTGAGGCGGCCTTCGATTGCACCGGCCATCCCGGTCAGGCGCTCGCCTTGCTGCTGCAGGGCGTTGCCGACGGATTCGGTCCGGCCTTCCAGGTCGTTGACCGACACGGCGAGCTTCGCCACGTGACTTTCGGCCAGCGTGCTGTTCCGTGCCAATGCGTCGGCGGTTTCGCCGGCGAGCTGGCGGAGCGCGCCCAGGCGCTCTTCGAGACGGGCGCCGGCTTCTGCGGTGGTGGTGGCGATGGTCTCGACGCCCGCGGCCAGGTATTCCTGGTGGCGGTCGAGGGTCGAAGTCATGCCACGCATGACCTCGGAGGTGCGCTCGGTGACGTCGCGCATCAGCGCCGCCTGCCGCTCAACGAGCTTTTCGGTTTCCAGCAGCGTCGCCTGCACCGCCTTGCTGCGCGTATCGGTGTCGTCCATCGCCGCGGCCAGGTGGTCGGTGTTGCGTGCGAACGCCGCGCCGATCTCGTGGCCCTGCGTGGCGGCGGTCTGCGCCAGATCGCGCAGGACGTTGCCCTGACGGTCGAGTTGTTCGCAGATGGTCTTGGTCTCGGTCTCGACCTTGGCGACCAGCTCGGTAAAGCCGCGATCGCGCTGGCTGATCATCCGGTCGATGCCGGATGTCTTCTCGGAGAGCGTGGCGCTGGCCCGTTTGAACTCGTCGGCATGCTTGCCGACCAGCTGCAGCATCGAGCGCGACGTCATCTCCACCTCGTGGAAGACGTTGCGGATCTTCTGCTGCGCCTCGTCGAAACGCTTGGTGAGCGTCTCGGCGTTGGTCGCGGCCGTCTCGGCAGCGCTGGTGAATTCGCGGCTCTGGTTGCGCAGCGTTGCGATCATACGGTCGGCGCTGGCGACGACGGCGCGGGGGTCGTCTTCGTCGGCGACCACGCTGCTGCGCGGGCGCGGGTTGCGCAAGGTCGCCCAGGCAACCGCAGGCAGGCCGAGCACGGCGGTGACGAGGCTGGCGATTTCGGCGGGCGTGGCCGCCGCCCCCGGCGTCTTGTAGATCCAGGCACCCCAACCGACGACCCAGGCGGTCGACACGGCGGCGAGGCCGGCATTGAGCGGCGTTCCCCACCCGAACCAGAGCGACGGCTTGACCGTGGCCGTGTCGTCCGCGCCCTCCGGCCCGTCGGGCGCCGGATAGGCAATCCGGATGCGGGTGGGATCGTTGACGGGACGGATCGGATCGACCATGGCGTACGCCTCTTGGGCGCGATGCGCGACTCGGGGGCGCCCGCGACACGAAAAGTCTCAGGCCGCGCCAGCGGACGCGCAACGGCAAAGAGGGTAAATTACGCTGTGTTTGTGCCAGCGTTGCGGTATCGCGGCGAACTTATCCACCGGCGGCCGTGCCACCCACACCCCGGTGAAGGGCGGTTGTGTTAACGAATGGCCGCCGCCATAATCCCGCGCTCAATATTTCCCGGGAAGGCAGCCATGGCGGATGATCTCGAAAACACCCTTTACCTCGACCTTGACGGTGGGCGCGTCACCATTCGTCTGCGGCCCGATCTCGCGCCCAGGCATGTGACGCGGGTCAAGGAGCTTGTGCGCGAGGGCTTCTATAACGGCCTGGTCTTCCACCGGGTGATCGATGGCTTCATGGCGCAGACCGGCTGCCCGAACGGCACCGGCATGGGCGGCTCGGGCAAGAAGATCAAGGCCGAGTTCACCGACGAGCCGTTCGTGCGCGGCACCGTGGGCGCCGCCCGGGCGCAGAGCCCGGACAGCGCGGACAGCCAGTTCTTCATCATGTTCGATGATGGCGATTTCCTGAACGGCCAGTACACCGTGTGGGGCGAAGTGACGTCGGGCATGGAGCATGTCGATGCCATCCCCAAGGGCGAGCCGCCGCGCAGCCCGGGCAAGATCAACAAGCTGCAGGTCGCCAGCGACGGCGCCAAAGCCAACATCCAGGCCTGAGGAGCGCGGCATGAAGCGGTTTCTGATCGGTGCCCTGGCCGCGCTCGCCTTCGTGTCGGCCGCCGCGGCGCAGGCGCCGCGCGATCCCGAGAACACGCTGTTCCTCGATGTCGAAGGCGGTCGCGTGACCATCGCGCTGCGGCCCGATCTCGCGCCCAAGCACGTTGCCCGGATCAAGGAGCTGACCCGCCAGAAATTCTACGACGGGCTGCTCTTCCACCGGGTCATCGACGGATTCATGGCCCAGACCGGAGATCCGCGCGGCAACGGCACCGGGGGCTCGGGCACCAAGATCCCCGCCGAGTTCACCCGCGAGCCCTTCGTGCGCGGCACGGTGGGGGCGGCGCGTTCGAACGACCCGAACAGCGCCGACAGCCAGTTCTTCATCATGTTCGCGCCGACCCCGCACCTGAATGGCCAGTACACGGTGTGGGGACGCGTGATCTCGGGGATGGAGCTGATCGACAAGATCCCGAAGGGAGAACCGCCGCGCGCGCCCGGCCGCATCATCAGGATGCAGGTCGCGGCCGACGCGAAATAACCGCCCGGCCGGCGAAGGGCGGGTCCTTCAGGACCCGCTTTTCTCGTCCTCGACCAGGTCGGACATCTTCTTGCGCAGGTTCTCGGTCTTCCAGTCCGGCAGCCGGTAGGCCCAGTTGGCGACCTTGGCGTTGAGCGTCTCGATCTCTTTCTTCACCTCGTCGGCGCTCTTGAGCTTGCCTTCCTTGGTCTCGTCCTCGGTGGGGGCCGCCGCCGGCGCTTCGTAGCGCGACGACAGCTTGGCCCAGGTCTGGCCGTCCGTCTCGACGATGTCGGCGCGCACGATCATGCCGTCGAAGGTCGCGACCTCGGCATAGGGTCCGCCGGCGACCGCGGGGATTTCGCTGAGCGGGCGCACATCCTCAAGCTCGAGGCGCTCGAAAGGCGCGGCGAGGTTGTTGATATCCCATTCCGACTTGGCCTTCTTGCCCTTGGGCACGCCGGCGAGGGTGAAGTTCTTCTCGGTCGCCTTGGCGCGCATCGCCTCGACTTTCGGCGCGCCGGCCGCGACGATCGTCACCCGCGCGACACGCTCGCGCGCCACGTCGGACAGATTCTTGTCGAGCCAGTTGACGGTCGCCTTGTCGGGCTGCACGCGGCCCTTGGCGAGCCAGGTCTCGTTGCCGCCGGCCTTGCGCACATAGGTGCCGTCGCCGCCGGCCCCGCGGCCGAAGCGCTGCTTGCCCACATAGGTCGACAGGATCTCGCCGCCGTTGGCGTCCTTGAGGGTCACCAGGGTCGACTTGGCGTCGGCCTGCGACAGGTCCTCGAGCTCGAGTGAGGCGAACAGCGAGGGCGAGCTCGTCTTCTGCTCGAGCGGACGCAGGTCGGACAGCTCCAGCAGCAGGCGCCGCACCTTGTCGAAAGCGGCCGGATAGTCGTGCTTGGCCGGCACGACCCAGGTCTCGCCCTTGCGAGCGACAGTGACCGTTTCTTCCTTGCGGGCCACGGTGAGGCTGGCGACCTCGTTGATGCGGCTCGCCAGGCCGGGGAACACGCGTTCCGACGCGGCGGGCGTGCTCGATCCCGTTCCCGACAGGCTGACAGCGACGGCACCGCCGACGGCGACGAGGGCTGCCACGCCCAGCGCGATCACATGCGATGTCTTCATGCGACCTTCTCCTTACTGCTCAGACCAAGCTCAAGCCGCCGCCGCCCGCGCCGGGGCGCGGCGGCGGATGCGGACAACGCCAACGACGATCGCCGCGATGCCGACGAGGATCGGGACGAGGCCGATGTTGATGAATTTGAGCGTCATGTCCAGCGCTTCGATGTCGCGGCGCAGCTCGTGCTGCACGTCGCGCAGCTCGCGGCGGATGCCCAGCATGTCGGCGCGGAACTTCTCGATCGCCTCCTGCTGCTCGCGCGAGACGATGGTGCGGCCGCCCTCGGGGCTCTGCGGCTGGCTCTGGCTCTGCAGCTCGCTGAGCTTCTTCTCGGTGTCCCGCAGCTTCTCGGTGAGCTCGCGCTCCTTGGCGCGGAACTTGAGCTCGGCGTCGCGCTGCAGCTCCTGCACCGTGAGGAACGGCCGGGCCGACATGCCGCGGGTGCGCAGGCTGATCAGGTCGTCGCTGCCCAGCAGATTGTCGACCGCGTTGACCACGAAGTCGCCATTCGAAGCCGCCGGGATGATCATCCGCTGGCCGAAGAAATCCTGGACCTGGGCCCAGAATCGGTCCTCGAGCATGTCGGTATCGCCGACGACGATGATGTTGGCCGGCACCTTCGATTCCTTGAGCGGGGGATCGCCGGCCGTCCCGGCGGCCGCAGCGGCGACTGGGTTCGGCGTGCTGCTGTCCTCGCCCTCCTTCTTGGGCTCGGCGGGCGGGCCCTCGGGGAAGGCGGTCTTCACCGGCCCGGCGATGCGCGCGGCCAGGATGTAGGACTCATTGTCGGACTTGAACTCGGCGAGGATCTTCACCGGATCGGGCTGGGTCTTGACCGCATCGACGTCGATCTGGGTCGATTGCGGGCTGGTGCGCACGAGCGGCGTCAGCGTCGTGGTGGCGCCGTCCTTCGCTTTGAGCACGCCCACCGAGGCCATCTGGAGCATGCCGGTCTCGGCCGTCAGGATGTCGCTGCGGTTGAAATGCCCGTCGTCACGCAACGACAGCCAGGCGAGGTAGTCGACCGCGCGAACGCGGGTGTCGGTACCGGCGTTGACGCGCCGGGCGGCGATCCGGTCGCCGGCCACCTTGCCGTCGACCATCTCCAGGCCCCAGGCGTCGAAGAGGCGCTTGAGGTTCGAGGCGGTGAGGCCGGTCTGCGCCGCCATGCCCGGACGGGTCATCTCGCCCTCGGCATGCGGGTCGACGAAGACCAGCGCGCGTCCGCCGCGCAGCACAAACTGGTCGACGGCGTAGAGCGTCTTCTCCGGCAGGTTCTGCGGGTGCGCCAG
>Ga0196963_10001521_pt1 | contig 15442 bp, 9 predicted proteins | sample S1_5metaG_FD_148600 | JGI IMG/M metagenome (GOLD analysis project Ga0196963, IMG submission 148600) | Soil microbial communities from Anza Borrego desert, Southern California, United States - S1_5 | ecosystem: Environmental > Terrestrial > Soil > Desert | place: USA: California | collected... | reverse complement strand
ATCTAGAGGACATTCCCCCATGAGAGCCAAGATCGTCGCCGCCGTCCTGGCGGCGACTGCGGCGGGCGTCGCCGGCGGCGTCGCGCTCGACCGCCTCGCCCCGGACCGCCTCGCCCCGGACCATCCTGCCCAGCCCGGGACCGCTGCCGACGCCGCGTCCGGCAAGAGGGTCCTGTACTGGTGGGACCCCATGATGCCGGCGTTCAAGAGCCCGACGCCCGGCAAGTCGCCGATGGGCATGGACATGGTGCCCGTCTACGAGGGCGAGGAGGCCGGGGGAACGGTCGCCGTCTCCCCGGCCATGATGCAGACCCTGGGCGTGCGCACCGCGGTCGCCGAGCGGGCGGCGCTGGTGCCGGTCGTCCGGACCTTCGGCACCGTCGGCTTCGACGAGGGCCGCACCGCCCATGTCCATGTCCGCGCCGAGGGCTGGGTCGAGCGCCTGCACCACCGCGTCGAGGGCGAGACGGTCGCCCGCGGCGACGTGCTGTTCGAGTTCTTCTCCCCCAACCTCGCCAGCGCCGCCTTCGAGTTCGTGCGCGAACTCGACCGCGGCAGCGCGGAGGGCGCCCGGCGCAAGCTGCTGGCCCTCGGCGTTGACGAACGGCAGGTGGAGGAGATCCGCCGCGGCCGGCAGGTCCCGGACCGGATCAAGGTCTACGCCCCCCAGTCCGGCGTCGTCGTCACCCATGCCGTCGCCGAAGGCATGTTCGTCGAGCCCGACATGACCCTGATGTCCATCACCGACCCGTCGGCGGTCTGGGTCCTGGCCGAATTGTTCGAGACGCAGGCGTCGCTGGTCAGGCCCGGCATGGCGGCGGAGGTCTCCGTCAAGGGGGTGCCGGAGCGCGCCTGGTCCGGTGCCGTCGACTACGTCTACCCCGACCTGCGGCCGGAGACCCGCACTGTCCGCGTGCGCATCCGCCTGGACAACCGGGACGGGGCCCTGCGGCCCAACATGTACGCCGCCGTCCGGCTGGCCGCGGCCCCCCTGCCGGAGGCGACCGTCGTGCCCGCCGGCGCCGTCATCCGCACCGGCCGGGGCGAGCGGGTGGTGACGGTGGTCGGCGAGGGCCGGTTCAGGCCGGTGCCGGTGAGGACCGGCCCCGCCGTCGGCGACCGGGTCGCGGTCGTCGAGGGCCTCGAGGCCGGGACCAGGGTCGTCACGTCGGCGCATTTCCTGATCGACAGCGAGGCGAGCCTCGGCGGCGCGCTCGACCGCATGGACGCCGGCGGGGGGGCGGAGGGGCCCGGGCAGGCGCCGGTCTGGACCGAGGCGACGGTTGACGGCGCCCGTGCCGGCACGGTCACCCTCAGCCACGCCCCGATCCCCGAGATCGGCTGGCCGGCCATGACCATGGACTTCGCGGTCGACCTCGCGGTGCCGGCTTCCGGCCTGGCGCCGGGCGCCCGGGTGCGGGTGCGGCTGGAGCGGGGCGGGGACGGCGGCTACCGGGTGGTGGACGCCCGCCCGGCGGAGGGCCCGCGATGATCGGGCACCTCATCCGCTGGTCGGTCGCCAACCGGCTGGTCGTGGTCCTGCTGGCGGCGATCCTGGCCGCCGGGGGGATCTGGGCGGTCCGCGCCACGCCCGTCGACGCCATCCCCGACCTCTCCGACGTGCAGGTCGTCGTCAAGACCACCTGGCCGGGGCAGGCGCCGCAGGTGATCGAGGACCAGGTGACCTACCCGCTCTCCACCGCCCTGCTGGCGGTGCCGGGGGCGGCGACGGTGCGCGGCTACTCGATGTTCGGGGACAGCTACGTCCACGTGCTGTTCGAGGACGGCACCGACCTCTACTGGGCGCGCTCGCGCGTGCTGGAGTATCTGAGCCAGGCCGCCCCCCGCCTGCCGCCCGGCGCCGTCCCGGCCCTGGGGCCGGACGCGACGGGCGTGGGCTGGATCTACCAGTACGCGCTGGTCGACCGCACGGGGCGCCACGACCTTTCCGAGCTGCGGGCGCTCCAGGACTGGTTCCTGAAGTTCGAGCTGCAGGCGCTGCCCGGCGTCGCCGAGGTGGCGCCCATCGGGGGCATGGTCCGCCAGTACCAGGTCGTGCTCGACCCCGACGCGCTCCGTGCCCACGGGCTGGCGGTCGACACGGTTCGCGAGGCCGTCCTGGCCGCCAACCAGGAGGCCGGCGGCTCCGTGCTGGAGATGGCCGAGGCCGAGTACATGGTGCGGGCCGGCGGCTACGTGGGCGGCATCGCCGACCTGGAGGCCGTCCCCGTCAAGGTGCCGCCCGGCGGCACGCCGGTGCTGCTGAAGGACGTGGCGGACATCCGCTTCGGCCCGGAGCTGCGCCGCGGCATCGGCGAGCTGAACGGCGAGGGCGAGGTGGCCGGCGCCGTCGTCATCCTGCGCCAGGGGGAGAACGCGCTCGCCACGATCCGGGCGGTCGAGGCCCGGCTGGACGAGCTCCGGCGCAGCCTGCCCGAGGGGGTGGAGGTGGTCGCCACCTACGACCGCTCCGCCCTGATCGAACGCGCCGTGGCGAACCTGTGGGAGAAGCTGGGGGAGGAGTTCCTGGTCGTCGTCCTGGTCTGCGCCGCCTTCCTGCTGCACCTGCGCTCCTCGCTGGTGGTGGTGCTGACCCTGCCGCTGGGCGTGCTGGCCGCCTTCCTTGTCATGCGCCTGCAGGGGGTGAACGCCGACATCATGTCGCTGGGCGGCATCGCCATCGCCGTCGGCGCCATGGTGGACGCCGCCATCGTCATGGTGGAGAGCCTGCACCGGCGCATCGAGCAGGAGCCGGTCACGCCGGAGAACCGCTGGCGCCTGGTGGCGGAGACGGCGGCCGAGGTCGGGCCGGCGCTGTTCGCCTCGCTGGTCATCATCACGCTGTCCTTCCTGCCGGTCTTCGCGCTGGAGGCGCAGGAAGGACGCCTGTTCAAGCCGCTGGCCTACACCAAGACCTACGCCATGGCGGCCTCCGCCATCCTGTCGGTCACGCTGGTGCCGGTCCTGATGGGCTGGTTCGTCCGCGGCCGGATCGTCCCGGAACACCGCAACCCCGTGAACAACGCGCTGGCCCGGCTCTACCGCCCGGCGCTGGAGGCGGCGCTGCGGGCGCCCTGGGCGACCATCGCCGCCTCCGTGCTGCTGGTCGCCAGCATGGCCTGGCCGCTGTCCCGCACCGGGTCGGAGTTCATGCCCGCCCTCGACGAGGGCGACCTGCTCTACATGCCGAGCCTGCTGCCGGACGTGTCGGCCGCCAAGGCGGGGGAGATGCTCCAGATCACCGACCGGCTGATCATGACCGTGCCGGAGGTGGCGAGCGTGCACGGCAAGATCGGCCGCGCCGAGACCGCCACCGACCCGGCACCGCTGTCCATGGTGGAGACGGTGGTGAGGCTGAAGCCGCGCGACCAGTGGCGGCCGGGGATGACCATCGCGGACATCCGGGCCGAGCTGGACCGCGTGGTGCGGGTCCCCGGCATGCCGAACACCTGGACCATGCCGATCCGCAACCGCCTGGACATGCTGGCGACCGGCGTGAAGACGCCGGTGGGCATCAGGGTCTCCGGACCCGACCCGGCCGGCATCGGCCGGGTGGCTGCGGCGGTCGAGGCGGCGGTGAAGGCGGTGCCCGGCGCCGCCTCCGCCTATGCCGAGCGGCCCGCGGGCGGACGCTTCGTGACGGTCGAGGTGGACCGGACGGCGGCGGCCCGCTACGGCCTGACCGTGGCGGGGGTCCAGCGGATCGTGCGCACGGCCGTCGGCGGCGAGGAGGTCACGCAGACGGTGGAGGGCACCCGGCGCTTCCCGGTCAGCCTGCGCTTCCCCCAGGAATGGCGCGACAGCCCCGAGGCGCTGGCGGCCCTGCCGCTGGTGACCCCCGGCGGGGCGCACGTGGCGCTCGGCGACGTCGCCGCGGTCCGCGTCGAGGACGGGCCGACCATGCTGCGCAGCGAGAACGCCCGGCCGGCCGCCTGGGTCTTCGTCGACATCGCCGGCCGCGACCTCGGCGGCTTCGTGGCGGAGGCCCGGGAGGCCGTGGCGCGGTCGGTGACGCTGCCGCCGGGCTACGCGCTCGCCTGGACCGGCCAGTTCGAGGCCCTGGAGCGGGTGGAGGCGCGGCTGGGCGCCATCGTGCCGCTGACCGTGGCGCTCATCGCGCTGATGCTCTGGCTGACCTTCCGCAGCGGGGCCGAGGTGGCGATCGTCATGGCGTCGCTGCCGGTGGCCCTGGCCGGCGGCGCCTGGCTGCTGTGGCTGCTGGACTTCGACCTTTCCGTCGCCGTCGCCGTCGGGTTCATCGCCCTGGCGGGCGTGGCCGTGGAGACCGCCGTCATCATGCTGCTCTACCTGAACCTGGCCCTGCGCCGGCACGGGGAGGAGGCCCGCCGCCAGGGGCGCGCCCTCACCGTCGAGGAGATCAGGGCCGCCATCGTGGAGGGTGCCCTGCTGCGGCTGCGGCCCAAGGCCATGACGGTCGCCACCATCTTCGCCGGGCTGCTGCCGATCATGGTCGGGGACGGCACCGGATCGGAGGTCATGCGGCGCATCGCGGCGCCGATGGTCGGCGGGATGGTGTCGGCGACGCTCCTGACCCTGGTCGTCATCCCCGCCGTCTACCTGGTCTGGCAGCGGGCGAGGCTGCGCCGGGCCGCCGCGGAAGCGGGGGCCCGCGCCCCGGCGTAGGGCCGGGGAGGGTCCGCGCCGGCCGGCGGCGTCCGTCCGCTTGATGGCGGGGCGCTTGTATGGTGCACTGGACCCCGCCGGCTTCGGGGAGGGCCGGACCCATGCGGATCCTGGTCGCCGACGACCATCCGATCTTTCTGGAGGCGGTCGCCGGGCTGGTGCGGCGCTGCCTGCCCGGATGCGAGGTCGCGACGGCGGAGACGCTGGACGGGCTGCTGCGGCACCGCGCCGACTTCCGGCCGGACCTGATCCTGGCCGACTACTCCATGCCCGGCATGGGCGATCCCGGCGGCGTCGACACGCTGTGCCGCGCCTGTCCCGGGGTCCCCGTGATCCTCATGTCGGGGGTCGCCGGGCCGGAGGAGGTGCAGGCCTCCATGCTGCGCGGCGCCCGCGCCTTCATCCCCAAGACGCTGTCGCCGGTGGAGTTCGGGTCGGTCCTGTCCCTGGTCCTGCGCGGCGGTTCCTTCTCCGGTTCCCAGCCGGCCGCCGCGCCGGCCCCGGCCGAGGCGGGCGAGCATCCCCTGACCCCGCGCGAGGCGGAGGTGCTGCTGGGCATCGTCCAGGGCAAGTCCAACAAGACCATCGCCCGCGACCTCTCCCTGCAGGAGATCACCGTCAAGCTGCACGCCCGGCGGATCTTCCAGAAGCTGGGCGTGCGCAACCGCGCGGAAGCGGCGGCGCTGGCGGTCAAGCGGCGCCTGGTCCCGGACGCGGAGGGTCTGGCCCCGGCCTGACCCATACACCGCGCACCCCATACCCCGCCCCATACCACCCCATACTTTTCCCCGGCCGGCACAAACCTCCGCCACCGCGCGCGGTTCCGCGTCCGCCGGTAGCTTGCCTGTACCCAGGGAGCCCCCAGGGAAGCGGGAGGTGGGCATGGCACGGGTACTTCTCATCGACGACTGCGACGACTTCCGGGCCTGCATCGACGAGATGCTGCGCCGCCTCGGCCACGAGGTGGTCAGCACCGACCAGGCGGTGGAGGGGATCGGGATGTTCGACTGCGGCGGCTTCGACGCCGTCGTGACCGACATCCTCATGCCCGGCGTGGACGGGCTGGAGACGATCCTGGCGCTGCGCCGCCAGTGCCGCCACACCCCGATCCTGGCCGTCACCGGCGACACGGAGGGCGGCTGGCTCGACCGGGCCATGCAGGCCTTCGGCGCCACGGCAGTCCTGCGCAAGCCCATCGAGGCCAAGGACCTGGCCTCCGTCCTGGACCTGCAGCTGGCCGCGCCCCGCGCGCAGCGCTCCTGACCGAACCGTCCGACAGGGAGGAAAACGCGATGAGCATCTTCGGCGCCTTGCGTACGCGTACCAAGATGACGCTCCTGGTCGGCCTGTCCGCCGCGTCGCTTCTGGCGGCGTCGGCCACGGCCGCTTGGCACCTGCGCGCGCAGATCGAGCGGGACGAGCGCAGCCTGGTCCGCGCCGTCGTCCAGTCCTCCCACGCTATCGCCATGGAGCTGGAGGCGCGGGTCGCGGCCGGCAGCCTGAGCCGGGAGGAGGCGCTCGACCGCTTCAAGGCGTCGCTGCGCGCCATGCGCTTCCAGGACGGGCGGGAGTACCTGTTCGCCTACACGCTGGACGGCGTCAACCTCGTCCACCCGGTCAAGCCGGAGCTGGAAGGGAAGAACCTCATCGACTTCAAGGACCCGAGCGGCCGGCCGCTGATCCGCGAGCTCGCCGCGGCGGCGCGCGACGGCGGCGGGTTCGTGCCCTACCTCTGGCCGAAGCCCGGCAGCGACCGGCCGGTCGCCAAGGTCGGCTACGCCCAGGCGGTGGAGCCCTGGGGCCTCTTCGTCGGCAGCGGCGTCTACGTCGACGACCTGGAGGCGCGCTTCGCCGGGGCCTTGCGCTCCCTGGCCGCGGCGATCCTCGGCATGCTGGTGGTGAGCGGCGCCGTCGCCGCGCTGATCGGCCGCGACGTGGCGCGGACGCTGGGCAGGCTGGCGGACGCCATGCGGCGGCTGGCGGCCGGCGACCTCTCCGTCGCGGTCGCGGGCACCGGGCGGCGGGACGAGATCGGCGACATGGCCCGGGCCATCGAGGTGTTCCGCGGCACGGCGATCGAGGCGGAGCGGCTGCGGGCGGAGCAGGACGCGATGAAGCAGGCGGCCGAGGCCGACCGGCGGCGCCAGCTCCTGGACGTGGCCGACCGGTTCGAGGCCGAGGTGCGCGGCGTGGTGGCGGCCGTCTCCGCCTCGGCCACGCAGATGCGGGCCAGTTCCGAGGGCATGTCCGTGGTCGCCGACCAGACGCGGCAGCAGGCCTCCACCGTGGCGGTCACGACGGAACAGGCGTCGGCCAACGTGCAGACGGTGGCGGCGGCGACGGAACAGCTCTCCGCCGCCGTGCGCGAGATCGGGCACCAGACCGGCTACGCGCGCTCCGTGGCGGGCCGCGCCGTGGAGGCGGCGGGGCGCACCGACGCCCTCATCGCGTCGCTGCGGGAGGAGGCCGTCCGCATCGACGAGGTGGCGCAGCTGATCGCCGGGGTCGCGTCGAAGACCAGCCTCCTGTCCCTCAACGCCACCATCGAGGCGATGAGGGCGGGGGAGGCGGGCCGGGGCTTCTCGGTCGTCGCGACGGAGGTGAAGGCGCTGGCGGCGCAGACGCGGGAGGCGACCGAGCAGATCGGCTGCCGCATCCGCGCCATCCAGGACGCCGCGCGCACCGCGGCCGAGGGGATCGACGAGATCCGCGGCGTCATCCACGAGATCAACGGCGCCGCCGCCGGGATCGCCGGCGCGGTTGAGCAGCAGGGGGCGGCGACCGGCGAGATCGTGCGCAACGTCCACGAGGCCGCGCGCGGCACCGAGGTGGTGTCCTGCAACATCGCGGAGGTCAGCCGCGCGGCGCAGGAGACCGGCTCCGCCGCCGCCCAGGTCCTCTCGGCCGCCGGCGCGCTGTCGGCCCAGTCGGACATGCTCGCCGACCGCATCGGCCGCTTCGTCGCGCGGCTCCGCGCCGCCTGACCACCCGCCCAGCCTGCCCGGGCCGCCCGGCCCATCCGATGGACAGCCGGGCGGGCCGGGCGCACTCTCGGGGGGGCTGCCCCACCGTCCCGCCTGCCTGCCCCCGACCCCACCCAGGAGCCGTGAGATGCCCGGCCTTCGTTCCCGGATCCTGCTGCTGGCCGCGCTCGTGCCCCTGGCGGGCGCGCTGGTCGTGCTCCTCGCCGGCTTCTGGCTGCACCGCGCCACGCTGGACCAGCGGCGCGAGGCCGTCCGCTACGTGACGGATGCCGCGGTCGCCGCCGTGGCCGACCTGGAGGCCCGCGCCCGCCGCGGCGAGTTGCCGGAGGCGGACGCCCGCCGCATGGCGCTCGACATGCTGCGGTCCATGCGTTTCCGCAACGGCGAGGAATATTTCTACGTCTGGCACCTGGACACGCTGCAGGGGGTCATGCACCCGATCCGGCCCGACCTGGAAGGGACGGACGGCGGGTCGTTCCGGGACCGTAACGGGCTGCCGGTCATCCGGGCGCTGCGCGAGGTGGCGATGTCGCAGGGGAACGGCTTCCAGGCGTTCACCTGGCCCAAGCCGACCGACCCCATGGGCCCCGACCACGACAAGATCGGCTATGTCGTCGCCTTCGAGCCCTGGCGCTGGATGATCGGGTCGGGCATCTACGTGGACGACGTCGACGACGCCTTCCTCCGGGCCGGGGCGCTGTTCGCGCTACTGGGCGCCATCGTGGTGGCGTCGTCATTCACCGTCGCCTGGCGGCTCGGGCGCTGGATCAGCCGCCCGCTGGAGCACCTGAACGACGGCGTCCGCGCCATCGCCGACGGCCGCCTGGACATCGAGGTCCACTACCGCGGCCGCGAGGACGAGATCGGTGCCGTCGCCCGCTCGCTGGAGGTGCTGCGGCGGCGCGCCGTGGAGACCGAGGCGCTGAAACGGACGGCGGAGGAGCGGCTGGTGGCCGTCGCCCGCAACCTGGCGGCGCTGGACGCGGCCGGGGACGGGATCGAGATCTTCGGGCGCGACGGCGGCCTGCTGCACCTCAACCCGTCCATGGCCCGGATGCTGGGCTACGCCGACACCGCCGAGGTGCGCCGGGAATGCGCCGAGGACCCCCGGCACTGCCCCCTGCACGACTGGTTCTGGTCCACCGTCTGGCCGGTGCTGTCGTCCGGCGGCAGCTGGACGGGGGAGGCCGCCTTCACCGGGATCGACGGAAAGCGGCGGCTGGCCGAGGTCAGCTTCACCCGGCTGCCGGACGGCGACGCCGTCGGCATCTTCCGCGACGTCACCGAGCGCCGCGCGCTGGAGGCGCGGCTGCGCCAGTCGGAGAAGATGGAGGCGATCGGGCGGCTGGCCGGCGGCATCGCCCACGACTTCAACAATCTGCTCGGCGCCATCCTGGGGTTCGCGTCCTTCCTGCAGGAGGACGCGCCCGAGGGATCGGCCGCCCGGAACTTCTCCGGCCGCATCCTGAAGGCGGGCAACCGGGCGAAGGAGCTGGTCGAGCAGATCCTGGCCTACAGCCGCGCCCGCGGGATCGAGCGCGGGCCCGTGCTGCTGGAGCCCGTGCTGGCCGAGGCCGCCAAGATGATGCGCCACACCCTGCCCAGCTCGACGCGGCTGGAGGTGGCGCCGGCCGGGCCGCTGGCGGCGGACGCCAACGCCACGCAGCTCCTGCAGATCCTGATGAACCTGTGCCTGAACGCCAGCGAGGCGATGGCGGGGGAGGCGGGGCGCGTGACCGTCTCCGTCGCCTGCGCCACGCAGGAGGAGACCGCGGACCTGCTGGCGGAGCGCGGCGGTGCCGAGGGGGTGGAGCCGCTGCCGGCACCGGACGGGCAGGTGCTGCTGCGCTTCGGCCGGCTGGAGCCGTGCCGGAGCTACGTGCGGCTGAGGGTGGAGGACGACGGCCCCGGCATCCCGCCCGACATCGCGCCGCGCCTGTTCGAGCCGTTCTTCACCACGAAGGGGATGACGACGGGGACCGGGCTCGGCCTGTCGGTGGTGCACGGCGTCGTGGTCAACCACCGCGGCGCCCTGGTGCTGCGGAGCGCGGCCGGCGGCACCCGCGTGGACGTCTTCCTGCCCGCCGCGGTGCCGGAGACGGCCGACGACGTGCCGCCCCCGGCGGCGGCGCGGCTGCCGGAGGGGACGCGGGTGCTCGTCGTCGACGACGCCTTCGACGTCGCCGACATGGTCGCCATCACGCTGGAGCGGCACGGCTGCGAGGTCGCCGTCTGCAATGACGCGCAGCAGGCGCTGGACGCGTTCGTCGAGGACCCCGCGGCCTGGGACGTCGTCGTCACCGACCAGGTGATGCCGGACCTGAAGGGCACGGAACTCATCCGGCGGCTGCGGCGCCTGCGGCGGGACCTGCCGACCATCCTGTGCACCGGCTACAGCGAGACGCTGTCGGAGGAGGCGGCGCATGCGGCCGGCGCCGACCTGTTCCTGCGCAAGCCGGTGCTGCCGGCGGACCTGGTGGCGGCGGTGCGCGGGCTGCTGTCGCGCGACCCCCTGGCGGCCCGCGAGGTGGCGGGCGCTCCGGAGTAGGGATGCGGTCGCCGGGGCACGCCGGTGCCCTGGCGACGGTTCCGCGCTCCACGCCTCCTCCCGGAACAGCCAGGGTCCTGTCGCGCCGCCTGCCGGTCAGAGGCCCACGAGGGCGGCCAGGCCGCCGATGTCCCTGATCTCGTGCGTCGCGTAGCGCGGCGTCAGGGACGCCTCGTGGCCGCGCGCGACGAACACGCAGGCGCCGTAGCCCATGTCGTGCGCGGACATGTGGTCGTACCGGAAGCTGGAGGAGACGTGCATCGCCTCCTCCGGCCCGCAGCCCAGCTGGTCGAACATGTACTCGAAGGCCTTGAGGCGCGGCTTGTAGGCCCGGGCCTGCTCGGCGGTGAAGACGTGCGCGACCGGCGCGCCCAGCTTGGCGACGTTGTGGTGGATCTGGTCGTTGGCGGCGTTCGACAGGATCACCAGCGGGATCTCCCCGGCGATCCGGGAAAGGCCCTCCGGCACGTCCGGGTGCGGGCCCCAGGTGGGCACCGCATTGTAGATTTGCAGGGCCTCCTCCTCGCGGTACTCGATCCCCCACTTGCGGCAGGTGCGCTCGACCGAGTTGCGGACGACCTCCTCGAAAGGCTTCCAGTCGCCCAGGACCTCGTCCAGCCGGTACGCCTTGAAATCGGCGACGAAGGCGTCCATCCGCTCCGGCGCGATGCGGTCGGCGAAGATGCTCCGCGCGATCGGCCCCATCCGGAAGTCGGTCAGCGTCCCGTAGCAGTCGAAGGTGATGTATTTGGGGTTGAACTGGCTCGCCATCGATCGTCCCCCGAGTAATCGTTGCCGGTCCGCGGAGCCGGTCCCGCGGACCTTCTGACAAGCCTTGCCGCGCCCCGGGGCGAAGGTGGCAGTCACCTGCTGCAGGGCAGCCGAAATATTCGGCCTCCCTCACGGTGCCCCGTATCCTCTTTATCGGTGCCGTTCATTGGGCAAGGCTATCCGGCTAGCTCACGATGATACCGGCGAAGACAGGCGGATTCTGCCGATTGCGCCGGGGCGGCCCGCGTTTCGGTGCCGAATGCTTGGTGAGAACGGCAAGTTCGCCTTGCGGGCCCCGGTTACCAATATCGGGACAGGGATCTCATCAGGGGGGACGCCATGGGTAGCGGGAAGGCTGCACACAAACGGCCGCTGCGCAGCGCGCGCTGGTTCCGCAAGGACGACCTGCCCGGCTTCGTCCACCGCTCCACCCTGGCCGCCGCGGGGTGGAGCCGGGAGGACCTGATGGAGCGCCCCATCGTCGGCATCCTCAGCACCTGGTCCGACATCAACCCCTGCAACCTGAACCTCCGCGCCCTGGCGGAGGACGTGAGGACGGGCATCGTCGAGGCGGGCGGCATCCCGTTCGAGGTTCCGCTGATGTCGCTCAGCGAGAACATCATCAAGCCGACCTCCTTCCCCTTCCGCAACCTGCTCGCGATGGAGGCGGAGGAGTGCATCCGCGCCTACCCGTTCGACGCGGTGGTGCTGCTCGGCGGGTGCGACAAGACCCAGCCGGCGCTGCTGATGGGGGCGGCCAGCGCCGGCGTCCCGTTCATCTTCCTGGCCAGCGGCCCGGCGACGCCCCGGTCGCAGACCGGCGGGGAGCTGGCGAACGCGACCGGCGTCTGGCGCCTGGTCGACCAGCTCCGCGCGGGGGCGCTGCCCGAGGGCGCGTTCTCCGCGTTCGAGCGCGGCATCATGGGCACCGCGGGCCACTGCGCGGAGATGGGCACCGCCTCCTCCATGGCGGCCATCGGCGAGGCGCTGGGCGTGTCCCTGCCCGGCAGCAGCCTCGTCCCGGCCATCGACCGGCGCCGCATCCGGATCGCCCGCGAGGTGGGCCGCCGCAGCGTCGGCATGGCGGCGGAGGGCCCGGACCCCGCCGACATCCTGGACGCGCGGGCGTTCGACAACGCCATCACGCTGCTGTGCGCGGTGGGCGGCTCGACCAACGCCATCATCCACCTGCTGGCACTGGCCGGCCGCGTCGGCGTGCCGCTGACGCTCGACCGGTTCGACGAGATCGCCCGCCGCGTTCCCCTCATCGCCGACGTCCAGCCCGCGGGCGAGCACCTGACCGAGCGGCTGATGGCGGCGGGCGGCGTGCCGGCCCTGCTGAAGAGGCTCCGGCCGCTCCTGCACCTGGACGCGCGGACCGTCGACGGGCGGACGGTCGGGGAGATCGCCGACGCGGCCGAAATTATCGACGCCGACGTGATCCGGCCGCTGGACAACCCGCTGAGGCCGGGCGAGGCGCTGGTCGTGGTGAAGGGCAACCTGGCGCCGGACGGGGCGGTGATGAAGACCTGCGCCGCCGACCCGGGGCTGTTCCGCCACCGCGGCCCCGCCGTGGTGTTCGAGGACGTCCAGACGGTCGCCGACCGGATCGACGATCCGGCGCTCGGCATCGGCGCGGACAGCGTGCTGATCCTGCGCAACGCCGGCCCGGTCGGCGCGGCGATGCCGGAATGGGGCATGCTGCCGGTGCCCCGCAGGCTCCTGGAGCAGGGCGTCCGCGACATGCTCCGCATCTCCGACGCGCGCATGAGCGGCACCGGCTACGGCGCCGCGGTGCTGCACGTCTCGCCCGAGGCGGCCGTCGGCGGCCCGCTGGCGCTGGTGCGCGACGGCGACATCATCGAGCTGGACGTGCCCGCGCGCCGGCTGGAGCTTTGCGTGGACGCGGAGGAGCTGGAGCGCCGGCGCCGCGCGTGGAAGCCGCCGCCCCGCCGGCACGCGCGCGGCTACCGCAGCCTCTACGACCTGCACATCGAGCAGGCGCACCGCGGCTGCGACTTCGACTTTCTCCGGGGGAGCGACGCCGACACCCTCCCCGAGGGGCTTTTCGACGGCTGGGTCGGCGGCTGGTAGGCGCAACCATGAGCATCCTCTACCGCTCCGACGAAGCGCGTGCGGCGGCCTGGGCGGACTATTTCGCCGAGCACGCCCCGGACCTGGAGTTCCGCGTCTGGCCGGACGCCGGGGACCTCGGCGCGGTGGAGTACCTGATCGCCTGGCAGGTGCCGGCCGGGTTCATCGGCGCGCTGTCCGGCCTCAAGGTCCTGTTCTCCTCCGGCGCCGGGATCGACCATGTCGACGTCTCCGCCGTGCCGGCGCACGTGCCCGTCGTCCGGATGGTCGAGCCGGGCATCGTCAACGGCATGGTGGAGTATGTGAGCCTCGCCGTCCTGGCGCTCCACCGCGACCTCTTCGACTATGCGGCGGCGCAGGCGGCCCGCGCCTGGAGGCCCATCGAGGTGCCGCCCGCCTCGGCCCGCACGGTCGGCGTGATGGGGATGGGGGTCCTCGGGCGCGCCGTCCTGGAACGGCTGGCGTCCTTCGGCTTCCGGCTGCGCGGCTGGAACCGGACGCCACGGTCGGTGGAGGGGGTGGAGGGCTTCGCCGGCCCGGACCAGCTGCAGCCGTTCCTGGAAGGGTGCGACGTGCTGGTCTGCCTCCTGCCGCTGACCCCGGCCACCCGGGGCATCCTGGACCGCCGGACCTTCGCGGCCCTGCCGGCGGGCGCGTCGGTCATCAATGTCGGCCGCGGGGCCCATCTGGTCGAGGCGGATCTGCTGGAGGCCCTGGATTCCGGCCGCCTCTCGCGGGCGATCCTGGACGTGACCGATCCGGAGCCGCTGCCGCCGGAGCATCCCTTCTGGACCCATCCCAGGGTGGTCCTGACGCCCCACGTGGCCTCGATGACCCAGCCGGAGACGGCAGCACCCATCCTGCTGGAGAACATCCGCCGGCACCGGCGGGGTGCTCCGCTCCTGGACGTGATCGACCGGTCCCGCGGCTACTGAGCCGGCCCTGCCAACCGGGGGCTTGTGCCGGGCACCGCGATATTTTAAGCTTAAAATATAAGCGGACGGCCGCGCGGCGATGCCGCCGGCGGCAGGGCTGCGGCGCGGAGGAGGGATCGGCGATGAGGATCGCGTGCATCGGCGGCGGCCCGGCGGGGCTGTACTTCGCCATCCTGATGAAGAAGGCCGACCCCTCGCACGAGATCACGGTCTACGAGCGCAACCGCGCCTACGACACCTTCGGCTGGGGCGTCGTCTTCTCCGAGGAGACGCTGCGCAACCTGCAGGGCGGCGACGCCGAGAGCCAGCAGGCGATCATCGACAGCTTCGCCCAATGGGACGACATCGACGTCCACTTCAGGGACCGGGTCATCACGTCGACCGGCCACGGCTTCTGCGGCATCGAGCGCAAGCACCTGCTGAACATCCTGCAGCGCCGGGCCGAGCAGCTGGGCGTCCGCCTCGTCTTCGAGGTGGAGATCGAGCCCGACGACATCGCGACCCGCTTCGCCGACTGCGACCTCGTCATCGCGTCCGACGGCATCAACTCCAAGATCCGTACCCGCTGGGCCGACCATTTCCGCCCCGACATCGACGTGCGCCGCAACAGGTTCGTCTGGCTCGGCACGAAGAAGGTCTTCGACGCCTTCACCTTCATCTTCGAGGAGACCGAGTGGGGCTGGTTCCAGGTCCACGCCTACCGCTTCAACGACGACACCTCCACCTTCATCATCGAGACCACCGAGGAGAACTGGCGCCGCGCCGGGCTGGAGGGGGCCTCCACCGCCGAGACCATCGCCTTCGGGGAGAGGCTGTTCGGCAAGTACCTGGACGGCCACGGGCTGATGGCCAACAGCCGCCACCTGAGGGGCTCCGACTGGCTGAGCTTCCCGCGGGTCACCTGCGAAACCTGGGTGAAGGACAACATCGTCCTGATGGGCGACGCCGCCCACACCGCCCACTTCTCCATCGGGTCGGGCACCAAGCTCGCGCTGGAGGACGCCATCGCGCTGGCGGCGAGGATCCGGGCCATGCCGGGCGACCTGGCCGGCGCGCTGAAGGCCTACCAGGAGGAGCGTCACGTCGAGGTGCTGAAGCTGCAGTCGGCGGCGCGCAACAGCATGGAGTGGTTCGAGAACGTCGCCCGCTACACCCACCTGGAGCCCGAGCAGTTCACCTACAGCCTGCTGACCCGCAGCCAGCGCATCGGGCACGAGAATTTGCGCCTGCGCGACCGCGACTGGCTGCGGGGCTACGAGGCCTGGCTGGCGGGGCGCGCCGCCGGCCGGCCGCAGCAGGCGCCGGTGCCGCCCATGTTCACGCCGTTCCGCCTGCGCGGGATGGAGCTGGCGAACCGGGTGGTGGTGTCGCCCATGGCCATGTACTCCGCCGAGGACGGCACGCCGAACGACTTCCACCTGGTGCATTACGGCAGCCGCGCCCAGGGCGGCGCCGGGCTGATCTTC
>Ga0196963_10001520_pt1 | contig 15443 bp, 24 predicted proteins | sample S1_5metaG_FD_148600 | JGI IMG/M metagenome (GOLD analysis project Ga0196963, IMG submission 148600) | Soil microbial communities from Anza Borrego desert, Southern California, United States - S1_5 | ecosystem: Environmental > Terrestrial > Soil > Desert | place: USA: California | collected... | reverse complement strand
CGCTCTGGTGGGGAGGATTCTGCGCTATGCCGTCGCCACCCAGCGAGCAGACCGCAATGTCGCGGCGGATCTTGCCGGCGCCCTCACGATACCGAAGAAGCGAAATCACCCGGCCATCACCGAGCCCAAGAGGATCGGAGAACTGCTACGCGCCATCGCCGACTACAGTGGCCAGCCATCGACCGAGTTTGCCTTGCGGATCGCCCCTTACGTGTTTGTGCGCCCTGGTGAGTTGCGTCACGCCGAGTGGGCGGAGATCGACCTTGCCAGCGCTGAGTGGCGCATACCGGCCCGGAAGATGAAGGGCGGCCGGGAGCATATCGTGCCGCTGGCCCGTCAGGTGGTGGCGCTGCTCAAGGACCTTCACCCCATCACGGGGAATGGCAGATTCCTATTCCCCTCGCTGCGGACCACCCAACGGCCGATATCCGAGGTCACGCTGAATGCAGCGTTGCGGCGCATGGGCTTCTCCAAAGACGAGCACACGCCCCACGGGTTTCGTTCCACGGCTTCAACGCGGTTGAACGAGATGGGGTATCCGCCGAGTGACATCGAGTTGCAGCTCGCCCACCGGGAAAAGGATGAAGTTCGGGCTGCCTACAACCGCGCTTTACGTCTCAAGGAACGACGCAAGATGATGCAGGACTGGGCAAACTACTTGGACGGCCTGCGGGATGGGAAAGTCGTGCAGATGCGCCGTGAGCGCCTATAGGGGAGGGATGAGAGATGGGGGAGATATTTAAGCTTGGCACCAGCGGTCGCTGGAACTACAGCGGGCGAGTGTGGGCCGGAGAAGTTCGTGATCGTCGAGGTGGAGGACGAAACGTACCTGCTAGAAACGCCGGATGGCGAGATTGAGGAGATGGCTTTTGAGGAATTCGCGATGTATATCGAAGAGGGGCTAATTACCGTTGATCCACCTCAAACCTCTTCGCCAGCTCCAGAAGCCTCTGCGCCTCAGCCATAAATATGGCGTGTACCTTGGGATTCTTCTGCGCCTCAGCGTCCTTTTCTGCCCTGTACGCTGCTGCGCGTAGAGCTTGCGCTATGGTGCGTTTCTCTTCTTCGGAGAGGTCCATTGCGCGATAATATCGCGGAAGGGAATGATGATCGTCACTTGCTGGTACCGACTCACCGACGATGGGCTTAAGTACAACCACTACTCGCAGGGGTTCGATCCTGATGCAACTTCGCCGCCATACATGTTTGAATCACAGCGGATTGCGTGGCAGAAGGTCACATGGCAGTCAATTATCGCTAGCCTCGTGGATGGACGCATAACCATTGAGAGGGTGAATTAATGGAAAAGAACGAACTAGTTTCAGCAGCGACTGTTCTGCCTCAAGTAATTGAGGTTGGGTTGGAATGGAAGAGAAAATTTGAGGCCGCCGAGCGGCGCTACCAATGCGCAGAAGAAAAGATGCAAATCTATCGCGAGACGGCGGAGCAATTTAAGGATCGTATCTGTTGTCTGGAAGACGCAATAAGATGGGCGCTTGGTGAAGATCGCTCCGACTTTGGCGAAAACAAACCGCAACCGAATGAGAATGGTTTTGTGCCTGAGTTTTGGTGGCGAGAGGAGTTACGCAAACGTTCGTCGTTGAAGTAACGACAAGACCGCTACCGATTCCTAATCCACTCCTGAAGCGCCTCTAGCTTTGCCGGACAGAGGTCCGCTTCATCGGCGAGATCGTAGAGTTCCCTACCGATATCTCTCCCGATCTTAATATCTGGTCGATACGCTTCCGAAAGTCCTTCGGGGTTGGACGCATCAGTTCCGGAGGGGGTTCTGGCTTCGGACACACTGGAGTTGACGCACAGCCGTACAGAGCGAGTAGGGGTAGCAGCGCGAGCGGCTTTAATGTTCTCGAGACTGATTGCATAACGTTCACTGGCCTCGTTGGCTTTCTTTAGGTTTTCCTGTTGTGCGATTACTAGGCTTTGAAGTTGCGCCTTTTCGCTCTTCAGAGCCCCTACCCTACCGGTCTGCACTTTGAGGGCTACAGCGAGCCCTACGAAAGCTAGGGCGATGGCTCCGAAGATGTAGAAGCGGATTGGGATCATGTTAGAATTCACTGACTGCTTAGGCAGTTCCTGGTCACGGGTCGGTGTAAATCCGGTCTACGTGGTGGCTCAACTAGCGCTGGGTGAGCTATAGCGACGGACATCAAAAGTGACGGTTCGAGGCTCTTGGCCGTGGGTGGACACGTGAAAACGACGAGCCCCAAAAGAGCTATGACTTTTCACGGCGGCGGCGTCACAGTCGCACCCGGATCAGGCGGAATGTCCCAGACATAGGGACCGGGCATGAGGAAGTCAGGCGGCGGGTTACAGCTCAGGATCTCCACTCGCCTACTCTCCCAACACGTGGGGAATAGCGCCTCGTCACGAACCGGCGTCATGGTGAACAGGCGGTAATGCGATCTGCTGCCAGCAGGACATGCTTCCTGCAGCAATGGACCAACTATCGTGAAGTTATCAGCATCGACCGGAAGTGTCGGAGGGGGAACATCGGTACAAGTACCCCTGACGTCCACATGGGTAACGGCTTTACAGGTGTACTCGGTGAGTCCTGCGGCAGTAGGAACGGGAATAGCCGCTACGCATGCAGCGTGGTTGGGATAGGTTCCGATCAGATCCGTAGCGCCTCTCCGTCGAAGCTCGTGGATGCCAGCTCTTTCGGTGACGACTACACCCGCCAATGCCATAACGGGGATAAAGAGCACGATGAACGCAGCCTTCATAAAGATTCCTTAAGTTTGTCGTCCCTGGCCAGAGCGTTGATTGCGATCTCATTCACTAGCCGGCATGCCTTGCAGTTGGTGCCGTTGGCGCCAATGCCCATGAGCGCTCGTCGTAGAAGGTCAATACGAGCATCTTTGCTGGCGTGAGCTAGCTCGAACTCTCGCGTCATTTGAGCCCTCATGAGCTGAGGTAACCCGTCGCTCATCTATGCATGTCCGCGATGACATGTAACGAAAAGGCGGTATTTCTATACATGTACCTAACCATTGGTAACGAGCCCCTTTCGGACTTCCTTGGCAAGCTGCGTATGGCGACCCTTGGCCCATCCACCGCAGTCCGTGCATTGGTAGCGCTTGTATCTGCCAACCTGGGAGATCGCGTCTCCTCGAGCCTGTAGCTTCTTGCTGCCGCACTTGGGACAGCGCGGCTCTTTGTCCTCGATGAACACGCCCACATTCGGATGATTCGAGATCCACGGCATCATCGACTCGTACACTTCGGCCGTAGAGATGACGTCTATCGGGTTGTAGCGTTTCATCTCCTTCCAAGCCTCTGGGTTGTCTTTCAGACACTCTAGCCAGAGTTCAAAGCCTGGAAACTTCTTGTGCTCAAATTTCTTTGTTCGAGCTAGCTTTGCGGAGAGATACGCGAGCTTGTTGGACGTGAAACCGAAATGCTTCTTTGCGGCTAGCAAGGTATCCACCACCTTGATAGGGGCATAAGGCTTGTACCCGTGGATGATCAGGCGGGCATTGATCTTCCTGATATCGAACTTGACGCCGTTCTGGGCGATCACTATGTCCGCATCGTTAAGGAGGTTCCACAGTCCCTTCATCAGCTTGCGGTCATCGCGGACCTTATTTGGTCCCCTGCCGCCGGTGTCCTCGTAGATCAGTTCCTTTTCCCCGAGCCATTTGCCGCAGTAGGAAAGAATCGACCAGTCTTCTTTGATCTGCTCTAGCGATATGTTCTGATCAAAGAGGCCCCACACGTAGGCTTCGATTGGCGCTGTCTCGATGTCGATTACGAGACACTTGGGCATCATAGGTCTGGCTTCTCCAGCCGAACCCGCATGATCGACAGCGCCATGCTTTCGACGATCCCCTCCTCCCCAGCTAGTTCCTCGTGGCCAAGCTCGTAAAACAAGGCATGATGGTACTCATGCCAAAGACAGGCCCGCATAGACTCCTGGTTCGGATTTTCCCAAATGACTATCTTTCGATTCTTGAAATCGCAGTAGCCTTGACAGTCGTCCTTACCTACTCTGGGTTTCTTCCTTGAAAACTCCACCCTGTACTGCGTGAACGCGACAGGGAGGAAAAAGGCTTTCACTGTTTGCTGTTAGTGAAGCCGCGCCAGAAGGTCATCACAGCGCTTGCCGCTAACCAGTATTTGAGGTGATTGTCGGGGATGATCCCGGCAACACCGCACAGAGCTGCGATGGTGCCTTGTGCGAATCCGAGAATTCGCGTCCCGTGGGATTTCCAGAATTCCCAGATGTAAAGCAATTGGCTCACAATGGCTCCTTTGGACTCCGCGATAAGCGCAGCCACAAATACGAGGATGAGAAGGAAAACAAGGAATGCGCGGACTATTGCCACTCCGCTGTGCGGATCTGATTGCAGAACCGCTCCCAGCGCTCAGGTGTCTGTTCCCGCGCTACGAGTGAATTGGCGAATTCCTGGGCTGCGGCGTAATAGGCGCCGCGCTCCATGAACTCCATGGCCTTTTTGAACTTCCTTAATCCGTCAATCCCGAGCTGGAAGCACATGCAGATGAGGACGGCCCTGCGGGGCTCATCGAGATCCATCGCCCATGGGAAGTAGGTGTATAGCTGTTCGGTCTTCTCGGAGATGTCGCGCGAGAGAATCTGATAGATGATGTCGCGGTGGAGACGTCCGCCCTTGCGCTTGTCGATCAGGTGGCCAATCCCGATGGTCCAGAACCCCAAATGATCCTGATAGGCATACTCGCGATAACCCTCATCACGCTCCAGCATTTCGGCAGCGGAGAAGGCTTTCACTCGTCTTCCCTCCACGCCTTCACCAGTGTCCGCCACTTCTCTACAGCCGCCAGGACGTAGTAGGCGAACGTCGGTATGCCAACCATCACCGTCAGGACCAAGGCTGCAAATTTGAAGTAGGGACTCAATGTCTCTATGAACGTGACGCCACCTGTAACGCCTGTCGTTACAGCCCCTAAGCCAGCGGCGGATTCTGTTTTGATGAAATGCAAGGGGACTCTCTGCTCCGTATCCAGGGGAGGGGTTAAGTCGGTGGGGGTCATACTTGGTATGATCCTGTGAGGATGATCTCTGCCGTTGCGCCGATGTTCCCGATGGGTATGGGTGTCGAAGACGCTCCACTGTCTGAGTCCAAAAGCGTGGCATCGTCATTTCCGGGAGCAAGCTGAGCCGACAGACACCGCCCAGCAGCGTTGAGCGTGACGCCAGAAAACTGGCCCACCGGGATCATCTGGTAAGCATTGGTGACATTGGTGGCTGCGGCGGGGAAGCCCGTGATGAGCGCATTTCCGACCCCTCCAGAATTGGAGGCAAGTTTCAGATAGATCGTGAAACTGATGACGTTGTTGATCCGCGTGTAGATCCCAACCTGCCCGTTGGCGGCATACGTCTGCGTACCTGGGGTAGTGCCCCCCTCTATGCCGGGCGTAAAGGTGCCCGTAGTGCCAACAACGTCATTAATCTGCCCACTGATATTGAGGTTGCTGTCTAGCAGTACGCTACCGACAGATCTGTAGTTGCCGCCAATGATTCCGTTACCGGAGCCGTCGCGGAGTGCAAGCCCAAAAAACACCGTATCGCTAGAGGTGACCTGTAGCTCTACCTGCGGTAGATAGCCGCCAACAAAGACAGTACCCGTGCCGGTCGAGACTCTTACGCTGTAAGCACTGCCACCGCCTTGGGCATAGCAGTTGATGAACATGTTGCTAACACCAGTGACACGGATATCAGATGTCGTATTCCCCTCGAACCACACACCGTCGAAGGAGTTTCTGCGACACTCATCGCTCTCAATGTCGAGTCCGATTGAGCAATATTCGTAGTTGCCGCCCTTAAACGTGTTGCCACTGCAACTGTCGATGACAGACACGCCCTTCTGGCCGATCACTGTCACAATGAGATTTGAAAACGTACAACAAGCCGTGTACCAGCCTGTTATCGGAAGACTCTCGCCAACTACAATCCCTGCCGATGGTCTTGTAGTTAGTGACTCAACGTTCTCTGAGATTATGATTGTGTCGAAGTGACTCGCCACACCACCAAGAATGCGAAAGCCGGCATCGGTGCAGCCTCCTCGGACTTCGAGGAATCGAATGTGAGAGCGAACCAGGCCTTGAAGATAGAAGCCATCCGTGGTGTTGGCATTACCACGAACTCTGATACCTTCAATTACACAGGCGTCTCGATATCCGCCAGCTCCGCCAGAATCGAAGTTGAAGGCCCTGCCGCTTCCGGTGTGCTTGAGCTCCGATCCCGTGTCACCTTTGAGCGTAAGCCCTTCCATGGACCAGTTTGGAGAGGTCGTATAGGCGAATACTCCGACGGGGATATATCCATCGACCCCCTGAGCACACACCGCCCGCAAGGCTGCCAATGCTCCATCGTTGTTGGTGACGCCATCGGCTATACCGCCGTAACGGCGCAGATCCCCGGGGGGAAAGGCGGGGTTCACCGGGACTACGTCAGCAGCGATTTCCTCTTTGGTCCTGACCTTAGAATCATCGAAGGAGTGGTCAAGTACCTGATTTATCGTCTCTCGAGCCCGTCTGCGATGATTAATGTCATCTAGACCGGTGACGGGGAGTTTCGGAATGGGCATTATGGGTAAATGTCTGCGTGGAAAGCCGTCGGAATCCCGGTCGCCTGTGGGCTCGTCTGCGTTGTTCTCGGGGCAATAAACATCTGGATCGGCGTCCTTTCGGTGCCGGTCATGTATTCGTTCTCCAAGAGCTTGCTATCGCGCTGACTGCGCGGAACCCGTCATCAGGGCCATCGCCAATTCCGGCGAGATGCCTTCGCTAGCTTTTTGGCTCGCTAACTTCTGCCCCTGGTTAGACAGCAAGAAAGACCTTGCGCCCTGCCTCATGAACGGCCAGCCGAGATACCATGGGTGGCCGGTGAACACGGCAGCGCCAGAACCTAACAACGCGTCCGTATGGCGAACAGCGCCTGAATCCACCATTTCCTTAGCGGCCTTCGGGAAGGCTTGACCGAATCTCGCGGCCGTCAAGAGTTCGCCAGATAGTGGCTTGCCCTTGTTGAGTTGCGAGGCGAGCTTGGTAGCTACAACATTGCCGGTGGACTGATTGAAGGCACTTTCAACACTGTACGTTTTCGCGATGAGCTGCCGCGCCTCGCGGAATTTGGCCAGCGCCTCGCCTGACAGGCTCTTTTCCATGAGCCCTTCAATCTCTGCAGCAATCGCCTTGTAGGCTTTCCCAAGTTCCTTGGAGCCTTGAGCGTATGCCTGACCAGACTTGTCACGAAGGAGCGCAATAGCATCCACCGCAGACTTACCAGTCAGCGGCTCAGCCTTGATCGCCTGAACGATCTTCGGGATATCGTTACCGCCGCCCAGTGCTTCCTTGAGCTTCCCACCGGTCAGCTTGTCAGCGATGTCATCGAGTGACTTAGTAGCAGCATCGTCAAGGGCAACTGTCGGGACGGAACGAAGGGTTTCATATGCCTTGCCGGCTTCCCTACGGATCGCTTGCAGCGATTCCTGAGCCAGCGGAGCGTCATCAGCGAGGCCCAACGCCTGCTTGGCGAGACGGTTGGTGATCTCCTGATTTTTCATTGCCGCATCTTGCGCGGTCGCCGTCTTTCCGCCAAATGACTCGAGGAACGCATTTCCAACGGTCGGGTTGGTTGTCGCAGGAGGCACGACATACCCGGCCTTCTGAGATTGCAAGAGAGTGTTCTGGCGAACTGAATCGAAGTTAGGCTTCACGAAGCCCTGCGGGGCCGGGTTATTTACACGAGGAGCCGGAACAGCAGATCCAGTCAGCAGTGACGCTCCGAACTCCACACCCTTAGCTATCGGCGTATTGCCCATCGGCAACGCACGGTTGTAGACCTCTCGCTCAAAGGTAGCGGACGGCAGTTCGTAGTTTTGGCCGGGAAGCAGGTTTCGCGTAGCGACACCGAAGTCAGCGGCAAGCGTCGGAATCGTGTTGACTCCCTTCACTGCGCCGCGGACAGCAGGAACAACGGCGTTATCCTTGACGAAGCCAAGGTCAGCTTTCACCTTGTCCCAAAAGCTCATGCCGCCGTACTTGGACTTAACCCTCGCTCCGACTTCCTCCGGAGTTTCCATCCTCTCCGTAGCATTCTCAGGCACCCACTGAAAGCCGATCTTCTGCGCGAAGTCGTTAAACGGCATGTCGCTGTAGAACTTCTGATGAAGTCCCTCAGCTAACTGCTGATCGGACATGTCCGCGTACTGCGGATACTTGGCGCGGATCTCTTGTATGTTCATCGAAGCCCGAGCGGATCGTTATCTTTGGCCTTGCCCATGGACGCCTGCTTGCGGGCTTTCTCCAAGCCACGATCAAGCACGCCCTTGAGGTCCTTGAGAGCCGCCACGTAAGCCTCGTCAGTTTGAGCACGAGACAACGCAGCAATCGCCTGCTCTGCCTTCTGCCCCTCAACCTCAGTGATTGCTCCGCCGCCCTTGAGAGATTGGTACGCCTGAAGGAAGGTCTGCCCCTGAATCTTCTTGGCCAACGCGTCCGCGTCTGCCTGAGGTGTACCGGGAACGATGGGGGCAACACTCGTTGCGCCGGTGATCCACTTGCGTCCCGGATGATTGATCAGCTTGTCAATGTCGGCCTTCGCGAGTTGCGCGTTAGCCTCCACGCGAGGCAAGTCAAATTCAGCCTTCGCCACACTCTGACCAAGCTCCGAGCCAGACGCGCCAGCAGAGGCTAGCGTGCGCTTAGCGTCAGCCTCAGTGGCAAGGCTCGAGAGCGGCTTTACAGGCAGCGCCGGAGCGCTGAAAGCGTTCGGCTGCGGCTTGCTCGGAGTGTTGGGATTGATGCGCGGGATCAGTGACGGCACGCCACCAACATCGCCCTCGGTATACGGGTACTGCGCCGAGGCCTTCGCGAGATCGGTCTGGAACTCCAAGATAGAGCCCGTATAGCCCTGGTCTCTCGCAAGGTTGTAAGCCTGAATCAGTGCAGACGGCTTGGCGTCATTGCCTCCAGCGTATGGCTGCTTGCCGATAGCATCGTCTTCACTAACAAGCACGGGCTTCCCATCAGGCCCAATCACGGGGATGGGTTTACGCGGAGCGGGCTTGCCAAGTTGCTCCATCTGTGCCTGTCGGTACATCCGTTGAAATTCGTTATCTTCCCGCTGCTGTCCCATCTGCTGGCTCTGAAGTCCAGCCTGCCCCAGCACTTCACCAAAGGACTTCTTTTGCGGCCCGCCAGAGTTGGCGAGCAACGCCATGGCAAAGTCAGGATTGCGCAGAAGCTCACGGAATCCGCCGCCGTTCTGCATGACACCGGGATTGCCGAAGCCTGCGTTTGACGGCATCCACGAAGGTCCGCGATTGAAGATGCTGCCGAGTCCTGGCATCTGCGGATTAAGGAGGTTGTCGAACGGACTACCCGGCATGAGAGACATTAACCGTACCCCCCAAGCAAGCCGCCACCGATGCCGCCGATCACCGTTCCGATTCCGGGGAAGAACATCGATCCGAGCTGTGCGCCAGCCATGGCTCCGCCCAAGGCACCAGCAGCTCTGTTACCTCCACCCGAGGTCTTGATGGTGTTACCCATATTTCCCGACACGCGATTCATGTACTCGTCAAGAGCGGTTCCGCGAGCGTCGAGGTTCTGCTGGTGATAACCCTCTTGCGTCTGACCCACGCCTAACAGGCGATCGAAGTCGGTGTATTGAGCCTGTCCCAAGGCCGGAGACATACCCAGCACTTGCTGCTGTCGGTTACGCTCCGCCTCGTAGTTGCCGCCGTAGATCTGCGTAGCGAGGTCGTTAAGCTGACCAGAGCGCAGATCCTGCGAGGCGTCGATATTGCGACCCGAGCGGGCGAACTGGCTGGCGAGTTGGTTCTGCGTAGCAAGAGCGGCACGGTTGAAGGTCTGGTCAAGCCAAGGGTTAGCGCCTAGAAAGCCGCCCTGAAGCGTTTGCTGCGCGAGATTGCCGGCAGATCCAGTGACAGGATTACCATTCCTGGCCATGCCCTCCATCCCCCGGAGGGCATCGATAGTGGCGCCGTTCTGAGGGGCGACGATGTTGGCTGGGTTTTGCCATTGCTGGTCGAACAGCGTTCGTGCTGACTGCACACCATGCTGTAAGAACGGGAGCTGATATTTCGGAGGCTCCGTTCGTTGAGTTGATCCGCCACTAGCACCCATCGTCTAACTCCTTCTCCAAAATCACGTCTCTGGTTGGTTCATACCCTTTCAGCATTCGCTGCCAGCCCCTTCGGCCGACGATTCGCATGCGGATGCAGCCTTGACTCAAGGCCCATCGCTCAATCTCTGTGTAAAGCGCTTGGATCTGTCCGGGCGCTGTCTGCGTGCCGGCTGCGGCAAACACCTCACAGGTCTGTCTGCCGATACGAGTGACGGCGATGCCTATCACCCGTCCATCTATCTGAATACCCCAAAGCTGCTTCTTGGCTTGCTTCAGTTCTTCCCGGAGGTCATCCGGTGTGAGATGCCCTAACCTGTCCAGCCGCTCTAGGCGATATATGTGCTCGGAAAACTCATCCCACAGATCGTCGATCTGGTCTGAGCCGAGGCAGAAAAGGTTCACACCCAGCCTGAAGCAACACCGTCTACATCGATGCCCTGGGCGGCGTTGAACGTGCCGGTAATCGTGAACCTGACACGCTCGAATCTTGCATCTACCCGGAAATTCATCTCCCCACTGCGGGAATTCGCAGTGGTCTCAGATGTGTACGTCACGCTCTCTTGCGTGTTGTTGCGGTAGCCGATGGCGCCAGTGATGGCATTAGCTGTCACATCGACAAAGGCACGCACGCTGTGAATGAACGTTCTCTGACCTACGTTGGCCTCGGACTCACCGGTCTCGATAATGGCCGTTCCATGAGCACCAGTGAATGTTGCCAAGTGCCTGCCGACCATCGCCCTGGCTTTAAAACTAGCTGCGTTGAATGCCACTTATTAGAACGTCCGAAGTTTCAACCGCGACAGACCACCGCTTGGTCTCGTAGTTGTAGTGGAGAATGTGAGTTCCTTTCACGGACCACATGATGCATTTAGAGTCGTAGTCCACAGCGCCCCATACGGCACGCGATGGCTGTTGCCCACTAACAAGGTCTGCGAAGTACTTGTCTATCTTCCCATCACCGATGGACGTGATTTCTGCGCCATTAGTGACAAAGAAACCAAGCCCAGATGCGTAGTAAGTCAACCCACCAACTTGAACGATGGAGTTCGGATAGAAACATCCACGACCAGGATCTAGGCGATCAAACTGGAAGACGACTGGCGGTCCGACGTATGTCGCGCGAGTTACAGCCGCTCTCTGAAAGATCAATCCGAATTGATCGCCGCTCGTAATGCCAGTGACTGTTCCAGCTTCCGCAGGCAGGACTTGCAGTCCTGACTGTTCTGCCGTTGCCGTGGCGCTGTTCGGTGTCGGCCACGCGTTTTCATCACCAGCCCCGCTCCATTGCACTGAGTGAAAGCCAGTGCTCCCAAGTCGCAAGTTGCCGAGCATCACGAATTGATTGATAACCGCAACTTGCTGGGAATACGGGGCCGTTCCCATTGTTGAGCCGAGCGTAGAAGCGACTGCCGCACCGATGGTGTAACGCTGCGGGAGATCCCACTTGCTGGTCGCTATGATGACGTTATTGAACTGCGCGAAGTCCCAGAACGGGCTTTGTAAAGCAGCTCCAGAAGCGCCGGCATAGGTTGCCGAACCAATTGAATTGAAAGTCAGCCCGTTTGTTGAAAGCCGAAGCAAATCTCCAGGCGTCCCAACAATCAGCCCATATGTCTGATAACCGCCATCGGTACTACCTGCGGTAGTGGCATATGGAATTGCCCCATTAGGGTTGAGAAGGCCACCAACACTTGCGGCACCAACCGTCAAAGACGCATAGCTCTTGTACACGTCGTTGAACGGAATGACGTTCTCGGCTCTCGTGAGCCCTGGATTCCCTAACGCGGGTTGGTCCGGCAGCCACTCCTTAAATACTACGTTCACACCGCCACCGTGAACGGGGTGGAGCCTGAATACATCTCCTCGCAGAATCGCTTGCGATAGGCGTCTAGCGCCCAGTCATAAGCGGACTTCCATACCACAAGTCGCGAGTCGTTCTTCAGGAACGGTTCCGCCTCGAGGAGAGCGCCGTACAGGAGCAAGTCAGGAGCGTTGACGATCAGATGATGAGCGGCGGCATCTGAGGCAAAGCTGCGCAACAGAGTGGGCTTGGCGTAGAACGTGCCGGCTAGAGTTCCTGATACCACCTCAGGGCCGAACTCGAAGTTGCTGCCGTTGCGCGCAATAAACCGCGCAGTACCAGAAGACAAGCCGCCACGAGGGAATCGGGAGTAAAGCTGCTCGAGGCTTAACCGCTTGAGCGGTGGAGAGCCTGAAATATAGGCGATTCGGAGATCGAGATAGCTGGCGGGTACTGCGGCCACATTGTTAGTAATCGTGACGCTGAGGGCCGATTCCATCCAGCTAGCCCAGTTCTCCGAATCCCTATAGAACCTCTCCTCGAAGTTCTGAACAAAGTTCGGCGTAAAGCCCGTGAGATCAGAGCGTGCAAGATAGTCGCTGACTGCGGTAAGCAGCGTTGAGTAGGAGGTTATGACTGCCACTGATCGACCTTATTGAAAATCGGCGTCATGTGCGCAACCGCATTCAGAGAACAGTGAAACTCCCCACAGTGCTCGCACTTCGGGCAGTCCATCCATGGATGGTGCTCCTCCTTGCATGACTGCTGATCGTGATCGTATGGCTCGGTGTTCATTGCTCACCTATGATGTTCATCGCGTTCTTACGTGCTCGGTGCCAATGATCAGCGCCGTCGCAGTGTCGGTAGTGCTCGAAGCCAGGGATGCCGAGGGTGTAGTGGACAAGTGAGGCACAGCTAATGTCCTGCTCGCCTGAGAGAGCATTCCACTCCTGCGGAAGTTCTCCGATCTGATCCTCATTCACCCACTGGAAGCGGTGCAGGAACGATCCCGGCGACTCCTTCACCAACTCCGGAGTTAATCGTCTGTTGGCGTAGTGCCCGCAATTCCAGAGGATGAGCGAACTTCTGTTCTTGCCAGGATAGTCGGCGTTGTCCGCTTCCATCGGCGTACCGATGTACTTACGCTTATGCTTGGTCTTGTAGTCGTGCTTCACGACCGCAAGAGCCTTGTTGAATTGAAACTGTTCCCGCATCGCCCAGAGCTTGGCGATGTCATCGAGACACACCATGTCAGAGCCATCTACGAAGATGGCCCAGCCGTTGTAGTTCTGTAGATACGGAACCAGAAATCGCGAGTAGATAAAGGCGTTCGTCCCGTCCTTCTGTCCATCGAAGTTCGCGAGCATCGGAACGTGCAGCGGGATAAACGCTACTGGCACGCTGGATCGCTCCAGCACGCTCTGGCAGAAAACGTGATAGCCAGCCGCCTCCCTCGGGTCAAACCCGCAGTAGAGTGGAATAGCCTGTGACATTTACGGGCGTTTCCGCGTCCGCATTATCAGCGCGTCCACCAGATCCGGGCGCTGGACACGATTGGTCTCTTGCAGATTTACCCAATGGCCACCGATCAAGCGGTTTGAGCGAGCCCACCCGTCGCCTAATCGCTTCACCGCCTCAACAACAGTCTCTTTCTTCACGATCAGCTCGGAAGGATGATCTTCGGGTCTGCCGTGACAGCAGTGCCGTCTACGCTCTCGATCTCGGACGGCAGGCGGTAGCCAACAAAGAAGAACGCCAGTTCGTGGGTCTTCTGCACCGTCTGGACTTCCCATCTGCTCGTGAGCTTTGGCAGCCACCAATCCATGGGTTTTTGGATGAGATGCGCGTTACGCCCGTCGGGAAGTGTTTTCCCGGCAGGCCCGCAATGGACGGTGAGAAACACCACCATCTCGGTAAGTGACTGGAGATGGTCCAGCACGTTGTCCAGATAGTCTGGCTCGATGTGCTCTAACACATCGATACACGCCACCATCTGTGCGGGGATGGGTTCTCCTGCTAGTTCAGGATCTCCAGCCCCTGGATCATACCCCTGATACTTCAACGCCCCTTTGGGCTTGATGTGCTTGAGCAAGTTCATCCGCTTGCCGCAGCCGTAGTCTAGGAGGTGATCTACCTCGAGCTTGTTGATGATCTCGGTAACCAGCGGTGCGTATTTGATCGACGCGATGCCGTAGTTAGTGGTGGCATGCAGGTGTTCCTGCTGGGCTTGGTACTCAGGCGAAATTCTTGCGGAGGTCATCGCACATGCTCTGGATGGGCCACTTGTCGTTCTTCTGCCGGATCAGCTTCACGGACTTGTACCAAGGGAGGTCCGTGTAGTCCTCCCCATATCTCCACTGGGAGGTCTTCGGGATCATCGACCAGCACGGAACACCAAGGGCGCCGGCCAGATGAACAACGGATGTTTGGACCGCGATGACCAGATCACAGGAGGCTACTAGCGCCGCTGTGTCGTCATAGTCAGTGGTGAGCGTTGCCCATGGATACTGACGTACAGGAGTCCCCTCAATGTCTTTGGACGCGTCCTTGTACTGGAGCGAAACCCAATGCGCGTCGATGGAATCAAACAGCGGCTTCCATTCGGAAAGCGGAAGCTGTCGATAGAGCGAGGCGTTCTGAAATGTCCCACCACTCCAAGCGATGCCTATAACCGGCTTCTTGTCCCAGAGCGCCTTCCACATCTTCAGGCGATCAGGACAGGGAGTCAGATACGGCGTTCCGGGAAAGCCCTCATCGCTGTTGCGGTAGAACTTCCCCAGCTCAAAGCCTGCAATCGAGGCGTCTATCTTCCGGTCTTCCTCTGGCCAGGCCAGTTTCTTTTCCCACCGTGTTCCGTGAACGGTTGCCTTCGGGAAAGAGCGCTTGAACAGGTTTTTAAGCCTGAAGTCGCAATCTAGAATGACACGACCACAGTCCTTGATGGCGTCCGGCACCATCGATGCCGCGCAGATCTCATCCCCTAGTCCCTGCTCGCCGTAAATGACGACAGTCTTGTCCTTGGACCCATCCCATGTGGGCTCTCCAGGGGACGGCAGATACTTCTGATTCAGTCGCCGGTCGGTGCCAATGGATGCGGAGTAATACTCCCATCCCTCTTTCCACTTGCGTTGGGCAAGGAGCGATAGTCCGAGATTGTGTCTGGCGCTTACGTCCTCAGGCGTGATGGCCAAAGCCTCGCGGCAGTGGCTCTCCGCTGCTACAAATGAGCCCAGGTCGAGCCCTACAGATGCGAGATTGGTCTGATAGATAGCCTCTTGTTCCTTCGTCTTGGCGCGCTTCAATGCCTTTTCATAGCAGGAACGCGCTTCCTCGTGTCTCCACAGCCCTTGGGAGCAATTACCCAGCGCATCCCACGGCTCTGGTCTCTCTGGCCGAATCGCTGTCGCTCTCTGAGCAAGAGAGTAGGCGATGGGCATCTTCTTGGCGCGCTTCATGATCGAAGAAGCGACCGTCAATGCCTGTGCGTCG
>Ga0196963_10001519_pt1 | contig 15445 bp, 13 predicted proteins | sample S1_5metaG_FD_148600 | JGI IMG/M metagenome (GOLD analysis project Ga0196963, IMG submission 148600) | Soil microbial communities from Anza Borrego desert, Southern California, United States - S1_5 | ecosystem: Environmental > Terrestrial > Soil > Desert | place: USA: California | collected... | reverse complement strand
GGCCGAGCTGCTGGGCGCGCTGCGCGCCGAGTCTGCCGCCGCACCGCCGCCGCTGAGCGCCATGTGGCTCGGCCTCGCCGACGCCCTGGCCGGTGCCCAGCGGCAGGCGCTGGAGCGCCGGCTCGGCAACAGCCTGGCCGAGCTGGCGCAGGCTTGCCGGCGGCTGACGGCCGACCGCTTCCCCTTCGCCGCCACGGCCACGCGTGACCTGCCGCATGCCGACTTCGCGCGGCTCTTCGGCCCGCAGGGCCTCTTCGACAGCGTGTTCCGCCAGCATCTGGCAGTCCGCGTCGACAGCAGCCGGCGGCCCTGGCGCCTGCGCGACGAGCCCGCGCCGCCGCCGCAGGCGCAAGCCGCGCTGCGGTCGTTCGAGATGGCGGAGGACATCCGGCGCCTGTTCTTCCCCGGCGGCCGCGGCCTGCCGCAGCTGCGCCTGCAGCTGACGCCGTCGGCCATGGACGCCGAGCTGCTGCTGTTCAGCCTGGACGTGGACGGGCAGCTGCTGCGTTATGAAAACGGCCCGCGCCGCGCCAAGCTGCTGACCTGGCCCGGACCGGCGGCGACGCAGAAGGTGGTGCTGCGCATCCTGCCGGCCGGCCCCGGTGGCATCGGCGCCAAGGTGCACGAGGGCCCGTGGGCGCTGCTGCGCGTGCTGCAGCGCGACGGCGCGCTGCGGTCGGTCGGCCGGGCCGGCGCGGTAGCGCGGGTGGCGGTGGATGGCCGCGCGCTGCAGCTGGACATGCAGGCCGAGGCACCGGCCAGCGCGGCGGTGCTGGGCGAGCTGGGGCGCTTCCGCTGCCCCGAACCCTGGTGAGCTGCGGCAGGGCCAACGGCGCGAGGCAAGGATGGATGGCATGGTCACGGACACGATCGGCTGGTACGGCAAGCTGCCCTGGGTCGGCGATTTCGTCGGCCGCGGCCTGCCCTGGCAGCGCCACTGGGACGAGTGGCTGCAGCGCGGCCTGCCCGCGGCCGAGGCGGCCTGGGGCAGCGCCGCGCTGCGTGAGCGCTTGCGCGGCATGGCGCCCTGGCAGCTGCTGCTGCCGGCCGCGGACGGGCAGGGCCTGGGCTGGTGCGGCATCGTCGCCGGCTCGGCCGACCGGGTGGGGCGGGCCTTTCCGCTGCTGGTGGCCGAAGCGCTGCCGCAGGCGGTGCTGGACCGCTTGCCGCTGGTGCGCCTGCAGGCCCGCATGCTGGGCTTGAGCGATTGGCTGTGGGACGCCGCGGCCTTCGAATCGCTCGACCAGTTCGAGCAAGGCGCCGCCGCCTGGGCCGCGGCAGACTGGCCCGCGGCCGCGCCGGCCGCGCCGGCCATGCCGGCCATGCCGGCCATGCCGGCCATGCCGGCCATGCCGGGCACGCCGACCCCCACGCCAACCACGCCAACCACGCCAACCACGCCAACCACGCCAACCACGCCGACCACGCCGACCACGCCGACCACGCCGACCACGCTGACCACGCTGACCACGCTGACCACGCCGGCCGTGCAAGGCGCCATCCTGCTGCCCGACACCGTGGCCGAGCTGCGCCGCGCGCACGGCAATGCCGCATCGTTCTGGTGGTGCACCGAGCCAGTTCCGGACGCGCGCCGACCCATCGCCGAGTCATGGCCGCCGTCCGATGGCTTGCTGTTGCGGCTGCTGGACACGGCCGCGTACTTTCAGGGATAGCGGCGCGGCCGCGTACCGATCGGCCGGGGCCGCCTCAGCCGACCGGTGCCGGCTCGACGCCGCTCAGTGCCGGCTCGATGCGGCTCAGTGCCGCTCAATGCCGCTCAATGCCGCCGCGCCGGATCGCCGTCGGCCGGCGGCTCGGCGCGGGCCTGTGCCGCGCAGGCCTCGTAGGCCCGCACGAATTCGCGGCCGAAGGCGTTTTCGAACGTGTCGTCCAGCTGCTCCACCAGGCGGCGGTGCGCCTCCTGAAGGCGCTGCCACAGCTGCGCCTCGCGCAGCGCCGGCATCACGCGAGCCGCGCCTTGCGGCGGATCGGCCTGGGCCTCGATCGTGGCGGGGCCCAGCTGCGTGATCAGGTCCAGCATGGCCGCGCGCATGCCGGCCGCCATCGCCAGCTGGTGCACCTGCAGGTCCTGGTTGGCGGCGCGCACCGCGGCCACCGGCGGCAGGAAGCCGGCCCGGCCCGCGGGCTCCAGCAGCAGCCGCAGCGCCTCGTCGGTGTCGGGCGCGAACTTCAGCAGGTTGTTCTCGCGCGCGGTGATGCCGGTGCCCTTGGCGCGCAGGTTGCGCTTGGTCAGCGCGCGGGCGCGCAGCAGGTCCAGCATGCCGTCGGTCTGCGCGCGCAGCAGCGCGCCCAAATGGCCCAGCGTGGCCGCGTCCAGCGTGAAGGAGGTCGTGGCCGGGTCCAGCCCGGCGCCGCGCAGGAAGGCATCGCGCAGCGCCTGGAAGTCGGCCTGCGCCGCGGCGGCGGTCTCGGCGGCCAGCGCCTCGGGCGCCACCCGCGGCATCAGCATCGTCTGCGGCCACGCGGGGTCGGCCGCTGCACCCGCGGCGGGCAGGGCGGCCGGCAGCTCGCGGGCCGTGGTGTCGCGCAAGGCCGGCAGCGGCGATTCAGGGCCCAGCGGGTCGGGCACGGTGTCCAGGTCGAACCAGCGGTCGAGCCGGGCGGGGGCAACCGGCGGCGGCGGGCGCAGCGCGGCCGGCACCGGACGAAAGGCCGGTGGCGGCGGCCGGTCCGGCGCGATGCCGGGGTCCATGCCCGGTGGATGGGCCGCCACCGTCACGGCCAGCGGGTCGGCACGCGGCGCCGCGGCGGGCCGGTCCAGCGATTCGATCGACAGCTCGAAGCCACCGATGTTCAGCCGGTCGCCGCAGCGCAGCACACGTTCATGGTTGGTCGCCAGCCGCTCTTCGTTCACCGTCATCGGCGAGATCGTGCTCAGGCAGCGCAGCAGCGCCTGGCCCTGGCCATCCGACGCGATCCAGGCATGGCGGCGCGACACCAGCCGCATCGGGTCGTCGAGCACGATGTCGCAATCCGGCGCGCGGCCGATCGTCGCGCCCGAGGTGCTGATGGCGTGCAGCGCGTGGCCGCCCGGTGCCCCATCGGGGCGTTGAAGAATGCGCAGCGCGATCATGGCCGGAAGATTGAACCGGATCGCGCGCCGCCGCAACCGAAGTTCCGGCCGCTGTTGCAGCGGATTGAGGAGATCGGAATGCCCAGGGCCTGCAAAGCGTTTCGGGTTGTCACCGCCGCGGCGCTGCTGGGCGGCCTGGCCGGCGCGCGCGCCGACATCACCGTGCACTACCGCGAAGGGCAGCGCATCGATCCGCAGCAGGTCCGGCAGATCCTGTCGGCCGACGCGCCCGCGCGTGGCCGCACACGCTCGATCCGCCTGCTGGACGGCGATGCCGCGGCGGCCACCGCCGACGCGCCGGCACCGGCCAGCGCGCTGTCGCTGCCGGTGCAGTTCGAGTTCGATTCGACGGCGATCCTGCCCGAGGCCCGCGAGCAGCTGGATGCCGTCGCCGAGGGCATCAAGCTGCTGCCGCCGGGCCGCCAGGTGGTGATCGAAGGCCACACCGACGCCACCGGCAGCGAGGACTACAACCAGCAGCTCTCGCGCCGCCGCGCCGCCGCGGTCAAGGCCTACCTGGCGCAGCGGCACGGCATCGCGCCGCAGCGGCTGCGCGAACTAGGGCTCGGCGAGCGGCAGCCGATCGACGGGCTGGACCCGTTCGCGCCGGACAACCGGCGGGTGCAGTTTCGTGGGGGGTGAGCGGCCCATCGCCGCCGCTGTTTCTCGCGCGAGCCGGGCCGGTGTCAGCGGTCCAGCGCCGGCCGCTTCGGGTTGAAGGTCCAGCCCGGGATCAGGTACTGCATCGCCACCGCATCGTCGCGCGCCCCCAGGCCGTGCTGCTTGTACAGCTGGTGCGCTTTCTCGACCTCGGCCATGTCCAGCTCCAGCCCCAAGCCGGGCTTCTTCGGCACCTTCACCAGGCCGCCCTGGATCTGCAGCGGCTCCTTCGTCAGGCGCTGGCCGTCCTGCCAGATCCAGTGGGTGTCGATCGCGGTGACGCGGCCGGGCGCGGCGGCGGCGACGTGGGTGAACATGGCCAGCGAGACGTCGAAGTGGTTGTTCGAGTGCGAGCCCCAGGTCAGGCCCCAGTCTCGGCAGGTCTGCGCCACGCGCACCGAGCCGGCCATGGTCCAGAAGTGCGGATCGGCCAGCGGGATATCGACCGATTGGAGCGACAGCGCATGCACCATCTGGCGCCAGTCGGTGGCGATCATGTTGGTGGCCGTGGGCAGGCCGGTGGCGCGGCGGAACTCGGCCATCACCTCGCGGCCGGAGAAACCGTCTTCGGCGCCGCAGGGGTCTTCGGCATAGGCCACCACGCCGCGCATGTCGCGCATCAGGCGGATGGCATCCTTCAGCAGCCAGCCGCCGTTGGGGTCCAGCGTGACGCGGGCCTGCGGAAAGCGTTCATGCAGCGCGTGGATGGCTTCGATCTCGATCTCGGCCTTCAGCGCGCCGCCCTTCAACTTGAAGTCGTTGAAGCCGTAGCGGGCATGTGCCGCCTCGGCCAGGCGGACGATGGCTTCGGGTGTTAGCGCGGCCTCGTGGCGCAGGCGTGCCCAGTCGTCCGCATGGCCGGGCTCGCTGGCGTAGGGCAGGTCGGTCTGGCGGCGGTCGCCGATGAAGAACAGGTAGCCCAGCATCTCCACCTCGTCGCGCTGCTGGCCTTCGCCGAGCAGCGCGGCCACCGGCACCTCCAGGTGCTGGCCCAGCAGGTCCAGCAGCGCCGATTCGATGGCCGTCACCGCATGGATGGTGGTGCGCAGGTCGAAGGTCTGGAGGCCGCGGCCGCCGGCGTCGCGGTCGGCGAAGCGCTGCTCGACCGTTCGCAGCAGGCCCTGGTGCGCGCCGATCGGCTGGCCGACGACCAGGCCGCGGGCATCTTCCAGCGTCTGGCGGATCTTCTCGCCCCCGGGCACCTCGCCGACACCGGTGCGGCCGGCGCTGTCGGTCAGCAGCAGCAGGTTGCGGGTGAAGAAGGGGCCGTGCGCGCCGCTCAGGTTCAGCAGCATGCTGTCGCGGCCGGCGACGGGGATGACGCGCAGCTCGGTGATGCGCGGGGTGGATGAAGGGTTCATGGCTGCGGGGCTCCGTTCAGCGGTGGGCGCGGGCGGCCTGCGCTGGGCTCGAACGAACGTTGGGGACGGTGGGATGAGGGTTGGTAGCGCTACCAACGGCACGCATGGTAGCGCTACCGTTGATGCCTCGCAAGCCCCGGGAGCCAGCCATGCTGAGGCGCCCGACGCCCCAGCCGATCCTTCAGCTCGACGGCAGTGGCGTTGCCGCGCAAGGTACACGGCTGGCGCCCGGGCCCTGTGCCAGCAGCCTCAGGCGAAGTTCAGGCGCAGGTCAGGCGCTCTCGCGCTCGACGATCGAGAAGCCGACGTCGACCACGCGCTGCCCGACGTCCTGCCCCTCGGCCCGCCGCACGATGAACTCCGCCGCCTGGCGGCCGATGGCGGCCCCGTTGATGCGCACCGTGGTCAGCGCGGGGTCGGTGTCGGCGGCGAGTTCCAGGTCGCCGAAGCCGACCACGGCCAGGTCCTCGGGCACCGTCAGCCCGGCCGCGCGCGCTTCCGTCATCACGCCCAGTGCCAGCAGGTCCGAGCTGCAGAAGACGGCCTGCGGCCGCGGGCTCAGCGCCATCAGCGCGCGCATCGCCTGGCGGCCGCTGCGCAGCGTGGTGGGGGGCGGTACCTCGTGCACCGGCACCTCGGGGCACTTCAGCTCGGCGGCCTGGGTGGCGAAGGCCTCGGTGCGGCGGCGAGCGCGGTCGTCGCTGCCGGACACCACGGCGAGGCGGCGGTGGCCGCGCTGGTGCAGGAAGCGCGCAACGGCGCGGCCGACGTCCGCATGCGAGAAACCGACCAGCATATCGATCGGCTCAGGAGTCAGGTCCCAGGTCTCGACCACCGGCGTGCCCGCGGCCTGCAGCCGGCGCCGCGCGGCATCGGAGTGCATGGTGCCGGTCAGCACGATGCCGTCGGGGCGGCGGCCGATGATGGCTTCGAGCAGCGCGTCCTCGCGGCTGCCGGCGTAGCCGGACTGGCCCAGCATCAGCTGGTAGCCGCGCTCGGCCAGCGCTTCGGTCAGCGCCTCGACGGTCGGCATGAAGACCGGACCCGTGATGGTGGGCACCACGGCCGCCACCAGCCGGCTGCGCGTGGAGGCCAGGCCGCCGGCCAGCAGGTTGGGCACGTAGCCGGTCTGGGCCACCGCGTCGGCCACGCGCTTGCGCACGTCCTCGGACACCTGGTTCGGGGCATTGAGCGCACGTGATGCGGTGATGGGCGCGACGCCCGCGAGGCGGGCGACGTCGTGCAGCGTGACCGCGCCGCTGCCGCGGCGGGTCCGGCGCCGGGGGCCGACAGCGGTGTCCATGCGCGGCATGTTAGCGAGCGGCGGGCTGCGGCGGACCGGCCGTGCCGCGGCTTGCCGCCGGCACGCGAGCCGCCGCGGGAATGATGCCGAAAAGGAGCGGCCTGATGGCACCATCGTCAGCGCCCGGAATCATCAGCTGGAGGAAGCGGACCCTCGGCCGCTGATCGCGAAGCTGCGGCCTGCGGTGGGCCGGAAGCTGCCGGATTCATTCTTCGCTGCGCGCTGGCCGGGCTGCAGGCGAGCCTGCCGCACCAGCTGGACACCTGCAAGCTGGCGTTGCAGCGCACCGGCAGCCGCCGCCCGCGTCGCGCAGCGCGCGGCTCGGTACGCGGCCGGCTCAGTGCTTGGGCCACGCCGCCCGGCGTACCGGCCGGTTCCGCTCAAATCGGGCCGATGAGCGCCAGGGCCTGCTTTGCAGAGGGCACGGCCTCGGTGGCCAGCTTTTGGTCCATGGTGGCGAGGCGCCCGCCTTTGGCATGGGCAAGCGCGAGAAGGTAGCTGTCCGTGACGCGGGAGTGGCTGGTGAGCAACTCGGAAGCGAAGAACGATTCGTCGGCGATGCTGAGGTCGTCGGGCCAGAACGTGTGGCCGGGCAGTCCGCGAATGGCGGCCAATGACTGAAGCACCGCACTGGGTGGACCCGGCGAATTGGGGTACTTGGGATGTCCCACGATGCGTACCAGTCCGTTCTCGGTGAGCGGACAGGTGGCGAATGCCTTGCGACCCACCCGGGCGAACCATTGGTGGGCACCGTCATGCTGGATGTGTGCCGGGTCGACCAGGGCGATCAGGATATTGACATCCAGCAGATGGACCGTCATGGCAGCTCGTCGCGCAATTGGTTGACCAGTTCCGGCGTCACCGGCACTGCGTCGCGCCCAGCGGGCGCCAGCAGCGGTATGCCGTTGCGCTGTGCCCGTGCGGCACGGGCTCCGCGGGCCAGGCCTTGCCGTGCCAGGGCGGAAATGACCTCGCCGACAGTCTTGTGGTCGCGCTCCGCAAGATGCTTCGCCGCGACGAGGATGTCGTCATCGATCGCAAGAGTCGTTCGCATCGCGTGCTTCCGTGCTCGTGATGACGTGCATCGTACATCACGCATCAGTGCCCTCGCCCGCGATGGGCGCTGGGGATGCGCGGATGCCTTGCGCCCGCGCGGACCGGCCTGGCCGGCCGCCGGAAAATCAACCCGGGCAATCCGGGGGTTGAAGGCGGCGCGGCGTGACCCACGTTGGCGTGCATGAACCTGAACTGGCGCAAGCCGCTGGTCTACCTGCTGGCGCCCATCCTGGTGTTCCTGTGCTTCGTCGGCTTCCCGCCGCCGTTCGCGCCGCCGCGAAGAACGCGGGCGGCGCAGGAGCAATCGGTGCCGGCGGAGGAGCGCAAGGCAGCGCAGGAGTAACGCACGACAACAGCGGCCAGCCGGTTGCCGAGGCCGCTCGCGGCGCCAGCCCGCCCGGCGCGGTCATCGTGCGGCGTGCGGCGTGCGGCACCGTCATTGCGGCATCGCAGCGGCCAGCACCCGCTGCAGCAGCTCCAGCGTCGGGTAGCCGTCGGCCGGCAGGCCTTCGCTGCGCTGCCAGCGGCGCACCGCCGCCCGGGTGGCCGGGCCGATCAGGCCATCGGCCGGGCCGCTGTCGAAGCCGCGTTCGTTCAGCGCCGCCTGCAGCGCCACCGTCTGGCTGCGCGACAGCGGCTGCAGCTCGCGCGGCCAGGCGGCCTGCACGCCGGGGCCGCCGGCCAGGCGCTGCGCGAGCAGGCCGACCGCCAGCGCGTAGCTGGTGGAGTTGTTGTAGCGCAGGATGGTGCGGAAGTTCGGGCCCACCAGGAAGGCCGGCCCGCGCGCGCCGGCGGGCAGGAAGACGGAGGCGTCGGGCAGCTCGGGCAGCGCCGCGCCGTCCGCCGTGCGCAGGCCTTCGTCGGCCCAGCGGGCGGCGCCCTGGCGCAGCGTGTCGTCAGCGCGGGCGGGGTCGAAGCCGGGTGGCAGCCGAACCTCCAGGCCCCAGGGCTGGCCGGGCTGCCAGCCGGATCGGGCCAGGAAGTTGGCCGTCGACGCGGTGACGTCCGCCATGCTGGACCACAGGTCGCGCCGGCCGTCGCCGTCGGCGTCGACTGCGTAGGCCAGGAAGGCCGAGGGGATGAACTGCGTGTGCCCCATCGCGCCTGCCCAGGAGCCGACCAGGCGCTGGCGCTCGATGTCGCCGCTTTGCAGGATCTTCAGCGCGGCCAGCAGCTGCTCGCGCGCCCAGGCCTCGCGCCGGCCGTCGAAGCCGAGCGTGGCCAGCGCGTCGATGACTGGCGTTTGCCCCAGGTCGCCGCCGAAATTGCTCTCGATGCCCCAGATGGCGCCGATGACGGCGGCCGGCACGCCGTAGCGTGCGGCCGCGGCATCGGCCTCGGCCTGCACCTGGGCCAGGCGCTCGCGCCCGCGGGCCACGCGCTGGGGCGACACCGCCGTGTCCAGGTAGTCCCACACGCTGCGCGTGAACTCGGGCTGCGTGCGGTCCAGCTCGATCACGCGCGGGAGGTGGCGCACGTCGCTGAAGGCGGCTTGCAGCGTGGCCTCGTCGATGCCGGCGGCGCGGGCCTGGGCGCGGAAGGCGCTCAGCCAGGATTGGAATCGCCCTGCCAGGTCGGCGGGTTCGGCGGCGGGCCCCCGGGGGGGATGGCTAACGTCCAAAAGCGGCGTTGACAGTGGCGTTGAAGGTGGTGTCGGGGAGGGCGCTGGCGTTGACGGGGGCGTTGCCGGCGGCGGCACGGGCGCCGCGGCGCACGCGGCCAGCGCGGCCACGGTGGCCAGCGCGAGCGAGCGGGCACGCCAGGGGGCGCGAAACGGAGGAAAAAGCATGCCAGGCATTGTCCCCGGCAATGCGGCAAGCGCCATGCCACGGGCTCGGCAGTGTGCGACGGCGTGAAACCGCGCTCAAACCGCCCGCGGTGGGACCCGGTTCCAGGGGGGCTCCCTCGCGGGCGAGCTCACTATCATCGCGTCCGCCCATGCAGTACCCCATGTTGCCGATCGACGAGCGCCCCGGAAGCATCACCCAATGGCTCAACGGCTGGGCCCAGGGTGACGACCAAGCCCTGGACCGCCTCGTCCCCAGGGTCTATGCGCAGCTGCGGCAGATGGCGGGGCGGCTGATGCGTGCCGAGCGCGACGACCACGTGCTGCAGGGCACGGCGCTGGTGCACGAGGCCTTCATGCGCATGGGGCAGCAGCGGCAGCAGCGCTGGGAATCGCGCCGGCAGTTCTTCGGCTGGATGTCGATGACGATGCGGCGCATCCTGGTCGAGCACGCCCGGCAGCGCAGCGCCTTGTGCCGCGGTGGCGGCTGCGAGATCGGCAGCCTGGACCTGCTGCAGGCGGAGGCGGCCGAGGCGCTGCCCGCCGATCCAGCCGCGGAACTGCACCAGAGCCTGCTGGACCTGGACCAGGCGCTGCAGCGGCTGGAAGCGCTGGACGAGCGCCAGGGCCGGGTGGTGGAGCTGCGCTTCTTCGGCGGGCTGAGTGTCGAGCAGACGGCCGAGGCGCTGCAGTGCTCGGTGGCGACCGTCAAGCGCGACTGGGCCACCGCCCGCGCGTGGCTGCTGCGCGAGCTGCGGCTGGGCTGAAGAAGCCGTGCGACCCGTCGTCCCACCCGCCGCCACGCCGCCGCCGGACGTGCAGGCCGTCGCTCGCTGGCGGCGCTTGAAGGCGCTGTTGGCCGACGCGCTGGCGCTGCCCGCGCCGCAGCGCCTGGCCCACGTGCAGCGCGCCGCCGCGGACACGGCGGAGGCGCGCGAGCTGCTGGGGCTGGTGGCGGCGGCCGGGGCCGAGGATTCGCTGCTCGACCGCGGTGCGCAGGGCTGGCTGGATGACGTCCAAAGTGCGCGGCAGGAGACGCAGGCTTCACCGGCCGATGCCGCTGTCCATCGCCAGGTCGGCGCCTACGAACTGCTGGGCTGGATCGCTTCCGGCGGCATGGGGCAGGTGTACCGCGCGCGCCGCCGCGCCGAGCCTCCCGGCGATGCGCCGGGGCCCGTGGTGGCGCTGAAGCTGATGCGCCAGGGCGTGGCCGACGAGCACTTCAGCCGGCGCTTCGATGCCGAGCGCCGCGCGCTGGCGCGCCTGTCGCATCCCAACCTGGCGCGGCTGCTGGATGCCGGCGTGCACACCAGTGCCGGCGGCGACCTGCCCTACCTGGTGATGGAGTTCGTCGACGGCGAGCCGATCGACCACCACTGCAGCCGCCTGGGCCTGCGCGTGGACCAGGTGCTGGCGCTGTTCCGCAGCCTGTGCCATGCGGTGCAGCATGCGCACCGGCAGGGCATGGTGCACCGGGACATCAAGCCGGCCAACGTGCTGGTCACGGCCGAAGGCGTCGTCAAGCTGGTCGACTTCGGCATCGCCAAGCAGGTCGGCCACCAGACGACCGCCGCCACCACCGCCACCGCCGCGCCGATGCGCCTGATGACGCTGGCCTTCGCCAGCCCGGAGCAGGTGCGCGGCCAGCCCGTCACCGTGGCCAGCGACCTGTATTCGCTGGGGGTCCTGCTGCACCACTTGCTGACCGGCTGCTCGCCCTACCGCGGCGTGGCGCCGGGCGACGACCTGGCCTTGCGCAATGCCGTGTGCCGGCAGCGGCCGCGCCGGCCCAGCCGCCTGGTGGACGGGGCCCGGCGCGGCGCGCTGGCCGGCGATCTCGACCGCGTGCTGCTGGCCTGCCTGCACAAGCAGCCGGCGCGGCGCCCGGCAAGCGCGGCCGTCCTGGCGCGTGACCTGCACCGGGTGCAGCAGGGGCGGCCCTTGCGCCGCGAAGCCTGGCGGCGCGCGGCCCGGCGCAGGCCCGGCGTGCTGCTGTGCGGGCTCGCGGCGGCCGCGGTGGCGCTGGCGGCCGGCTGGCAGCAGCATCAGCAGCGGGAGACGGCGGCGCGGCATCGGGCCGAGGCGCTGCGGCTGGTGCAGGACGACATGCGGCACGCGGACGCGGGCGAGGAGCCCGGCGATCCCGCGGGGCTGCGGCGTGCGGTGGCCGCGCTGCAAGCCGACGAGGCGCCGGGTAACGGTGCGGCCTGGCCGGCCGAGCGCGCCTTGGCGCTGGCCGGTGGCCACACCAGGCTGTCGGCCGCGCTGTGGAACGAAGGCCACCGCGCCGAGGCGCTGGACCAGGCCCGGCAGGCGGTGGCCGCCGCACGCGGGGCCGCTGCTGCAGGGGTCGCGCCGGCGGCCCGGCAACGGGCCTTGGCCGCGGCGCTGCTGGCGCTGGCCGATGCCCTGCCGGCCGCCGACGCTGCGGCCGCACGCCGCGCCGCGCTGGACGAAGCGCGGCTGCTGGCGCAGGGCCAGCTGCAAGCGCACCCCGGCGAGGCGGCGCCCCAGGCGCTGCTGGCACAGGTGGACGCGTCACTTGGACGCTACTACCTCGACGGTGCTTCGGTCGAGCAGGATGCCGCCGGGCGAGCCGCGGCTGCGTTGGCTGCGTCGGTGGATCGTTATGACGGCCTGGCGGCGGGCCGCAGCGCGGCACTGCGCTGGACCGCGCAGGCCGCCGATGCACGGCTGGCGCTGGCCGAAGCTTGGCTGCGCGCCGGCCGGCCGGCCGATGCGCTGGCCATGGTGCGCCGCGCGCTGGAAGACAGCCGCGCCATGGCAACCGGCGCGGCCGGCCGCTTCCTGCCCCGGCATGCCGCCGGCGCGCTGGCCGCCGAGCTGGCGCAGCTGGCGCGCCGCGCCGGGGATGCCGGACTCGCGGTGTCCGCCGCCGAAACGGCGCTGGCCATGCTCGTGGCGGCGAACGGCGCGGCCGGCACCGGCGGCGCGAACGCGCCGCCGCACCCGCGCGATCGCCTGATCCACGCCCGGGCGCACCAGGCGCTGGGCCAGGCGCTGGTGGAACGCAGCCTCGCCGATGCGCGCGGCGCGGCCGCCGCGGCGCACCCGTCGGCGGACTGGCAACGCGCCTGCAGCGCCTACCGCCAGGCGCTGGCGCTGCTGCAGCCGCTGGCACCACGCTGGCCGGGCGACCGCTGGGTGCCCGACGGTGCGGCGGTGTTCGAGATGCGCCTCTTCCTGCGCGCCTGCCCGGACGGCTGAGAAGCTGTGAACGGATCCCGCACACCCGCTCGTGCCGCCAAACGGCGCCACACGTCGAAAGCAAATGCTCGCCATAGCTCGGGCTATGGCTGCGCTTTGCGCCTAGATTGGCGCCGTTTTCGCGACCCGCTCGGGCGCGCCGGATCCATTCACAGCTTCTGATGGCTGCGCCGCGTCGCGTCCGCCCCGCGCTTGCCGCCGACCTGCCACGGCCACGCGCCGGCGCGCCTGCCGCGGTGGACGCCGGCCGCCGTCGTGCGCTGGCCCGGGCGGCCGCTGGCGCATGCAGCGCGGCGCTGGCGCTGCGGGCTCCTTCCGCCTGGGCGCACCTGCCGACGCGCCATTCCGTGCACGCCTCGCCGCGCGCCTGGGCCGCGGCGGCGGCGCTGTCGCGCGGCATCAACCTGTCGGTGATGGCGGCCCCGCGCGAGGGCGACTGGGGCCTGCGCCTGGACCCGCGCTGGCTCGACGCCATCGCCCAGGCCGGCTTCCGCGCGGTGCGGCTGCCGGTGCGCTTCAGCAACCATGCGTCGGCCGATGCCGGGGCGCGGCTGGACGAAGCCTTCGCCACGCGCATCGACGGCATCGTCGACGGCCTGCTCGCGCGCGGCCTGTCGGTGGTGCTGACGCTGTGCAACTACAGCCAGCTCGACGGCCGCCCGCCGGAGCCCGGCGAGCGGCCCGTGGCCGCGGCGCTGGTGCGGCCGCGATTCGTCGCGCTGTGGCGGCAGCTGGCACGGCGGCATGCCGGCCGCTCGCCGCGGCTGCTGTTCGAGCTGTACAACAAGCCCGCCGGCGATGCGCAGGCCTGGAATGCGCTCGCCCGGGACGCGCTGGCCGCCGTGCGCGAGGTGGCGGCCTGGCGCTGCGTGGTGGTGGCACCGATCGACGGCGCCCCCGAGGCCCTGGCGCGGCTGCGGCTGCCGGCGGACCCCGACCTGATCGCGATGGTGCACAACAGCGCGCCGCCGCGCTTCACGCGGCAGGGGCTGCCGTGGGTGCCCGGTGCCGACGCCTGGATCGGCACCGGCTGCTGTGACGCGGCCCAGCTCGCCGACCTGGCCCGCGGCCTGGACCTGGCGCGCGAATGGTCGTCGCGGCACGGCTACCCGGTGTGGCTGGGTCTCTTCGGCGCCACCAGCATCGCCGCGCCGGCCGACCGGGCGCGCTACCTGCGCGCCATGCGCGAAGCCGCCGAAAGCCGCGGCCTGCCCTGGGCCCACGCCGACCTGGCGACCCGCTTCAACCTGCGGCCGCCGGCGCTCGACGCCGGCCTGTACGACGTGGTGGCCGGCCGCTGGCAGGCGCCGTTGCTGGACGCGCTCCTTGGACGCTAGCAGGCGGACCGGTGGCGCCGGCGCGCGCCGCGCCACGCCGGCCTGGGCCCTGGCACTGCTGCTGGCGCTGCCGCCGGCCGTGGCGCAGCAGCAGCCCGGCGCCTCGCCGCAGGCCTGGGCGGCGGCGGCCGCCTTGTCGCGCGGCATCGCCGTGCAGCACTGGCCCACGCAACCGGCGGGGGAAAGCGCGCAGGCCGATGCCGGGCTCGTGTCCGCGGTGGCCGGCGCCGGCTTCCGCAGCGTGCAGCTGCCATGGCCCGCGGCGGCGGGCGCGGCCCCGGACGAAGCGGCGTTGCGGCGGCTCGACCGCCTGGTGGACGCCTTCCTTGCGCGCGGCCTCGCCGTGGTGCTGCACGACACCGATGCCGCGGCGGCGGCCTGCGGCGGCAGCGCCGCGTCTTCCGCGCCGGTCGCCGTTAGCGCGCCGCCGGCCCCGCTGGCGGCCGCCGCCTGGCAAGGGCTGGCCCGGCGGCATGCCGGCCGGTCCACGCGGCTGATGTTCATGCTGTCGGTGGCGTCGCTGGCCGCGGCCGATGCGGAGCAGGCCAACCGCCAGCTGTGGCGCCGGCTGCGGGCGATTCGCGCCGCGGACCCGCAGCGGCCGGTCATCGTCGCCTGGGGCGACGCGATCAACCTGCCGCGCCTGCGCTTGCCGCCGGATCCGCGGTTGCTGGTGGCCGTGGTGAACCGCGAGCCCGAACGCTTCACGCACCAGGGCCGGCCGGGCATCGGGGAACCGGCCGCGGCGCACTGCTGCGACCCGCGCGAGTCGCACCTGATGGGCCTGCCGCTGGACCTGGCGCAGGCCTGGTCCGAGCGCCATCGCGTGCCGGTGTGGCTGAGCGGCTTCGGCACCGTGGCCAGCGCGCCCGCGCCGGCGCGTGCCCGCCACGCGCGCCTGATGCGCGACGCCGCCGAGGCGCGCGGCCTGGCCTGGGCCTACTGCGCGCTGGATGGCGACTTCGGCCTGCGCGGCGGCAATCCTGCGGCGCAGGCCGCGCTGCAGCAGGCGCTGCTCGGCCCCTGACGACGGGTGTGCCGGCAGTGCCGGTCCGATTTGGTATCCGTCTGCAACCGGATGAGCCGTGCGGGCGATCCGCTGCGCTGAAGTGCAGGGGGTGTGCCCGACCGGGCCCACCGCCGAGGGAGCCACCGATTCACCGATGGAGCAGAGGTCCATGACATTCCAGAGAACGAGACTGCTGACGCTGATGGCCGAGGCCGCCGCCCTGTGCGTGCTGGCCGGCTGCGGCGGCGCAGGCGAGGGCGGCACGGCCGCCGCCGAGGGCGGCGCGCGCGCCACGGCATCGGCCGCACCGCGGCCCGCCGCGGCGGCCGCGCCGCGTGACCAGGCGCTGGCCGCCGACGCCGCCACGCTGCTGAGCCCGGCCTGTGCCAGCTACTACGCCGGCCTGCCGTCCTTCGCGCTCGACGCGACGCGCGCGGTCGATCCGATCAGCATGCCGCCGAAGCCGGCCCGCGGCGCGGTCTTCGCCGAGCCGGCCTACCGCACCTGCGTCGTGCGCGGGACGGACCACGTCGCCGATGGCGTCTCCGGCTTCGCGCGCAACGACTACTCGCGGCGCCAGGCCTTCAATGCCGACAACTCGCGCGGACCTG
>Ga0196963_10001518_pt1 | contig 15457 bp, 16 predicted proteins | sample S1_5metaG_FD_148600 | JGI IMG/M metagenome (GOLD analysis project Ga0196963, IMG submission 148600) | Soil microbial communities from Anza Borrego desert, Southern California, United States - S1_5 | ecosystem: Environmental > Terrestrial > Soil > Desert | place: USA: California | collected... | reverse complement strand
CGTTGTTGAAGCGGCCGCGCGCGGGCTTGACATCTGCCAGCGGGGTTTCCGGCAGCTCGAGGGTGTCTTCTTCGGTCATCAGCATTGCTCCTGCACAGGTTGATAACGTTCGACAAGCGCGTCCAGCCAGCCCGTCAGGCGCTGGATGCCGCGCATGGACTTGCCGAACAGCGCCAGCTGGTCCAGGGTGCTCAGCGCGCTGGCCAGCCCGGTGCGCCGCGATGCGGCCAGCGCGGCCTCGCCGTCGAATTCGACGTAGGCCAGCCGCGCGCACAAGGCTTGCGGCGGCATGCCGAAGGCATCGCCGGGCAGCAGCGCCACGCCGGCGTCGCGCAGCAGCGCTTCACACAGCTGGCGCGAGCTGCGGATGCCGCTGCGCGCCAACGCCTCGGCATGGCCGCTGAAATCGGGAAACAGGTAGAAGGCGCCGGTGGGTGCATGCACGCGCACGCCGCTGGCCTGCAGGCGCTGCGCGATCCAGCCACCCACGTGGGCCAGCAGCCGGCGCTGGTGCGCCAGGTAGTCGCGCACCTCGGCATTCCACTCATAGGCGGCGCAGGCCGCGTGCTGCACCGGCAGCGGCGTGCAAGACCAGGTTTCAGACGCGATGCCCAGCAGCGCCTGCCTGAAGTCGGCGCCCAGTGCGCGCGGCAGCATCGCCACGCCTAGGCGCCAGCCGCCGGCACCGCACCACTTGGACAACCCGCCGGTGACGATGGTGCCTTCCGGGTGGTGATGCGCCAGCGAGACATGCGCGCCGCGGTGGTCCAGCAGGCCGTAGATCTCGTCTGCGATCACCAGCACCTCGTGCCGCTGCAGCAGGGGCGCCAGCGCCTGCAGTTCCGCCTCCGTGTAGCCCAGGCCATCGGGGTTGCCGGGGTGGTTCAGCACCAGCAGCGTCGGCGTCTGCAGGTCGACCTTGGACGCCAGCGCCCGTTCCAGCGCCTGCGGCGTGACGCGCCATCGTTGCTCGAAGCCGGTGAACACGGGGATTGCCGCATGGCCCAACAGCCGCGCCTGCGGTGCGTAAGAGACCCAGGCCGGAGCGGGAATCAGTACGTCGGCCCGGATGAACGCGGCCATCACCGCGTAGAGCAGCAGCTTGGAGCCGGGTGCCACCAGCACCCGTTCCGGGGCGGTGTCCAGGCCTTCGGCGGCACGGTGAAAGGCGGCTACCCGCTCGCACAGTGCAGGCAGGCCTTGCACCGGCGTGTAGTCCTTGGCACCGGCGTGGGTTCGCAGGGCTTCCACGGCCGCTGGCAATGGGGGAAACGGCGACTGGCCGAAGCCGAACTTGAAGACCTCGCGGCCTTCGTGCTCGAGCCGCCGTGACTGCTCGTTGAGCAGCAGCGTCTGCGACTGCTCGATGGTCCTGAATCCTGAGATGTGCATGCGCGGGTTCCTTCCCGGTTCAGCGAAGGCGCGCAGTTTATGGTCAGCCTCGGTTATTCAGAATGGAAGTCGATTCAGCATTGCTTACTCGTGCGCGACAGCATGTGTCCGCGCTGCCCGCCCTGGCGCTGCGCGGCGGCCGCTGGGGCCATCGGCCAGGGCGGCGCCCCCGCAGCAGCGTGCAACCATCGAAAAACGCGGCGCCAAGCTGGGCGAGCGGCGCCATGCGCTGGTGGTGGTTGCCGACGAAGGCCTCGGCCAGCCCAGCCTGATCGGCTGCTTCTGCTACTGCCAGCCGTGAGCATTCTCGGATCCAAGGCGGCGCACGAGCGGCGCAGCGCCGGCTTGCAGCCGGAGAGATTGACCGGGTGCCCCGCTTGCTCCGATCGATGCCCGGGTGTGATTCCCGGTCATTCCATGCACGCGGAAAGGAGATCAGATGTACGCGCAGAACCAACATCCCAGCCACGACGGCGGTGCCATGCACCGGCCGGGCTCCAACTTCGGCGGCGGGCCATCCGCGCACCTGGCATTCGCCGGGCAGGGCAATTACGGTCCGCAAGGCAGCGCCTTTGGCGGTGGTTATGGCGGTGCCTATGGCAGCGCCTATGGCGGCGCTTCAGGCCGACCGGAATTCGCGGCCGGCCAGGGCATGGGCGCGGCGGGCGGCCAGGCGCCGGGCGGCCTGTATGGCGATCCATACCGCGGGCCATCGGCCGGCCAGGGCGGTGGTGAATGGGCCGGCGCAGCCGCTGCGGGCGGCCCCGGCTGGCAGCACGCGCAGTTCCAGGGCGAGCGCGGCGCAGGCCAGCGCATGGACGTGGCTTTCAACGAGCGCACGATGGACAAGGACTACAACCTGATCAGCGTGCTCTACCACGCGCTGCAGGGCGTCGACACCTGCCAGCGCTACCGGCAGGACGCGCAACGCGAAGGTAGCCCGGAGGTGGCGCAGTTCCTGGAGCAGGTGCTGCAACAACAACAACAAATCGCCCTGCGCGCGAAGGAACTGTTGTTCCGGCAGCGGCAGGTTTGATGCCCGCCCACCCTTCAGCGGGGTTCAGCCGGCTTCAGCCGGCGAGCCGGGCGCGGCGCGGCGCGCCGCAGCCCGGCGCTCGGGACGCCGGCGCTTGCTTCAGCGGCCTGTCGGCCGCCGCCGGCGCGTCGCTGATGGGCTAGTGGCCGCCGCCGCTGGACGACGAACCCGGCGCGCGCTTGGCCTTGCCGTCACGGCCCTTGGACGCCATGCCGCGCTGGCTGTCGCTGCTGCGCTTCGGGTGGGTCGTCTCGTCGTTGCGGGTGCGGCCGCTGTGGGTGGATGCAGCCCGGTGCTTCGTGGATTGGGACATGGGACCTCCGGGATGGATGAACGCCTCGGACGGGGCAACTTGCGTTCCCCGCGGGCGGGCGGGCACCCCGGAATGCCCGTTCAGCGCGGCCCCGGTACGCTGCCCTTCTTGCGTTCGTGGTCGCCGCGGGCATGGGCGTCGCGCTCGGCGTGGCGGGCCCTGGACTCGCTGTCCGTGGCACCGGCATCCGCGCTGTCCGCCGCCGCGGCGCCATCGTCTTGAACGGTTTCGTCGATCCCCTCCTGCTGCTTGACTGCATCACGCGCTTCGCGCAGCGGCTGGGCGGGCCCGGTGGGGCGGTTGGCGTTGCCTGGCATGGTGGTGCTCTCCTGGAGGGTATGGGCGAGGGTGGAGGAATGGCGTGCTGGCACGCGCACCGAAGGCTGGCAATCCCCATGCCCTGTGACCTCGACACGCCGGCGTGAGCGTTTCGCGACCCGAAACTCCGCCAAGCGCCGTGCATACGGATCCAGCGCATCCTCGGGCCTCCCGACACTTCCTGCAGGCAGCCCCACGAGCGTTCCGGCCACCGCCGCAAACCGCGCCGGCGTGACCTGCCCCTGGTCCATCAGCTCATCCACCAGCGCCAGCAGCGCGGCGCGATGCGTCTCGATCAGCCTCGTGGCGCGCGCGTGCTCGGCCTGCAGCAGCGCCTCGATCGGCGCGTTGCTGGATTCCACGTCGGTGCACAGGTGGTCCTCGCTGTCGGTGGACACATCGCTGCGGCCGATGCGCGTGCCATGGCCGAGATAGCGCAGCATGCGCGCGGCCGTCTCGGTGGCTTTGCGCAGATCGCTCTCGGCGCCGCTGGAACTCAGCTCGGCCCCGAAGACCAGCTGCTCGGCAGCGCGGCCGGCCAGGCTGGTGCAGATGGAGTCCAGCAGGTTGCGCCGCGACCAGACCTTGCGTGAGGCGTAGGCGTTGTAGCCGCCCTCGAAGCTGGCCACGTGGATCTTGATTTCCTGTGGCACGCGGCCGAAGAGCAGCGCGTGCACCAGGCCGTGCCCGGCCTCGTGCACCGCCAGCAGGGCGCGGAAGTCGGCGTTGCTGCGCTGGCGCAGGCGGCTGATCTCGAAGGGCGCCGCGATGGCGTGCGACAGGCCGCGCCAGTGCGCGACCAGGCTGCGGCCATCGGCGGCGAGGCCCACGCTGTCGCCGGCCTCGGCGCCACTTTCCAGCGCCCACAGCGCCGCCTTGGCCAGGCCGGAGCCCAGGATGGCGTGCAGCGACGAAAACAGCGGCCGCGTGCCCTGGGCCGGGAACACCGCATTCGCGTAGATCTGCTCGCGCACGCTGGCGGCCAACTCGAAGTGCAGGCCGCAGCGCGCGGCCGTCTCCCGGGCATAGCGAGCGCAGCCCTGCTCGATCAACTGCTCGTACGCGCGGCGCGAGAGCGAGGGGTAGACCACGTGCTCGTTGCCCAGCCGCGCCACCTGCTCGGGTTTGAAGCGCTTGTTCAGCGCCTGCTTGACGTCGATGACGCTCAGTTTTCCAGTTATCGCGTGGAAGATGTCGGCATCGCTGTCGCAGTCGTCCACGCTGGTGGCCAGGCCTTCGTACATCTCGTCGAGGTTGCCGCAGACGAAGACGAGCAGGCGGCTGTAGTCGGTCTCCCACTGCTGCTGGCCGCTCTCGCGGAAGGCGCGCAGGCGTTCCTGGATCTGCTCCGGCGTCCAGGCCATGATCTCCATCAACGGCTCGTCGAGCTTGAGCTTGCGCTGCAGCTCCTGGGCTTCCCAGGGGCGCAGCTTGAAGCGCAGCTTGGCTTCGCAGGCCTCGGCGCGTTCGGCGTCGAAGGCGGCCTCGGCGATGGACGATTCGATGTCGCCCAGCAGAGAAAGTGCAGGCGGCAGGCGGCCGTCGGACAGCAGGGCCCAGACGTCCTGGTAGCGCTCGACGCGCAGCTCGGCACGCTTGTTGTCGATGGTGCGGAAGCGCTGGAACTCGTCGAGCGCCAGGATGCCCGGCTCGCCCTCGCGCACGCCGGACTGCGCCAGCATGCCCGAGATGCTTTGCGCGCCGCGCCAGCCCGCACCGTTGGAGAAACCGTCCATCTGCACTTCGACGAAGCGGTCGTAGAAGCCCAGCAACTGTGCCAGGCGGCGCACCAGCTGGGTCTTGCCGGTGCCGGTCAATCCCCACAGGCAGACGATCACGGGGCGCGAGACCAGTTCCGGCAAGAGTACCCAGGCGCGCACCGAATCGATGACGCGGTCGATGATGGCGTCTATGCCGAACAGCTCGGACTTGAGCTGGGCCGCGATTTCCTGCAGCTGCCGGTTCCTCTGCGCGAGTTGTTCCCGCAGTGGCCCGGGCAGTGGGTCGCGCGCTTGCGCGTTCAATTGCTGGCGCATCGTTTCGCGCCATTGCTGGGCATCATTCATCCCAATCCTCTCGTCGCAGCAGCGCCAGCAGCGCCACGCGGTCAGCGCGGCGCTGGGCGCCGCGGCTCTGGATGTGTTCGCCTGCGCCACGCAAGCCACTGGCCTGAGCGTGCCATGCCACGGGGTCGCGCGCACCGGGGCTCGCTTCGAGCACCAGCGCCATCGGCTGTTTCATGCGGCGCAAGGCCTTGACCCGCCCCTCCTGGAGGGCGCGGGAACGGAGTTGTGCACTCATTCGGTTTCCGAAAGGCAAAGCCCCGGCTCAATGGCTGCGGGGCTCTGCTTTGCCGCGCGGTGTGAGGCCGTATCTGTGAACAGGCACGGTCCAGCCGGGGCACGGGAACCGTGTTCAGTCGATCGTCGAAATGAACAGCGAGGACATAGGGGGATCTCCGTCAGGCGGGCGCTGTCGTGGGCGCCTTCAGCAACAGGGCGCGGATGATGCGGGCGCCGGCGCGAGTTCGCAAGCGGGACGTGGTGGCTGTGTTGTGGCGCTCCAACGCGCCATCCTGAACGACCAGGCAGAGCAATTGAAACAGCGCAGGGCGGTGTTGACGTCAGCAGCATCGAGGAGTGGCCACACCGTAGTTGCTGGCCACCATGGCTGGATCCACTGGCCGGTTCAACAACGAATGCATTGCCCGGAGATGCGAACGACTGCTCTTTCTCAGGCGCCCCACGCCGACGCAGTGCGGCCAGAGGACGTGACATGCGTGCGATTATTCAAGCGTGAACGCTACGTCCACCCCACGCCGCGCGGCCTGCGCGCGCTGCCTGCGCCCGCAGGCGACCTGCCTGTGCCCGCTGGTGCGGCCGACCACCCACCGCACCGAGGTGCTGGTGCTGCAGCACCCGCAGGAACAGCGCCAGGCGAAGAACAGCGTGGCGCTGCTGCGCTTGTCCCTGGCGCATTGCGAGGTGGTGGTCGGCGAGCGCTTCGCGCCCGAGGCATTGCATGCACTGTTGCAGCGCCCCGGGCGAGACACGCGGCTGCTCTACCCGGATGTGCCGGCCGCCCCCGCGCCGCCGGCCCCGGCAACCGCGGCGGGTGCGCCGCTGCGGCTGGTGGTGCTCGACGCGACGTGGCGCAAGAGCCTGCGGATGCTGCTCGAGCACCCCGCCCTGGCCTCATTGCCGCGGCTGTCGCTGGACAGGCCGGCGCCGACCCGCTATCGCGCGATCAGAGCGGCACGGCGGGCCGACCAGGTCTCGACGCTGGAAGCCACGGTGCAGGCCCTGGCGATGCTGGAGGGGCCGTCTTTCGACGCCGCGCCGCTGCTCGACGCCTTCGGCCGCTTCGTCGCTGGCGTGGCGGCCCGGCAGCAGGGCGAGGGGTTCCCGGGCCAGGTATAGCGGTGTCGCTCTTCGCCGGCCATTCAAGTCGTCGTCCGGTACCTACAGAGGCAGACCGCAGAGGCAGACCGGCAAACGCGCCAACAGGCTCGGCTCGCTTGGGCGACGATCGGCGCCGCCGGTCCTACGAGCCGACCAGCAGCATGCCCTCGCTGAGCGGGTAGTTGCGCTCGGGGCAGGCGATCACCATCGCGTCGACGACGTAGTAGGTCTGGCCGCTCTCGGTCTGCGTGTGCACTTGGTAGGTCAGCGTGCCGCGCGGTGCGTAGAGCTTGGCCGTGATGCCGTTGTTGACGAACACGCGCTTCAAGTCGCGCGCGAAGTTGTCGGCGATGGTGTTGGTCTGGTTCTGGGCGCCGACCTGGCACGCCATCAGCCACACCTCGTCGAAGCTGCCCTCCCCGAAACCCTTGCCTTGCAGCAGGGCGAAGAAGGCGTCGGGGTTCTGTCCGGCGAAGGAGGCGACGTTGCCGTGGGAATTGACGATGAGGCGCTTGCCGCGCGACTTGTTGCTCGTCGACAGCTCGGTCGCGCCGAGCATGTTGAACGCGCGCGGGTCCGACTCCTTGAAGTAGGCCTGAAGTGCCTTGAGCTTCGCGCCGCGTTCTGCGGCGACGTCGCCATCCAATCCGAGGAAGGTCAACATGTCTTGCTCCTTGAGCTTGAGGTTCAGATGTCCAGGTCGAGCACGAACTGCTGCGCGTTCTGGCCCAGCTTGTCCAGCACGGCGTTGCGCACGTTGGCGTAGACGGCGGTGTTCAGCGTTGCGCCCTGTACCGACTTCTTCAGCGTCGTCGAGGCGCTGCTGTAGTTGAAGAAGAGCACCGTGGTGCTGCTCTGGTCACTGGTGAACCAGAAGGCCATGGTCTTCATGGCCACCGCGCCGTTGGTCTCGGTGCAGACGCAGATCTGGAAGTTGCCTTCCTTGCCGTTGCTGGCGCTGTGGTCGAACAGCTTCAGCCGGCCGTCGGTGCTGGGCAGCTTGCCCAGTGCATCCATCGTCGCCGCGACGACGGCGGCCTCGTCGCCGGTCAGTGCCGCGCCGGCGATCTCGAGCACGGCCTTGTCCATCGAGAAACTCGCGCTGGACGAGGAGTAGGCGCTGAAGTTCGCGCCCTCGATGGTCCAGCCCACCTTGCCGAGGACCGTCGTGTAGGCCTTGTACCAGTTCATCACGTCGGCTTCGCGGTCGCACTGCTTGTCGGCGGCCAGCTGCGCGAGCAGCGTCGAGTTGAGCACGTCGTCGCGGTTCTGCGCCGAGACCCCGGCGACGAAGGACACCAGGCTGCCCTTTTCGACGAAGCCTTCGGGCTTGGTGATCGGCGCTGGCGCAGCGGCGAACGCGGGCGGGTAGCTGCGTGCGGCATGCACCTGGTTCGCAGCCGGCAGGCTGAGCTGGGCGATGCTGGCGCTGGAGGTGCTCGTCGAAGGGATGGCGGCTGGCGCCGCTTCGGCAATGGTCATGATGGTGATTCCCTGTGAGGATGGAAGGATCGACCCGCTCAGAGGTCGATGGCGAGTTGCCGGATCGCGGCGATCGCCGCCGCGCCTAGCCGTTGGGTGATCGGTCCGCTGATCGAGGCCCAGAGGTCCTCGTTGAGCGACAGCTCGACGCTGCGCACGCTGACGTCGAGTGCATTCGATTGGGCGGCGACGAAGAAGCTCTGCCAGCCCGAGGCCTGCACCCCGAAGCCGTAGCACACGAGCGTCGTGGCCAGTGCGCCGTCGCTGCCGATGCGAGCCGGGCTGACCGAGAAGGCCTGCGAAAGCAGCGTGCTCTTCTGGCTGGCCCACCACGTTCCTGCGAAACCGGCGAGCGGGGACGGCGCAGGCGCTGCCGCAATGTCGGCGAACAGTTGCTGCACCTGCGTCGCCGAGTCGGCATCGACCAGCGCCCGGATCAGCGCGGGAACGACGCTCGCCACGCGCAGGTTGGAGCCCGCCTGGTGGCTGGTGAACGATTGGCCCATCTGCACCGTCCATGCGGTGCGGCCGAGCTCGGCACACAGCGCGTCGAAGTAAGCGGCCGAGCTGGGATCGGGCTGGGCCCGGCGTGCGACGGCCTGGCCCCAGCACAGGCCGAGCGACAGCGCCTGCAGCTGCGCATCGCTGACCTGGGGCGGTGCCAACACCAGGCTCGGGCCCACGGTGGCAAGCCGGGCGTTCATGCGTGCACCTGCAGGTCGTCGAGTTGCAGCGTGGTCTGGCGGACCTGGTCGGCCAGCGTCGATGCGAGCCGCAGCTTCAACGCCGGCGCCAGGGCGCCGTAGCGCGGCAGGTCGAGCTGAAGGCACAGCGGGTGCACCGTCAGCGCCAGCCCGGCCACCGGCTCGAACAACGCCGGCCAGTCCGTGACCGGCGCGCTGAGCGCGACGTGTGCGGCCATCAGCCATGGCGCGCCGCGCCACCGCAGCAGCGGCCCGATCGTCATCCCCGACGATCCCGGTGCGACGGCGGCCGCGGCTCTTGGCTGCTGGTGCACGGCTGCGCGCCGCAAGCCGGGGAGCCACGCCAGCAGGTCTTGCCACGCCGGCGGCGCATCCGGTCCGGTGTGCTGCTGGAACTGCGCCATCGCCTGTGCCAGCACATCGATCGGCGCCACCGGCTCAGTCTGCGCGACGTGCACGAAGGCTGGCGCCATCAGCCGGATCCAGCCGCAACGCAGCATGCCCATGGCCATGGCCTCGAAGTACGCCGTCGAGCTGGGATCGGGATCGACTGCGCGTGCGGCGATCTGCGCGGCGGTCAGGCTGTAGGCGAAAGCCTCGACCAGTTCCGGATCGGCCGCGGGCAGCAGGGCGGTGCCGGCCGGCACGCTGCACACGGTGAGCGTGGTGACGGTCATGTCATCGCCCCGGCGCTGCCAGCGCCTGCGTGGCCGGACCGGCAATGTGCTCGTAGAACTTCGCGCCGAGCTGGGCTTGGAGCGTCGCGCGGTGTGCAGCGAAGACCTGCGGGTTCAACGTCGCATCGATGCGGCGCGCCACCACCTGCACGGTCGAGGCGTCGACCGGCGCGTTCAGCACCTGCGGGCCATCCAGCGTGAGGGCGGGACGCGGCTGCAGCAGGCCGGGTGCTGGCTGGAGCAGCTCCGTGGCGTCCAGCGTCAACCAGGTCAGCGACAGCAGCGGGCCGCTGTCCGACCAGGCCAGCCCGCCGAGCGCGGTGAACAGGCAGCCCTCCACCGCCGTCGCGGTGCGCCACCACAGCTGGACCAACGGATCGTCGGAGCCGTTGTCGACGAGCTCCTGCAGCACGGGCATCACCTCGGCTGCCCGATCGGCGCCGCTGCCGGCCACCAGCGCGGCGCCGAGCGTGGTCGCCGGGCCGGAGTGGCGGGATTTGGTCGAGATGCTGGAGCGCGCGGCGGTGGAGAGCACCCAGCCCTGTTTGCCCAGCTGCGAGGTCCAGTTGCCGATGAAGGCAGCGCAGCGGGTGCTGCCGGTGCCGCCGGCGGAGGCAGCACGCGCCGCCGCGTTGGCGTACACCAGCGAGATGAGCACGTCCTGCAGGGCCGAGGGGACGAAGCCCTCGGGCACTTCAAGCAGAACCTGGTCTGCGGCGGCGAGCGGGCTCATCTCGGCACCTCAGAGGTCCAGGGGCTGGGTGTCGATGTGCGCGTCCACCTTGGCCTGGATGCGCGGCAGGATCTCGGCCTTGACGTTCGGCCACAGCGCGAAGTTGTAGTTCATCTTCAGGCTGTAGGCGAAGACGTCGAGGCCGGCCTTGTCGATCTGCACGAACAGGCTGCCGACGTCGCTGGCGTCGTACTTGAACGAGTAGAAGATCATGCTGACCTCGGGCGCGTTCTGGTTGGCCACCAACGGCCCCAGCGCCATCGAGGCCTGGCTGGCGTTGGTGTGGGCCGAACGCCACCAAAAGTCGACGAAGCCCTTGATGCTGTCGTCGGGTTGCTGGATCTGCGCCAGCAGCCCACCCAGCTGGGACTGCTGGTCCGGGCTCAGGTAGGGGTTGAGGATGCCGCCGACGATCTGCGCCGGGCTGATGCGCGAGGCCTGCTGGTCGTAGTTCAGCTTGCCGCTTTCGGTGACGTTCCAGCCCAGCTTCATCAGCTGCTGCGTCATCGCCTCGTAGTAGGCCTCGGTCGACGGGTCTGAATTGACGGTGCGCGCGGCGGCCTGCGCAAACATCAACGTGTACTTGTACGCGTCGAGCATGTCCTGGTCCAGGGACGCGGGGCACCAGGCGAGGCTCTGGTCGACTGCAACGACGATCTGCGGCGATGTCATGGTCGCTTCCTTCGGATGTTTGCCGACCTGTGCGGGCGGCGGGTTGAGAGACGGCGTGGAGCGAATGGTCGCGGCGCCTGGCGTGCCCGGCATCACAACAATTGCGGCGCCCATTGGCGTCAAAAGAGTCTTTCGTGCCGCCTCCGGGATACCCAGGATGCCGGGCGGCCCCGGCACCTCGCCTGACGAACAAAGGCAGCGGCTATCGGAATGGAGTCGACGAAAGTCAAAGCCCAGGGGTTGCACGGCCGTCGATCGCATGCGACGGGTTCGGGCGGGCGCGCAAACTGAACTGAACGGCTTCGCAGTGACGTGGCCGGATGAAGGCGCGAAGCGTCCCGGCGCCTGCCCGACGCGAGGCGCGTCGGTCTGGCCGGTGAATGAACTGGTGCCGAATCCGGCGCGCCACCGCCAGGGGGGCGCGCCGCCAGAACGATGGGTGGCGCCGGAATTACCGTGCGATCTGGCGCGCTGGCCGCTCAGCCCGAATCAGGGGCACGCAGCGCATCACTCTTCGCGGACCCGATCTTCAGCGGCAGGCCGAATCAGGACAACGCTGGAAGGACTCGGCCATGCACTCCCGAGCCGCCCTGGCCATCGACGATTGCCGCATCACCAGCCGCCCGTCGCGCCATTCCCAGCGGTGCGTCGGCCGCAAGGCCTCGATGAAGTCAACGTCGTGCGACGCGACGATCATCGCCCCTTCGAATCCTTGCAGCGCACGCTGCAGCACCAGGGCCGTGTCCAGGTCGAGGTGGTTGGTCGGCTCGTCGAGCAGCAGCAGCCGCGCCGGTTGCCGGCGCCACAGGGCACAGGCCAGCGCGGCTTTCAGGCGTTCACCGGCGCTGAGCAGGCCCATCGGCAGGAGCACGCGCGCCGCGTCCAGGCGCAGCTGGGCCAGGCGGGTTCTCAGCTCGCTGGCGGGCAAGGGGCAGTCCAGCATGCGCAGGCATTCGAACAGCGAGCTGTCGGGCGGCAAGGCGTCGCCGCCGTCCTGGTCGAGCGCGGCGGTACTGACCAAGGTCGCCGCGCTGCCTTGCGCCGGCGCCAACGCCCCGGCGATCACGCGCAGCAGCGTGCTCTTGCCGCAGCCGTTCGGCCCGGCGACGGCGACACGCACCGGCCCGGCGAGCGTCGTGTCGTTGATCGCGCTGCCCACGTGCGGCAGGCGCAGGCCTTGCAATTCCAGCACCGGCTTGTCGGCCGGCACGCGGCTGGCAGGCAGTGCCAGGACGATGGCCGGCGGCTGCGCCGCGCGCTCGGCAGCGGCGCGCACGGCGTCGTCCAGCGATCGGCGCTTGTCGGCGTCGCGCAGCGCGTCGCGCGCGGCCGTGGCTTCGGCGGTTTCGCGAAGGGCGTTGATCGCCATCGCCGGCAGGTTGGCCGTGCGTGCCATGCGGCGGCCGCGTGCCTGCCGCTGCTGGCGAGCGGCCTGTTCACGCCGCTGCCGGGCCAGCGCTGCGTCGCGCTGCGCGCGGGCATGCTGCAGGGCCGCTTGCGCGGCAGTCTCATCGCCGTCCCGTTGGGCACGGTACAGCGTGTAGTTGCCGCCATACAGGGTGAGCCCGCGCGGGCTCAGTTCGGCAATCCGGTCCACGCAGCGCAACAGCTGCCGGTCGTGGCTCACCACCACCACGGTGCGCTCGGTGGCCCGCAGCCAGTCCAGCAGCCAGGCGCGCCCCTCGCCATCCAGGTGGTTGCTGGGCTCGTCGAGGACGATGCCTTGCGCATCGGCCGCCATCGCGCCGGCCAGGGCCACTCGCATGCGCTCGCCGCCACTCAAGCCGGCCACCGGGGCCGAGGGCTGCAAGCCGGGCAGGCCGGCTTCGGCCAGCGCCTGTGCTACGCGGGCGTCCAGGTCCCACTGGCCGTCGGCCAGCAGCAGGTCGTCGGGCGAAGCCAACCCGGCCGCCAGCCGCTGCACCGCGGCGAACACCGGGCCCAGCCCCATCGCCTCGCCGACGCTGCGCCTGTCCTGCGGCAGCAGCGGCGGCGCGACGAGATGGACGCGGCCGCTGCGCATGACCGTGCCGGCTACCGTGCCGGCCGTCGGCGCGCGGCCCGCCAGGATGTGCGCGAGCACGCTCTTGCCCACGCCGTTGCGGCCGACCAGCCCCAGGCGCTCGCGACCGATGGACAGGTGCAGCGGCTCGTGCCACAGCGGCCTGCCGTCGGGCAGGTGCCACTGGACGCCGTGGAGTTGAAAGGAACAGGGATGGGGTGAGGCAGCGGCGGCCGCCGCGGGAGCCCGTGACGTGACGGGGCCCGTCGAGAACGATGACATTGCAAGCTTTCCGTTCGAACGAAGACATGCCACGCCCGCAGGGCGTGGAACGGCATTCGGGGGAAGGCTTACATCCGCATGGGAATCGTGCTCGGGACAGTGAAGGCGCGCGATGTTAGCCAGCGGCTTTTGCTGCGTCAACGCGGTGCGGGCACGGGGCTGCGAGGCGGTGGGTGATGGATCGACAATCCCGGTCCAATTTGCCATCGGCTGCACCGCCATGCCCAAGTCCTCCACCGGCGGCCTCGTCTATTCCACCGACAGCGGCCGCATGTGTCCCGGCTGCCGCCGGCCCATCGCTGATTGCGCTTGCCGGGCCAGCCAGGCCGCTGCGGCCGGCCCACGCGGCGACGGCATCGTCCGCGTCAGCCGGGAGACCAAGGGCCGGGGCGGCAAGGCGGTCACGGTGGTCCGCGGGGTCGACGCCCATGCCGCCGCACTGGCCGCCTTGGGCAAGCAGCTGAAGGCCTGCTGCGGCTCCGGCGGCACGGTGAAGGACGGTGTCGTCGAAGTGCAGGGCGACCACTGCGATCGCATCATCGCCCACCTGCAGCAGGCGGGCTATACCGTGAAGCGAGCGGGTGGCTGAGCGCGGCCTGCTCGCTGCCGAAGCGCGCGTGAAGGCCGACCTCCTGCTCAAGCGCCGCGCGTCAAGTCCGGCAGCCCGGTGGTGATCCCGTCGGTGCCGTCCGTGTCGCGCAGCTTCGGCGCCGGGGCACCGCGCTCGGCGCCCAGTCCGCTGAAGGCGCCGCCGTAGTGGCTGGCCTTCAGGCGTTCGGCCGCGTTCGGAGAAGCCGCATCGTCGTCCGGCAAGGCGTCGGACTCGCGCGGGCCGCCGTCGCGCAGGGTGTGCGGCAAGGACCGCCGATGGGAGCGTGAGCGGTACAGCAGGTAGCCGGCGGCGGCGAGCAGGGGCAGGGCGAGTCGCATGGGCGTGGATTCCGTTGAGGGTGTGATCGGCCACCGGCAAGCGCCATGCCGCCTGGCGCGATGCCCGATGCCTGGGGCGCGTCCTCGGCGCTCTCTTGCCGCCCGCTCTCAGGGCCAACCAGTACGTGTTGCCACGCAGCCGGCGCTGCGGGTTCCGACGGTGGCGCCGGCGGCCGCCCATCTCCACACTGAACCTCCGCGTGCGTGCATGCCTGCGCGCGTGACGGGTGGCACCGCCACTCGCGTATTCCCGGATCGACGCCAGGCCGCATCGCCGACTTGATGTCGCCAGCTGTTGACTGCCCAAGCGCCTTGACCGCCGTGCCCTCCGCCCTGCTGCCCCGGCCGCTCGCGCATGCCGCCGGGCGGCTGCGTGATGCGATGGCTTCCCTGCAGCTGCGGACCAAGCTGGTGCTGCTGGCCGGCTTGCCGCTGCTGATGGCGCTGCTGCTGATCGCGCTGGTGGTCAAGCAGCAGGAAGAAGCGCTGGCCCAGCGCGAGCGCGCGGTGGTGGAGCAGGCCACGATGAAGGCCAAGGAAGCCGAGCTGCGGCATCACGTGAGCCTGGCGCTGTCGGCCATCCGACCGCTGTACACCCAGCGCACCGGCGACCCCGCCGCCCGGCGCGAGGCGATCGAGCTGCTGCGCTCGATGAGCTACGGCAGCGACGGCTACTACTTCGTCTACGACATGGCCGGCCGCAACATCATGCATCCGCGCCAGCCCGAGCTGGTGGGCGAGCAGCTGTGGAACCTGCGCGATGCGAACGGGCTGCCGGTGATCCAGGCGCTCATCCAGGCCTCGCGCCAGGCGGACGGTGGTTTCGTGCGTTATCTGTGGCGCAAGCCATCCACCGCCAGGATGACGCCCAAGCTCGGCTACGTGGTCTCGCTGGACCACTGGGGCTGGATGCTGGGCACCGGCCTCTACGTCGACGACATCGAGCAGACGCTGTCGGAGCTGGATCGGCAGGTGAAGGCCAACATCACGCAGACACTGATCTTCATCGCGGTGATCGCGGTGCTGAGCATGGCCGTGCTGGTGACCGCCGGTGCGGCGCTGAACTGGAGTGAACACCGCCTGGCCTCGTCCAAGCTGCAGCACCTGGCACACCAGGTGGTGCGCTCCCAGGAAGGCGAGCGCGCGCACCTGGCGCGCGAGTTGCACGACGGCACCAGCCAGACGCTGGTGTCGGTGAAGCTGCTGCTGGAATCGGCCATCGGCGGCCTTTCGACGGAATAGGGCCCCGAATTGACGATGCTGCGTGCCGACGGGTCGTTTGCGCAGTGATCTTGTCCGTGCCATCCAGCCAGAACGATGCTCCCACGCAGCCGGAGAACATTTCCGGTCGCCACCCGTGCATCGGTTCCTATGATGAACCAATGGACACCGTCAATGACCCGACCGATGCGGTGCACGTGCGCGGCCTGCGCGTGCGCACCGTCTGCGTTCCACTGCCCGAACCGCATCGCACCGCGAGCGGCGTGATCACCGAGTCGCCGCTGGTGCTCGTGG
>Ga0196963_10001517_pt1 | contig 15471 bp, 15 predicted proteins | sample S1_5metaG_FD_148600 | JGI IMG/M metagenome (GOLD analysis project Ga0196963, IMG submission 148600) | Soil microbial communities from Anza Borrego desert, Southern California, United States - S1_5 | ecosystem: Environmental > Terrestrial > Soil > Desert | place: USA: California | collected... | reverse complement strand
AATTCCCGTCCAAGACTAGATCCGCCGGCTTCCCATCCTATCGCGCCGCCCCCTCGAATACGCCGACCGGCCGTACGTCCGTCGCCCGCACGGCGGCCAGGAACTCATCCCTGGTGACGCGGAACCACTCCCGGTCCGTGCGTACCCGGCGGGCGGCCAGCGTCCGATGCACCGCCTCCTCGGCCTTCCGGCAGTCGTCGTACAGGGCGGAGGCCTCAAGGGTGTAGTCCACCGGGATCCCGGTGGACAGGTTGCCGATCCTGGCCGAGACATCGGAGGCGAATCCGATCTTCAGCAGTCCCGGCCACTGCGGCAGCGAGAGCGCGTAGACGTAGCCGACGGTGTCCGACCGCCGGTTCGCGACGACCGGGGTGAGCCTGGCGCCGTCCACCGGCTGCCCGATCCGCTGGATGATCTCCAGCGCCCTGGTCGACCGGTAGAGGTCCAGCACGGGCTCGACCTCGCAATCCGCCAGCGCCTCCGACAGCTCCGGCCCCGGCGTCCCCAATCGGCCGCGGGCGCCGGAGGTCAGGGCCCGCCGATCCTGGTCGCGGCCCTCGTAGATCGTGCGGAGGCGGGGCGGGTCGACCAGGCGCCAGACCTCCCGCAGCGGGATGGCGTCCGGCCAGCGATCCAGGTCGACGGCGCGCCAGGCTCCGGGGCGCACGAAGTCCCGGGAACTGCCTTCCGCCGGCAGGGTCGAGACCAGCGTCACGATGCGGCCGCGCAGGTGCTCCGGGGCCGGATCCCTGTCAGAATCCTCCCGCGGTAGGGTCTCAGGGATGTACTGCGCGATGTATTCGCGCGGCCAGTTGCTCCCGATCTTGGATATGGCGGTCCTGGTATACGAGATGCTGTGCCCCGCCGGCCGCGGGAAGGTCAGCACCGGGGCGTCCCGGTGGCCGGCCCTGTAGATCTGATCGGTGAAGCGGATCAGCCCCGGCTGGATAAGGTCTCGAACCCGCATGGCGCCTCTGCCGCTCCTGCTCTCCACAGCCCCGGATTCCTGCTTATCACGGCCCCGGCCGAAGGGCTTCCGCATATTGCGGGGACCGGGCCTCCGTGCCGCGGCACAGGGGCGATAGGCGGCCGACCTGCCGCCTGGTCTTGCGGCTGTATACGCGATCGCGTATATATATGGCAGGAGGTCATCATGCGCGTGCGTGATCCCGAAGAACTTGGCCAGCTGCTGCGTCGCGTGCGCAGCGCCAGGGGCCTGCGTCAGGCCGACATCGCAGCCAGCGGCAACATGCGCCAGGCGACGGTCTCCGAGATCGAAGCGGGCAAGGAAACGGCGCAGATCGGGCTCGTGATGAGGACGATCAGCTCCACCGGCCTGCGCCTGCAGGTGGTTGCCGCCCCTGGGGCGACGGTCACCGGCAGCCTCGGCCGGGATGCCAGGCTCCAGCGCATCACCGATGCGGTAGGCGTCCGCAGCCCGTCGCGGCCGTCGGCCGAGCAGGTCCATGCAGCCGTGATGACGGTGCTCGATGGCCGACCGCTACAGCATGAACAGGCCAGCGTAGTCCGGCGCGTGGTGATGGACGCCAACCCCTGGGATCTGCGGCACTATCTCGGCTCGGATGCCAGGACCGCGGCCTTCCTGACGAATGTGCTCCGGCAGATGCCGGCTCTGCGGCGTCCCATCTACGCGGTCAGCATCGGTCTCGGCCTGGGTCCCGAGGTGGTCATCCCCTCGATCGCGAAGGCGCCGGATGCCGGGCCCCCTCCCCTGGTCCCGCTGGCTATCCCGCAGGAAGAGGTGGATTATGAACCGGCGCCCTAAGCGCGACGACTGGCCGACCTCCCTGCGCCTGGCGACCAGGCTGCTGGACGGCCTCGGTGTCCGGCAGCCCTGGCGGTTCACCGGCGGATCGGCGCTGGCATCGATCCATGGTCACCGCTTCAGTCGGGATGCCGACCTCTTCTTCTCCGAGGCTCCCGATCTCCTGGAGCTGGACGAGCAGGTGCAGCAGCTCGGCTATCACACGGTGCTCTCTCCCGGGCACTCCCTGAAGATCCTGCATGACCATGGCCACATCGACCTGGTCCAGAGCCGCCAGATCACCACCCTGCCGACCACGGAGATGCCGTTCGAGGGAAGGATGGTGCAGCGCGAACACCCGGCGGAGATCGTGGCCAAGAAGATGTACTTCCGCGGCTCGAACTGCACCCCGCGCGACGTTTTCGACTACGCGATGCTGGCCCGGAGGGATGCCGAGGCCTGGCTCATGGGTGCCGTGGCGGCAGGCTACGGCGGTGTCCACGCCACGCGTGAGGCGATGGCGGAACGGCGTGACGACTTCCTCAGCTATGCCCGGGACGAGGTCGCAACGCCCGAACCGTTCGACCCGCCGGCCGTCTGGAACGCGGCGGAGCAGGCCATCGCCAGCGCCTATCCCGTGGTGCTCTGGGCCGACGTGGCGAAGCAGGCGGCCTCGACCAGTCCATACAGGGACGAGCATCTGGAGCGGGCGATTGCGCGGGCCCACGCCGTCGATCCCGACGGCGGCCGGCGACGGGAGGCTGTCCGGGTGATGGGGGCGCTTGGGCTGGACCCGGGCGAGGCCGCCCGCGCCCTGTTGGAGAAGGAGTTCTCCTGGAAGCGTCCCGGATCGGTTTCCGACCTGGCAGCCAGGACCCGCCAGGCGCTCCAGATGCCGCCGCTGGGTACGGAGCCCGCAGAGGCGCCAAGCAGGACCGGGAGCGGCGGCATCGAGCCTTGATGCCGGGATCCTCCATGGTTCCTCACCAACATGGCAAGGGGCGCACTCGAGAGATCCCCAACGAAGCGCGACTCCGGCCAACGGCCGGCCATGGGTCGGGATGAGCGGATTGTCATCATATACTTTGACAAAATCGGCGATTTGTCATCACATATGAGTATGTCCAAGTCATCGAACGCCACCAGGACCCTACCCTATGCCGCAGCGGAGGCAGCCAGGCTTCTCGGGGAGAACCTCCGTATCGCCCGGCAGCGCAGAGGCGAGAGCCTGCGGGCCTGGGCGCAACGGATGGACGCGTCGGTGGCGACAGTGCAGCGGATGGAGCGTGGCGACCCCACGGTCGGCATGGGCGTCTATGTGACCGCCCTCTGGCTGTTTGGCCGGATCGAGGATCTGCCGGCCATCATGAGCCCGGAGCGGGATCTGAAGGCCGCCGAGCTTGAGGTCATCAGGGCCACTTCCAGGGGCAGGCGGGCATGAATGCGTTCGACGTCTCAAAGGCCACCTCCCTCCACGTCTGGTACCTTGGAAACCCCGCTTCACCGGTGCTGACAGGTACGGTTTCCCTGATCCCGGGCAGCCGTCGATGCTCTTTTATCTACGATGACAGCTGGCTTCGGAGCGGGTTCTCGCTTTCGCCCGACCTCCAGATTGATCGGGTGGGTAGAGGCAAGATCATCCTCCCTCCGGGGGACGCGGCCCTGCACGGTGCTTTGGATGACGCCAGCCCGGACCGTTGGGGGCAGGAGACGATCAAGTCGCTCGACAGGCCGAAGAGGTCCCTGCCCTTCGACTTCCTCTACCTCGCCGGGGACAGGAGGTGGGGTGCGCTCGGCATTTCATCGTCACGCGATGAATACCTTCCCTACCCGGCACCCCCGCTCATCACCGCGGCTTCCCTGTCGGAGGCCAATGCGGTCATCGAGCGCATCGCTTCGCGGCAGCCGCTGAACGACATCGAGAAACGCATGCTCCAAAGCGGCCGGAGCCCGGGCGGTGCACAGCCCAAAATGCTCGTCGACATTGACGGCGAGGAGTGGATCGCAAAGTTCCCCAACAGCAGCACCACGGACCATTGCCTTATCGAGTACGCCGCCATGCGGCTCGCCGCCTCGCTGGGCATCAACGTACCCGAGGTGAAGGCGATCCCTGTCGGCTTCGAGCATGTCGTTCTCTCCAAGAGGTTCGACCGGGAGGCCGGCCGGAGGATCCATGCCCTGTCGGCCAAGACGATGCTGGCGGGCCGGGGAGAGTCGTACGCCACCATCTCCAGCGTGCTGCGCGACGTAGCGCCGGCTGCTGAGGTTTCCGGGCAGCGGCGCGAGCTGTTCCGCCGCATGGTCTTCAACATCCTCTTGGACAACACGGACGACCACACCAAGAACCATGCCTTCCTGCGCGACCCCGACGGTAGCTACCGCCTCTCTCCCGCCTACGACATTCCGCCCCAGATGAACGGCATGGGCCGTCAGGCAATCCCGGTTGCCGAGGGGTGCGATGCCGATGACCTGGCGGCCATCATGGCGAACGCTGGAAGCTTCGGGCTGCCGGGGGCGGGTCTGGCGGAGGAGATGGTCACCCTCGCCCGTGGCCTCGGGAAATGGAAGGACGTGTTCGAGGAAGCCGGCGTCAGCGGTGCGGACATCGATTATCTGGCGGAGTTCATCGACAGCGAAGAGAAGCTGGCCATCCGGGGGGCGGCGGAAAAGGTTGTGCTGGGCGTGGCCCAGCCGCCGCGGTCCCGCTCCCTCTCCGAGCTGGCGGAGAGGACAAGGCGATCCCTGTCCTCTCCGCCACCCGACCCAGCCGCCTTGTCTGCCAAGGGGCGGGACAAGCCGGACTCCGGGTCGGAGCCTGGCTGATCCCGCTCAGGCCGCCTGCGCCGCGGCCGCCAGGGACATGTCGATGAACGCGGCAGACACCTTCACCTCCCGCGGGGCATAGAGCAGCCGTCGCTTCAGCGCGCCGGGATCGGCCAGCTTCGGGTGGAAGCTGACCAGGGCGAGCTTGGCCGGCGCACGCCGGCCGGCCGGGTCGACCACCTCGCCGTCGTAGGTGCCGGCTCGCGCCGTGCGGTTCCTCGTCGGATGCCTTCGTGGCACAGCCGCCACCATGGCTGACGCCTCGCAAGGCACCCCCTATCATACCATCTACGCGTAGATGGTATGATAGGGGGTGCAGCCCCACCCCGCACCACCTCACCCTCCAGCCAAGAAGGCATCCGGAAAGCGACTCCGCAAGGGGCGGGCCAACCCAGCCGTCAGGCGGCCGCGTAGGGGCCGCCGCCGTCGGGCCGTCGGGCGGGTGCGATGCCATCGGCGCCGTCGGCAGCGTCCTGGAGGTCCCAGGCCTCTGCCCATGAGGGGCCGAACGCCAGAAGCAGCGGGTCCCAGTCCGCCCGCCCTTCGCCGCCCGGAACCCGCTGCCAAATCCGTGTCAGGCAGCGCGCCGGCCAGTCCCGCATCGTCGCGTTCGGCGGTGCCAGCCTGTCCAGCGCGATGGCCACCGGGTTGCCGGTAGCGACGGGCCGGGTCAGCAGCGACCAGGCCCTGGCGGGTGTACCCGATACCACCCCCTGACCGCCAAGGGGGTCGACCTCCTGCAGGTAGCTGCCCACCAGAATGCGCAGGATATGGCTCTCGCCGATCTCCCTGTACTGATCTACACCCCGCTCGCCCGGTTCGAAGCGCGCCGCACCCAGCCTCGCGGCCAGTTCCGGAATGAGCGACCAGACGAGGCGCGAGGCATGGCCGGCGTAGGGCTTGCTGAACTCACGCGGATGCTGCCGGCGGACCGCGCGCGCCAGGCGCAGCAGCTCCTCGGCGAGCCAGCGGTCGGTCAGGCCGTGCAGGCGGACCAGCTCACGCCGCTCCCAGCTCAGGCGGTCCATTGTATCGGCGGTCTGGTCGTGATGGGTAATCACGGGGCGGGCCCCTCGTCCTGGTCGGTCTGGAAGAAGAAGGAAGCCTGGCGGGGCGCCGCCGGTTCCTGCTTCCTGGCCGCGGGACGGGAGGAACCGTCCGGCACCAGCAGAAGGCTGATCCGGTTCAGGCGCTCGACCAGCACCGCCTGGCGCTCCCGCCAGTGGGCCTCCGGCGCGCCCGGCGCCAGCCGGCCGGTCTTCTTGATCTCGACCTTGTAGCTGGTGATGAGCAGGCCAACCACATTCTGCCCTCTCCCGGTCCGGTGGCAAGCGCCCCAGCGGGTATCTCCCCAGTTATTGAACTCGATGATGGGAGATGGGGTCTTGAGCAGCCTCTCGGCCTCCGGCGTCCCCGGCTGCCACTTCTCCCGGCAGAACATGTCCATCGCGGCGATGCTGACGTAGTCCCAGTCCTCCCGGAACGACTGGATGCCGTGGCGGCCGTAGGTCTTTGCCGCGGCCGGCTCCATGCGGAAGATCCGGCGCCGCTCCGCGATGTCGCTGGCCTTCACCCCCTGGAATCCAGCCTCGACATTCAGGATCGGAATGTCCTCGGCATAGGGCAGCCGGATGGGCCGGCTGTGCCACTCGAAGTTCGAGAACCAGTTGCGGATCCACCGCCCCTTCCACTCGAAGGTCTCCGGGAGCGGCCAGTGGCAGGAGCGGACCTCGCGGAAAGCCCGGCCGGCCTGATTGCCGGATTCAGGCGCTCCGGCCGCGGCTGGCCGGTTGAGCTGGGACTGGAACATGGAGCCTCCTGGCGGACCGGGCATTCATCCTGCGTCCGCCAACTGAAAACGGATCCGCCGGCGTCGGGCGGCGGGACGGACTATCTCCGAGGAGACCACCGCCCCGCCGCCGTCCGTTCAGGCCAGGGCGCCGATGACGCTCTCGATCTTCTTCTTGAGCGTCTCGGCGTTGAAGGGCTTCACGATGTAGTTGTTGACGCCCGCCTCCTTGGCGGCGACCACGTTCTCGGTCTTGCTCTCGGCCGTGACCATGATGAAGGGCATCCCCTTCAGCCGCACGTCGGAACGGACCTCCCTCAGCAGCTGCAGGCCGGTCATCGGCTCCATGTTCCAGTCGGAGATGACCAGGCCGAACTGGCCGGACCGCAACTTGGCGAGGGCCTCCGATCCGTCGGCCGCCTCCTCGACGGAGTTGAATCCGATCTGGTTGAGCAGGTTCTTCACGATGCGCCGCATCGTCGCGTAGTCATCGACGATCAGCACGGGCAGCGATGTCTTGGACATACCGGGTCTGGCCTTTCAGGTTCGGGTGGTTCCGTCGAAGGATCTTGTACCGGCGGCCTCCCCGATCAACGAGGAAATTGCGTTCATATACATATGCTTACGATTTCTGATTGACCGCGCCGTGACGGGCCAATACGTTGTGTCCATGGTAACACAGACGCGAGATCGCCCAGTGACGACCGACCTTTTCCGCGGGGCCTCCACGGCGCTGCGTCGAGGCCGAGCCCAGGCTGGCGGTGCCCGCGCCCGGGTTCAGGCCATGCAGGGGTCCGGCTCCTTCCTGCCCGTCCAGGCCATGATCGGGAGCCTTATCCTGTTCGGCGCCTATGCCGCCTCCGTCGCCAGCCACACTCCGGTGGCCCTGCATATGGAGACGATCGCCCGCAAGGCAGCCCAGGCAGCCCCTTATTTCACCAGCGCCTCCGCCGACCTGGCCACCCTGATCGATCCGCCGCCCCTGGCCGCTCCGCGGGTCGTGGTGGTGCCCGAGCTGCCGCTGCTGGAGGAGAACCATCGTCTGGTGCGGGCAACTGTCCAAGCCGGCGAGCGAACCGGTGTCGAGCCGGCGTTCCTGCTCGCGGTGGCCAACCTGGAAAGCGGCATGGACGTGAATGCCAGGCCGAAGCAGGGCGGCTTCAGCGCGCGCGGCCTGTTCCAGTTCATCGACACCACCTGGATGCGGATGGTCAAGGAGCACGGCGCCCAACATGGGCTGGAGCACCTGGCCGGCGCCATCAAGGTCGACCAGCGGCGCGCGGCCGTGGTTGTGCCGAACCGGCAGCTGCGCAAGGACGTGCTGGCGCTGCGCAAGGACGTGGAGGTCTCCACCCTGCTCACCGCCGCCACTTTCGCCTCCTACAAGGACAAGATCCGGGCGGCGCTCGGGCGCGAGGCGAAGAAGACCGAGATCTACATGCTGCATTTCCTGGGAGAAGTGGCCGGCCTCGCCTTCGTCAAGGCGGCGTCGGAAACCCCGGGCGCCATCCCCGGTTCGCGGTTCAGCGCGGCGGTGCGGGCCAACCAGCGCATCTTCATGGACCAGGGACGCCGGCTCAGCTATGGCCAGGTCATGAAGAAGCTGAAGGGCAAGCTCGACGATGACTACCGGCTCTACGCGGCCTGGATGAAGGGATACTATCCCAAGGACGGCGCTCACCTGACCGCCGACGCTTCCTGATGGGGCGTCAGCCGCCGGCGAAGGCGTGCTAAATCCTTCCCGGTAAGCGCCGACGGAAGTCAAACCATGTGAAGTCCGCCCGCCTACCATCCGTCTCATCGCAGCGCGGCCCCGCCGCATGATGAACGGAGCACGCCATGGACTGCCCGATGACCAACGACATCGCGACCGCCGGACCCACCGATGTCGAGCACGACATCAGGACGCTCGCTTCGGTGAAGCTGAAGACCTTCGATCCCGGCGCCCTGCTGCCCATTCCCGGAGCGGCGGCGAAGGCATGGAGCGGCTACAAGCGGCGCACCGGCGCCGACGACAAGGTGCGCCAGATGGAGCGCATTTTCGGCGTCGGCAGCTATTTCCCCCGCCTCAACGCGGGCGAGATGACGGTGGCGCCGGCCGCGGCGAAGGAGTTCTGCAAGCTGACCGGTGTTGCCGTCGAGGATGTCTTCGTCCACGGCAGCAAGGTGCTGGCCGCCCGGGAGGCGCTGGCCGAAATGGAGCGGCAGGCTGCGGCCCGGGAGGCCGAGAGGCGGGCCGGCACCCGTCGCCTGGAGGAGCTCAATGGGGCGCATGCCGCGCTGCAGCAGGCCGCCATGGAGAAGGACGCGGCACTTCAGGCCGCCCTCGACGCCGCCGAGGCGGACGTCATGCGCCAGTTGGCCGAGTACCGTCTGCCCATGGCGGAGGTGCCCGACGCCTTCACCATCGTCGAGCAGGTGCGCCGCTTCGGCATCACGCCGAAGATCGCGCGGCCCGACGACAGCTGCTGCCGCGGCAACGATCAGCTGGAAGCCATGATGGGCTCGCTGTCTCTGATGCAGCACATCTTCCGGGCCGCGCGGTACGACAGCAGCAAGGCGGTCCCGGATCTCGCCCGGTTCCTGCGCGATCACATCGAGAATGTGCTCAAGCCCGCCGGCCTGACCCTGCTGGTCGGCCGCTACATCGCGCGTATCGACAGGCGTGACGGGGATGGCGAGTTCGAGTGCGAGACTGGCCTGCCCCAGGATCATGTCGGGCATGAGCGGGAGATGGTCCTGCGTCTGGCGCTTGAAGGTGAGGTGGATGAGCTGAAGCGGAGCGGCCTGCCCTGGCGGCGCGACGGCCGGCGCGACCCTTTCGCACCCGTTGCCCCGGAGTCGGTGGAGGCATCCTGGATCGAAGAGAATTTCGACAGGGCGCCCGGATGCGAGCACGAGATGAACGCCGCCATGTCCTGGGCCGGAGGGGAAATCCTCCCCAAGGTGGACGTGGTAATGGAGGCCCGCCGCCGGCGCGACGCGCACCAGGCCGACGTGGCGCGGGAGATGCGCAGGATCCTGGGCGAGATCGGCGCGCTGCAGCGCGCCCTGCGCGGGGAAGGTTGAGCCATGACCGCGTCCGTCTTCACCCTTCCCGTCACCCTGCCCGCCACCACGTCCTGCATGGTTGCCGCCGCCCTTCCCGAAGTCGAAGCGGGCACGGCCGCCAGCCCAGCAGCCGGCACCGCCGTGATCCAGCGCACGCCGGGCACGGTCCGGCTGCTCGGCCGCCTGCTGGCGCTCCGGCGGGAGCGCCTGGGCATGACGCAGACCGAGGTGGCCCGGCGCATGGGGCTCGCCAACCCGAACATGATCTCGATGATCGAGGCCGGCCGTTCCAAGGTGCCGCCCCTCCGGGCGGCCGAGTTCGCCGAGATCTACGGGCTGAAGCCCTGGGCCGTGCTCCGCCGCTCGCTGGTTGAGGCCCGGCCCGACATCGAGGAGCATCTGCCGGCCTGATCCCGGGCGGCCGGCATTGGGCCTGAAAACGGAGCCGGGCCTGAGCCTGGCTCCGTTTTCAGTTTGGGGACGCATGCTTCCATCCGTGCCCATGTACGGAGACCACCCATGTCTGCCTTCCCTTCCCTGAACGGCATCGACGAGAGCGAGCTTGCCAAGGGCATCCGCGGCTATCTGAAGCGCCACTACGAGGCTGACTTCCAGGGCTACACCGACACGGAGATGATCAACATCTCCCAGGTCGCGGCCGCGGCCGCCGTGCGCAACATCAGCACCTTCAAGAGCTACGAGGACCCGGACTTCCGCCGCGACGTCATCGGCGACCTGGTGCTGCGCGAGATCAACCTGCCAAGGCCCGACGCCCTGTCTGGCAAGCGCCCGCCGCTGTGGGAGTGCATCGCCGCCGGCACCTTCGCTGTGGCCATGGCCGACCGGAACTACCGGGCCGTCTTCGAGAAGCTGCCGCAGGAGCGGCAGCTTCAGGCCGCCGACCGCTTCGGCGTCCATGCGATCGAGGCTTCGTCGCCGCTCTCGAACAAGGGCTTCCGCCTGTCCGATCCCAAGCATGACCACCGCGATGCCTTCGAGGTCATCGGGGAGATGCTGCGCGTCACCGGCAATTTCGCCCGCCGCCGTGCGGAGGGCGTGAAGGCCCTGGAGAACGGCATCGCCCGCAAGCTGGAGCAGCTGGGCCAGTCGATCCGCAACCTCGTCTCTCGCACCCGGCAGGGCGTCTCCGAGTTCACGGCCGACGCCGGCGCCGTCGTGCGCGAGGCTGCGACCGCGCTGCGGGACACCGGCGGCGAGGCGCTTGGCATCGTGAAGGATGCCGCCGGCGCCGCCAGGGACCGGGCTCTGGAAGCCGGGGGCCGCGCCAAGGGCGAGGTCGTCGATGCCGGCCGCACCGCCATGGACGCCGGCCGCGGCGTCCTGGACACCGGTCTGCGGGCGACCCGCACCGCCGGGGCCGCCGTCGGCGCCCGTGTGGAAGCCGTCGTAGAGGGGGAGAAGGAGGCCCTGCTCTCGATCCGGGACGCGATCTCCAGTGGCTATGCCGCCTGGCAGCAGCGCAACGCCGAGTTCCGCGACTATGGCATTGAGGTGCTGCAGGAAGCCCAGGCCAAGCTCCAGGCCGGCGCGCGTTCCGTCGCCGACCTCGCCGGCCGTACCCGCGGCGCCGTCACCGCCGGCACCCTGAAGATGGTCGACGCCGGCCTGTCGAAGACCTCCAACGCACTGCTGAGCGCGGCTGCCGTCCTGGACGATGCCCGCCCGAAGTCCGTGGCGGCACTGTCGGGCGGGCTGCGGGACAGCCTTGCCACCAAGCCCGACGGGGCCACGGTCGAGTCCCGGAAGGATCCGTCCTTCGACGGCCCGAGCATGGGCTGACCGCTGTGCGGCGGCTCTATTCCGGGACGGTGCAGGGGCTGATGGGGCGGGCGGCGGGCGCGGCGCCCGCCCTCGCCAGCTTTCACTACAGGGCCGAGGTGGAGGCCGCCGGCACCCGCATCGCCCTGCTCGACGTCATTGACGGCCTCGGCGGGGACGTCGATCCCGATGCCATCCGGATCCTGCCGGTTCCGCAGCCGCCGGCCCGGTCCGGCGGCGTCATGGAGCAGACGGCGGACTTCAAGACCGTTCGCGAGGCCGTGGCTTCCGCGATCGCCCGGGCGGAGCCGGAGCCGCTCGAGGTTCCCGCCCGCTTCGACGGCTTCGATCCGGACGAGGCCGACGGGATCGAGCCGTAGGGCGGTGGACCGTGCCTATTTTCCCGCCGGCTCGATCTTCCTGATGTCTCTGGCGATCGTCATGCCGTCCGCGCGGCCCTCGTAGCGCAGGCCGTCGCGCAGCACCCATGTCCTCGGCATCACCGCCAGCGGAATGCGGCTGAGCTCCGTGGATGCCAGGTCGTAGATCCGCCTGACGATGTCGGCCCGCCGGGCCGGATCCTGTTCGGCCATTCCGGATTCGATCAGCTGGTCCATGGCGGGGTTACTGTAGCCGCCATAGTTCAGCCCGCCACGGCCACGCGCAGCATCCGGGCTGGCCAGGATCTCGTAGGCGGCCTGCAGCGGATCGCCCGACATCGGCAGGTAGGCGCCGACCATCATGGTGAAATCGCCCTGGTTCAATGCCGTCACGGCGTCCCCGATGGGAAGGACCTTGATCTCGCAGGAGATCCCGATGACGGCCAGGGACTCGGCAATGGTCTCCGCCACCCTGCGGTGCGCCTCGATCGTCTCGACGTTCACCCTGAAGCCGTCCCGATACCCGGCCTCTTCCATCAGGCGGGCCGCCTGTGCCGGATCGGTTTCAGTCTCGCCGATCCGGCCCGTGGGCGGCAGCATCATGGCGAAGCGCTCGGACGGCATGGCCGGCCCATCGATGCTCTGGGCCACCATCACGCGGTCGATTGCCAGGCTGATGGCCCGGCGGACCCGCTGGTCGGCCAGCGGGTTGGCCGGGGTTGTTCCGCCGTCCTCGCCCCGCTTCGGCTTGAGGTTCATCACGATGGCCTGGGTCCGCGACATGCGGCTGGTGACGAAGATCATGTCCGGCGAGGACATGTTGTTCATCACCCGGTCGCTGCGCGAGTTCGACACATCGATGCGGATCCGGCTGTCGGTCCGGAACTGCTCCGGAATCTGGTCCAGGGAGATCACCGACACCGTCTTCCAGTCCGGCAAGGGTCCCCAATAGTCCTTGTTGCGGGCGAGATCGTAGCGGCGCCCCGCCTCGAACCGCTCCAGATGGAACGCTCCCGTTCCGTCGAACGCCCCAGCGTCCCCGACCCTGGGGGCGTCCATCGGAACGCTGCCGCAGGCGCCGTTCTGGAACGCGCCGGCCCAGTCGTCCGGGGCCCGGATGATGCTGACGAGGCTGATGAGGTTCGGCAGGTAGGGAACGGGACGAGCCAGGTCGATCACCAGCCCATGGGTGCCCGACAGCTCGATGCCGTTGATGTCCTGGACGGTGCCGCGATAGCCTCCCTGTTCCATTTCCCTGACGCGGCAGAACGAGTAGACCACGTCACGCGGGGTCAGCGCCCGGCCGCTGTGGAAAACGACATCCCGGCGGAGCTCGAACCGCCAGCGCTTCTGGTCGTCGCTGTCCCAGTGGACAGCAAGTGCCGGGATGACCTCGTAATCAGCGCCGCGTCGGACAAGCGCATCGTAGAGGTGGGCCGAGAGATCGGCGCTCGGTGTCGAATAGAAGATGTGCGGATCACTTGTCGGGGATACGCTTTCAAGCGCTATACTCAACTCCGCCTTTTCACTCCCGGCGAAAGGCGTGTGCGTGAGAAGGAGAAAAGCTGCCAGTCCGCCGACAATAACTTTACTGGTCACGATGCGCTCGTCGCCCTATTGCAAGTATTTGCTTGATGAATTTCCGGTTCATCTATACAATGACGGCGCGGATCACATTGCACCGTCATCTGTTAAGGACATGTTATCAGCAATCCTATATATTGGCAACCGCGCAAAGACATGCTATCTATGATTCAATAAGATTAAGTGGTTAGTTGGTCGCTGAGTTTCTCGCTGAAGGTTGGCTGTAGTGCTGATGATTCCAGATGGCAGGTCAAATCTAGGCCGTGTTAGCCGGAGGGCTTTGTCGGCGTCGGTTATCGCCATCTTTCTTGTCTCCTTCGTTTTCGGCGCCGTCCAGATCATGGTCCAGGTCTCCTCCGTTCTGGATCAGATGGAGGTCGAGCTCGCGTCCCGCGGAGACTCCCTGGGCGCGATCACCCAGGGCCTGCGGGCTGCTTCCATGACGATGGCGCGCAATGCCGTCATGGCTTCGCCGAACAGGGTCAGCCTTCCCAACGAGGGCATTACGGTCGACGCCTACCCCACCCTCAAATGCGAGAACGTGACGCCCGAGAACAAGAACTTCATCCGGCGCCATGTCATCGACCTCGGGTCGGCCTCCGCCGATCCGCGTGGATCCGATGCCTGCATGCTCTGGCTGATCCGCGACACCTTCAACTCCCGACTCGTCCCCCTGGCCCGGCTGACCGTCATGGTGGACGGCAGGATCGTCACCTACCCCTCGATCCGCCACAAGGAACAGGCGGAGAGCCGCCTTCGGAACCTGAACATCCCGAAGCTCCAGGCCATCATCAATAATGTCTCGAAGCATTCCGACGGACCGTCGACCCATTTCATTCCGCCGTTTGAAAGCCCGTTTGCCATCAATGGTAAGAAGTCAATCGGATACGCCTCGTCTTATAACAGCAATGGCGTTGTATATTCAGTATCACTGGCGGAAGCAAATGCCGATGATGTGCTGAAACTGGCAGCGAAGCTCGCCGGTCCGATCAATGACCTTGCGATCATTTCGAACGAAGGAGAGATCATCGCGAATACGGCGGTCAACAGCCAGGCACATCAGGAGTTCTGGCGCGCCATCGTCGGGCCGGACGGTATCGGGGGAATCGATGCGAACGGCATCAACATCCCCACCAAGCGGTGGGTTTATGTCGGAGGCCGCCTGGTCAACGACGTGCGGGTCCCGAATGCCGGCTGGTTCCTGGCGGTGTCCATCGAGACGCGCGCCCTCGCCCGGTGGGTGGTGGTCAACAACCTGCCCTTCGGCATCGCGATATCCCTGATCCTGATCGGCACCCTGCTCGGCTATTTCGCCGTCATCACCTGGCTGATCGCACCGGCGGAGAAGGTGGAGCTCGACCTCTACCGGACGCTCGACGACCTGCAGATCGCAGAGCAGTCCGTGGCGGACGGCCTCTGCATCATCGACGAGGAGGGGCGGATCATCCGCTCCAACGACCGCCTGGCGGTCCTGCTGGATATCTCGAGCGATGCCCTGAGGCCCGGGACCATCTTCTGGCCGGCGGTGATGGAGATCCCGGTCCTGCGCGGGCTGATCTCCATCCGGACCAAGCCTGGCGCCCATACCTTCGACGTCCTGGCGCCAGGCGGCTCCCGCTTCCTCCAGGTCCGCTACTACCATGCCGGCCCGATCTCCAGGGGCAAGAGCGTCCTGGCCCTGACGGACATCACCGCCAAGAAGATGGAGCAGCAGACCGAGATGGCCGGCCGGCTGGAGGAGAACGCCAAGATGCAGGCGCTGGGCCGGCTCGCCGGCGGCGTCGCGCACGACTTCAACAACCACCTCGGCTCGATCAACGGCTATGCCAGCTTCATCGCGGACGACACAGCCGGCGACACCCGCGACCACAGGCGCTACGCCAAGCAGATCCTCGTCGCGACGAACCGCGCCCGCGAGCTGATCCAGTCGATGCTGACCTTCGCCCGCACCACCCCCGTGGTGCCGGAGCCCTTCGCGCTGGAGGAGGTCATCACCGAGGCGGTTCAGCTGCTCCAGGTCGGCATCGGCTCCAACGTGACGCTGGAATACTACCCGGCGAAGGTGCCGATGGTGGCCCATGGCGTCGCCAGCTATGTCGCCTCCTCCGTCATGAACCTGGTCAACAACGGGGCCGATGCGCTTGGCGGCCGGGAAGGCCGGGTCACCGTCTCGACCTTCGTGCTCGACTACCCGAAGGCCATCGCCCGCTGGAACGCCTGGAAGGGCAAGGCCATCGCAAGTCTGGGGGAACTGCGCCCCGAGGTGGGGAGCTACGCCGTGCTGACCGTCAAGCTCCCCC
>Ga0196963_10001515_pt1 | contig 15512 bp, 12 predicted proteins | sample S1_5metaG_FD_148600 | JGI IMG/M metagenome (GOLD analysis project Ga0196963, IMG submission 148600) | Soil microbial communities from Anza Borrego desert, Southern California, United States - S1_5 | ecosystem: Environmental > Terrestrial > Soil > Desert | place: USA: California | collected... | reverse complement strand
AGGTCAACCAACAGCTCGTCGCCAACCCGGAACTGCTCAACCAGGACGCCGCCAATGCCTGGTTCGCCAAGGTCAAGCCGTCGGCGAAGGATCCGCTCGCCGGACTGCTGACGAAGGACGAGTACGCGGCCAAGACGGCGAAGTGAGGATCGCCCCGTGGGCGACGCCAATGCGATGCGGGTCGGCCTCGGCTACGACATCCACCGCCTCGAGCCGGGCCACGGCTTCATGCTCGGCGGCGTGCGCCTGGCGTGCTCCTACGGCGTCGTCGCGCACAGCGATGGCGACGTGGTCCTGCACGCCCTGACCGACGCGCTGCTGGGCGCGACCGGCGCCGGCGACATCGGCGAGCGCTTCCCGGACAAGGACCAGCGCCATCGCGGGCGTCCCTCGCACGAGTTCGTGCGCGAGGTCCTCGCGCTGCCCGAGCTGATGCCGTGGCGCGTCGTCAACCTCGACGTCAACATCATCGCGCAGCAGCCCCGGCTCGACGCGCACAAGCCGGCGATGCGCGTCTTCCTCGCCGAGCTGTTCCGGCTGATGCCGGCGCGGGTCGGGGTCAAGGCGCGCAGCAACGAAGGCCTCGACGCGATCGGCGCCGCCGAGGCGATCGCCGCGCAGGCGGTCATCCTGCTCGAACCGAAGAGGTAGACGGCCCGATCAGCCGGGCGTCGGCGTCGCCGGCGGCTTGGGCGCGCGGCGCATGAAACCGCCGATGAAGATCAGCAGCACGACCAGGCTCGACGCCCAGCCCTCGATCTCGATGAACGGGCGGTAGTGCAGGTTCCACATCGACTGCGCGCGACGGAACTCGACGTCGATCTTCTCCTCGCGCGCCGCGGGGTCGGCGGCGTCCGGAGGCGTGGCCGCGGCCATGACCGCGCGGTCCGGCGGCGGCGCCGAGGCGAGGTTGATCGACAGCACGTGCGGGACGTGCAGCGTCGCCGGCAGGTCGGTGTGCAGGCGGTGCTCGTAGTCGGCGGAGGTGGCGTAGGTCGTTCCGGGCGGGAACTCGCGGGTCCGCCCGACGACATCCAGCGGGAACTCGAGCAGCAGCTTCATGCCGATCACCGCCACGGCGATGAACGCGGCGGTCTCGAGCCTCGGGAAGAGCTCGAGCAGGCGCACGAAGCCCTGCGCGGCGAAGCGCATGGCGAGGATGCCGAGCAGGCCGCCGAGGATCAGGACCCACAGCTTGTCGGAGAGCGCCACCGCCGCGGCGATCGAATCGACCGAGAAGACGATGTCGGTCATCTCGACGGCGACCACCGTGCTCCAGAACGCGCCGAGCCCGAAGAAGCGCCGCACGGCGCGCTCGCTCGGCTGGTCGTCCTGGTGCTTCGTGAAGTGCGCGAACGCCAGGTACACGAGGTAGGCGCCGCCGAGCACCTTCAGGTACCAGCGCGACATGATCCACGTCGCCAGCGCCAGCGCGGCGACGCGGAAGACGTAGGCGCCGATGATGCCGTAGCGCAGCGCGCGGCCGCGCTGCTCCGGCGGCAGGTCCTTGACCAGCAGGGCGAGGACCACGGCGTTGTCGCACGACAGCAGGCCCTCGAGCACGATCAGCACCAGCACGACCAGGAGGTCGCCCGGAACGAAGGAATCGAGCTGGAGGAAGTGGAGGATGCCGTCCATCCCGGCACCGTCGAACCGTGGCGACGGCCGTCAAGGCGATCCGCGTCGACCACGAACCCGCGGGCGCGGGGGTTCGAGGCTCAGCGCCTCGTCGACGACGCGCCGCAGCGCGAACCCGCTCCCTCAGAGCCCCCCGCCCATCTTGCCGGCGTTGAACAGCATCTGGCTGTTGAGGTGCTGCATGCGCCGCGCGTCGCTGAGGCGCAGCGGATCGTGATCGGGCATCTGCTCGTACCGGTCGAGCTGCTGGTCGAGGATGTCGCGCACCTGCTTGAAGCAGTCCTTGGCCGCGGCCAGCTCGCGCTTGATCGACGCGTCGTAGCCGGTCTTCGACGGGTCGCCGGACTGGTAGTGGCCGACGCCCTTCTCGAACAGCTCCTCGGCGGCGTCGAGGCGCTCCTCGATCTGGCGCGTCGCCTTGGAGCGCTCCGGCTTCTGCGCGACCGGCGGCGGCGTCCCCTCCGGCGCGACGCCCGCCGGGTCGGCCTTGGCCTCGACCGGCGGCTGCGCGCGGCGTTCGCGCGTGTCCTTCAGCCAGTCCTCGGCCTGGTCGACGAGACCGCCTTCGTCCCAGATCGCCGAGTACGCCTCCTTGGCCGTCGCGCTGGCGCTGTCGATCAGCGGCTGGGCCTCGGTCCTGCCGGCCTGCCACCAGGTCCGGTCGAAGACCCGCAGCGAGAACTCGCCGTCGGAGCGCCAGTTGACGGTCGCGACGAAGGCGGTGACGCCGACGCCGAGGACGAGCCCGACGCCCACGACCCATTTGATCAGACGCAGCATCGCTTACCTCGCGGGACGTTGGATGACGACGTGATGGACGTGCGCGATCATCGCGGGCATCCCGCGTCGGCAGAGCCGGCATGCTGCGGGTCGCGGCGCGATCACGGGATCGCGGCCTCGGCCGGCGCATCGCCGCGCATGATCTTGGCCAGCGCCTGCTCCAGATTGCGGGCGGTGTCCGCCGGATCCTCGCCGATCAGGTCGACGGCGGCGATGCGGCCGTCGGCGCCGACCAGGATCAGGTGCGGGATGCCCTCGACGCCGAACGCGTCGTCGAGCTCGCTGTCCCAGCCGATGCCGTCGCCGACCATCGGAAAGGCGATGCCGTGCTTGGCGACCCAGCCGGGCAGGTTCGCCAGCGTGTCCTTGGTATCCAGGCTGACGCCGACCACCCCGACCTCGGGATGGGCGGTGGCGAAGGCGGCGATCACCGGCGCGTACTCGTCGCAGGTGCGCGCCCACGAGGCGACGAAGGCGACGAGCACCGGCTTGCCCTTCAGGTCGGCGAGCGCGAAGTCGCCCGCCGCGTCGAGGCGCTTGGCCGCCAGCGGCGGCGCCTGCTGCCCGACCAGGCGTTGGCCGCTGGTCAGCGCCGAATCGATCACCTGCTGCGCGGCGGGATCGGACGAGCGTTCCTCGAGCCAGCGCTGGATCTCGTCGGCCGGCTTCTTCGCCTGCTCCATCGCCAGCAGGCGCAGCGCGTACAGCGGCACGCGCTCGGCCGGCGGCGCGTCCTTGAGCAGCGCCAGCGCGCGGTCGAAGCGCTCGATCGCCGCGTCGTTCTCCTTCAGCGCCAGCCGGCGCTCGCCTTCGGCGCTGTGGGCGCGCGCCTGGACCTTCGCGCCGAGATCGCCGAACGCGGCGACGGCGTCGACCGGAGACGGGAGGTCGGCGGGCTTCTCGGCGCCCTTGAGCTGCAGCTGCCATGCGGCGACCAGCGCGAGTCCGGCGCGCTCGCGCAGCGCCGGCGTCGCCTCGCCGTCGGCGAGCACCGCCTGCGCCCGCTGCTGCGCCGCCGCGTGATCGTTGGCGAGCAGCCAGGCCTCGGCGGCGTGCGACTGGACCTCGATGCGCTCGGCCGGCGACAGCTCCGAATCGGCGACCAGCTCGTCGAGCGCGGTCGCCAGCGCCGTGTTCCCCGGCTCGACCAGCTCCTCGGCCGGGATGGCGACGCGGATCTCCTCGATCAGCTCGCCGACATCCGCGGCGTCGAGCGCCGGCATGAGAGCGAGGAGCATCATCACGGCGTTCACGGCGACTGGGCGACGCGGGCTGGCCATGGGGCCGATCATCGCCCGTCCGGTGCCGTGCCAACCTCGAAACGTCGCCGGCGGCGCGGCCCGCGCCCTCACTCCAGCCACAGGCGGAGGACGGCGATGAGCACGCCGACCAGGCCGCCGACCACCGCGCCGTTGAGCCGGATGTACTGGAGGTCGTCGCCGACCTTGTCCTCGACCTGCCGGATCAGCTCCTCGTCGCTGAGCTTGGCCGGGTCGAGGCTGTCGCGGACGATGTCGCCGATCAGCGCGTGGTTGCGTTCGACGATGCCGGCGACGGCGTCGCGGAACACGCCATCCAGGGCCGCTCCCGCGTCCGGGCGCTGGGCGAGGTCGGCGATGCCGGCGCGGGCCAGGCCGACCGCGGCGCGGACCAGCGCGCCGTCCGGACCGGTGTCGGCGGCCGCGCGTCCGATCGCCGCCATCGCCAGCGCGACTGCCCCCTCCAGGCGCGGGCTGGCGGCGATGCGCTCCTGGAACGATGCGACCAGCGCGACCGCCTCGGCGTCGCCGGCGGCGAGCCGGCTGGCGAAGCCGATCAGCGCCTCGTCGATGCGCAGGCGCAGCGGATGCGTGGCGTCGCCGCGCGCCTCGCCGGCCAGGTCGCGCGCGCGCGCCAGCAGGACCCGCGCCGCATCGCCGTAATCGACGGCGCCGAGCTTCTCCGCGCCGCCGATGAACAGCCGCTTCATCAGGCCCTGGTCCTTGTAGTCGCGCGCCGCGGTCTCGATGTGGCGCGACAGCACGTCGACCACGCTGCCGTCGGCCAGCGCCGTCTCGATCAGATCGAGGCCCGCACCCCACAGCCGATGATGCGACCCCTCGGCGATGCGTCCCGCCAGCCACTCGCCCAGCGGCCGCGCCAGATCGAGCCGCGGCAGCTCGCGCGCCAGCGCTGCGGTCACCACCGACACCACCGCCGGCGCGGCGAGGTGCGGCGCGAACGGCGTCAGCAGGGACGAGCACAGCTTGGCGAGGCGTTCGCCGCCGGCGTCGCGCTCGACGCCGCGCGCCAGCGCGTCGACCAGCGAGAAGCCGGCGATCTTCGCGCGCACGGCCGCCGGCGACAGCCAGCGGTTCTGCACCAGGTCGACGATCGCCGCCGTCAGGCGCGAGCGGTTGCGGCGGATGATGTCGGTGTGCCGGCTGATCAGCGGGATCGGCACGCGCCGGAACAGCGCGCTGACCGCGAACCAGTCCGCCAGCCCGCCGATCGTCCCGGCCTCGAACCCCGCGGCGAGCACGCGCCACGCGGGGTGCGCGATCCAGCCCGCCGCCAGCGCCGCCTCCAGCGAGACGAACCCGGCGACGCAGGTCGCGAGCGAATAGGCGCCGAGCCGGCGACGGCTGATCATGCCGCATGCTGCGCGCGCGCGGCGGAGGGCCAAGCCGACAAGGCGCGGGGCGAACGCCCGACGACTCGCGCGGCGGTCGTCGCCGCGCTACCGCAGCAGGCACCCCGCCGCGACGAACGCGGTCGCGCCGATCGCGAGGATCAGCAGCCATCGGACGACGCGGATGGCGCTCAGCCGGCGGCGATGGCGCGCGGTCGCGCCATCGCCGTCCTCGGCGGTCGCGCCGTCCAGGACGCGGTGCAGCGCGCCCATGCCCAGCGCGTGGGAGAGCCTCGACGCGGCGCCCGCCGGCAGCGGATCGCGGCGCCTGACCAGCACGATGCGCACGCCGAGGTCGAGCACCGCCGCCTGGGCGGTCACGGCCAGCGGGTCGGAGAGGTGCGAGGCGATGGGCGCCGCCTCGCGCAACCGGCCGAGCAGCGGCTTGTCCGGCGAGTGCCAGCCGGCGAAGTCGAGCGATGCGCGTCGACCGTCGTCGGTGACGATCTCGACCCGGGTGGTCAGGAGCGAAGGCATCGCAGCGAGGATAGGCCGCGATCGCGGGTCCGGGCCACGGGGGCCTGGCGAAGATTCAACGGCGCCGCGCTTCGACGATGCGGGGGCTGCTCAGTCGTGGCGGACGCGATCCTCGCGCCAGTCGTACCACTGCTGCCGCCGGCCGACGCCGAAGATCGCGCGCTGCTCCGGCGTCATCGCGGCGACCACCTCCGGCGAGAGGCTGCGGTTGAAGTCCCACTGCGGCTTGACCCACGGCCGGCTGTAGAACAGGTGCAGCGCGCGACGCTGCTGGTCGGTCGTGTTGCGGCTGCCGGCGTGCCAGACGCCGCCGTTGTAGGCGATCAGGCTGCCGGCCGGCGCCTCGACCGGGATGGCCTCGGACTCGAACTGGTCGATCCAGTTCTCGCCGGTGTTCATCATCCCCGGCTTGTCGGGGCGCAGCGGACGGTCCTGGCTGCACGGGATCAGGCGCGTGCACCCGTTGGCGACGGTGAAGTCGTCGAGGGTGTGCAGCGCGTTGATGTACAGCACGTGGCCGGGGATCGACAGCGAGTCCTTGTGCAGGCGCTGGATGTCGCCGTGCGGCACCATGGTCAGGCCGTTCAGGCTGTTGATCACGCAGTCGTCGCCCAGCACCCGGCGCATCAGCGGCAGGACGCGCGGGTTGAGCGGCGCGTCGCGGAACAGCGCGTGCTTCTGCGGCAGCATGTAGGCGACGCGGTACATCGCCGTCTTCCAGCGGCGGTCGTCGGCGATCGCCGCCTCGCGCGCGAACACCTCGTCGAGCGCCGCGCGCGCCGCGGCGATCCCGGCCGCGTCCAGCACGCCGTGGACGACGGTGTAGCCGCGCGTGCGGATCTCGTCGGCGTGGCGGTCGGTCTCGTCGCTCATGGCGCGGCTTCGACCGGCGCGTCGAGCCCCGCCTCGCGGCGCAGCCGCTCGACGTCGAGCGAACGCAGGTACGCGGGCAGGTTGTCCCACACCGCGTGGAAGCCGAAGCCGCCGTCGATCATCTCGTCGACCGCGCGATCGACCGTCCAGCCCTCGACGACGATGCGCTGGATCGCGCACATCGTGCCGGTGCGGTCGGCGCCGTGCAGGCAGTGCACGAGCACCGGCTGGTTGGCGGGGTCGTTGACGAAGCGCAGGAAAGCGACGACGTCCTCGTCCTCGGCATGCCAGGTGTGGAACGGGATCCGCTGGTAGCGCAGGCCGGTGCCGTCGAGCGCGTCGCGGTCGCCGTGGAACGCGCGCAGCGAAAGCACCGACTTCACGCCGAGCTTCGCCAGCTCGCGGAATCCGTCGGCGCTGGGCTGCGCGGCGCGGAACAGGATCGGCGACACCGCGTGCAGGTTGGGCAGGCCGGGGACGGCGAGGGGCTGCGCCCATTCGTCGGGACGCAGGTCGCCGCGCGGCGCCGGTTCCTCGGCGGCCCGGGCCGAGGCGATCGAGCAGACGATGCACCAGATGACGAATCGGGCGGACACCACGGCGCGGCGCATGGTCGGGAAGATACCCCGCTCCACGATGGCGCTCCAGCCCGCAGTCGGGCGCCGCGCGCTCGGCGCAGGCGCTCCACGGTGACGATGACGGCGGACTCGGCCGTGCCCGTGCGGCGCAGGCGTTGCAGGCGTGGTGCCCAGCGGTCGCCGATGCGAGCCTTGTCACGGGCCCGCGGCACGCACCGTCGGCCCCGGATGACGCGCCCCCTCCGCCGCGACGCCGCCGACATCGTCATCCGCGACGTGCGCGGCGCCGACGAGCTGCGCGCCTGCCAGGCGCTGCAGCGCCGCGCCTGGGGCATCACCGAGGACGGCTACCTCCTGCCGGTCGCGACCATGATCGCCGCGCAGAAGATGGGCGGCGTGGTCCTCGGCGCGATCCGCGGGACGGAGGTCGTCGGCTTCTCCTTCGCGTTCCTCGGCCGCCTGCCGCAGGGCGACCTGACGCTGTTCTCGCAGCTCACCGCCGTCGACCCGCAGGCGCAGGGCGGCGGCATCGGCAGGCTGCTCAAGCTCGAGCAACGCGCGCGGGCGGCGGCGATGGGGTTGGCGAGCATCAGCTGGACCTTCGACCCGCTGCAGGCAGGCAACGCCGCGTTCAACCTCGACGTGCTCGGCGCCGTCGGCCGGGTCTACGAGGCGGACATGTACGGCGCGCGCACGGACGCGCTCAACGCCGGGCTCGCCACCGACCGGCTGCTGGTGCGCTGGGCGACCGCCGGCGGGCGCGTCGCCGCCGATCCGGCCGCCTGGAGCGCGGCGACGGCGCTGATCGACGCCGGCGCCGCCGACGGCGTGCCGGTGGTGCGCGCGATCCGTCCGCCGGCGGGTCCGCGCCTGCGCCTGCCGATCCCGCCGTCGATCGCCGCGGTCAAGGCGGCGGCCGCCGGCGCGGCGCGCGACTGGCAGGCCGCGGTGCGCGCGTCGTTCACCGCGGCGTTCGCGGCGGGCTACGCGGCGATCGGCTTCGCGCGCGACGCCGAGCTGCCGTGCTATCTGCTCGAGCGCGAACCCGCATGAGCCATGTCGTCGTGGCCGTCGACCTGTTCCTGGTGCGCCTGCCGCTGGCGCGCCCGTTCACCACCTCGAGCCACACCAAGACCCACCTCGACCACATCCTGGTGCGGGTGCGCGATCGCGACGGCGCGGTCGGCTGGGGCGAGTGCGCGAGCCCGTCCGATCCCTACTACTGCGCCGAGACCGTCGGCACCTGCTGGCACCTGCTCGAGGACTTCCTCGTCCCGGCGCTCATCGGACGCGCGTGGGCGACGCCCGACGAGGCCGCGCGCGCGTGGACGAAGGTCCGCGGCAACCGCTTCGCCAAGGCCGGCATCGACATGGCGTGCTGGGACCTCGCCGCGCGCGCCCGCGGCGAGCCGCTCGCGCGGCTGCTCGGCGGCGAGCGGCGCGAGATCCTCTCCGGCGTGAGCCTCGGCATCGAGCCGACCGTCGACGGCCTGCTCGCCGAGGTCGAGCGCCACCTCGCGCACGGCTACCGCCGGATCAAGGTGAAGATCGGCCCCGGCCGCGACCTCGCCTACCTGCGCGCGGTGCGCGAGCGCTGGCCGGACGTGCCGCTCATGGCCGACGCCAACTCGGCGTACCGGCTCGACGATCCCGCGCACCTCGCCGCGCTCGACGCGCTCGACGAGCTCGGCCTGACGATGATCGAGCAGCCGCTGGACGCCGACGACATCGTCGACCACGCGCGCCTGCAGCGCCGGCTCGCCACCGCGATCTGCCTCGACGAGAGCATCCACGGCGCCGACGACGCGCGCCGCGCGATCGCGCTCGGCAGCTGCCGCATCGTCAACATCAAGGTCAGCCGCGTCGGCGGACTCGGCGAGGCGCGGCGCGTGCACGACGTGTGCGTGGCCGCCGGCATCCCGGTGTGGTGCGGCGGCATGCACGAGTTCGGCATCGGCCGCGCCGCCAACGTGGCGATCAGCAGCCTGCCCGGCTTCACCATTCCGGGCGACGTCTCCGGATCGGACAAGGCCTATCCGCTCGACATCGTCGAGCCGCCGATCCGCGCGCCGGGCGGCGCGATCGCCGTGCCGTGGGATCGGCCGGGGATCGGCCACGAGCCCGACGAGGCGCGGATCCGCGCGCACTGCCTGCGGCACGTCGCGCTGGGCTAGCCCGGCGCCGGCCGTCAGCCGCGCCGCCGCAGGCTGAGCGTCAGCGCCAGGGCGACGCCGATCAGCGCCGCGCCGCCGCCCGTGCCGCACCCGCCGCCGCCGCCGCCACCGGACGATCCCGCGGCCGCGGTGCCGCCCGTCGACGGCGGCACCGCCGGCGGCGCGCCTCCACCCGTCGACGGCGGCGTGGCGACGTACGGCGACAGGCGGTGGCCGGGGATCGGCGCTTCGCTGGCGCCGTTCGGGAAGGTCCACGCCACGGCGAGGTTGTCGCCGCCCGAGCCCTCCTTCTGCAGCGCCTCGACGTAGCAGCGCTGGCCCGCGGACAGCGTGATCAGCGCCGAGCGCTGCTCGGGGAACTTCGTCCACTCGCGCGATCCGGTCCAACCCGGCACGCGCGCGATCAGGCTGCGGTGGGCGGCGACGCCGTCGGTCGCCAGCCACAGCTCGCAGTTGTCGTCGCCGGCGATGGTGAAGCGGTAGGCGCCGGCTACCGGCGCGGTGACGTAGCCGACGAGGCGCGTGCCGTAGTCGTCGGCGGCATCGCTCGGCGCCTCGAACAGCGTGCGCGTGTCGCTGCCGCTCGGGCTCGCGGGGAAGGAGGCGAGCGCGGTCAGATCGGCCACCGCCGTGCCGCCCACGCCCAGCCACCACTGGCGCGTGATCCAGCCGTCGCCGCCGCCCGCCGCCGGCGGCACCGGAGTCGGCGTCGCATCCGGTCCCGGACCGGGAGCCGGCGGCGCGGCCGGAGCCGCCATCGCCGCCGCCAGCGCGCCGTGATCGCAGCCGACGTCGCCGCCATCGCTCGCGGCGCCGCGGTACGCGCTCGACGTCGCCAGCCGGAAGTCGCCGCCGGCGTAGTCGGCGAAGCCGACATCCCACCACGAGCCCGGGAACCAGTTGCCGCTCGGGTAGCGCCCCGTCGCGTCGAACGGTGAGGCGACCATCGCGTTGCGCGTGACGGCGTATGCCGGCGATCCGCCGTAGTACGCGTTCAGCGTCGCGATGCCGATGCCGGTGCCCGCGCCGTTGATGCCCCAGTTGGTGTTGAGCGTGCGCGCGCAGCCGTGGTGCAGGATGTTGTCGCGCACGACCAGGCCGCCGACCGCGCCGGTCGAGGTGAACATGATGTCGCCGTCGTGGAGCACGGTGTTGTGGACGATGCGCAGGTCGGCGTAGGTGTTCGCCTGCACGAACATGCCGCTGCGATCGTTGGCGCCCCAGGCGAGGCCGATGTCCTGGAAGAGGTTGTTCTCGATCGCGCAGCGCCGGCCGCCCTGGCCCTCGCCGCCCCACAGCGACACGCCGGCGACCGCGCCGCGGACGATGTTGTGGCGGAAGGTCACGTCGTGCACGCGGGCGGCGGGGAACGCGCCGCCCTCGTCGCGGCAGGTGAAGAGGACGGCGTAGCCGTGCTGGCGCGCGCCGTCCGGACCCGAGCCGCTCGCGTAGAAGAAGTTGTTCTCGAGCCGGTTGCCCTCGATCAGCACGCGCTGCGCGTTCTTCAGCTCGAAGAGGTTCTTCACGTACCACGGCGTGCCGGCGTACGACGGATCTCCGGGCCGCCAGCTCATGGGCTTCGCGCAGGTGTTGCGGCGGAACTCGATGTCCGACGGGACGCAGTCGGGCAGCGCCGGCACGGCGCCGCCGAACAGCACCTCGATGGTCGCGCCGCCGAGGTGGTTGTTGACGATCTTGAACGGCCCCGGGCCGTTGTATCCGCCGATGCAGTGCGACTCGAAGATGGTGGCGTGGCAATCGTCGATGCGCGAGTCGACCACCGCCGCGGTCGCGCAGTTCAGGCGCACGCCGTTCTGCACCTGCGCGCCCGGCGCGCCGTGGATCCACGAGCGGTCGATGATCAGGTGGTGCGGGAGCTGCGCCGCGCTGGTCTCGGCGCCGCTGCCGAACGCGACCAGGCCGTAGGTGACCGAGCCGGTCATGCCGATGTCGAGGCCGACCAGCCGCCAGTGGTGCGCCGCGCCGACGGTGCGGATGGCGGCGATATCGTTCGCGGTGCGCACGCGCGCCATCGCCGCGGCGTGCGCGGTCGTGACGCGCGTGCCTTCGGCGGGCAGGCCGGCGAGGTCGGAGGTGCGGATGGTGATCCAGCCGCTGCCCGACTTCGCCGTCAGCCGGAAGTTGCCGGTGAACGTCGCGCCGGCCTGCAGGACGATGGTGTCGCCAGGCGACGCGGCATCGATCGCCGCCTGGAGGTCACCGCCGGCGTTCACGGCGATCGTCCCGCCACCTCCTGGGACCGACGCGCTGTCGATCCAGACGCGCGGCAGTTCCGGATCGGCGGCCGCGATCGCGGCGGTGATGACGATCAGCACCAGGGCTGCGCGCATGTCGGGGTCTCCTGCCGGTCGCGCGCGCGGATGCGCCGCGGCCGGTCAGGGAGCATCGCAGATGGCGGCAGAACCATCCATTCGGTTGGTTTCGTTCGCGCCGGGTGTTCCTGGAGGCCGGACGGTTCGCCTGCTGGCTGCTGATACGCGTCCCGCGGAGGCGCTCGGCGGAGCCATAAGCCCAGGCCGGCGGCAGGGAGGCGTGTCACCATCCCGAAACCGGGTTTTTCCCGCGGATTTGGCTCGCCGATTGCGGTTGAAGACGACCGTCGGGACGGCCTGAGAGGCCCCGCGCGTGGCAATCTCCGCCGCGCGGCCGCGCGCCCGCAGCGCGCGCGACATGGTCGACGGCGGCGAAGCATGCTCCGCGCGCAACCCGCGCCGTCCGCGGCGCACGCCGCATGCGACGCGGCACCCCCCTGCCCGCCAGCGGATGCGCTGACGCGGCAGGGCGGCGCCACGCCGATCAGCCGCTCGCCGTCGGCACCGTGCCGGCCGCGCGCACGTCGAGGTCATCGACGAGGAGGTACGCGCCGACTCCGGCGTTCTTCCACACGCGCACGCGCACGCGCTGCACGCCCGCCGGGGTCGTGAAGGTCAGCGACTGGCGCGCCCACGAGCGCGCCGTGAATTCGAGCGTGTGCGATCGGGTGACGCCGGCGGCGTCGACCACCTCGACGATCACGTAGCCGCGTTCGCGCTTGGCGGTGACGCGCCCGGACGCGGCGAGCGTGTAGGCGGTCTCGCCGCGCACGCCGACGAGATCCTGGAAGCGGCCGCCGGCGCCGGTGCCGACGCGCAGCGCCGTTCCACCGCCGATCCCGCTGCCCGGCGCCGCGATCGACGCGCCCTGATCGGTCCAGTCGGCCAAGCCGGCCTCGAAGCCCGGATTGACGACCAGGTTCGCCGGCGCGGGCGGCGTCGGTCCGGGCGGCGTCGTCGGCACCGGCACCAGCGCCGCAGGATAGAGACGGCTCGACGGGATCGCGGCCTTGGCGATGGCCGCACCCGACCACAGCAGGCGGCACTCGGCGTCGCCGCCGTTCTCGTAATATTCGAGCACGATGTCCGAGCGCTGTCCGGCCACGAGATCGATGGCGCCGCTCCACTCGGTCGCGCCCTGGTCGAACCAGCGGTCGACGATGAGGCGGCCGCCGACCCACAGGCGCACGCCGTCATCGCCGACGACGTGGAACGTGCACGTCCCGGTCGCGATCGCCTCGACCTGCCCGCGCCAGCGCGCCGAGAAGGTGTCGACGCCGACGGCGGCGTGCGGCGATCCGAGGCCCCACGCGAACTCGACCCCCGCGTCGACGCGGCTGGCGACGTGCGTGGTGAGATCCGCCTGATCGAAGTACTCGGCCGCGAGCCCGGTGCCCGTGCCCGGCGGCAGCTCCGGTCCGGGCGGCGGCGCGACCGCCGGCACGAACGGCGTCAGGCGGTGCCCCGGGATCGGCGCCTCGCTCGCGCCGTTGGGGAACTGCCAGGCGACGGCGAGCGAATCCCCGCCGCCACCCTCCTTCTGCAGCGCTTCGATGTAGCAGCGCTGGCCGGCGGCGAGCTGCACCGTGGCCGAGCGCTGCTCCGGGAACTTGCTCCATTCGCGCGGGCCGGTCCAGGCCGGCACCGAGGCGATGCGCTGGCGGTTGGCATGGACGCCGTCCGTGGCCAGCCACAGCTCGCAGTTGTCGTCGCCGCTGATCATGAACACGTAGCCACCCGCGACCGGCGCGGTGACGTAGCCGCACATGCGGGTGCCGTACGCGTCGGCGACATCGGTCGGCGCCTCGAAGGCCGCGCGCTCGTCGCCGCCGCTCGGGCTGGCCGGGAACGCCGGATGCGTGGTCAGATCGGCGATCGCCGTGCCGGGGATGCCGAGCCACCACTGGCGCGCGATCGATCCCGTGCCGCCGCCCGGCGCCGGCGGCACCGGATCCGGATCCGCGGGCGTGCTCGATCCCGGCGGCGCCATCGCCGCGGCGAGCGCGGCGTGATCGTAGCCGAGGTCGCGCCCATCGCTGGCGGCGTTGCGGAACGGGCTGCCCGCGGCCAGGCGGTAGTCGCCGCCGCCGACGAAGCCGATCTCGCCCCACGAGCCGGGGAACCAGTTGCCGGCGGGATAGCGCGGCGCCGCGTCGAACGGCGACGCCACCATCGCGTTGCGCGTGACGACGTATGCCGGCGAGCCGCCGAAGAAGCCGTTGAGCGTCGAGAAGCCGACGCCGGTGCCGGCGCCGCAGATGCCCCAGTTGGTGTTGAGCGGACGCGCGCAGCCGTGGTGGAGGATGTTGTCGCGCACCACCAGGCCGCCGACGTAGCCGCTCGAGCCGAACAGGATGTCGCCGTCGTGGATGACGGTGTTGTGCACGACCTGCACGTCGGGGTACGTCCCCGACTGGATGAACATGCCGGTGCGGTCGTTCTGGCCCCACGCCATGCCGATGTCGCGGAACAGGTTGTTCTCGATCTTCAGCCGTCGGCCGCCCTGGCCCTCGCCGCCCCACAGGGCGACGCCGGCGACCGAGCCCTGCACGATGTTGTGCCGGAACGTGACGTCGTGCACGCGCGCGTGCGGCGCCGCGCCGCCCTCGTCGCGGCAGGTGAAGAGCACCGCGTAGCCCTGCTGCCGCGCGCCGTCGGGGCCCGAGCCGGTCGCGTAGTAGAAGTTGTTCTCGAGCACGTTGCCTTCGATCAGGACGCGCTGCGCGTTCTTCAGTTCGAAGAGGTTCTTCACGTACCAGGGCGTGCCGGCGTAGCTCGGATGCCCCGGCCACCAGCTCAGCGGCTTCGAGCAGGTGTTGCGGCGGAACTCGATGTCGGACGGGACGCAGCCGGGCAGCGCCGGCACCGCCCCGCCGAACAGCACCTCGATGGTCGCGCCGCCGAGGTGGTTGTTGACGATCTTGAACGGCCCCGGGCCGTTGACGCCGCCGATGCAGTGCGACTCGAAGGCCGTCGCGTGGCAGTCGTCGATCGAGGAGTCGACGATCGCGGTCGAGGCGCTGTTCAGGCGCACGCCGTTCTGGACCTGCGCGCCATCGCGGCCGTGGATCCAGCAGCGGTCGATGACCAGGTCGTGGGGCAGCTGCGCGGCGCTGGTCTCCGAGCCGCTGCCGAGCGTCACCAGGCCGTACGACATGCCGCCGGTCATGCCGATCTCGAGGCCGATCAGCCGCCAGTGGTGCGCCGCGCCGACCGTGCGCACGGTCGGGAAGTCGATCGGCGTCATCAGCTTCGGCATCGCCGCGGCGTGCGCCCGCGTCGCGCGCACGCCTTCCGCTGGCAGGCCGGCCATGTCCGATGAGCGGACGGTGATCCAGCCCGCGCCGGCCTTGGCCGTGAGGGCGAAGTTGCCGACGTACGTCGCGCCCGCCTGCAGCACGACGGTGTCCCCTGGCACGGCGGCATCGAGCGCGCCCTGCACGTCGCCGCCGGCGCCGACGACGATCGTCCGTCCGGCGCCGGGCACGTAGCGGCTGTCGATCCACTGCCGCGGCAGCTCGGGTTCGACGGCGCCAGCCAGCGCGCAGCAGGCGAGGAGCGTGACGATGGGGACGGTGCGCATGGATCCTCCGCGTTCGAGGTGTGGTCCGCGACGACGGGCGCTCGTGCCCGTGGTCATCACGGAGCATGCCATGCGCGGGCCACAACCAGCCATCCGGTTGGTTTGAATCGAGGCGGGTGTCGCTGCAGCCCGGACGATTCCACCCATGCCCGTTGATACGCGGCACGGCTGCATCGTTCGGCGCGCCGTAAGCCCTGCGCGCTCGGCGAGCGCGTGTCATGCGCCGCGGCGGCGCGGGTCGCGGCGCTCCGCTGGGCCGATCGAGGCCGCGTGCGTGGTAAAGAGGAGGGCAGGCGATCCGGTCGATCGGTCGCCTCCACGCGCCAGCCGAGGATTGCGACCCGGGGCCGGCCGCCTTACCACGGCGCCCCATGACCACCGACCCCCAGGTCCGCGACGCGCGGC
>Ga0196963_10001514_pt1 | contig 15514 bp, 13 predicted proteins | sample S1_5metaG_FD_148600 | JGI IMG/M metagenome (GOLD analysis project Ga0196963, IMG submission 148600) | Soil microbial communities from Anza Borrego desert, Southern California, United States - S1_5 | ecosystem: Environmental > Terrestrial > Soil > Desert | place: USA: California | collected... | reverse complement strand
GGCCGGTAATCAGAATGCCGTAGGGAAGGGTGGGCATGGGTGGGGAGGATAGCGGGTGATGCGGCGGGGGCTCAAGTTGCTCGGCGCGAGTGCACGGCAGGGCGACCACCGGGATTGGATTGGGAGGCCGGGCAAAAATGGAGGTTGGGGGTGCGGGCGAGGGGTGAGTTGTGCGCAACATCGGTGGGCCGCGGGAGTTGGGCGGCGTGCGGGGCTGCGAAAAAGCGGGCATTTTCGGGCATTTCCGGTACTTTTCGGTACCTTTCGGTACTTTCCGGTACCTCTCGGTACCGGGGGAGCGCCGTGGACGGCGGGGAAGCGGAGTGGACGGGTCGGGCGTATCTCATCAACCTTACTGGCGGTGTCCCGCGGTGGTGGCGACGGGCGCGCACGGCGGGGCGATGGCGCGGCGTGGGACGGGAAGATTATTTCGGATTGCGATGAAAAAGGGTGGCGCGGGGATGGCGTTACGCGCGCACCGGGGACGGCGGTACGGGGCGTGCCCGTGGCGCCCGTTTCCGGAGAATGAATGTACGGTAAGCTGGGTGCGTGACAGGATTCGATCCGGATCATCGGGCGGCACTGGGGCGCGCGATCGCCGCGCAGGACGCGGACGGGTCGCTGGCGGCGCTGTGGGTGGCGGCGGACGAGCCGGGGGCGGGGGCGGCGCCGGCGCTGTCGGCGCGGTTGGCGGCCGAGTTGGTCACGGTGGGGGATCGGGAACTGTCGAGCGGGCGGGCGGCCGAGGCGCTGGCGGCGCTGCGGGAGTCGATCGCGCGGCGGCCGCGGGCGGCCGCGTACGTGAACCTGGGGAACGTGTGGCTGGCGACGGGGGACCTGGACGCGGCGCGGGAGGCGTACGAGGCGGCGGTCCGGCTGGACCCGGGGCGGATCGAGCCGCGGGGGAACTTGGCGGCGGTGCACCACTTGGCGGCCGAACACGATCTGGCGGCGGACGCGGCGCGGCGGGCGGTCGAGCAGGCGGGGCGGGCGGCGGCGGCGGGTGACCCGGCCGCCGCGCGGATGGCGCGCGTGCTGCACGGGAACTTCGTGTACCAATTGCACTTTCACCCGCGGGTCACGCCGGGGCATTTGCTGGAGGAGCACCGGGAGTGGGAGCGGCGGTACGCGCGGCCGTTTCGCACGGATTGGCCGACGCAGCCGGTGTTCCCGGGCGGCGGGGAGTTGACGGTCGAGGGGGAACCGCCGTCGCCCGGGCGGCGGCTTCGGGTGGGGTACGTGTCGCCCGATTTTCGCGACCACGTGGTGGGGCGAAACCTCGTCCCGCTGCTGGCGGGGCACGACCACGACCGGTTCGAGGTGATCGCGTACGCGGACCTGCGGACGCCCGGCGACGCGCTGACCGAGCGATTGGTGTCGGCGTGCGACGGGTGGGTGGACGTCTCGGCGCTGGACGACGCGCGGCTGGCGGAGCGCGTGCGGGCGGATCGGGTCGACGTCTTGGTTGACTGCACGCTGCACATGTCGCAGAACCGACTGCCGGCGCTGGCGCGGCGGCCGGCGCCGGTGCAGGTGACGTTCGCGGGGTACCCGTCGACGACGGGGTTGTCGGCGATCGACTTTCGGCTGAGCGACCCGTACCTGGACCCGCCGGGCGCGGCGTCGCCGGCGGCGGAGGCGTGCGTGCGGTTGGCGAGGTCGTTCTGGTGTTACGACCCGCTCGGGGTGGACGTGGAGGTCGGTGCGCCGCCGGCGGACGCAAACGGGTACGTGACGTTCGGGTCGCTCGGGTCGTTCGCCAAGACGAACGACGACGTGCTGGCGCTGTGGGCGCAGGTGTTAAGCGCGGTGCCGGGGTCGCGGTTGTTATTGCTGGCGGATCGCGGGCGGCACCGGGGGCGGACGGTGGAGGTGCTGGCGGCGCGCGGGGTGCGGGACGCGGCGGCGCGGGTGGAGTTCGTGGCGCCGCAGCCGCGGGCGGGGTACCTGGCGACGTACAACCGGGTCGATATCGCGCTGGACACGTTTCCGTACAACGCGCACACGACGGCGCTGGACGCGCTGTGGATGGGCGTGCCGGTCGTCACGCTGTGCGGGCAGATGCCGGTGAGCCGGGCGGGGTTCAGCCACCTGTCGAACCTCGGGCTGACGGAGTGGGTGGCGCACTCGGCGGCGGATTACGTGCGGATCGCGGCGCAGTTGGCGGGGGACGCGGAGGGGCGGCGGTTTTTCCGGAGGACGCTGCGGGGGCGATTGATGGGGTCGGCGCTGGCGGACGGGCGGCGGTTCGCGGGGGACGTGGAGCGGGCGTATCTGGCGATGTGGGCGGCGCGGGTCGGCGCGTGATCACGGGTCGGGGTGGGTGACGCGAAGTAGACGGCGCCGGTTTGGATCAGACGTTCGACTTCGGCGCGCCAGTCGGTGTCGATCCACTCGTACTCCACGTCCGAGTGGGGCGTGATCACGGCCACGTCCCAACCGCGATCGCGGAGGTGATGGACCATGATCGCGGCCATGCCGTAGTTCGAGCTGTGGACGATGACGGGGCAGACGGGCGGGAGGGCGCCGAGTAGGTCGCACGCGTCGCGGCCGTCGCCGCGGTCGGCTTCGGTGCACTGGGCCGGGTCGACGAGCGGTCGGGTGAGGTCGTGGTCGAGGGAGATGAGGACGGTTTGGTGGCCGTGGTCGGCGATGAAGCGGCGGAGCGGGGGGACGGCGTCGAAGACGGCGGGGCGGGCGGTGGGGAGGAGGTGCGCGAGGATCGAGAGCATGCCGGCGACGCGGAGGGGGTCGTCTTCGAGAATGGCGACGTACCAGGGCATCGGATTCCGACCATCGGCGCGGGTCACGGGCGAACTCGCGCGGACGAGCGCCGTTCGACTCCGTCCCGCGACAAGTCGCTGGGCTCCCTTTTTCAGACGGCGCGATGCGCGCGAGCGGTGGGCGGTGCCCGCCCTACGTTAGACGTCGCAGAGGCGGACGGCGTGGCGGAGGGCGGCGATCTTGTCGGGCCAGGTGGGGATGAATTCCTGGGCGACGTAGCCGTCGAACTTGAGGTCGACGATGGCGCGCATGACGGCGGGGTAGTTGACTTCCTGCTCGTCGGTGAGCTCGGCTCGGCCGGGGACGCCGGCGGTGTGGATGTGGCCGATCACGTCCTTGTGCTGGCGGAGGCGGCGGGTGACGTCGCCGTCCATGATCTGGACGTGGTAGATGTCGAAGAGGAGCTTCATGTTCGGCGAGCCGACGCGGTTGATCAGGTCGACGCAGACGTCGACGTGGTCGCCGAAGTAGCCGGGGTGGCCCTTCATGGGGTGGGAGTTGTCGCGGGAGTTGAGGTGCTCGAGGCAGAGGAGGATCTTTTTCTCTTCCGCGTAGCCGATGACCTTCTTCCAGAGGTCGACGCAGTTCTTGGCGGCCTGTTCGTCGTCCTTGATGGCGGGGTCGCGCATGCCGGTGAAGGTGATGACGCGCTTGGAGCCGACGGCGACGGCGAGGTCGATGGCGTCGCGGAGGGATTTTTCGCAGAACGCGTGGTTGGCGGGGGAGACGGGGCCCTTGGCGAAGCCGTGGCTGCCGACGAGGGAGATGTCGAGGCCGAGGTCTTTGACGGCGGGGTAGTGCTCCTTGCCGATGCCCTCGATGGCGACGATGCCCATGGCCTTGCAGTGGCGGGCGAGGTCGGGGGCCTTGATGGGGTTGAAGCACCAGCCCATGACGGACTGGCGGACGCGGAGGTTGGTGGCCTTGTAGGTGTCGGGGGGGACGTCGATACCGGCGGGGATGCCCGGCGCGGCTTGGGCAGCTCGGCTGCCCATGGCAAGAGCAGCGCCAATCGCGACGGACGACGATAGCAGTGATCGGCGCGAGGTGCTCGACATGTCATACCTCCGGTTGGGCAAGAGAGAAGTGCGGGGGTTCATCTGAACGCGCGGGGAGTGCGGAATCAAGCTCGGGAGAGGTGAAGCGGTCTCGGAACGACAAAACCCACGGAGCGAGCTCCGTGGGCTTTCGGCGATGCGTTGTAGTTGTCCCGTGCTACTTCACGGGTCCGACGGCGACGGGTCCGGCGTGCAGGGCGGTGATGCGGATCTTCACGCAGTCCTCGGGGCGGTACTCCTCGATCTTGCCGATCTCGAGGCGGGTGTCCTTGTCGCGGAGGGTGACGGTGACGCGCTGGCCGACCTTGGCGTTGCCCTCGACGACGCCGACGACGTCCCAGGTGATGCGGTCGTTGACGTCGAGCTTGAGCTCGTACCAGGCGTGCTCGAGGGCCTTGAGGACGTGGGGGTCGTAGTTGCCGGCGACGGGGACGCCGTTGATGCGGACGATGAAGTCGAAGTCGCGGCCGAAGTCCCAGCCGGAGCGGTTGTAGACGGCCTTGAGCTGGACGACCTGGCCGGGCTGGGCGGTTTTGGGATCGATGCCGTCCTTGGCGCCGGTCCGAGCGGCGATGCCGGGCCAGTTGATGTCGGCCTCTTTGGCGAGCTTGTCGTAGAGCTCCTGGCGTGCCTTCATGATGGCGGCGAGCTCGGCCTTCCAGCGGTCGTCGAGCTTTTTGGCGCGGGCGACGTCGGTCGCGTGGTGTTTGGTGCCGCGGAAGGCTTCGTCGGCGGCGTAGGCGAGCTGGGACGGGCGGTCCGTCTCGAACCGGCGCATCGGGGTGGGCATTTTCTCGGCGGCGTCGAGGACGGCGTTGTACGCCATGCTCAGCTTCGCCGCGGCCTGCGTGAGGGTGGCCTCGGCGTCGGTGTACGTCTTTGTCAGCACGGCGTCACCCTTGTTGGCCTCGCGGATCTCCTTGGTGCGCTTGTCGTCGAGCCAGAAGCGGATCCGGCGGATGGCGCTTTCGGTTTTGGCGAGGCGCGGGAAGTCGAGCGGTTGGGCCTTGGGGTCGACGGTCTCGGCCTCCCAGCCGGCGATGTCCTTCTGGATGTATTCCCACCCGCTGCCGACCTCGGCGTCGACCTGGGCCTTGCCCCAGGCGGCGTCGGCGGTGGCGATCTTGGCGCGGGCGGCGTCGACGCGGGCCTCGAGCTTCTTGCGGTCGGCGTCGTCGGCGGGCAGGCCCTTCAGCCAGCTGGCGATGCCCTTCTGGACGCTTTCCATGGAGCTGGCGGCCTCGTAGGCGGCCCGCTGTTCCTTGCCCTTGAACGGGTCTTCCTTGAGCTGTTCTTCGAGCTTGTCGACGAGCGCGCTGGCGCGCGACAGGACCTCGGACTTGTTGTCGGCGGCGAGCTTGGTCTTCACGGTAGCGAGCTCGGTCTCGTACTGCTGGACCTGCGAGCCGGTGAGCCACTTGCGGGCCTCGGGGTCGGCCAGGCGGAGGGTGGCCCGGTTGATCGAGTCGGCGGACATGCGGGCGTCGGACGACTGGCGGAAGGATTCGGCCGAGCGCAGGTGGCGCTCGATTTCGGAGGTCACGCGGCGGCGATTTTCCTTGGCGTCGGCGAGGGTCCGGCTCATTTCATTGAGGGCCGCGCACTCCTTGGCGATCGCCTCTTTCACGGCCGGCGGCAGCTCGCGCGCGAATCGTTCGGCGGCGTTGGTGTCGAAGCTGACGTCTTTGAAATCCTCGTCGGCGATCTTCTTGCGGGCCAGGGCGAGGCGGTCGTTTGCCCGGCCGAGGTTTGCGGCGGCCTCCTTGTCGAGGCCCGTGGCGGTGACGCCGGGCGTGGCGGTCGGTCCGGCGCCAGTGCCGGAGGTGGTTTTCGTCACGTCCGGTTTAACGGTCGTCGTGCCGGTTGTGCCGGTGCCGGTGGTACCAGTACCGCTCGTGGCGGTCGTCTTCGTCGTGTCCGGTTTGGTCGGGTCGGCGGGCTTGCCGGCGGCGAACTTGTCTTTAACGACCTGGAGTTCGGCCATGACGGGCGTGCGAAACTTGTCGGGGACGCCGTCGAGGTACTTCTCGGCGGTCTTGAAGGTGTCCTCGATGCCGGAGGTCTGCTTGGCGTCGATCTGGCTTTGGGCCTGGCGGATCTTGCCGCGGGCGGCCCGGACCTTCCGCTCGTCCTCGGGCGTGATCAGGCTGGCGAGCTTTTCGCGGACGGTTTTGATGCGGGCGTCGTAGGGGGCGCGCTCGGCGGCGGGGAGGCCGTCGAGCCACTTCTCGGCGTCCTTGAGGATATCCTCGACTTCGCCGCGGCGGGGGCCGTCGACCTTTTCTTCGGCGGAACTCACGCGGATGCGGGCGGCGTTGGCATTGCCGGCGGCGAGGGCGGGGGACGTGAGCGAAAGGGACAGGCCGAGCGCGAGGGCGACGGCGGCGTGGCGGCGGGTCGATCCCATGGGGTTCTCCGGATCGGGGTGGGCGGGGCGGCGCGATTCCCGCGCGCGGCGGGGTTCGCTACGGACATGCTACTGCGGGGCCGTTGGCGACGGCCAGCGGTTTCCGGGGAGATTAACCTTCGGGGGGTGGCGTGTATTTCGCCCTGATTAGGGCATGAGGGGCACGGCGCGAGGATGACTGTTCGATCGCGGGCGGCCCGGTCGCGGGTATAATCGGGCGGTATGCGCAGTCCGTTCCCAGGCATGGACCCGTTTCTTGAACGTCACTGGAGTGGCGTCCACCATCGGCTGACCACGTACGTGGCCGACGCGTTGTCCGCCGTGCTCCCGGCAGACCTGCGCGCGGTTTCCGAGGAGCGAGTTTTGCTGGAGGAGACGAACCGGGAAGGCGTGGTCGTTCGCGCCTCGCGACAACCCGACGTGGGCGTGACGGAGGTTTCGGGATCGGGGGGGGTGGCGGTCACGTCCGCGCCGCCGGTGCTCATCCCGGCGCCGTTCGTGGTCGAGTTCGACGAACCGGTGACGGAACGGTGGGTCGAGATCCGCGACGCTGCAAACGGGGACCGGCTCGTGACGGCGGTCGAGATCCTGAGCCCGGGCAACAAGGCGAGCGGAACGTTGAACGATCGATACCGGCGGAAGATCGGGGAATATGCGCGGGCGGGCGTGAACGTCGTCGAGGTCGACCTGCTCCGCGGTTCGCGCGCCCGTCTTCGGGTGACGGAGGCGGTGTTGCCGGCGAGGGCGCGCGCGGCGTACCTGGTGTGCGTTCGCCGGGCCGGCGAACTGGACCGGTGGGAGATCCATCCGATCTCGCTGCGGGCGCCGATTCCTGCGGTGCCAGTCCCGCTCAGGCCGACGGACGGCGACGTGCGGCTCGATCTGCAGCCGCTAATCGATCGGGTATACGAGGTAGGGCGATACGGACGGGCGATCGACTATGCCGGACCGCCGGACCCCCCGCTCGACGCGGATGACGAGGCGTGGGCGGACGCACTGCTTCGAGGGGCGGGGTTGCGGTGATCGGGACGGTCCGCGGTTGCCGCGCCGGCGCGCTCCCCTTCGGGCGGCGCTGTCGCTTGCCTTGCGGGCCCGCGGCTAAACGAGGGTATGGCGCCGGGTTGCCACGCCGTCAGAACACGCTGAACATGAGGTAGGCGAAGGGGGCGGCGAGGAGGGGGCTGTCGATGACGTCGAGGATGCCGCCGAAGCCGGGGATGAGCTTGCCGCTGTCCTTGACCTCGGCGTCGCGCTTCATGAGGGATTCGAGGAGGTCGCCGAGCTGGCCGATGCCGCCGAGGACGGCGCCGAAGATGAACCCCTTCCACCAGGGCAGGGGGTAGACGGGCGGGTTGATGAAGGTGGCGAGGACGGCGCCGACCGCGCCGGCGGTCAGGACGCCGAAGAACAGGCCCTCCCACGTCTTGCCGGGGCTGAGCCAGGGGATGAGCTTGTGGCGGCCGAGGGCCTTACCGCCGAAGAACGCGCCGATGTCGGTGAATTTTACGACCAAGAGGATCATGACGATGATCATGGTCGTCCCGTGGACGCCGGACGCGTGGAAGGAGTACTTGACGCGGAGGGCCATGAGGAACCAGCCGAGGCCGCCGAGGTAGAGGGTGGAGAGGACGGTGCCGGCCATGGCGACGATGGCGCCCTGGGTGTTCTTGGTCCAGGCGCGGCGGAGGGCGGCGGCGAGCATGACGCCGACGACGATGAAGGCGAACGCGGACGCGGCGACCGGCCGGAAGACCGGGAACTGGGTCATGAAGGCGTGGACGACGAGCGCGCCGGACCCGAGGGCGGAGATGAACTTGTAGGGGGCGACGTTCTCGGCGGTGAAGAGGCGGGAGACCTCCTGGGTGCCGAGGGGGAGGATGATGAGGAGGAGGACGAGCAGGCCGACGCCGCCGACGCCGTAGACGAGGGGTTTGAGCTCGTCGTCGCGCGGTTCGGGCTTGGGCGGGATCTGACCGCGGCGCTCGAACTCGAGGCGCCACTCGGAGCGGATGACGCGCTCGTCGCGCTCGCGGACGAGGCCTTCCTGTTTGGTTCGTTCCTGGACGTAATGGTCGAGGTAGAGCAGCCCGAGGAGGGCGGCGAGCATGATGGGGCCGAAGGTGAGGCGGTTGCGCAGGGATGCGTCCACGGGGCGGGCTCCTTCCGTGGACGGTTGTACGCGAGGGGGCGGGGGCGGGGCAAACGGGGGCGTGGGCGGGTCGCTATTCGTGGTCGAGAATGGCGTCGAGGTCTCTCGCCCCGTGCAGGACGCGAACGACCTCGATCCCGCGATCGATCGGGAGATAGAAGATCAGGTAGTTCTCGTAGCCGGTGATGATCCAACTCCGGAGGCCCGTGGGAGGGAGCGGTTCGAAGTCGGCCTCGGAGCGCCTATGTGGGGCATGAAGCCCAGGCGCTCGAACGCGTCGATGACCGCGTCGTAGAAGGACTTTCCCGCGCGCAGGTTGTCGATCGCGATGTGCTCGGCGATCTGATCGATGTCGGTGTCCGCGCGCGGCCGGATGACGAGCCGGAACCTCACTGTCCGGACCCGCCGCGCTCGCGCATCCGCTGCTCAAATCGGCGTACCTTTTCGTCCCACATCGCGCGCGTGTACTCGCGGCCGGGTTGCGCCAATCCTTCGACGAGCGCGGCTTCGGTCGCGGCGTCAATCGGCTGTCCGGCGCCCGACTCGATCAGGGCCGCGAAGTACGCACCGAGGTCGGAGAACCCGGCCGCCCGCGCACGGGCCTCCGCGGTCGCTTTAATGTTTTCCGGAAGGGAAACGGGCACTGTGATCATCTGGTCGTCTCGCTCGGACTCACATTCGGCGTTTCGGGCCCACGATTTCGTCCGTCAAATTCTTCCAAAACTGGGCGGTCGGCTCGATCGAAAGCTGCGCGCTGTCCAGGCGCTCGACGAGCATTGCTTCCAGCGCCTCGTTCGCTTCGTAGCACACACTGAATGGCGCACCCAGGTCCTTGCCCGAGTCGTCGGTCGCGAACATGGCGCGAAAATAGGCGTCGACCGATCCATAACCGGCCGCTTTGGCAAGGGCGTCGACGTCGGCGGCTTCGTCGTCGGACAGGTCGAGCGTCGGGCGTACCATGCGGTCGAGTCTAGGTCGGCAAACCGGGGACCGCAACGTATTTCCGGGTGCCCGTGAGGCACGGCGCGACAGCTACTTCGTGTGCTTCCGCGGCTGGGTCATCAGCGTTTCCAGCGTCTCGGCTAGTCTCGCGTCGACGTTGTCGCGCTTGGAGAGGTAGGCGTGGTCTTTGCCGTCGGCGCGGGCGTCGACCCACTTGGTGTGGCCCTGGTCGTCGCAGGCCTGGTGGCCGTTTTCGACGAGGGTGAAGAGGTCGCCGGTGCCGCGGATGGCGTAGAGGACGCCGGCCTGGTTGGCGCTGGCGTGCTTCTTCGGTTTGCCCTTGAAGAACAGGTCGTACGCGGCGCGGGCGGGGTTGTCCTTGTGGGCGTCGGCGTTGCGGGTCCAGCCGGTGCGGATGGCGAGGCCGACGTCGTTGCCGACGTAGACGACGCGGGTCGGCCAGCGGTCGATGACGGGCTTGGTGTAGGTTTCGGCGTCGAGCTTGCTGAAGTTGGAGGAGGTGCCGGCGGGGTTGCGGCCGCCGGTGATGACGAGAAGTTTGACCTTGGCGCGGATCAGGTCCGTGCCGTTCAGCGGGCTGTGTTCGTCGGGCTTGGTCTCCATCAGGAGCGCGAGGTTGATGAGCGGGCCGATCGAGTTGATGACGACGGACTTGTCGGGCTGCTTGGCGAGGGTTTGGCGGTAGAGGAGTCGGGCGTCGGGGGCGTTGTCGCCGCGCTTGATGCGCGTCGGGAAGCGCTCGGCGAGCGGGCGGTTGAAGGACTCGAAGTTGAACGCGCCGGAGGGTTTGTCGGGCGACCCGCCGACCCAGAACTTGGGGGCCTTGACGGTGCCGACGGGGAGGTCGGCGCGGCCGTAGAAGGTGTTGATGGCGCAGAGGGCGGGGGCGCCGTACTGGCCGCCGGTGGAGATCATCGTGGCGAGGATGTCGACGTCGCCGTTGTCGGCAAGGGCGTGCATGAGGGCGGCGGCTCCGGCGTCGTCGCAGTCGGAGGCGAGGTCGGTGTCGAGGATGTATTTGATCGGCTCGGCGCGGAGCGGGGCACTGAGCAGGAGGGTGAGGAGGAGGGCGAGGGGGCGTCGCATGTGGACTCCGGTGGACGGGCGCCGGTGCGCGGACGGATCCGGGGGGCGCTTCGGGCGAAGCCCGTGCACCGTGCCCCGGCTTGTTCTGGACCTGCGGACGCGTTGGGCGCGGGGTCAGACTTTCGCGCCCGCTTGCGGGTCGAGCGCGCCGAAGCGGCGGTTACGGGCGGCGAATGCGCGAAGACCGGCGTGGAGTTCGGGGGTGCCGAAATCGGGCCAGAGGACGTCGCTCACCCAGAGTTCGGCGTAGCTGATCTGCCAGAGGAGGTAGTTGGAGACGCGCATTTCGCCGGCGGTGCGGATGAGGAGGTCGGGGTCGGGCATGCCGGCCGTGTAGAGGTGCTCCGAGACGGTGTCCTCCGTCACGTCGCGCGGGTCGAGGTCGCCGGCGCGCACCTTTTCGGCGATCGCGCGGACGGCGTCGGTGATCTCGGCGCGGCTGCCGTAGTTGAGGGCGAGCGTGAGGACGAGGCCGTCGTTCTTGGCCGTCTGTTCGAGCGTCAGGTTCATCTCGTCGAGGACGGGGTCGGGGAGCTGGTCGAGACGGCCGATCTGCTTGAAGCGGATGTTGTTCTCCATCATCGTCGCCCGCTCCTGGCGGAGGTAGTCGACGTACATCTGCATGAGGAAGCCGACCTCCTCGACGGGCCGCTTCCAGTTTTCGAGGGAGAAGGAGTAGAGGGTGAGGTAGTCGGGCCCGCCATATTCGCGGCGGAGGCGGGCGCACTCGGTGACGATGCCGCGGACGGTCTTGGCGCCCTGCTGGTGGCCGCGGACGCGGTCGAGGCCGCGGTTGACGGCCCAGCGGCCGTTGCCGTCCATGATGATCGCGACGTGGCGGGGGAGCTTGTGGGGCGGGATGTCCAGGTCGGTGTCGGGCATGGGGTACGTCCGTTCCTCTCGCGACGATCTCACCAGCGCAAGGAGAGACAGAACGGGACATCGTAACCGGGATGGGGAGGGGGGTGAAGCGAGGGGCGCGAGCGCGTTCTGCTGCGCTACGCAACCCACGGAACAAGTTCCGTGGGCTTTCGACCCGGCGCTTGCGAAACGGTGCCGAGGGGTATCACCCTTCGACGGGCACGGCGGCGGCGTTTTCGGTGACCTTGGCGCGGACGGCCTTGGCGCGGGCGGCGTAGTCGGCGGCGGCGTCGGCGTTGCCGACGGCTCGGGCGACTTCGGCCATGCCGTCGAGGTCGCGGGCGACGTCGGGGTGGGCCTCACCGTAGGCGGCGGTGTCGATCGCCAGGGCGCGTTCGAACTGGTCGCGGGCGAGCAGGGGGTGGCCGAGCTTTAGCTGGGCGCGGCCGAGGTTGCAGCAGACGGCGGCGAACGTGGGGTGCCATTTGCCGAGGGATTCTTCGGCGACGGACGCGGCGCGGGCGAACAGGTCGTGGGCGGACTGGGCGTCGCCGGCGGACAGGTGCAGGTAGCCGAGATTGTTGAGGAGGGAGGCGACCTTGGGGTGGCGCTCGCCGTAGTGTTGTTCGAAGATGGCGAGGGCGGCCTCGAAGTGGGCGCGGGCGTCGTCGAGCTGGCCGCCGGCGTGGAGGACCATGGCGTAGTTGTTCATGACGCTGGCGACGTGGGGGTCGGCGTCGCCGTAGGTGTTGCGGTCGATCGCCAGGGCCCACTCGAAGTGCTGGCGGGCGGACTCGCGCTCGCCGAGGCGCGCGAGGACGCGGCCGAGGTTGTTGGCGACCTGGGAGACGCGCGGGGACTCGTCGCCGTAGGCGCGGCGGGAGAGGGCCATGGCGCGGTCGAGGAGGCCCTTGGCCTGCTCGTACTGGGCGAAGCGGTTGAGGTACCGGCCGGCCTGGTCGAGGAGGTTACAGGTGAGCTCGACGGGCGCGCCGGCGGCCTGGGCGTGGGTGGCGGCGGCGAGGGCGTGGGGGAGGACGGCGCCGGCGTCTGCCCAGGTCTTGGCGTCGGCGGAGTCGAAGACGAAGGCGCCGCCGACGAGCCGGGCGGCGGTGGCGGACCAGACGCGGCGGTCGTCCTCGCCCAGGCGGTCGCGGGCGAGGGCGGCGACGAGGCGGTGGACGGAGATGGTCGGGGCGGCGACGGCGCGGAGGTCGAAACTCGCGTCGGCCGCGCCGCCGCCGGTCAGCTCGAGCAGGGAGTATTGGCCGAGGACGTCGAGCGGGCGGTCGAGCCCGCGCGGGTCGGACGCGAGGTCGCCCAAGGGCTCGGGGAGCGTGGTCAGGTGGTCTTCGATCAGGCGGCGGGGGATGCCGTCGGGCGAGAGGAAGGAGACGAGGTTGAGGAGGGCGATGGCGGCGGGGTGTTCTTCCTCGGCCTGTCGGAAGGAGAGCTCCCAGGACATGGCGACGGAGTCGGGGTAGTCGCCGCCGGGGCGCTGGGCGGCGAGCATCTGGGCCCACTGGGTTTCGAAGCGGCGGAGGTAGTCGTCGAAGGACATCCGCGATTGGGCGATCAGCGCCCCGGCCTGTTCGAGCGCGAGGGGGAGGTCGCCGAGGGTCTGGGCGAGCTTGCGGGCGGAGGTCTCGGCGTCCATGCGGCGGCCGGTGCGCTTGCGGAGGAAGGCGACGGATTCGTCGCGCGCCAGGCCGTGGACGGGGACGCCGCGCGCCGCGCCGGCCCAGTTGGCGTTGCGGCTGGTGACCAGGACGCCGCCGCGGCAGGGGGAGGGGATGAAGTCCTTGATGCCGGCGGGCCCGCTGGCGTTATCGAAGACCAGGAGGTAGTCGTCGCGGGTCTCGAGGTGGCGCTTGAGGTGGTGGCGGACGGCGTCGAGGGACGCGTCACGGGGCATGGTCAGGCCGAGCGCGTGGGCGAGCTGTTGGTAGTCGATCCAGACGCCGGCCGATTCTTCGGCGCGGAGCCACCAGACGATCTTGTACTTGTCGCGGTAGCGGTGGGCGAACTCGACGGCGGCCTGGGTCTTGCCAACGCCACCGAGGCCGTAGAGCGCCTGGGTGTGGCGGCTCAAGTCGGTGGAGGAGAGTTCGCCGGCGAGGTCGGTGAGGAGGTCTTCGCGGCCGACGAAGAACTCGTTGCGGCGCGGGGGGACGTGGAAGAGGGTGGCGCCCGTGGACTGGTGCCGGTCGTCGGGCGGGTCGTCGCGGAACCGCAGGTCCATTGCTGCCTCCTGATTGGTGCTCGGTTGGTAAAGCGAGTGACCGGACTACACTACCCACGGAACAAGTTCCGTGGGCTTTGCGGCGAGCATTCTATATCCGCGGTCCATCGCTCTTCGAGCATTTTCGTGTCGCGGGACACCGGGGAACTTAAATGGGCAGCGCAGCTCCGACGGGGTCGGAGCCACGCCGCCGTCTGCCCTCGGGGGACCTTTCGCGCTGTCCTGTCCGGTCGGGAGGGTCGTTTTCGCATTGGGGGGTGTCGGAATGATCATCGAACCCCTACCGGAGCCTTGCCATGTTGCTGCCTCGCCTCGCCGCCGTCGCCCTGTGCTTGATCCTTGCGCCGCTGGCCCTGGCGGATTGGAAACTCGGGGACAAGGCCGTCGTCGCCATCGAGACGGAGATGAAGCAGGGGCCCAAGACTGTCGCGACGCTGACGGCGGGGCAGCGAGTGGTGGTGACGGAGGTGCGCGGGGCGTGGGTCGGCGTGGCGATGGAGGCGGATCTGAAGTCGACCGGGTGGGTGCCTGCGGCTCGGCTGGCGCCGGCGGACGCGCCGGCGCCGGTGGCAGAGCCCAAGCCGGCGGCCGCGGGGGCGGTGTCGGGGAAGCCGGAGGCGCTGGTGGGGAAGTGGACGATGTCGCGGCTGATCGGGATCAACACGGGGGCGCACAAGTCTTACACGATGGTCGGCGATGACCATGCGATCGTGATCAAGACGGACGCCGCGACGGTGACGGGATCGATCGACGGTAAGGCGACGACGATCGCGTATACGTTGAAGCTGGACGCGACCGCCAGGCCGCCGCGGTACACGCTGACGAACTCGGCGAAGGCGGACGACACGGAGACGGGCATTTATCATCTCGCGGGGGATACGCTGATGCTGCGGCCGGTGGAGTTCGGGAAGGGGGCGGCGGACTGGTCGTTCTCGGGCGTGCGGATGGACGTGCGGGACTCGAGCGGCGGGGACGACTCGGCGATCCCGGAGGGGTTCGTGCTGCCGCCGGGCGGCAAGGGGTACAAGATCATGGAGTTCACGCGGGCGAAGTGAGCGCGATATAGTGACGACCAGCGAGCGACGGTTTCGGGTACGGATCCGGGGCGTCGCCTAAGGCTCCGCCTCCGGCGTGGGGGCGGTGTGCGCTTTCCCGACCTGGTCGTCGATCACCACCCACATGCCCGCCGAGCCACCCGCACCCGACCCGAGTTCGCCCCCCCAGCGCGGCGGACGGGCGATGCGGGTCGTGCTCGTTGTGGTGCTGGCGGGGCTGGTCGCGACGGCGGTCTACCTGCTGTTCGGGACGGAATGGGGCGCGCGGCTGCGGCAGGACCCGCACGCGGCGGGGGCGGAGTTTGCTGCGTGGGTCGCCGGGCACCCGGTTTCTGCGCCGGCGATCTTCGTCGGGCTGTACGTGCTCGCGGCGTGCAGCATGCTGCCGGTGTGGTGGCTGCAGATTCTGGCGGGGTACGGGTTCGGGATGTACGCGGGCGTGGGGTGGAGCTTGGCCGGGGCGATGCTGGGGGCGCTGGCGAGCTTCGCGATGTCGCGCGGGCTGCTGGCTCACTGGGTGCGGGAGACGTTCGAGGCCCGGCACGCGAAGCTCAAGCAGATCGACGAAAAGATGGGGCACAACGGGCTGATGGTGGTGATGGCGGCGCGGTTGACGCACGTGATCCCGTTCGGGGTTTCGAACTACGTGTTCGGGTTGACGCGGATCAACTGGATCGAGGTGGCGATCGGGACGGTGCTAGGGAACGTGCCGGCGATCTCGCTGTACGTGGCGACGGGGGCGGGGTGGCGGCCTTGGGAGAACTGGCGATTTTTGGCGGTGCTGGGGGTGTTGAACGTGGTGCTGCTCGTGCCGGTCGGGCTGCGGTATTGGAAGCCGGGGGCGTTTAAGCGGATCGGGGTGGAGTAGGGACGGCAGCGGTAGACGGGAAGCGCAAGCCGCTGCCGCCC
>Ga0196963_10001513_pt1 | contig 15526 bp, 12 predicted proteins | sample S1_5metaG_FD_148600 | JGI IMG/M metagenome (GOLD analysis project Ga0196963, IMG submission 148600) | Soil microbial communities from Anza Borrego desert, Southern California, United States - S1_5 | ecosystem: Environmental > Terrestrial > Soil > Desert | place: USA: California | collected... | reverse complement strand
GTGGCGCTGCCGCCGTCCTTCATCTCCGCCGCCACCGAGGTGAGCACCCGGTAGAGCAGCGGGGCGAGCGTGCGCTCCTCCGGCTTCAGGTAGGCGTTGCGGGACGACATGGCGAGCCCGTCGGCCTCGCGATAGGTCGCAACACCCTCGATGCGCACCGGGATGTCGAGATCGCGGGTGAGCTGCCGGATCACTTGGAGCTGCTGGTAGTCCTTCTCGCCGAAGAACCCGGCATCGGGAAGGCATTGCAGCAGCAGCTTGGTGACGATGGTGGCCACACCCTGGAAATGCCCGGGACGGAAGGGGCCGCACAGGCCTTCGGTCAGTCCGCTGACGGTGACCGTGGTGACCGCGCCTTCGGGATACATCTCCGCGACCTGCGGGGCGAAGACCGCATCGGCACCGACCGTGGCGAGTTTCGCCGCGTCTCCTTCGAGATCGCGGGGATAGCGCTGGAAATCTTCGTTCGGGCCGAACTGGGTCGGGTTGACGAAGATCGAGACGACGGCGCGGCCGCATTGCGCGCGCGCGCGCCGGACCAGCGAGAGGTGACCGTCATGCAGCGCGCCCATGGTGGGCACGAGTCCGACGGCCTCTCCAGCGCGCCGCCAGCCGGCGACCGTGCTCCGGAGCTCCGCGATGGTGCGCAGGATGGGGGGTGCGGCCATGAAGCGGTCCCGACAGATCGTTCAGAGGCGATTCAGAAACACGAACGCCCGCGAACGTGGCTCGCGGGCGGTTCGACGTCGTAGGCCGGCGGGCTCCGTGGGAGCCAGCCGACAAAACCTTAGTAGCCTTCGCGCTCCATGCGCTTGCGCGCGACCTTGCGAGCCCGGCGGACCGCCTCGGCCTTTTCGCGTGCCTTGCGCTCGGAAGGCTTCTCGAAATGACGCCGCAGCTTCATCTCACGGAATACGCCCTCGCGCTGGAGCTTTTTCTTCAGCGCGCGGAGGGCCTGGTCGACGTTGTTGTCGCGAACGATGACTTGCACGGTTTAGCCGCACTCCTTTCCGTATCCCGATGGGATGTGAATGACGTAGCGCCGGATGACCGTTGGAACGGTCACCGGTGCAACTGAAGGCGCTTATATCACAAGCACTTGGGGATGGGAAGAGGCGGGAAAAGGGCCTTTACCCAAGGGGTTCGCGGAACCATAGTGCAGTCATGGCCATTCTCAAAATAGCCCGTATGGGCCATCCGGTGCTGCGGGTGAAGGCCTCCGAGGTCCCCGATCCGACCGCCCCGGAGATCCGCCAGCTCGTTGAAGACATGATCGAAACCATGGATGACGCGCCCGGGACGGGCCTCGCCGCCCCCCAGGTCCACGTGCCCCTGCGGGTGGTGGTTTTCCGGGTCGGCGGGCACCGCACGACCGGCGCCCCCGACGACCAGCCGGAGCCGCTGACCGTCCTGATCAACCCCATCCTCGAGCCCCAAGGCGAGGAGAAGGCCATGGACTGGGAGGGCTGCCTCTCGGTGCCGGGCATGATGGGCGCGGTGGCGCGCTTCACCAAGCTGCGCTATCGCGGCATCACCCACGAAGGCAAGGCGATCGACCGCACCGTGTCCGGGTTCCACGCCCGCGTGGTGCAGCACGAATGCGATCATCTCGACGGCATTCTCTATCCGCAGCGCATCAAGGACATGCGCTTCTTCGGCTTCGTCGAGGAAATGAAGAAATCCATGGAGGGTCCGCGCGATGCCAAGCCCGACTGACACGGCGGCAACCGATTTCGATCGCGATGCGGTACGCACGCGCATCGTCGAGGCGGCGCTGCCGCACGTGCCGTTCGACGGCTGGACATCCGAGACGCTGCGGCGCGCGGCGCAGGACGCCGGCTACGAGCCGGTGATGGCGCTGCGCGTCTTCCCGCGCGGCGCGATCGAGGCGGTCGAATTCTGGAACACGCTGGCCGACCGCCGCATGCTTGCGGCCCTCGAGCAGGAAAATCTCGCCTCCCTCAAGATCCGCGCGCGCGTGGCGCTTGCCGTGCGCCGGCGGCTCGAGGCGGCGGGAGCCCATCGCGAGGCCGTGCGCCGCGCGCTCGGCCTGCTCTCGCTGCCCCACAACGCGCCGCTCGCCGCGGCCATGGGCTGGCGGACGATCGACGCCATCTGGTATGCGGCCGGCGATACGGCGACCGATTTCAACTACTACACCAAGCGCGGGTTGCTGGCGGGCGTGTACAGCGCCACGGTCCTCTACTGGCTCGAGGACAAATCCGAGGGCCAGCAGGCGACGTGGGAATTCCTCGACCGGCGGATCGCCGACGTGATGCGCGTGCCGCAGGTGCTCGGCTCGATCCGCGACCGGCTCGCCGCCTTCCCCAATCCGCTCAAGCCGTTCTTCGCCGGCCGCCGCTAAAACCGCTCGTCACCCCGGCCAAGCGAAGCGCGAGCCGGGGTCCAGTCTCTCCGGATGAAAGCGTGCGCAAGCGCGCAACCTTGTGCTGGATCCCGGATCGGCCTTGAAGGGCTCGCTGGTCCGGGATGACTGCAGAGCTTGCCCTGCCGTCACTTCTCGTTGGCGATCTCGTCCTTGCGGGGGAGCAGCCGCGTGACGTGGCCCATCTTGCGGCCGGGCCGCGCCTCGGCCTTGCCGTAGAGATGGAGCTTGGCGTCGGGGTCCTTGATCAGCTCCGGCCAGCGGTTGATCGCATCGCCGATCAGGTTGTCCATCACCGCGTCGGAATGGCGGCGCGCGCTGCCCAGCGGCAAGCCGCAGATCGCGCGCACCACCTGCTCGAACTGGCTGGTGACGCAGGCGTCGATCGTCCAGTGGCCGGAATTGTGCGGGCGTGGCGCCAGCTCGTTGACCATCAGGTCGCCGTTCTCACCGACAAACATTTCCACGGCCACGACGCCGACGAGATCGAGCTTCTCGGCGATGTGCCGGGCCATGCCTTCGGCGCGGCGCGCCGTGGCGAAGGGCACGCGCGCGGGGGCGATGGTCTGCGCCAGGATGTGATGCTCGTGGCGGTTCTCGACCGCGACGTAGTTGGCGTGCTTGCCGTCGGGCCCGCGCGCCACGATGACCGAGATCTCCCGCTCGAAATTGACGAAACGCTCGAGCACCGCCTCGGCGGGGGGCGGCATGGCCGCGAGCATCGAAGCCCATAGCGCGGCCGAATCCGCTTGCCCGGGCTTCACCGCGACCTGACCCTTGCCGTCATAGCCGAGGCGCGCGGTCTTGAGGATCGACGGCAGGCCGAGCTCGTTGATCGCGTTGTCGAGGGTGGCGGTGTCGACGATCCGCTTCCAGGGCGCCGTGGCGATGCCGATGCGGTTGAGGAACTCCTTTTCCTTCACCCGGTCCTGGCATATGGCGAGCACGGCGGGCGAGGGACGCACCGCGACCAGCCGGGCGAGCTCCTCGACGGGCGCGTGCGGGATGTTCTCGAACTCGTAGGTAACCACCGCGACTTCGCGCGCGAAGCGGGCCAGCGCCTCGCGGTCGGTGTAGTCGGCAATGGTCGCGGCCGCGGCAACCTGCGCGGCCGGCGAATCCTTCTCCGGACAGAAGATATGGCAGCGATACCCAAGCGTCGCGGCGGCGAGCGCGGTCATGCGGCCAAGCTGGCCGCCGCCCAGGATACCGATGGTCGAGCCCGGCCGGATCGTGCTCACGCGTTGCGCTTCCGCGCCGGGGCGGAATCCCGTTTCGGGGTCTCTGCGACGCTGGCGGTCTGGCGGGCGCGCCAGGCATCGAGGGCCTTGGCGATCGTCGGATCCTCGAGCGCGATAACGGCGGCGGCGATGAGGGCGGCGTTGATGGCGCCGGCCCGGCCGATGGCCAAGGTGCCCACGGGAATGCCCGCCGGCATCTGGGCGATGGAGAGCAGGCTGTCGAGGCCCTTGAGGGTGCGGCTTTCCACCGGCACGCCAAAGACGGGCAGTGCCGTCATCGCCGCGGTCATGCCGGGCAGATGGGCGGCCCCGCCGGCCCCGGCGATGATCGCCTTCAGGCCGCGGCCACGGGCGTCGCCGGCGTAGGCAAACAGGCGGCGCGGCGTGCGGTGGGCCGAGACGATCCGCACCTCGTGCGGCACGCCCAGCGCTGCCAGGGTATCGGCGGCGTGGTGCATGGTCTCCCAGTCGGACTGGCTGCCCATGATGATTCCGACCAGCGGGGCGCGGCGGCGGGCGGCGCGCTTCGCGCGGCGCGGGGAAGTCGCCATGTAAGAGGAATCTCCCGTACTCGAATACGACGGCAAGTGAAGGGTTTATAAACCAAATTTACCCGCGAGTAGCAAATCGTTAGTATTCTGCTGCCATACGGCGGGATCGCCCTAGGGCCGACCACGGACGCGTAAAAACGGGACGGGATGAAGATCTCCGATAGCAAGCGGGTTTCCGGGCCGGGCCGGGTCGGCGGAACGGAGAAGAAGCCCGCAGTCGGTGGCGCGGCGGCGTACACGCGCGCGGCCGATTCGTCGGCCCCGGGCCGCTCGATCGCGGACGTCGCCTCGGTGCTCGATATCCCCGAATCCGAATTCACGCCCAAGGTTCAGGCCGCCATCACCGCTCTCATGGGCGAGGTCGAGCGCTTGCGCCGCGACCTGCAGCAGAGCCAGGCGCGCGTCGCCCATCTCGAGCAGCTCGCCGACCAGGACACGCTGACGCCCGTGTCCAACCGCCGCGCCTTCGTGCGCGAGCTGACCCGCATGATGGCCTTCGCCGACCGCTACGACGCAGTGTCGAGCCTCGTCTATTTCGACCTCAACGGGCTGAAGCCGGTCAACGACAGCTACGGCCACGCCGCGGGCGATGCCGTCATCGCCCACGTCGCCCGGGTGCTGGTGCAGAACGTGCGCGATTCGGACATCGTCGGCCGCCTCGGCGGGGACGAGTTCGGCGTGCTGCTGGCCTATACGGACGAAGCCGGAGCGCGCGAAAAGGCAACCGTGCTCGCAACCGCCGTCGCCGCCCATCCCGTCGACTGGAACGGGGTCCCGATTCCGACCTCGGTGTCGTGGGGCGTGCATACCTTCCGCAACGGCGACAAGGCGCACGAGGCGCTCGACGCCGCGGCCCAGGCGATCGATGCCGCCGACCGGGCCATGTATGCGCAGAAGAAAGTCCGTCCCGAGTAGCGCGTCGCCTCAGGCGATGATGTCGGGCAGCAGACGGCTTTCGATCTGAAGGATTGCGTCCTTGAGCTGCAGCTTGCGCTTCTTCAGCCGCTGGATCTGCAACTGGTCGAACGGCTGGCGCTCGGCCAGGCGCGCGATCACGTCGTCGAGATCGCGGTGCTCGGTCTTGAGTTCGACGAGCTTTTTCCGCAGCGTCTCGTTTTCGGGATCGTCCATTGCCTAAAGTGTAACAGAACCGGGGGCCCGGGCGAAGCCGCCGGAGGCCCCGCCGGAAGTCGAATTCGCCAGAAAAAGGAGAGGGTTGGCCGAATGAGCAAGCGGATCGGGATCCTCACCAGCGGCGGCGATTGCGCCGGTCTCAACGCGGCCTTGCGGGCCGTGGTGCTGCGCGCCCATCATGGCTACGGCTGGACGGTCGTGGGCATCCGCAACGGGACCCACGGGCTGATGGAGCGCCCGCTCGAGGCCGAGGAGCTTGGCGACGAGGTCACGCAGACGGCAATCATGCGCCAGGGCGGAACGATCCTCGGCACCACCAACAAGGGCGATCCCTTCGCCTTCCCCATGCCCGACGGCTCGAAGCGCGACCGCTCGACCGAGGTGATCGACGGCTACCGCCAGCTCAAGCTCGACGCCTTGATCGGCATCGGCGGCGACGGCTCCTTTGCCATTCTGCGCCGACTCGCCCAGCAGGGCGGCCTGAATCTCGTCGGCATTCCCAAGACCATCGACAACGATCTCGACATGACCGAGACCTCGATCGGCTTCTCCACCGCGGTCGAGGTGGCGACCGAGGCGCTCGACAACCTGCAGCCGACCGCGGCGAGCCACAGTCGCGTCATGGTGCTCGAGGTTATGGGCCGCGACGCCGGCCACATCGCGCTGGCGGCGGGCATCGCCGGCGGCGCCGACGTCATCCTGGTGCCCGAGATCCCGTGGCGGCTCGAGAGCATCAAGGAGAAGATCGAGGCGGTGAAGGCGGGCGGGCGCAATTTCGCGCTGGTCATCGTCGCCGAAGCGGTGCGCCGCCCCGATGGCGATGCGGTCACGGTCACGCAGTCGGGTGGGGCGGTGCGCTATGGCGGCATCGGCCATCTGATCGCCGATGCCATCGCCAAGGCCACGGGGGCTGAAACCCGAGTCACCGTGCTCGGCCATGTGCAGCGCGGCGGCGCGCCGGTGGCGCGCGACCGCACGATCGCCTCGGCGTTCGGCGTGCACGCCGTCGATCTGATCGCGGCCGGAACATTCGACCGGATGGTCGCCTTGTCGAATCGCGACATCATCGACGTACCGCTGGCCGAGGCCATCAAGCAGCCGCAGGTGGTCGATCCCCGGGGTCCGCTGGTCCGCACGGCACGCGGATTGAGCATCTGTTTGGGCGATTAAACCGAGTAGTTTGAACGACTTCGTTGGAGTGCGGTATCCCTACAAGGCGTGACAAAAAAATGATTAAGGCCCGGCGTTAAGGGTTATTAACCAACCTCCATGCGATGTGTGGTCCCGCACAGAGCGACGCGGCACGGGAGTGCTTAATCGCAATGTGCAGGGGTCACGTATCTGGGGGTCGATGTCACGCAGAGCGGTTGTCACGAACAACCGCGGTCCTGCCCAGCCCGCACTAAGGCGGCTGTCGCAGCCACTACCGGAAAACGGCGGTACGTCCGCCCGCTCATAGCCCACAGGGTTGTGCGCGCTTGCCGCTCGACGAGGTCCTATGTCCAAGCCAGTTCTCCATCGATCGGAAACTCTCAACACTCTCCCTGTCCCGACCATCATTCAGTGCCTGGTTGTGGCTGGCCGGCACCACGGAATCCATTTCGGCGCGGACCAGCTCGTCCGCGAGCACGGCATCGGCTCGGAAGAGCCGACCTTCAAGCAGCTGCGCAGCATGGCCGACGGTGTCGGCCTCGAGCTCGCCTCGGTGCGTCTTGCCGGCGCCGGCCTGACGCGCGTAACCGACGCCCTGCCGGCGATCCTTCGCCTCAAGAACGGCAATGCGCTTCTGCTGCTGCGTCTCGACGAGACCGCAACGGGCATGGTCGCCACCTGCTACGACCCGCTCGCCGGCGAAGCGACGCCCCTCGTCATCGAGCTGGACCGGCTGACCGCCGGCGCCAGCGGCGAGGTCGTGCTGCTCAAGAAATCCGAGAGCGCCGCCGCGAAGGCCGAAGTGCAGCCCTTTGGGTTCGGCCGCTTGATCTCGGAGATCGGCCGTGAGCGTCGCCTGTTCCGCGACATCGCCCTCGCCGCCTCGATGATGAGCGTCTTCGCGCTCGCGCCCGCTCTGTTCTGGCAGCTGATCATCGACCGCGTCCTCGTCTACAAGAGCATGAGCACGTTCGAGGTTCTGGTCGGCGGCATGGCTTTCGTCGTCATCTTCGACGCGCTGTTCGGTTATCTGCGGCGCTCGCTGATCCTGGTCGCCACGGCGCGCATTGATGCACGCCTGTCCGTGTTCGCGTTCAACCGTCTGCTCGGCCTCGCCATCGATTATTTCGAGCGCACGCCGACCGGCGTGGTCACGCGCGACATCAACGAGATCTGGCGAATCCGCAACTTTCTCACCGGCCAGCTCTTCGGCACCGTGCTGGACTGCCTGGTCCTGCTCATCATCCTGCCGGTGATGTTCTGGTTCAGCGCGACGCTGACCCTCGTCGTGCTGGGCATCGGCGCGGTGATGATTGCCTTGATCCTCTGCTTCCTGCCGTTCATCCGCCGCCGCACCGCCAAGGCCTTCGTCGCCGAAGGCCACCAGAACGCCTACCTGGTGGAGACGGTGCAGGGCGCGCGCACGGTCAAGTCGCTGGCTCTCGAGCCGCAGCGCCGCCGCGCCTGGGACCGTCACGTCTCCAACGCCGCGCGCCTGCGCCGCGAAGCCGGGGCGATGGTCAACCTGGCGCAGACAGCCGTGGCGCCGTTCGAGAAGCTGATGACCAGCGGCGTGATTGCGCTGGCAGCTTATGGCGCGATCTCGACCCAGGATCCGCTCTATGTCGGCGCGCTGATCGCCTTCGGCATGCTGTCGCAGCGCGTGGCTCAGCCGCTGATCCAGCTCGGCCATCTCGTGCAGCAGTTCGACGAGGCCAACCGCGCCGTCCGCACGGTCGCCGGTGTCGTCAACCAGCCGCAGGAAGAGGGCCGCGACATCGGCGGCCTGCGGGCCCCGATCCACGGCGCGCTCGACTTCCAGAACGTGCGCTTCCGCTACCGCGGGGCCGCCAGCATGGCGCTCGACAACGTCTCGTTCCGCATCCCGTCCGGCTCGATCTTCGGCATCATGGGCCGCAGCGGCTCGGGCAAGACGACCATCACCCGCCTGCTGCAGGGACTCCATCGCCACTACGACGGCCTGATCAAGGTCGACGGCACGGATATCCGCGCCATCGATCTCGACCACCTGCGGCGCAGCACCGGCGTCGTCCTGCAGGACAGCTTCCTGTTCAGCGGCTCGATCCGCGACAACATCGGTGCCGGCATGCCGGGCGCGAGCTTCGAGCAGATCGTCGCCGCGGCGCGTCTCGCGGGCGCGGAGGAGTTCATCGAGCGTCTGCCGCGTGGCTACGACACGATGATCGAGGAAGGGGCGGCCAACCTGTCGGGCGGCCAGCGCCAGCGCATCGCCATCGCGCGCGCCCTGGTGACCAATCCGCCGCTGCTCATCTTCGACGAGGCGACCAGCGCCCTCGACCCGGAGAGCGAGGCGGTGATCAACACCAACCTGCTGCGGATCGCCAAGGACCGCACGGTGGTCGTGATCTCCCACCGCCTCTCGTCGCTCGTTCGTTCGGACGCCATCCTGGTCCTCGACCAGGGCAAGGCGGTCGATATCGGCAAGCACGAGCAGCTCCTCGCCCGCTGCGACCTCTATCGCAAGCTGTGGCGCCAGCAGAACCAGCACTCCATGACCGATCGTCATGACGACAACGCGAGGGACAATAGCCATGTCGCGGCCTAACAACACCGACCGGACCATCTCCAGCTTCCGCTCCGAAGCGGATGCCCTCTCGCACGAGAACGAGCCGCGGATGTCCCGGCTGACGCTGTACATCCTCGCCGGCTCGGTGGCGCTGGGCGTGTTCCTTGCCTCGCAGGTCCATATCGATCGCATCGTGACGGCAACCGGCCAGCTCATCACCCGCGAGCCGACGATCATCGTCCAGACGCTCAACCGCGCGATCATCAACTCGATCAACGTGCGCGAGGGCGACCGGGTGAAGGCCGGCGACGTCCTGGCCACGCTCGACCCGACTTTCGCAGCGGCCGATGTCGCGCAGCTCGAGGTCCAGATCGAGAGTCTGGATGCCGAAATCGCCCGCCTGGAGGCGGAGCTAGCCGAGCGGCCGCTGATCACGGCCGGCTTGGCGGAGCGCTACGCCGCCTCGCAGGTCAACCTGCTGGCGCAGCGCAACGCCCAGCGGGCCGAGCAGCTCCGCAGCTTCGACTCCAAGATCGCCCAGCAGGAAGCGACGATCGCCAAGCTGGCGAACGACCAGAAGCGCTTCGGCGAACGCGCAAAGATCATGCAGGAAGTCGAAGGCATGCGCTCGAAGCTCGCCGAGCAGCAGTACGGCAGCCGCCTGAACCTGCTGCAGGCGATGGACCAGCGGCTGGAGGTCCTGCGTAACCTCGATTACGGCATGCACGCCGGCAACGAGGCCAGGCATCACCTGACGACCACCCGCTCGGAACGCGAAGCGTTCATCGAGCAGTGGCGCACCCAGATCAACGTCGATCTGGTCCAGCGCCGCACGGCACGGGATGCCGCGGCCGAGCAGCTGTCCAAGGCGAAGAAGAATCATGATCTCGTCGAGCTGCGCGCGCCGACGGACGCCATCGTTCAGCGTGTCGCAAAGCTCTCCGTCGGCTCGGTCCTCTCGGACGCGTCGCCGCTGTTCACGCTGGTTCCGGCCCGCGCCCATATCGAGGCCGAGATCTCGATCGACGCGCGCGATATCGGCTTCGTTCGCCTGAACGACAATGTCGCCGTGAAGCTCGAGGCCTACAACTACCTCGAGCACGGCCATGCCGAAGGCAGGGTGCAGGTCGTCAGCGAGGACGCCTTCGCCACGCGCGAGGATGACGGCAAGACGCCCGTCCGCCCGTACTACAAGGCGAACGTGCTGATCGAGCGCAGCGATCTCTACAACGTGCCGAACGGCTTCCGCATGATGCCGGGCATGCCGGTGACGGCGGACATCAAGGTCGGCACGCGCAGCCTGCTGTCCTATGTCTCGCACGGCATCCATCGCAGCCTAAACGAAGCGATGCGCGAGCCATGAGCAAGCGTGGGGGAATGCGCGGCGCCATGGTGGGACTCTTGCGTCGCAAGAACTCGGCCTCGCGGTCGTTCGACAAGCTCTTCCTTGCCGCCACGCGCGGCAAGGCGGAGGCCCAGTACCAGCTCGGTCTGGCCTACGCTACGGGCAACGAGGCCATGCACTACCCATCGATCGGCCTGAAGTGGCTGTTGCGGGCCGCCGAGCAGGGTCACGCGCAGGCCCAGCACACGGTCAGCCTGCTGTATCTGAGCGGCGCCAAGGCGCGCGGCCCGGCGGCGACCTGGATGTCGGAAGTGGCCACCCTCGCGGGCGACAAGCCCGCGCTTCCGGCGAACGCCAACGCGGCATTGCTCTATCCCGAAGGGCTTGATGTCGCGGCCGACGCCAGCAAGGCCTTTGCTTGGGCGACGACCGCGGCGACGCAGGGACTGGCGGCGGCGCAGGCCAATCTCGGCATGCTCTATCTGCGCGGCGTGGGCTGCGAGCGAAACTTCGCCGAAGCGGCGCGCTGGTGCCGTCTTGCGGCGGAGCAGGGCGAAGCGGGCGGCGCGCTCGGGCTCGGTATCATCCATGAGCACGGGCTCGGGACGGTCGCCGATTGCGGCGAGGCCGCGCGCTGGTTCCGGATCGCGGCCGACAAGGGCAACGACGCGGCGTCCACGGCACTCGGTCTTCTCTATCTCGACGGTCGCGGCGTGGGCCACGATCAGGATACGGCGCGCAACCTGCTTGCCGGTCCGGCGAATCGCGGAAATGGCTTTGCGAAAGCGGGTCTGCAGCGTCTTCAGCTCGTCGCGTCGAATCGCGCCGCGTAAGGCGCGGCTCAGCGCCGACGAGTCTCTCGCCGAATCGAATCGTCATCACGCGCGGAGCGACCTCATCGCTCCGCGCGTTTTGATTCGTGCGCTCGATTCGTTTTCTCCCCCTGTTTTCCGGGCGGCAATTTTTGCCGCATAAAACCTGGGTTAAATGAACGTGTGCCAAACAGCGTCGCGAAGCTGTGATCGTTGTGTGATGCGTTGTTGTCGTCGTGAGATTTCTTCAAAAATCGAATCGAATTTCACGCGCGACGGTAGATTGGTACATCGCTGTTTCGAATCTCTCGGTTAGGTTCGCCGTGGCTGTCGGGTCTGTCGCGCAACGCGCAACAGAAATTTTTGTTGAATGAGATTCGAGAAAGGACAGCTTCATGTCTGCACCCACTTTATCGAAGAGCCCGACGCCGAGCCGTTGGCTGAAGACCTACACGAAGAATGCGACGCTCGCCGGCAGCGGGAGCAACGAACATCTTCAGGCGTTCGCCACGGGCGTTACGCTCAACGGTGGCGCCGGCGGCGACACCTACGCCGTCTATGATTCCGGTACGAAGATCAACGAAGCCGCCAATGGCGGCGTCGACACCGTGATCACCTACGGCAGCTATCGGCTGTCGGCGAACCTCGAGAACCTCGTCATGCATGGCGGAGGCAATGACTGGGGTTCGGGCAATTCCGGCAATAACTGGATCGTTGACGGTACCGGAAACGATCACATCGAGACTGGCGGCGGCAACGACGTCATCACCCTCGCTGGCGGCGCCAACAACATCGTCGCCACCAAGGCAGCGAACAGCATCACCTGGGTCGAGAACTTCAAGACCTCGGGCACGCTCGACAAGCTCGACCTGCGGGGCTACGGCTTCCAGGGCTTCGCCTCGGTCCAGGCGAAAATGACCCAGGTCGGATCCGATCTGAAGATCGATCTCGGCAACGGCCAGTCGGTCATGCTGGAAGGCCGCACGGCCGCTCAGCTCGTCTCGGGAAACGTGACCGTCGAGCCGGCGTCGACCACGCCGCCCGTCGTCACACCTCCGCCGGTTGTCACCCCGCCGCCGGTTGTGACGCCGCCTCCGCCGCCGCCGACCGGCACGCTGCCGGCGCCGCATGCGCCGCTCTCGGGCATGAAGATGACCTTCATGGAGGAGTTTGACACCCTGAGCCTGCGCACGGGTAGCGCCGCCACGGCCAACGGCATCTGGAAAACCTCGGACGGCTGGGGCAACCGGACGCTGTCGGGCAATAACGAGCTGCAGCTCTATGTCGACGCCGACTACAAGGGTCTCGGCCTCAACCCGTTCTCGGTCAAGGACGGCATCGCGACAATCACGGCGAGCAAGACGCCGGATTGGGCGAAGTCCGCGGTCGGGTACAACTACATCTCGGGTGAGCTGACCACGGCGGGCTCCTTCGCCCAGCAGTACGGCTACTTCGAGACTCGCGCCCAGATGACGCCGGGCAAGGGCATGTGGCCGGCGTTCTGGATGCTGTCGACCAACGGCAAGTGGCCGCCTGAGATCGACATCGTCGAGGCGATCGGGCATCTGCCGAACCACGTCTACGTCAACACGCATTCGGCGACCAACAAGAGCGCCGGCAAGGACGTGTGGTCCAACGAGGACATCACCAAGGGCTTCCACACCTACGGTGTCGACTGGACCAAAGACTACGTGACCATGTATTTCGACGGTAAGGAGGTCTACAAGCGCGCGACGCCGGCCGACTTCCACACGCCGATGTACATGCTGCTCAACCTCGCGGTTGGCGGTAACTGGCCGGGTTCGCCCGACAGCACCACCGACTGGACGAAGTCGAACTACAAGATCGACTACGTTCGCGCCTGGTCGCACGATCCGAACGCCGCCGTGTACAAGAACGTGGTGGCGGGTGCGAACCCGGCGCCGACCACGCCTCCGGTGGTCAACCCGCCGGCGGATGCGTCGAACCTGCTCAAGGTCATCCTGAGCAACGCCACCAACCCGCTGGACCAGTCCGACAGCTTCACGGCCAACGGTACGGCCGCGGGCACCTCGTCGACCTACTCGACGAGCCAGATGGGCATCGCCGGTGTCACCGGTGACGTCACTGTGTCGTACGATGCCAACGGCGGCCTGACCGTCACGAACAATGGCGTGTGGAACGCCATCAAGAACGCGATGGTCAACGCGACCCAGAGCGGTTCCGTGACGATCAACAACTTCGTCGACGTGCAGATCACCCGCACGGACGGCGACGATGTGGTGACCGTCAAGGACGCCAAGCGCGGGACGATCTCGACCGGGGCGGGCAACGACACGATCACTGTCAATGCCGCCAGCAACCTGAACTACGACAACGTGATGAACATCAATGCCGGCGACGGCAACGATACCGTCAAGTTCTCGGGTTCGAACATCACCAGCACCAAGATCGACGGCGGTGCGGGCGATGACCGGATCGAGCTCGGCACGCACCAGTCGGCGACTGTGACCGGTGGCGAAGGCGCTGATGTGTTCAGCTTCATCGCCGGCGCGCATGCCACCATCACCGACTTCAACGCCGCTGCCGATCGCATCGAGTTGAAGGGAGTCAGCGCCAGCTCCGTCAACGTCACCGCCAATGGCGGCTCGACGCTGATCGACCTCGGCGGCGGCGCAAGCATCACGCTGAGCGGCGTGAATCTGCCTGCCAGCAGCCTGAACCTCGCTTACGCCTAAGGCGGTAGCGAGAGGGGGCGACCTTCGGCCGCAGGCTTCACCGCCTGCGGCCGAAGCGTCTTTTTCCTGATCCGGGGCCAAACCATGTTGATGCAGCCGCCGAAGCCACGGCGCGTGCGCCGTTCGGTCGTCAAGCGGAGACGCGCGCGGCGCGGTTATTCGCGGGCGCGCCGCGACACCATGCTCCGGCCGATTTCCGTCGTCTCCATCGTCACCGTTCCGGCCACCTACGGCGAGGACGGGTTCTGGTTTCGGCATTAAGAATCCTGCGGTTGCGCTTGCTTGACGGGTCAAACCGTCGCGGGTAAGAGTCGACGGCCTGCTCAGGGCATCCGCACCGAGTTGGACAGGGACTACGAAATCGGGGGCCGCCACAAAGGCGGCCCTTAATTTTTTGTCCCTTTGAATCGTTCCAAGGAATCGTTCCAAGCCGCGCGGCACCTGGCGGCAGACTTTCCTTTCCTGCGGCGGTCGGCTACCACTGCGGTCTCGCGTTCCTCGCGGCAGGCCCCATGCCCGATCCCAAATTCATCCGCTTCGACACGCTGAGCCTGCATGCCGGCCAGCAGCCCGATCCCGTCACGGGCGCGCGGGCCGTGCCGATCTACCAGACGACGTCGTATGTCTTCCCGGATGTCGACTACGCCGCCTCGCTGTTCAATCTCGAGCGCGCCGGGCACATCTACAGCCGCATCTCGAACCCGACCGTGGCCGTTCTCGAGGAGCGTATTGCCGCGCTTGAGGGCGGGGTCGGCGCCATCTGCACGGCGAGCGGCCAGGCGGCCCTGCATCTCGCCATCGCCACGTTGATGGGGCAGGGCAGCCATATCGTGTCCTCCGCCTCGATCTACGGCGGCTCGCACAATCTGTTCACGCACACCCTGCCGCGTTTCGGCATCACCACGACCTTCGTCAACCCGCGCGATCCCGGGGCTTTCCGCGCGGCGCTGCGGCCGGAGACGCGGCTGATCTTCGGCGAGACATTGGGCAATCCCGGGCTCGAGATTCTCGACCTCGAAGCGGTCTCGCGCGTGGCGCACGAAGCTGGCATCCCGCTGATGATCGATTCGACGTTCGCCACGCCGTATCTCTGCCGGCCGTTCGAATGGGGTGTCGACCTGGTTATGCATTCGGCAACCAAATGGCTTGGCGGCCACGGGACGGCGATCGGCGGTGTGATCGTCGACAGCGGGAGGTTCGATTGGGAAGCCTCGGGCAAGTTCCCCACGCTGACCGAGCCCTACGCCGGCTACCACGGCCTGGACTTCACCGAGGAATTCGGGCCGCAGGCCTTCATCATGCGCGCGCGCGCCGAGGGCCTGCGCGATTTCGGCGCCTCGATGAGTCCCGCCAATGCCTTCTACATCCTCCAGGGTGTCGAGACCCTGCCGATCCGCATGGCCCGCCATGTCGAGAACGCGCGCAAGGTCGTCGCCTTCCTCGCCGCGTCCGAGGACGTCGCCTGGGTCAATTATCCGGAGCTTCCCACTCACAAGGACCACGCGCTGGCGAAAAAATTTCTGCCCCTGGGCGCCGGCTCGATCGTCAGCTTCGGCATCAAGGGCGGGCGGGCCGGCGGCCGCCGTTTCATCGAGGCGCTGCGCGTGTTCTCGCATCTCGCCAATGTCGGCGACGCGAAG
>Ga0196963_10001512_pt1 | contig 15527 bp, 17 predicted proteins | sample S1_5metaG_FD_148600 | JGI IMG/M metagenome (GOLD analysis project Ga0196963, IMG submission 148600) | Soil microbial communities from Anza Borrego desert, Southern California, United States - S1_5 | ecosystem: Environmental > Terrestrial > Soil > Desert | place: USA: California | collected... | reverse complement strand
AATTCCGAGCGACGTTGGTCATCGGCGCGGACCCACCAATCCTTGTTGGCAAACGCCCAGCCGAACCATTCGCTGCGCCCATCCCCATCACGGCGTCCGTCGCCATCCTCATCGAGGGAGTTGAAGCCGGCCATGTTTGTGTTGTCCACGGCCCAGCCGAAGGGCGGCATGTTCGTCCAGCCAATGTCAGCCGCGTGCGATTCCTCAAGTCCAGGCCCGAGCACAAGGCTGTCGAAATCCTCGTAGAACAACGCGGCGGTGAACTTGTTCGTGAATGAGCGCGCGCCCGCGAGGCTGTCTGTGTAGCGCACGATTGTCGTGTATTCTGTCCCTGGATTGAGGTTCAGAACAGGTGTCGCAACCGTGATCAAGCCGCTGTCGCGGGTGATCGTCGGGTTCGCCTGGGCCGTGCCGTTCAGCGACACGGAAATGGAGGAATCCGCAATTGTCGTGTCACCGGCGGCTATCACAGCCCCCACTCGCGTCGTCCGGCTTGCTGTCGAGGAGTGCGGAATCCACTTTTCAATCCCGGATGGAACCGGCGGCAGCGTCTGCGGAATGCCCGCTGCTGTCGCTCCGCCCAGCGCGCGGATTTGCCCTTTGCTCAACGCGGCTGCGCGCAACTGAATGCTGTTAATGTAGAGCGGAGCCGTTTCGCCATCATTGTCGGAGAACAGATGCGCAACTCCGTTGGGCGCCAGCGCAAAGCGGTCGTCCTTCAACGATCCCACCCGTCGCGAGCCCACTTCATTGCCGTTGATGTAAACGCGCACTGTCCCGGAGAAAAGAGACGGGTCATCGTCGGCGTCCACCACGAAAGCGATGCGATGCCAAGTGTTGGTCGGCAACGATCCAGCGCTCTGCCCCTTGGCTCCGATTCCGTTGTCGGCATTGATAAAGAACTCCGCATCGGGGTTGAGTTGGCCCAGGTCGGAATCCAGGATGGCGCGAGCTTTGGCGTTGGACTCCGCGGGAACCAACACATCCATGATGAGCGTGTAATCATTAACATACGCCCCCCCGCCGTTGGGCGCCCCGGGCGCGGGCATCGCGAGGCCGTCGCCGGCCGCATAGCTGCCCGTTTTCATCACCTGCGCCACCTCGCCCCCAATGTTCGGAATGCCGAAAGCCGTCGTGGTGTTGAAGCTCGTGGCCTGTTGGGCTGCTGGGGTTATATATGTGAGCGGTTGGCCTGCAGTTGCCGCGAGGCCTGCCGTGAAATCCCACTGTCCGCTCGGCTGTTGCGCCCAGGCGCTGGCTCCAGCGCTGGCGAGCAAAGCCCCGAACAGGGTTTTGTGCATGAGTGTTTTCATTCTGAGTTTTTAGTTGGGGTTCTTAGGGTCTGGAAATTATTTCGTGCGGATGTAGTGCTCCCGAATAGCCGCGGCCTCCGCTTCCTTTTCTGTCATTGGCGCTTTGGGCGTTTCTGCGGCCGCGGGCGCGGCTTCTGTCGGCGCGGCCACTGCCGGATCAGGGGCTTGCTGGCTCACAGCGACCAACACACGGGAAGCGACGTTCCGCTGCTCTTTCGTCAGTGTCGTGTTGCTCAATAACGCCTGCAGTTGGATCGTTGCCGGGGCGTATTCTTTGGCGCTGATCTGCTGCGCCACACCTTCGGCGGTTTTCTTTAGAAAGCTCTGAGCGGTCGCAAAAGCTTTTCGCAATTCAGCAGGGGCTTGCTCGATGCTCAATGGCTCCAGCTTCGAGCTGCAGCCAACGAAAAGAGCGCAAGCGGTGATAAAGAGAATAAAAGCCTTCACCGCGGTTCTCATTGGAAGTCGGCCTTTTGTGGGGCCTCGCCGCGATAAATGCGGTAATCAACGCCCTTTTTGGTGTATTTAATGCGAGAAGCGTGCCCATCCATCCAAAGGGTGTTGCACGTGGGATGGCGGAACCACTCCTTCTCCATGTTGTAACCGGGGTACATGCCCGCCAGATCGAACTTCCATTGGCTCAGGCACTCGGATTTGCCGGGGAACAACCCAATACTGTCGTCAGCGCCCTCCATCTTTTGCTCCGCGGCGTCCTGCGCAAAAACAGTTGTTGTGGGGAATTGGAAACTCGCGATCTTGCGCGGTCCTGGTGTGCCGTCGATCGGGGTGACGACATATTGATTAATGCCGTAACTGGAGTTCAGCCAAAACTCCGGCGGATACGAAAGGCCCGTTTCCCGCCATTCATCCACGTGCTTGGCAGAGGGGCAGCGAAACACCTGCCGGGTGTTCCCGAAGTATTTCCCGTAAGCCAACCCCCAGTATGCGAGTGGATCGTTCGGATCCAATAGCGTCTCAATGCGGGGATTGCGCGTCCACTGGCCGTGGTTGGGCGCCTCCGCGACCCCGCTGGAGTTTCTGCGAAAATTAAACGCCTCGTTGTTGTCATCCGCGTACATTGTCGTCCCGAGGCCGATCTGCTTCAGGTTGTTGATGCACTTGGTGGACGCCGCCTTCTGTTTTGCTTTGCTCAATGCAGGCAAGAGCATGCCCGCAAGGATCGCGATGATCGCAATCACCACGAGCAGTTCGATGAGGGTGAATCCGCCCTTATGCAGGCGCGCAGGGGTTTTGCTGTTCTTCTGAATGACCATATTCCCGGGGGTTAAATTGCGTTGTCGACGCTGATGTCTGGCGTCCGATGGCAGTGTGGGTGCGATAAGCCACAATTCCATGACGCAAACGAAACGGGTTGGTTACAATTGTGCCTGGAATGGCAGGATCTTTCTGGCAGGCGCCCCCAGTTTGAAGCCTCAAAGCAGTTGTGCAAGGCGCTAGCAAGTTGCTTGCTCGATTTGCGCCAAGCGGAACTCTGCCCGGCTGAGCAGACGCTTTCAGCAATCCCTGGTTCATAACCCGACTCCGCTCGGATGAGCTTGCGTCACTATGCGATCTTGGGAACTGCGCCAGCGTCTGCTCATCTTCTCGCGGGGTCAACGCTAAATTCCGGAGCCGGAATTCTGCCCTCAAACCCGCTGCTCGACACGCCTCCACCTTCTTGTTTCCATCACCCCCCGTGAAACAATCGATTGTCACCCTCGACATGGAGGGCGTCCTCGTCCCGGAGATCTGGATTGAGGTTGCTGAAGCGACGAAGATTCCTGAACTGCGCCTGACAACGCGCGACATCCCCGATTACGACGTGCTCATGAAAGGCCGCATCCGCATCCTTGAGCAGCACGGCATCACGTTGAGTGACATCCAGCGGGTGATCGGCCAGATGGGGCCGATCCCCGGCGCGAAGGCGTTTCTCGACGAGCTTCGGAGCTTTACCCAGGTCATCATTCTCTCCGACACCTTTGAGCAATTCGCCAAGCCGCTAATGAAGCAGCTCGATTGGCCCACGCTCTTTTGCCACACGCTCGAAGTGGTGAACGACCGCGTGATCGGCTACAAACTCCGCCAGGCCAACCAAAAGCAGAAAGCCGTCGCTGCCCTGAAGACGCTGAACTACCACGTCATTGCCGCAGGGGACTCCTTCAACGACACCACCATGCTTGGCGAAGCCCATCTGGGATTCCTTTTCAAGAGCCCCGAAAGCATTCAGAAACAATTCCCGCAGTTCGCCGCTTTGGAAGAGTACGACGACCTTCTAGAACGCATCCGCCAAGCCATCCAGGCATCACGGCCATAACGGGCCTGAATACCACCGCCTCTCGGCGCGTCAGCAAGGTATTCCTTGCTTGCCCGGGGGGCCGCGTGGCCTTTCACGCGTCCTTGCAAAAGCAGGCAAGCAAACGCATGGTAAAGGCTCTATTTTTATGAACGGTAAAAAGCTCGGATTATTGGTTTTGATCCTGGCCGTGATTGGCCTCGGCATCGGCCTGTACATCCGGCATAACAAAGCTGTCGAGGAAAAGCAGGCGGACATTGCCGCCATTCAGCAGCTCTCCAACAAATGGGTGAGCACCGTTGAGCTGCTCGAGGAGCAGCAGCGCGTCAATGCCACTCTGGACACCAACCTCACCATTCTCGACCAGCAAATCCGCACATACTCCAACAATGTCCTGACCCTCTCCTCAAATCTGACCGACGTGGAAGCCCGCGCCGCCGCCGCCGCTGCTGCCGCCGCCGCCGAAATCAAAAAACGCGACGAAAAGATTACCGCTCTCGAAGTTGAAATTGACGAGCAAACCCAAAAGATGCTCGAGCTGACTGGCAGCATCGACAAGCTCAACGTGGCCATCGCCGAAACCGAGCGCAAACTTGCTGCTTCCGAAGGCGACCGTGAATTCCTCGTCAAAGAGCTGCAACGCCTCCAGGCTGAAAAAGCCGAACTCGAGCGCCAGTTAAACGACCTCGCTTTCCTTCGCCAGCAAGTCCGGACCTTGCGGGATGAACTCGCTGTCAGCCGCCGCTTGGAGATGATCCGCAAAGGGATTTACAATGTTCTTAAAGGTGGAGAACGCCTCCAGGGCGGCGTCCGCCGGCCATCCACAGCCGCAACCACTCAGACGAACAAGGGCGATTTTGATCTGAACGTCGAAGTGAACCAGAATGGCAAAGCTGTCGTCGTGCCGCCAACCCCTGCCGCCACGAACGCTCCAGCTCCCCAAGCGAACGCTCCAGCCGCTCCCCCAGCTCCAGCGGCCGCTCGCCCGCCCGCTCCTAACCCGCAATAATGCCCATGCCCCTCCACGCCTCCAGCGCTCCACGCGCAACAGGGGAAGAGGGGCTCCTGCGCGATTCCTTCGGCCGGGTGATGCGTGACCTCCGCATTAGCCTCACGGACCGCTGCAATTTCCGCTGCCTTTACTGCCTGCCTGAAACAGAGGAAGCCGCCAATTTCTACCGCAGCAAGTTCGACGCGCAGCATAATCCCTCTCCCAAACCACTCGCGCTTCCGCCGCTTAAGCCGCGCTCCGAAATTCTCTCCTACGAAGAAATCGAGCGCCTTGCGCGCGTGTTCGTCGCCTGCGGCATTCGCAAGGTTCGTTTAACGGGCGGCGAGCCGCTGCTCCGGCAGGACCTCGAGAAAGTGGTCGGCGCGATTTCCGCTCTCCGGGAGGTGGAAGACCTGGCCATCACCACGAATGGTTTTCTCTTCCCGCAAAAAGGCCGCGCCCTCGCCGCAGCCGGTTTGAAGCGCATCAGCATCAGCCTCGATTCACTCGATGCGGAGAACTTCAAGAAGCTCACCGGGCGCGATGGCTTGCGCCAGGCGCTTCAAAGCATCGAACTCGCCCGCGAGCTGCGCCTGCATCCCATCAAGATCAACGCCGTCATCATCCGCGGCCTCAACGATCACGAGATCGTGCCGCTCGCCGAATTCGCGCAGCGCGAGCAGCTGATCATGCGCTTCATTGAATTCATGCCCTTGGACGCGGGCCGCGCGTGGATGAAGGAACTCGTCGTCTCAGGCCGTGAAATCCAACAGCGCCTTGCTGCGCGGTTCAACCTTTCGCCGCTCCCGAATGCTCCCGCTGAAACCGCCCGCCGCTGGAGATTCGAAAGCGGGGCAGGGGAGATTGGCATTATTGCGCCCGTCAGTGAGCCGTTCTGCGGCCATTGCAATCGCCTCCGCCTCACTGCGGATGGCCAGTTGCGCACCTGCTTATTCAGCCATCAGGAGCACGACCTCAAAGGTCCGCTTCGCAACGGCGCAAGTGATGCCGAGCTGGCCGAATTGCTCAGAAGTTTCGTTCTGCAAAAAGAAGCCGGCCACAAGATCGGCCGCGAAGAGTTCGTTCAGCCTAAGCGCTCAATGAGCTGCATTGGCGGTTGATTTCACCGGAGTCGAATCCCAGAGAAACGACTTCTGCTCCGCGATCAACTTCTCCCCATCCCACAAAGTCGCGCGCCAGCTCACCACGCGGCCGAGCTTTTCATAAGCTTCCTTATCCACGCGCAGCACGGACCAATTGGTGAAGATCCCTTTGTTCCTGACAACCTGCTCGTAAACCGCCGGTTTCCCGGGAGCCGTGTTCGCGCCGACAACTTCCATGCGCAACGTCAGTCGTTTCGTGTTCTTCACCACCCCGCCCCAATTCACCTCAAAGCGGAGGGCTCGCACCTTCTCCGGTGATTCGCGCAACAACGCCTGATAAGCATCGCGCTCATACAAACTCGGCTGCAATGCGATCCGCCCTTCGGCATCCTCCAGATGCTGCAGCACCTTCCCAATGCGCGCCGTCTTGGCCATCGTTGAAACCGTGATCAAGGCCGCCAGCGCCAACATCCAAACAAATCGCATGCCCGGACTTTAAGAAGCGCCACCAAAATGAGCAACGCCGAACCCTTATCTCCCGAGTTTATCCCGCTGGCTCTCGCGCCCTCCCATGTCTTGATGTAGCCGCAACCTTCAGGTTGCACCCTTCCGCAAAGCAAAAAGGCCCGGATTGCTCCAGGCCTCGCTCAAATATCAAAAGCTCTCTTACAGACCTTTGCTGATCATGTAACGAACCAGGTCGCCCACGCGATTGCTGTAACCCCATTCGTTGTCGTACCAGCTCACCAGCTTGAAGAAGCGTTTGTTCAGCTCAATGCCAGAGCCTTCGTCATAGATGCTGCTGGCTTTGTGATGAATGAAGTCGCTGCTCACCACTTCGTCCGCAGTCACGTCCAGAATGCCCTTCAGGTAACTCTGGCTCGCTTTACGCATGAGTTCAGTGATCTCCTGGTAGCTCGTCTCCTTTACGGTGCGAACCGTCAGGTCAACAACCGACACCGTTGGCGTCGGCACGCGCAGGGACATGCCCGTCAGCTTGCCCTTTACTTCCGGGCAAACAAGGCCGACCGCTTTTGCTGCCCCAGTGGTAGATGGGATGATGTTAATCGCAGCGCTGCGGCCACCCTTCCAGTCCTTCTTGCTCGGCCCGTCCACCGTCTTTTGCGTGGCGGTGTACGAGTGAACCGTCGTCATGAGGCCCTCTTCGATTCCGATGCCTTCCTTCAAGAGCACGTAAACCAGCGGCGCAAGGCAGTTGGTCGTGCAGGAAGCGTTGGAAATAATGTTGTGCTTGGAAGCGTCGTATTTGTCGTGGTTCACGCCCATCACGATGGTGATGTCTTCGTTCTTTGCGGGGGCGGAAATGACCACCTTCTTCGCGCCAGCCGTGATGTGGCCCTTGGCCTTCTCCGCTTCCGTGAACAACCCGGTGCATTCAATCACCAGATCCACGCCGAATTGCTTCCAGGGCAGCTCTGCCGGTGTTTTGGCGCTCACCACATGGATGTCCTGGCCATTGACCACGAGCACATCGTCTTCGGCTTTGTCCGCAGCCGACTTCTTCGAGCTGACTTCCCCCTGAAAACGCCCCTGGGTCGAATCGTATTTGAGCAGGTAAGCCAGGTTGTCTGCGGGCACAATGTCGCCGACCGCGACCACTTGCACATCCTTGCCGACGAGGCCTTGCTCGACCATCGCACGGAACACCAGGCGGCCAATGCGGCCGAACCCGTTAATCGCAACTTTCACAGCCATAATTTCAATCTCAACTTAATCGTTAAACAGGGGCGCATGTTAATCCGGGACCCCCCTCCGTCAATGAACTTTTACCACCCCTCCACGTGGCGCCCGGGGTGACCAGGCTCTAACTCACCCGCAGCGCTCCAACAATCAAGTCAACTGCCGCAAACCCCAATAAACCCCGAAACACTCCTCAATTCTGCCCTTTTCCTATCGTCGTGTTCGTCGTGCCCTCTGCGGTTTTTAAATTTCTTAAAATTACTTGTTGACGTAGCATTCTAAATTACATACAAATGACACGTAACCTAAAACGGGTTGCGACGACGGCTGAACCGATCGCCAAAGCAGAACAACGAAGCATTCCATGAACCACCACCTCAAACCCCGCGCCTGCGCCTTCCTCGCCGCTCTCACCGCGGCGTGGCTTGCCGCCGGGTGCCAATCCTCCCTGGCTCGCCGGGCGAAGGCGTCAAACATTCTCTCCGATGAATCCCGCGCGCTCACCACCGCCGTGGTCGAGGTGCTGCATCAACAACCAACCGAAGCGCGGGACATACACACCAGCACGGCGCTTCAACTCGCTCAACAGGACCAGCGCATCGAGGGGCTTCCCACGAGGCCCATCGATGCGCTGGCCCTCCTTCAAACGAACGCCGCTGCCCACGCCGATCTCGCCGCTCGCTTCGCTCTGCAGAACAAACTTATCGCCCAGGAGCGCGCCCTCACCGAACGCCTCACCACTCTTGGCGCTGTGAAGGAAGCCGAAGATCGCGCCCGCCGCTTGCGTTGGACAAAATTCGCCACCCTCGCGCTGGGCTCACTCGGAACATTCCTGGCCATCGCCTTTTTCTGCCCCGTCCTCCTGCCGATCCTTGGCCGGGTGCTCGCCTGGTGCGTGAGCAAAGCTCCGTCGCTCGCACAAGCCGCAGGCGTCGTCAGCGTTAAGGCTTTTGACGCCGTCGTGCGCGGCGTCGAAAAAACCAAGCAACAATTTGCCGCGCCGACTGGCGCCATCCTCGCCGCGAACTCCGCCCTGGATGACGCCAGCCGCCGCGCCAACTCCCAATTCACCGACACGCTTCTCGGCCATCTCTCCCGCGAGATGGATGCCGACCACAAAGCTCTCGTGCGAGCCCGTCTGGCCGCGCGTTAACCTGCGCATCAACCGCTCTCCCGCAGCTCCGCCTGCAAAGCGGAGCGCGGAGAGTCCACGCCCGAAAGCAACCCACTTTGCCTGAAGGCGAGGGTTAAACCCTCGACCCAACCACCACAACCAAAACCCGACCCTTGCCTTCAGGCGCCCACATTTATGAACACGCATCCACTTGGAAAAGAACGGCTCCGCGCCTTCTACCGCAATCGCCACAACCCGCTCGCTTCGCTCACAGCGGAAGGGCTCGTTCGCGCCCTGGACGCTTTTGACGCCGGCTACCTTCGCGAAGCCGCGCTGGCCTGGGAATCCATGGAGCGCCGCGACGACATGATCCGCGCCGTCGCGCCGAAGCGGAAAAAGTCCGTCGCCCGCCACGGCTGGGAGATCCTCACGCTGCCGAATCTCTCGCCTGCGCAGCACAAGGAAGCGCTCCAGCAAAAGCGCGCGTTGCAGTTCTTCTACGACAACGTCACCTGCGCCAACGCCCTCGATGAAAACGAGCAGGGCGGCTTCAAGCTCCTCGTGCGCCAGATGATGGACGCGGTCGGCAAACGCTACGCCGTTCACGAGATCACTTGGAAGCCCGTGGTCAATCCGGACCTCGCTCCGTTGCTCAAGCACGGGCCTCTGGACGGTGAAGTTCCATCCTACCCGCGATTGGCTGACCGCGGACTTTCGTTTTGTCCCGCTCTGGTTCTTCGAGAACACCGAAGGAACTCTCCGACTCCTCCCGCACGACACTGCGCTCAAAGGCGTTCCCCTTGAGCCAGGACGCTGGATGATCACCGTGGGCGAAGGCGTCATGATGGCTTGCTCCATCGCGTCCATGGCCAAGTCGGTCCCGCTCCGCGAATGGGGCGAGTACGTCGGCAAGTATGGCATGCCCGCGCTGCTGGGCTCCACCAGCGCCACCCGCGGCAGCGCGGAGTGGGATGAAATGGTTCGAACGGTGGAATCGTTGCTGACTGATCTCGCTGTCGTCACCACATCCGCTGAAAGCATTCGCACGATTGACCTCAAAGGGGTGGGGGAGGCGCCGTTCGAGCCGCTCGTCAGCCGCATGGATCGCATGATCACCGTGCTCTGGCGCGGCGCCGACCTGAGCACGCTCAGCCGTGACCGCGGCTATGGCGCCAGCTTGCAGGAAGGCGAGACCGGCATCCTGGAAGAAGACGATGCCGAGATGATCACTGAAACGCTCAACCGTTTCGTCGATCGCCAGGTCATCACCCAACTCTTTGGCCCAGACGCCCCGCAACTGGCGAACATCAAGGTGCTCATTGCCCCGCGCAAAGCAACCGACCAGGACCTGCAGATCGACAAATTCCTCATCGAGCATGGAGCCCAACTCAGCGTCAGCGACGCCCTCGCGCGCTATGGCCGCGCTCCCGCCGATCCGGAGGAAGCGTTCCTCACGACCCTCGCTCCCCCCCTTCGGCAAACGCCTGTTCAACCATCCAACAACAAGTAACGATTATGCCATTCACCATCCTCCAACCCGATTGGGTCCAGCTCTCTCCCTACGGCGACTTCCCGCACTCGCACGGCCTTCAGCGCGTCTCACGCGAAGCCGCTGAGCGCCTCGTCGCGCGCTTCGATTCCTTCAGCGCGCGCCTGGGCCGGGCTTTTGGCGGGCTGCCGTTCTACATTGGCCACCCAGATGCTCCGGCCCAGGCAGCCCAATTCCCTGATCGCAAAGCCTACGGCTGGATCATGTCCCTTCAAGCCCGTGCCGATGGCCTTTACGCGCTCGCCAAGTGGAGCCAGGAAGGCCAGCGCCTTCTCAAGAACGCGCACTACAAATACGTCTCTCCATATTGGGAAGCTGAAGAAATCGCCCCCGGGATTTTTGCTCCTGTGCGCCTCATTTCCGCAGGTTTAACAAACCAACCGAACCTGCCGGTCCACCCCTTAAGCAACAGCGCTTCCACCCTTCCGGTGGCAGGCCCGGTCCCCCGACCGGGCGTTCTTACTCCGGACACAACTCACATCACGCAATTACTCGACAACTCGATCCTCACGGGCCGCATCAAACCATTCGAGCGCGCGCTCTGGAACCAAAAGCTCGTGGAGAACTTCGAAGCCAATCACACCGCCCTCGCGAACCTGCGTCCCGCCGAGCCGCCGCAAACACTAGCCCTGCGCAAACGCAAAGCCGAGATAGCCGCATTCACCGAGCGCCAGCAACAGATCCAGGCGCTTGTGCGCGAGCAGATGCAGCGGGGTCTCGACTACGATTCCGCCTGGTCTCTTGTGAAACAAGAACACCCCGCGCTCTTCCCGCAACTGCGGAATTGAAGACCGCCCGGTCAGGGGACCAAGCCTACCAATGAGGGCACTGTTCCCATGGTACGCCCGGTTCCCCGACCGGGCGGCGCAACGCAACCCACAGCTTTCCCCGCAACAACGGGGACCATCAACAACAACACACAAACGAAAGAACATGCCCATGAAAACCGTCATCATCACCATCTCACATCTAATCGCCGTGCTGCGGCGGATGTTCCACCGCCCAAAGCGCGTCACCTTCGCCAACATCGCTGAAGGCACGCACGCTGGCGGCAACATCACCAAGGCAGCCGATGCTGCCATCACCGAGCGTTTCCTCCTTGCAAAGGTCGGCAGCGCTTCCGATCGAATCGCCGTTTGCGGCGCTGCGGACGCCCCTATTGGCGTGATCACCGATGAAGCCGCTGCCGCAGGCGATCTGGTGAACGTCACCCTCTTCGGCGCTGCCAATAGCACGGTGCGCATGGTCGCCAGCGCTGCCATTGCGCAAGGCGCCCTTGTGGAGCCTGCTGCCAATGGCCGCGTCCAAACCCTCGGCGTCGGCGCAGGCACACACCATGTGGTTGGACGCGCTCTCGATGCTGCCGCCGCCGCAGGCGAAATCATCGAAGTCGATCCCAGCTACTTCCTCCGCGTCATCTAAACCTCAACTCCAAAGAACAACACACATCTATGAACGACACATTGCAAACCATCGAAAACCTCTCCGTTTTCCGCGCGGGCGAGCAGTTGCCCCAGGACAATGGCCGGCAGCCAGCCGGCCAGATCTGCCTGGCCAACGAAGCTCGCTTCACCTCAACCCACTTCTCAAGCGTGTGGAATACAAAGGCTCCTCCGTCAACGAGAAGACCTTGAACAAAGGGCTGACCATTCGTGTGGACCTCGAACCAGGTGGATGAAATTCCCAACTGGCGCGAGCTTTACACGAGTCGTTTGCTCCAGCGCCTCCTCCGCAACGAATTGCGCCGCGGCATCACCGCGGCCTCCGCCGCCGCTTCCAACACCGCCAGGACCTGGGACACCACCGCGGGCAAAGATCCGGACCAGGACATCCTCACCGACTTGATCGCGGCAGTGGATGACAGTGGCGTCCGGCCAAATCGTATCGTGTTTGGCGACCTCGCCTGGAACAAGCGCATCCTCGCGCATCGCGCCCAAACCAGCGCGGGCGGTTACGCGAGCGCCGCGCTCACCACCGATGAACTCGCGGCCTTCCTCGGCGTCGATGGGATCATGATCTCGCGCGAGCGTTATCAGAACACCCTCACCGCCAAGGCGAAGATCACGCCCGACATCGTGCTGGAGTTCTTTGGGAACGACGGAATGACCCCGGAAGACCCGAGCAACTTCAAGCGCTTCTGGTCCGGCGCGGAAGGCGGGGTGAAGTACCGTGTTTATGAGCAGCAAGTCAGCGCGAAGCTCATCGACCTCACCGTTGAGCATTACAGCAACGTCATCGTCACTTCCACCGTTGGCCTGCGCAAACTGACGATCTCCTAAACACGAGCCGCTCCAGGGCGTCTCGCTCCGAATGGTACGCCCGGTCCCCTGACCGGGCGTTCTTTGGCTGCGTCGCTCGCGAGGAGTTTCGCTCCGAATGGTAGGCCCGGTCCCCTGACCGGGCGTTCTTTGGCCGCGTCGCTCGCAGGGAGTTTCGCTCCGAATGGTAGGCCCGGTCCCCTGACCGGGCGTCCTTTGGCTGCGTCGCTCGCCAGGAGTTTCGCTCCGAATGGTAGGCCCGGTCCCCTGACCGGGCGTTCTTTGGCCGCCTGGTTCTGGCCTGTCGTTCCGCGCTGCGCCGGAGCCAGGCGGCCTCAACTCTCACAACAATGTTTACCGCATAATTCCAGATAAAACCGGCTATTCCCCGTTATTCCCGCCTAATACCGCATTTTCCAAAACTTTTTTTCACCACCAAACAACGCTTCCTATGAATCTCCTGAAATCACGACCGATCATTTCCGCTTACCAATTCAACCCCGAAACTGTCGATTACCGCGATCGCCTCGTGGCCGCTGGCGGAACTATTTCCGACAGCTCGCTCAAAGCCATCGAGAAATTCGTGCGCGACTGCAAGAACGACCTCATCTGGGACAAGCTCCTGGAAGTCGGCCCCTTCGCGGGCGACAACCTCACCGCAGCCCTTGTGAAGTTGAAGCATCAGGGCCAAAGCGCCCTCACCAATGTCAACTTCATCTCCGGCGACTACCAGGAGCGCGGCTCCAATGGCGGTCTCCTTGGCAATGCTTCCACAAAGTATCTGAACACCGGGATGAACGCCCAAAGCCTTCCCGATAACGGCCACCTCAGCTTCTATCTGCGGGAAGATGTGGTCAGCGCCGGCAACCGCGTGCTCCTCGGCGCGCGCGTCACCACCGACCAGTACTGGCTCGGCTCACAAATCCCTGCTTCCGAGATTCGCGCCCTTTACGGCGGCACCGTCTCCACGCTGCAAGGCAGCGCGATCACGAAGGGATTTTACCTCTGCTCGCGCTTATCGAGCACGAACTTCGCCCTCTACCGCGACGGCGGCCTGCTCAACGCCACGAGCAGCGCTGTTGTCCACGCGAAGCCAAATGCCGACATTCTCGTCTTTGGCTACACCACCAACGGATCCCCTGGAGCGCACCTCGGCTCGCGTGGATCCTTCTACAGCATCGGCCACGGCCTGACGGCAAGTGAATCACAAGCCTTGGCCAGCGCTGTTCAAACCCTGCAACTCAACCTCAACCGCGCCATCTAAAACAGCCTCTGTACCCGCAACCTCCACGTTGCGTCTCTTAAACACGAACCACACCAAAACACCAGCGCCTGTAGCCGCAACCTTCAGGTTGCGTCTCTTAAACACGAACCACACCAAAACACCAGCGCCTGTAGCCGCAACCTTCAGGTCGCGCCCCTTAAACACCAACCACACCAAAACACCAGCGCCTGTAGCCGCAACCTTCAGGTTGCGCCCCTTAAACACCAACCGCACCAAAACACCAGCGCCTGTAGCCGCAACCTTCAGGTTGCGTTCCTGACATGCGCTTAACCTTTGAACCTATGAACTATCTCATCCTCACCGAAGAAAACCTCACGACCCTGAACAACTTGAACACCACCGGCGACCCTCTACGCCGCTGCGAGCCGATCACTCTCACCGATGGCCGCTCAGCCTTGAACGCCGATCTGCTAAACGATTGCGGCCCCGGCCAAACCTGGGCTCATTACGGATCCTTCCTCCAAACACTCCCGGTGGAAACCGTCAGTTAACACGCGCGCGCTCCGCGCGAAGTCACGCTTTGTCGCGCTGAAAAGCGTCGTACACCGGTGACTTCGCGCGGATTGCGCTCACCAATTGTGACGCGGGCAATTGCCCAGGCGCAGCCGAGCCGTCCAGGTAGCCGTAAGTGATGGCGGATCCCATTGTTGGAAAATCAATCCGGCTTTGCGTTCCGTGCGGCCCCATCGCAATCACACACAATGGCTTCCCCCAGTTCCGTTGCAGCAAGCTGGCCAGCGTTTCCACATCCGCTTCCGTTTCCGCCATGCACGAAATCTTCACCACATTCGCGAAGGCCCCAGCCGACTCCACGATTTTGTTCAGCTCAGCGGCAGGAGGTGTGCGTTTAAAATCGTGGAACGAGACAATCGCCACCTTGCTCCGCTCAATCGCATACTCCGCAACCTCTCGCGCATGCGCGCTCTGCAACTCGATGTCCACACCTGAAAGTGTGTCCAATGCCTGCCGCAGCAAATCCACCCGCGCGCGGTCATCCTTCGGATATTTGCCCCCCTCCGCCTGCCAGCGCACAGTCACAAACGCCGGCGGCCCAGCGCGCTCGATCTCCTCGCCTGCGCGGCGCCAATCATGGTTCAACCCGATCAGGTCCGCGCGAATCTCCACCACATCGCAAAGCCCAGGGCGATATTGCGCCGCGAGTCCATGCAGCATTTGGGGCCCGCTCACCACCCCCGCCACCAAAGGAATGCGCGCGCTCAGCAATTGCGCCAGCGACTTTCGATTGCCGCCTGGGCGGCGTGGTGTGTTTGCGATCATTCTTTCTCTGCGTCAGGCAAATTGGCGTACTGCGCCCGCACCTTTTCGCTCGGGACGTAATTCCCGACAAAATCTTCCCGAAACTCCCGGAACGTGCCCGCTGCGATATGGGTGCGGATGTCCTGCATCAATTTCAAGTACATATGCGAGTTATGCACACTGAGCATTCGCAACCCCAGAATCTCCTCCACATTCAACAAATGACGCAAATACGCGCGGGTGAACCGCTGGCAGGCAAAGCAATCGCACCCTTCTTCAATGGGGCGGAAATCCGCTTTGTTGAACCCGCCTTTGATGCTGACCGTCCCTTTCCGCGTGAACGCCGTGCCGTTGCGAGCGATGCGCGTCGGCAGCACACAATCAAACATATCCACCCCGCGCGCCACCAACTCCACCATCTGCGCGGGCGTCCCGAGGCCCATCGCATAGCGCGGCTTGTCCGCAGGCAAATGTGGCTCCGCAAATTCCACGGCCTTCATCATCTCCGGCTCCGGCTCGCCCACACTCACCCCGCCGATCGCATAACCATCGAAGCCGATGCCCACGATCGCCTTGGCGCAATATTCCCGCAGCTCCGGATTGCTCCCGCCCTGCACGATCCCGAAATAAAGCTGCCCCTCAGCGCGCGGCTGCTCCTTGCAT
>Ga0196963_10001510_pt1 | contig 15547 bp, 13 predicted proteins | sample S1_5metaG_FD_148600 | JGI IMG/M metagenome (GOLD analysis project Ga0196963, IMG submission 148600) | Soil microbial communities from Anza Borrego desert, Southern California, United States - S1_5 | ecosystem: Environmental > Terrestrial > Soil > Desert | place: USA: California | collected... | reverse complement strand
GTGAGGTAGGCCGCGATGTCGGGGCGGGTGGTGAGGGCGAGGATGTCGGTGGGCGGGATGCGGGTCTCGGAGGCGGCGTGGAGGAGGTCGAAGTCGCTGAGGATGAGGGAGAGGACGAGGGCCTGGTCGGGAGGGGAGAGGGGCGGGAGAGGGATGTCGGATGTCGGAACTCGGATGTCGGAGGTGACGAGCGGCATGGTGGGGGCTCCGGGCGGTGGCCGTACGGAACCCTACCTCGTGGTGGTCGCGCGGGCAATGGGGCTTGTGCGCATGTCCACGAGTTTGCGCACAAACGTCGCCGATCAAGTGGGAAGTGGCTGTGGGGGTTGAGTTTGAGATTTTGCCGTGTGTGACGGGGGAGTATTTCAGCGAGGTCTGCGAGGGCGGCTACGTCGGCGGGCAGGAGATGGGATGTGCAAATGGATGAAGGCCGCGCGGTGTGGGGTGGCGCGCGGCCTTCGGTGGTGAAGCTGAGTTGTGTGATCTGGGTTGTGAGATCAGCGGCGGCGGCGGCGGGTGGCGATGGCGCCGCCGGCCATGAGGAGCGCGGTGGCGCCGGGGGTGGGGACGGTGGACATCCAGCCGTTGCTGATCATGCGGGTGGAGGAGTTGACGCCGCGGTAGACGTACTCGTAGGCGGCGAAGCTGACGGGCTCGGGGCCGCCGTCCATGAGGGTGTTGCGGACGGCGTCGGTGAGGTTGAAGGTGATGGCGAGGTAGTCGCCGGCGACGGGGCCGCCCCAGAGCAGCCAGCCGGTGTGCTGGTAGTTGCTGGCGTTGGGGTAGGTGCCGTTGATGGTGAGCGGGTAGTAGGGCGTGAAGATTGGGTCGTGGTGCTGGAAGGTGAAGCTCCACGAGAGGGGGTAGTAGATCGACACGTCACGGTCGAAGGTGATGGAGCCGACGAGGTTGCCCTGCGCGGGGATGCTGGAGGTGTAGAAGTCCCAGGGCTGGTTGATGTACCAGGTGGTAGGCGCGGCAAGGGAGGTGGAGGCGGAGGCGGCGAGCAGCGCGGCGGCGATGGTGGAACGGATCATGATGTGTCTCTCTTCAGGCATTTGCGGTGTGCGGTGGTTCGTTGGTTTGAATGGTGCGGAGCGCGGTGATCACTTGCGGCGGCGGCGGAGGGAGGCGCACAGGCCGAGGGCGAGGGCGCCGGCGGCGCCCGGCGCGGGGATGCTGCCGGTAAGGATCACGCTGCGGGTGACGTTGTCGGGGCCGACGGCGAGGCAGTAGATGCGCGAGCCGTCGTCGCTGATGTGCTGGGTGGTCGTGAGGCGCCACCCGGCGGGCAGGAGGCTCGCGTAGACCTGGTTGAGGTCAAGCGTGGTGTCGGTGGCGAAGTGGTAGAGGAAGGCGCGGCTGGGGACGCCGGGGCCGGAGATGCCGCCGCCACCGAGCGTGCCCGTGAGGTTGAGGGCGGTCATGCCGCCGAAGTAGTTGGTGAAAGCGTTGGTGTAGTTGGGGATGAGGTGGGCGGTGCCGCTGGCGTCCCACCAGCAGGGGCGGCCGAGGGAGCTGATGTTCACGTTGCCACCGATGATGGTGCCGTCGCGGCTGATGGCGTGGTTGCCGGCGTCGCCGTGGGTGGCGCCGGGGAGGAGGTTGAGGGCCTGCACTGCGCCGGTGGCGTAGTTGATGCGGTACATGTTGGTGTTGTTGCCGCTGAAGGACGCGAGCATGATGGCGACAGGAGCGTCGTCGGCGATGCCGCGGTAGGCGCCGGAGCTGCCGCCCTGGGTCGTGATGAGCTGAGAGACGTTGGTGCGGCTGCTGCCGTTCACCGCCCAGATGTGGGTGGTGCTGGCGACCATGCCGTAAGTGCCGTTGGCGGCGATGTGGTAGGCCTGGCCGAGGAGGTTGCTGCCGGCGGGCTGGGGCAGGGGCGAGGAGGTCATCGTGTTGCTGACGGCGGTGGCGGGGAGCCACTGCGCGGGGGGCGTGCTGAGGGTGCCGCCGACGATGCGGGCGCCGTCGGTGGACATGCCCAGGACGCCGGCCGTGCCGGCGAAGCCGAGGTTGGCGGTGGGGCTGACGTAGCGGAAGTCGCCGTTGTCGAGCTGACCGACGAAGGTGAGGCCGTCGGCGGAGATGTCGACGGTGCGGGTGAAGTAGCGGCCAACGGGAGCGCCGCCGGCGAGGCCCCAGGCGATAGGGGTGTAATCGGCGGAGGCGATGGCGGCGAGGCTGATAGCAGCCGCGGCGGCGGTGAACGACTTCAACATGCGGATATCTCTCCCTCTTCTCTCTGCGTGGCCGCGCGAACGTACGGCGGCGGGGGAGGTAGGAGGGAGGGGGCGCGGGTCTGAAAGGATTTCGTGGGTGGGGGGTGCTTATCGCCCCTTATGGACGGGAGGGGGCGAGGGCGTGAGGGTTGGTCTGCCTTTGGGCCTACTCGGGGCTCGCTCGCTTGTCGTCGGGCTGGCCGAAGAGTTCGGGGTGGAGGTAGGTGCCCTGATGCTCGGGGAGCTTGTCGGTGACGTCGGCCATGGGGTGGGCGCGGACCCAGGCGTCGTTGCGGGTGGCGGTCACGGTCCAGGAGACCTTGCTGTTGGGCGTGCCGCCAGCGATCGTGAACTGGTTGTCCTTGACCTCCGCGGCGATGTGCAGCATGGGGCCGGGGGCGCCGATAGGCGTCAGCTGGTAGCGGAAGTCCTTGTTGATGTCCTCGAAGTAGTCGGGGAGCGTGACCACCGCGCGGCCATCGGCCTCGAGCTGCGCGTTGCCGGTGTAGACGTTGAAGGGCTGAGGGCCCTCGGCGCAGAAGTGGTTGATGTGCTTGCTCGCGGGGTGGCGCGGGTGATCGATGACGAAGCTCTTGGTGCCGCTGGCGCCGAAGCGGCCGTCGGCCCAGACGGCCCAGCCGGTGGGGCTGTTGGGGCTGCGGCCGTAGACGCCGTAGGCGTTGCCGCTGGCGGCGGAGTTGAAGCCGTAGACGGCGCGGCCGTCGGGGCTGGCGTTCTGTCCGAAGATGGAGTAGTTGGCGCCGGAGGTGGCGGTGGTGAAGCCGTAGACGCCTCGACCGGTGGTTGACGCGGACTGGCCCCATACGCCGTAGTTGAGGCCCGACAGGCTGCTGCCAAAGCCCAGCACGCCCAGGCCCGTGGGCGAGCGGGACTCGCCCCGCACGCCGTTGGGTGCGCCGGTCAGGGCGTCGGCCCTTCCGAGGACGGCGCTGCTGGTCGGGGAGCTCGAGATGCCAGTGACGCCTGAGCCGGACCCCGTGGCGGACTGCTGGAAACCCAGCACGCCGTTGGCATCGGGCGCGGTGGTGACGCCCTCGACTCCGCTGCCGAGCGAGCTCGCGCCAGTCGTTGCGCCGTAGACGCCGATGGAACCGCCGCTGCCCTGCACGCCGATCGAGCCGCCGACGCCGTAGACGCCGCGGCCCAGGCCGGACATGGCCTCGCCGAGCAGCCCGTAGCAGGCAAGGTCGTTGGTGTTGATGCCGCGCACGCCGGCACCGAGGCGCGCAGAGGAATGCGCCAGGATGGCATTGGACGTCTCGGTTGTCGACGTGTTCTCCACCCAGAGCACGCCGCCGCTGTTGCTGCCGCGGACCGTGAGTGGGTAGCTCGCGGTGCTGGTGCCGATGCCGACGTTGCCGGCGGTGTAGTACGCGGTGGAGCCGTTGAGGGTGAAGGGCGAGGCGCCGGCGGGGCCGGCTGGACCGCTGACGCCCTGAGCTCCTTGCGGCCCCTGAGCGCCGGCGACGCCCTGGGGACCTTGCGTCCCGGCGGCGCCCTGCGCGCCGGTTGCGCCCGTGACGCCTTGGGGGCCTTGGGGGCCGGTGGCCCCGATGGGGCCGGCGGGGCCCTGCGGGCCGGGGTTGCCGGAGAGGGCGAACATGGCGTAGGGCGCGGCGGCGATGCGCTGGCGGGGCGTGAGAGTTTCGCCGTTGACGATGATCTCGAGCCAGCGGGCGTCGCCGGTGAAGTGCGTGCTGCCGAAGTCAAGGTCGGCGGTGAAGCGGCCGGACTCGACCAGCTGCGCGGGGCGGTGGACGGTGGCGCCGATCTGCGCGCCGCCGGTGGGGGTTGGGAAGAGCCTGAACACGAAGGCCTGCGGGCCCTGCACCGGCAGGCCCGCGGCCTGAAGCTCGCCCTGGTAGGTGATGGAGGTGGTCAGGCCCTGAGCGAGCGCTGGGGCCGCGCCGCGGAAAGGACGAGCGCAAGGACAGCGAGGGTGCGGTGGAGGGGACGCATGGGGGCTCTTTTCAAAGGGCCCCCGGTGTGCGAGGCAGGTGCAGCACGGTACGGGTTTGAGGGAGAAGAGCAAGGGGAAAGTCGAGAGAAGGGTCGCCAGCCGGGGGGCGGCGGCGGGAGGCATTAGCGGGCCGCGCCGGTGACACGGCTGGGTCAACGGCTAGCCTGCTGGTGTGGCGCAAGCACCGTTTGGTGAACGGAGAGCTTTCACGCCACACCTGGGCGAAGCCTCCCAAAAAGAACTTCGGTGTTGCGACTGCGGAGCTGATTGGCAACTGGGCGAGCCTCAGCGCTTAGGGCCGAGAATCTCTTCGAGAATCGCTTCAGACTCGGCTGGATCAGGCGGGGGAGACCACTCGCAGTAGACAGGTGCGGGAAGCTCCTTCTTCGTGATGACTCTCGCACCCGCCTCCACCATGCGCGAGACGATGAAGTCCTGGAACGGAGCGCCGGCGTCCAGCCAGAGTGTGAGCCCGCCGGTGGGGACATGCACAGGGCACGCACTTCCCGCATGGAGTGGGTCCACCAGAACCACATACTCGTCCAGCTTGGTCCAGTGGTCAGCGAAGTCACGCAGGAGTTTCGTTTTTTCTTCGGCGTACTCGTGGCGCACCGTGATGATGTGATCCTCCAGCCTTTTGAGGGCGTCGGTTGAGCGCCGCAGGAACCGCATCACTCGGCATGCCCGACGTGCCACGGTCCGCATTTCTGCTCGGAACTCCCACGGGTCACCAGCAATGGGTTCCGGATCCCAGCCCCACGGCCATCGTCCCGCACAGGAGTCCGCCTCGTTGAGCGTCATGACCCCAACCGAAGGGACCTCGAGCGTCGCGACGATGTCTGTCCACAGCGGAGGAACCGAAGGTTGCTGATGGAGTTCGAGACTTAGCAGCGGTGATTCGAACCGCGCGGTAGTGGACGTGAGAAGGCGGAGCTCAAGCCCACAGCCGCGGAGAGAGGCTTGGAAGTTTGTCTGAATCACTCGCCGCCAGAGGTCTTCCGGAACAGCGGTGTAGGGTGCGCCGCGACGCAGGCGGTGCCAGCACCACCTGCGGGTGCTGCGAAACATCCACCGCGGAATGTCGAGGAGGAAGCTCAACGCGCCCAGTATGGGTCAGTGTGCGTTGTGGGTCAAAGGAGACTCGCGAGGCGGAGGACGACCCCTCCGGGGTCAAGATGATGCGCGGCTGGGAACCGGGGGTGTCGCTCGCGGACTCGCTCCGACCCCCGGCTACTCACGAGGAGGCCTACGGCCTCGAAGGCAGGGCAGCCGCGAAGCGCGGCTGCATCGCTCCCTTACGGTCGCGGTTCCTATTCGCGCGGTCCTATCAGCCGCCGATGATGTTGATCCCGCAGTCCACGTAGATGGTCTCGCCGGTGACGCCCTTGCTCAAATCAGAGCAGAGCCACACAGCGGTGTCGCCGACGTCCTGGCCTTCGACGTTGCGGCGGAGGGGTGCTTTCTGGGCGACGAGCTCGGGCATGGTGTCGGTGCCGCCGACGGCGGAGCTGGCGAGGGTGCGGAGGTAGCCGCCGGAGATGAGGTTGACGCGGATGCCGTCGGTCCCGAGCTCGCTGGCGAGGTAGCGGCCGGTGCACTCGAGCGCGGCCTTGGCGACGCCCATGACGTTGTAGCCGGGGACGACTTTTTCCGCGCCGTAGTAGGACATGCCGAGGATCGCGCCGCCCTTGCCGCCCTGCTTCTCCTTCGCCATCAGAGGGCGGGCCCGCTGGGCCATCGCGAGGAGGGTGTAGGCGGAGATGTCGATCGCGGAGAGGTACGCGGCCCGGGGCGTGGTCACGAACTTGCCGGGCTGGAGGAGGTCGCGGTCGGCGAAGGCGATCGAGTGGATCACGAAGTCCAGCCGCTCGAAGCTCTGGGCGTAGTCGCTGAAGACCTTGTCGAGCTGCTCGTCGCTGCCGGCGTCGAGGGGGCGGAGCCAGGGGTTGGTTTGACCAAGCTCGGTGAGGCCGCGGCGGGTGCGGTGCTCGTTGCGGTCGCCGGGGAGGTGGGTGAAGGCGCAGGTGGCGCCGTGCTCGATGAGCGACTTGGTGATGTGCCAGGCGTAGGAGCGGTCGTTGGCGATGCCGATGACGAGGCCGTGCTTGCCGCGCAGGAGTTCGCTTTTGGTGGGGGTCATGGGGAGTCCTTGATTGTGAGCGGGAGTTTAGGGTGTCCAAGTGGAGGAGTAGAGGAGTAGAGGAGTGGAGGAGAAGGGGCGGCCGGGTGATCGACGGTGAATGCACTCCTCTACTCCTCTTCTCCTCCACTCCTCCACTACCCTCCCGGCATGGACCCTGCCAAGCTCGTGACCCCCCACCACTCGCCGGATGGTCAGCCTGTGGCGCCGGCCGCGCCGGGTGTTGATCTGAACACGCTGCGGTTGCCGGAGCTGTACGCGGCGCTGGCGAAGACGGGGCTGGTGCGGCGGCTGCTGGAGATTGCGCGGGATGAGGATTTGGGGAGCGAGGAGTCGCCGTGGCATGGGCGGGCGCGGCTGAGCCCGGGGCAGAGCTGGGGCGGGGATATCACCACGGCGTCGTGTGTTGATCCGGCGCGGGTGGGGCATGCGCAGCTGGTGATGCGCGTGGGGGGCGTGGTCGCGGGGCTGGAGGTGATGGGCGACCTGCTGGACGTGTTCGCGCCGGGGTGCACGTTCGAGCCCTCGGCGGTGGATGGAACGCGGGTGTCGCCGGGGGCGGTGCTGGGGGTGCTCAAGGGGCCGCTGGATGAGATCCTTGAGCTCGAGCGGACGCTGCTGAACCTGCTGTCGCGGCTGTGCGGGGTGGCGACGAACACGGCGGTGTTTCATAGCGCGATGCTGGGTGGTGAGGGGAATGCGTCGAAGGTGCGGGCGAAGCTGTACGACACGCGGAAGACGACGCCGGGTTTGCGGGTGCTGGAGAAGTACGCCGTGCGGTGCGGGGGCGGGCACTGCCACCGCATGGGGCTGTACGACGCGCTGCTGATCAAGGACAACCACATCGCGGGCATGGGCGTGGTCAAGGCGCCGGAGCTGCCGGGGCTGGTGCTGAAGGCGGTGGAGAAGGCGCGCGAGCTCGCCCAAAGCGGAGGCCACTACCCGCCGGCGTTCGTCGAGGTGGAGGTGGACGACCTGGAGCAGCTGCGGGCGCTGCTGACCTTGCCGCGGGGGGTGGTGGACATTGTGCTGCTGGACAACATGGGGGTGGAGAAGCTGAGGGAGGCCGCGGCGCTGCGGGACCGGATGATGCCGGGGCTGCAGCTGGAAGCGAGCGGGGGCGTGTCGCTGACGACGATCCATTCGATCGCGCAGACGGGGGTGGAGCGGATCAGCGTCGGGGCGTTGACGCACGGGGCGGTGGGTGTGGATATTGGGCTGGACATCGAGTGAAGAAGGTCTCTCGCGGAGTTCGCGGAGGCGCGGAGAGGGATAAGAACGGAATCATCGCCTTCTGCTTCTCCGCGCCTCTGCGTCTCCGCGAGAAACACTGCCTTGGGTGACCCGTGGATGATGACCTCATAGGGCTGGCGGACCGTCTTGAGGACGCGATCACGTGCGAGAAGGTCGCGTGGTTTGCGCGTGTGGCGGTGGTGCGCGAGACGGGGAGCACGCAGGACTTCGCGCGGAGCTTCGCGAGCGGAAGGCCGGGGATCGTGGTGATCGCGGGGCGGCAGACGGGCGGGCGCGGGCGCCTTGGGCGCAAGTGGGCGGACACGAGCCACAAGGGCGTGGCGATGACGTTCGTGCTGGATTCGCGCGACCTGCCGGTGGAGCGGCTCTCGCTCGCGGCGGGGGTGGCGGCGTGCCGCGTGTGCGAGGCGGCGCTGGTGGGCGTTCCGGGCGTGGCGGACCCGCGCCGGCGCGTGGGGATCAAGTGGCCCAACGACGTGTGCGAGCGGCCGGCGGGGATCGGGGAGGGGCCGGGGCGGAAGCTGGCGGGGGTGTTGATCGAGCAGACGGGTGTGGCGGCGGGGGCTGAGCGCGGCGGGCTGTCGCTCATCGGGATCGGGATCAACGTGCTGCAGACGCGGGAGGACTGGGAAGAGGGGCTGGCGACGCGGGTGGCATCGCTGGCGGAGCTGGGGTCCACGTGGGGGCGGGCCGCGGTGGCGGAGCGGCTGATGGTGGAGCTGGACCGGGCCTTGCGGCTGAGCGAGAATGAGCTCGGCGAGATGTGGCGGCAGCGGGAGATGCTGATCGGACGGCGCGGGCGCTTCGTGAGCGATGGGCGCGAGTACGGCGGCGTGGTGGAGGCGATCGACCCGGGGAACTGCATCGTGCTGCGGGTGGAGAGCGGCGAGCAGGTGAGGTTGCCGGCGTTGGTGACGAGTGTGGTCAGGGAGTAGGTGATTTCCCATCTTTTCTCTTGAACCGAAACCGTGTCGAGTGCGCTGACTCTTGGATGAAGCCTGTCGCCCTTGTCATTGCGTCTGCTTGCCTCGTTGGAGCAGGTTGCACACACCAGATGCAAATGCCCGACGAGCAGTTGGTATGGCAGGTGCTGCCGGGTCCACCCGACACCGACGCGGGTGCAGCGGGTCGGTTTCAGAAGGTCTGTGACTTTGAGGTGCCGCGGGTTGATGGTTCTGAATACAGAATCGAGACCTGGGGTGCCGCGGTGGGCACGCGCTTCATGGGCGCGCCACTCGAACGCTGGACGCCTGGCGATGGAGTGAACCACAGGCAACCAGGCGTTGGGCTGTGGGACGTGAGCAGCGGTCGACTACTGGCATCGGTGCTCCCACCCGCCAGCCTCCCGGAGCAGATCGCTAGTAATCCGGGTTTCGCCGGCGTGAGCCATGACGGAATGCTGCTCGCGACCTATCGCGATCAGCACTTCCAGATCTGGAATCTTCGCACTGGCACAATGCTGAGCACCTTCAGGTTCGGGTTCCCGAGCATGTCTTACGAGACGTACGAGTACGAAGGGCGCACCTGCTACAACGTGTTTGGGTCACCCGAAAGGCCTGGCCCGGGCGAGTTTTCCGAAGACGGCCTGCGGTTCACCGCATGGATCACGAGCTGGAACTCGTGGGGTGTGTGGGATGTGACCTCGGGCCGCTACCTGAGAACAACTGATCGACCTGCACCGGATGCCAGGAATCCTTGGGAGTCCGACTGCGGCTGGGTCGAGCAAGACCGCCTGCTCCATACCGGGAAAGGCACGCGGGCACTGTTCAAGGACGGTGAGTTCGTGTCCCCTGGGGCCCTGCCGTTTTTCAACGCTGATTGCAGCTACGTCGCGCTGAGGCTTCAGCCTCAAGCCAGCATGCTCGACTTCGATCGCGATGTGACGCCCTCGCACATCCGAGTCTTCGACACGGCCACAGGACAGCTCCAGAACTGGTCGCACGTTGGCCGCGTACCCGGCTACTCGGAACAGATTCAGTTCATCGGGACGAAAACAGACTTGCTGCTCACGAGCAGCGATGCCACGGCGGTCATGGCTCGGATCGTCGATGTGAGCACTGGGCGTGAAACAGCGCGCCGCAAGCTCGGCAACCGCGGGTTTGTGGAACCTATCGGGGCAGAGCTCCTCCTCGCCGATACGGACGCTGGCACGTCGCTCTGGCGGATCGATCCGAACTGGTGATCACATCAGGCAAATTCGAACCGCGCCTCGACGTGGTGCTCGGCGCCTGAGGACTTGAGCACGCTGCGAACGAGGAGGACCTCAGTCACCGTGAACTCTGGGGCGGGGTTGAGGTGGCCCTTGACCTCGGGCTGTCGGGTGTCGCGGAATCTCGCGGTGGTCATGTGGGGGAGGTAGGGGCGGGACTTCTCCTTGTTGCGGGCCAGGCGCAGGGCGAGGCGGCGGTGGAGCTCGGAGATCGTGGGGTTGGGATCCAGGATCGCGGCGATCAGGTGCGGGCGGCGCGGGGGCATGGTCTGGAGGCGCTCGACGCGGAGCACGGCGGGCGGGAGGCCGGACACGGAGCGGGCGACGGACTCGCGGACGGTGTTCATATCGCGCGGATCGGTATCGCCGATGAACTGGAGGGTGAGGTGGAGCTGGTCCTGGGCGACGGGCTTAGCGCCGGGGATGTTGAGCGCGGCGGTGTGGGCGAGGAGGCTGGCCGCGAGGTCGGGGGGCGGGTACGCGGCGACGAAGAGGCGGAGCATGGTTGATTATGGAGGCTCGCGCAGCGCCGGCGTGAGGCCGGGTGGCCGTTTTGGTGCGGTTGATTTCATTGGAACGGCGCTGGGGGGTGAGGTAGGGTGCGACTTCCGCGGCAGCGCCGTGCGGCGCGTGATTTGCCCGGTTCGTTTCCAAGCTGGTCAACGAGAACGGGAGGATGCGCATGCGACTGACGGGGGCTGTGCTGTTGGCGGTGGGCGTGGGCTGCGGGATGGCGGCTGCGGCGGAGGCTTCGCCACGGGAGACGCTGTCGTTCACGAGCGCGTTCAGCGACGGAGGGGAGTTCTCGCCGGCGAACGCGGTGGAGACGCGGACGCTGGCCGGCGGGTACGGGGTGAGCAAGATCCGCGTGAGCGGGACGCTGACGGCGGTGAGCCCGTTCACGTACGCGAGCGAAGCGATTTTCAAGGTGACGCCGCCGGGGGCCGCGCCGTTCTACGTGCAGATGTCGGGGCTGCAGGATGTCTTCACATCGATCACGTTCGTGGATGTGGAGCTGTACCTGCCGGCGCCGCTGGCCCAGTCGGCGGGCGTGTGGGAGGTGCGTTTTTTTGAGACGTACGACGACGGCGGGCCGGACGCGGTGTGGGAGAGCCTGTCGGTGACCCTCGATGACGAGCCGCCGGGGTACATCGAGCAGGGCGATGCGGGCAGCACGCCGGCGACGGCGGCGCTGCCGGTGGGCTCGGGGCCGATGACGACGATCATCGGGTCGGTGGATGGGGATGAGGACCTGTACCGCATCGAGGTGTGCGACCCGGCTGCGTTCGTGGCGAGCACGGTCAATGGCACGGCACTGGACACGCGCCTGTTCCTGTTCAATGAGAGCGGGCAGGGGGTGCTGTTCAACGACGATTACGCGCCGACGTTCGATGAGTACTACTTCCAGTCTCGGCTGCACAATACCGGCACACTGGCCGCGGGGGTGTACTACCTGGGGGTGACGGTGTACGCGCGGATGGCGGTGGACGACGCGTTGATGCCGCTGTGGAACGAGACGCCGTACGAGGAGGTGCGCTCGCCCGACGGGCCCGGGGCGGGGGGCGCGCTGGCGGATTGGAGCGGCACGCCGTTTGACGGCGGTGGGGACTACATCGTCATCCTGAGCGGGGTGTGCTACGCGGGCCTGGGGTGCGGGCCGCAGGACTTTGACGGCGACGGGGACATCGGCACCGACGCCGATATCGAGGCGTTCTTCAGGTGCCTGGGCGGGAACTGCTGCCCGACCTGCTGGCCCGGCGGGGCGGACTTCAATGGCGACGGGGACATCGGGATGGACGCGGATATTGAGGCGTTCTTCCGGGTGCTGGGGGGCTCGGCCTGCTGAGGGAGAATTGACGGCGTGACGGAGGGAGGGAGTTGGCTCCGGCTGGGCGACGAGGCCGCTATAGTTTCAATAATCCTTGAAACTTCGCGGAGGAGCCTTGCCCTACACGCCCCCAGTCCAGCTTGAGCACCTGTCCGGCCTTGATGAGGGGCTTTTGGCCGCGGTGGTGCGGGGAGAGGCGCGGCTGACGCCCGGGCAGGCGCTGGAGCTGATGCGGGGGATGCCGCTGCCGGGGCTCGGGCGGTACGCGGATGCGCAGTGCCGGCGGGTGCACGGGGATGGGCTGCGCACGTATGTGATCGATCGGAACATCAACTACACCAACGTGTGCACGGCCAAGTGCACGTTCTGCGCCTTCCGGCGCGACGGGGATGACACCGACGCGTACACGCTGGAGCACGGGAAGATCCTGGAGAAGATCGGCGAGCTGGTGGCGATCGGGGGCACGCAGATCCTGATGCAGGGCGGGATGAACCCCGACCTGCCGCTGGACTGGTACCTGAAGCTGCTGCGGACGATCAAGGAGACGTACCCGCAGGTGCATGTGCACGCGTTCAGCCCGCCGGAGTTCGTGGAGTTCGTGCACTTCTTCAAGCCGCCGGGGGCGACCTTCGAGGACAAGGTGCGGTGGGTGATGGTGCGGCTGCGGGAGGCGGGGCTGGATTCGCTGCCGGGGGGGGGCGGGGAGATCTTCGCGCCGGCGGTGCGGCGCAAGATCGGGCTCGGCAAGTGCGACGCGGAGAGCTGGCTGACCACGATGTATGTGGCGCACACGCTGGGGATGTTCACGAGCGCGACGATGATGTTCGGGCATGTGGAGGGGTACGCGGACCGAGTGCACCACATGATGCTGGTGCGGGAGTGGCAGGACCGGGCGCTGGCGATGTCGGATGTCGGAAGTCGGATGTCGGAGAAGCGGAACGGCGCGACGGGGCACTACACGGCGTTTATCTCGTGGCCGTTCCAGCGGGAAAACACGCCGCTGGGGCGGGTGCCGGACTGGGGGCGGGACCCGAAGGAGCTCGAGATGGAGTTCCCGGGGGATGTGATCGCGCGGGGTGGTGAGTTTCCGGCGGGGCAGCGGGCCGCGGACGAGTTTGACTACGACACGATCGATCGCGGGAGGTACCCGACGGCGCACCTGTTCGGCAAGCGGGTGCGGATGTCGGGGGCGAGCGATTACCTGCGGACGCAGGCCGTGTCGCGGCTGTTCCTGGACAACATCTACTCGATCGGGGCGAGCTGGGTGACGATGGGGCCGCACGTGGGGCAGGTGGCGCTGGCGTACGGCGCGAACGACATGGGCAGCGTGATGATGGAGGAGAACGTGGTGTCCAGCGCGGGCACGACGTACTGCCTGGATGAGGCGCTGCTGTGCCGGTTGATCCGCGATGCCGGGTTCCTGCCGGCGCAGCGGGACAACTACTACGACGTGCTGCGCGTGCACGACGGGCCGGAGTCCCCGGACCTGAGCGTGACCGACTGGTCGCTGCACCGGGCGAAGAAGACGCACCAGCAGGCACCGCGGGCGGCGAAGCTGACGGTGTCGCGGTAAAGCGGAAACCGGAAACCGGAATCCGGAAACCGGAAAGCGGAGAGCGGAGAGCGGTGCCTGCGGTGGGCGGTAGTTGACCATTGAGACGCAGCAAAGGAAATTGTGTGAAGCCCGCGTAAGTGCGCGCGGTGGTTCGCGATTGGTCTTCTGAGGAGACCTCAGGGACGGGCGGTGGCGTGTGGCCGCGGCGTGGTCCTGGGGATTGACGACAGGAGACAAGACATGGACCGTGGCATCATTCTGGGCGTGGCGTTGGGCGTGGCGGCAGCGGTTGGGTTTGCGGGCGATGCGCTGGCGGGCGGGTCGTTCCCCGGCAACCCGCTGGACATGTACGTGACCAGCGACACGGCCAACGAGGTCTACCAGTACGAGCGGAGCAGCCCGTGGAGCTACGTGCCCGGGGCGTACTCGGGCATTGCCAAGCCGCAGGTGTTCAGCAACCAGTCGCAGTTCAGCCCCTCGATGGCGATGTACCTGGGGTGCGTGGCGGGGCCGAACCAGAACTTCTGGATCGGCGGGTTCAGCGGGCTGACGCAGATCCACTCGACCACGGGCGCGAACGTGAGCAGCATGGGCGGTGGCACGCGGATCGGGCCGGCGACGGCGCCCAACGGGAACGTGGTGGTGGGCGGGCCCACGGGTGTGGAGGAGTACGACTCCACCAGCGGCGCGTTCGTCTGCACCGTGAATGGCTACGGCGACGGTTACAACATGTTCGCGTTCAGCGGGAACACGATGTACACCACGCAGTGGTCGGGCGGGAGCTCGTCGACGGTGAAGGTGTTCGACTTTGTCACGGGGTCACAGATCGGGGCCGACATCAGTGTGCCCTTCGCGGCCCAGAAGCTGGCGATCGGTCCGGACGGGGCGCTGTACGCGTCGGCCCTGTACACCAGCCCCGCGTTCGAGGGCGTCTACCGGTGGAACGGGTCGGCGTGGGGCGTGTTCGCCAGCTCGCTGGCGCAGAGCGGCACGGGGCCGCACGGCTTCGCGTGGGACCCGGTGAGCCTGGACCTGTACATGGCGTTCCAGACCGGCGAGATCCATCGCTACGACGGGCTGACGGGGGCGTACCTCAACACCATCGACACGGTGCAGACGAAGCTGACGGACATCTTCTTCAAGCGCACGGTGCCGACGCCGGGTGCGGTGGGGCTGCTGTGCGCGGGCGGGCTGCTGGTGGGCTCGCGCCGGCGCCGGTGAGCGACTGACAGAGTGACCCTGATCACGACCCATGATCACACACGCAACGGGTGGGCCCGCGGGAGCGGGCTTGCTCGTTTTAGGGGCCAGCGCGCTGGTGCGCAACTGCCAACCCGGGACTTCGCCCAGAGCGGCTCAGTCCCGGCGTCGTGGGGAAGCGGCTCAGTCGCGGCATCGGGGGAAACTCAGCTGAAGACCGAGTCGACGCCGCCGTGGATCATGAAGTCGATGTCGTTGAGGACCTTGGCCAGGACCAGCGACATCAGGATGATGGTGAGGAAGCTGGTGACGAAGGACTCGGTGGTGGCCTCGCCCACGCCCTCGGCGCCGGGGCGGCAGGAGAAGCCCTTGTAGCAGGAGATGAGGCCGATACCGGCGCCGAAGAACACGGCCTTGATGAGGCCGCTGAAGACGTCGTAGGTGTTGACGATGTTGGCGCTGTTGCGCCAGTAGAGCGTGGCGTCGGTGGTGTAGAACTGGGTGGTGATGAGCCAGCCGCCGAGCACGCCGCAGAGGTTGCTGACGACGGTGAGCGGTGGGATCATCACGACGCACGCGACGAAGCGCGGCACGACGAGCACCTTGATGGGGTCGCTGCCCATGGCGCGCATGGCGTCGAGCTGCTCGGTGACCTTCATGGAGCCCAGCTCGGCGGTGAGGGAGCAGCCGACGCGCCCCGCGAGCATGACGGCGGCGAGCACAGGGCCGATCTGCTTGACCACCGAGAGGTTGATGACGCCGCCAAGGCGGGCTTCCTGGCCGATGGACTGGAACTGGCGGTAGCCCTCGAAGGCGAGGATCATGCCGATGAAGCCGCCGGTGATGGCGAGGACGGGGATAGAGGTTGTGCCGACGAAGTAGAGCTGACGCCAGAGGCGGTCGCGCCGGTTCCAGGTCCGCACGGCGGAGAGGCCGCGGAAGGTGTGGAGCATGAAGCGGGTGAACTGGCCGAAGGCGACGACGGCGTGGAGGATGCCGTGCCCGAGGCGTGCAACGCCGGAGACGGGCGTCATCCAGTTGGGTGTGGGCACGCGGTCGGGGTTCGACATCGGGGAGAGGGTAGACCGGGGGAGGGGGAGGGGTCTCTCGCGGAGGACGCGGAGGCGCGGGGAGGGGCCAAGGCAACCTCTGCGG
>Ga0196963_10001509_pt1 | contig 15553 bp, 19 predicted proteins | sample S1_5metaG_FD_148600 | JGI IMG/M metagenome (GOLD analysis project Ga0196963, IMG submission 148600) | Soil microbial communities from Anza Borrego desert, Southern California, United States - S1_5 | ecosystem: Environmental > Terrestrial > Soil > Desert | place: USA: California | collected... | reverse complement strand
AATGCACAAGCGGTTTTCGGTATTGCTATCAGTTGTCTTTTTGGCGGTCCTAGTCGGCGGGCTTGTAACCTGGAGGTATTATGGTGGGGGGAAGAATATAGAACCAAAAGCGGAGGCTCCAACAGATGATGCTCTCCTCGCATCTCCGGATGTTTCTTTGGAATTTGGCGACGATGGAGATGAAGGCGGTACAGTGGTAGATGCGCGAGCTGCGGTGAAAGAAAATATCGTTGGGGTGTGGCAAAGTACGGATGACGGAAGTTTTGTTCGAGAATTTAAAGCAGATGGTACCGTTATAGATACATATGACGGTGAGCCTTCCGCGACACAGAAGGATACCTGGACAATCTTTACAAAAGAAAATCCCGACAAAGAATTCTTAGGTGTGCTCGAAGACAATACAGTTTACATAAAAATGAAAGCAGCGAGCGGCAATCTCTATTTCAGGCTCTTGAAGCTTACCCCTGAAGTGCTTGAACTCGTCCACCTTGACCGCGGGAATACACTTCATTTCGTAAGAAAATAGATTTTCCGAGATTAAGATTAAAAGTGAATAATTTATGCATATGTATAATTTGTTCACAAAAAATTAGATTATGTATCCCTGGCGCAAAGCAAAAATTGTAAAAACTTTTCAGGTTGCGGCAGATATGAAGTCTATCATAGTAGTACCTGCGGATATGACGGAGGAGTTTCCTCCGCATCGGGCTGGGCAGCATTTCGAGCTTTGCCTCCCAGGAACCAACATTATCCGTAAATATTCTGTAGTGTCACCCATACATACCAAAGGCGAGCTCGAGTTCGGCGTGCAGCTTATCGAAAACGGCGAACTCTCGCCGAAGCTATGGGCCCTTGAGGTAGGTGATGAGATAGAAATCCGCGGACCGATCGGGCGTTCGTTTGTCTGGGACGAGGCGCATACTGGCCCGCTGGTACTCATCGGGGCTGGGTCGGGGATTACGCCGATTCTTTGTATTTATAATTCTTTCCGCGCACTCTATCCGGAGGGCGGGTGTGTATTTATCATGAGCGCCAAAGATGCGTCGCGTATTATGTATTATGAAAAATTAAAAGACATACTCATCACTCGATTTACCAAAACCGAAGGCCGTATGGATCGAGAATTTTTAAAAACACATATCGGTACGTTCGCGGAAAATCCGAATACCATGTGCTATATCTCCGGCCCGGATAACTTTGTGGATGACATGGTGGATATTGTGAGTGATCTCGGTATACATGAAGACAATATTCGTTCTGAGCGCTTTATTTAGCGTCATAGTGTTGTAATATTACTTTGCTCGATACGTCATAAAAAGTATGAAAACTTCACAGACAGTACTGACTATAATTATTATATTACTGGTAACTCTTTTTATTTTTGACTGGACCAAGGATTCAGATGCCCCTACTACAGTTCCGTCAGGAAATTCCGAAGATTCAAAAAGCTACGACGTAGTACCGTTGCCATGATCTAAAGGACAGCATGAATTCAGTTACTCAAAACAAAGATTGCGCAGTGAGATTTCTGGAAATGGTTACGATCGGTGCCATCGATGATGCGTACAATTTGTATGTAAATATGAAGGGCATACATCACAATATGTTTTTTGCTGCTGGCTTTCCGATGCTCCTCGCCGCTATGAAAGAAAATCATGTTGCCTTTCCACATAAGCGCCTCGAAATCGTCCATATGATCGGCGAAGGAGATATGGTAGTGGTACATTCACGTCTCATGCCTGAGCCTCATAAAAATGAGTATGCTATCACTGTTCATATATTCCGATTCGCTGGTGGCCGGATCGTGGAGCTGTGGGATTGCAGCCAGAAAATTCCTGCTCACATTCCTAACACAGACGGACCCTTTTGATGTATACTTAGGAATATGGAAGCAAGATGGCAACAAATGAATCTACGCACAAAGCTCTTTTTTGGAATACTCATTCTTATTCTCCTGACTACTATAGGTATTAATCTTGCAAAGAAAAAAGGCGATACACTTCCTCCGAACGAAGTTCCCGCAGCAAAGCTAGAAGAAACTACACAGGAAATTTCTATTACAAAGAAAAATATTACAGAAGAAAATTTCTCGGGGAGCATCCCGGTTATCACAGGGAATGGAGTGCTTGCGAACGCAACTCGCGCATATATTGACACAGCCTTGAGCGATTTCCGGAAGTCTGCGAACAAAGAAGTGCCAGCAATGCGGGAGCAGTTTGGCGCTGACTCGCCGACAGCCAATTATACTTTTGATATGGATGCAACATATATCGAAGGACCTACCTATGCATCTATCGTCCTTAGCGGCTTTGTGTATACCGGCGGCGCGAATGGAAATAGTTTTTATAAGGTTTTTACGGCATCTCTTTCCGGAGATAGAGTTCTCGCTTTACAGGACGTAATCAAGGTTGAACGGCAAGCCGACTTTGCTGGTTTGGTAAAGAGCGAGTTGCTCGCCTGGCGCCCTCCGGAGAGTAATGGGTCGGTTGTGTTTGAAGATGTCGTTGATGACCTGACTTTTGATTCGTTTCATGATTGGTCGCTCGATAGTAAAAATCTGACGCTCTATTTCGATAAATATGAAATCGGCCCTGGGGTACTCGGCTCCGTAGCCTTTCCGCTTCCGTTTACTAAAGTTAAAGATTATGTAAAGTAATTATCTTTTTGTCATTGGATTATTGCTTTGCTATACTAAGGATTCATGGACAGAAAAAACCCGAAAGCCCTAAAACGCCTCTATAAGAGCGCTCATATTCGCGTCTTTTTTGTTATATCATTTTTGCTTTTCGGTTCTTTCTTTTTGTTTCCTAAGTTTTTTAGTGGTGGTGTATCCTATCCGTCCAAGAATCTCAAAGCAGACTCAAGTGGTGCGGAGAAAGATATCAAAGAAAAAAAAGAAAAGCAAAAAGTTGAATATCCACCGCTTGATAAAGCAGCATACGACAAAAAGTTGGAAGAAATCGCGAATAATCCAATACAGAAGCCGGCGGTGCCTAAAAAAGACCCCGAAGGAAAGCCTGCGGCTTCCGACGGGGCAGGCGCAAACGACAAAGTTTCAACTTTAACAAAACCAACTCTTTGGCCAGTAAAAGCTGCTTATCCAAATCCTGGCGCAATTTTGCCGTTTAAGCGCATCGTTGCGTACTACGGCAATTTATATTCTACAAAAATGGGAGTTCTCGGCGAATATCCGGAAGGAGAAATGCTTTCGAGGCTTAAGGCGGAAGTAAAAAAATGGGAAGAGGCAGATCCGAACACCCCAGTCGTGCCCGCCCTCCACTATATCGCAGTTGTTGCGCAAGGGAGTGCAGGCAAGGACGGTAAATACCGGGCTCGCATGCCAAGCGCTGAGATAGACAAAGTGCTCAAAATGGCAGAGAAGAGTAACGCTATTGTATTCCTCGACATCCAAGTTGGTTTTTCGACAATCCAAGCAGAGTTACCGCTTCTCGAGGAGTATTTGAAACTTCCAAACGTCCATCTCGGGATGGACCCGGAATTTTCGATGAAGGGCAGTATTCGGCCGGGTAAAGTGGTCGGTACGTATGACGCAGCGGATATTAATTACGCCGCAAACTTTTTAGCAGACATTGTAAGAGAAAATGATCTACCCCCGAAAGTTCTCGTTGTGCATCGCTACACACAAAAGATGCTCACTAATTATCAAAATATTAAACCGCTTCCAGAGGTGCAAATCGTGATCCATATGGATGGCTGGGGCGTAAAAGCAAAGAAAATAAATACGTACCAGCAATTTGTTTACAAAGAGCCTGTTCAGTTTGCCGGTTTCAAACTCTTCTACAAGAACGATGTATGGGAAAAAGGAACTGTCTTGTTTACCCCTCCTGAGCTACTCAAACTAAGTCCCCAGCCGCTGTATATCCAGTATCAGTAAACTGTCTTCTGGTCCTTATTTGTGTTATAATACTTAAATTACTAGGTTAATTTTAACCTTTATGAATAAGACACATATTTCGATTTTTATAATTATTATTATTTTGGCTGCTGTATTTTTTTCCTTAAAAGGGCGAACCCTTGAGGCGCCTACACCGCAAAATAATACTCAAAATAACGAGGTGCCGGCAGATAGTGAGCCTATTACGAATAATGGCAGTGGCAATAGGCAAAATATAGGATGTACCCAAGAAGCAAAGATTTGCCCAGATGGGAGTGCAGTAGGACGAACGGGCCCAAACTGTGAATTTGCAGCATGCCCAGGAGAAAAACAGAATCAAGCAGCCAAAGAATTCGTAGTTTCTGGAAATAACTTTTCTTTTAATCCATCTGTCATAAAAGTAAACAAAGGGGACAAGGTGCGTGTTGTCTTTAAAAACACCGCAGGTTTCCATGACTTTAAGATAGATGCGTATGGGGTAGCAACCAAGAAAACCAATGCACCGACAGAAGAAGTCCTTGAATTTACTGCGGACAAAACAGGAAGCTTTGAATATTATTGTTCTGTTGGTACGCACCGAGCACAAGGCATGAAGGGTACACTTGTCGTAGAATAATGACCTTTCTCAAGAGTTTTGTGCATGCATTTCGGGGGCTTACGGTGTTTTGGTCTACGACCAAAAATCTCACCGTACATGTGGTAACCGCAATCTTTGTTATCTTTGCCGGCTTCTATTTTGGAATTTCTGCTTTTGAATGGATTGCGATTATCTTTGCCATTGGCTTTGTCCTCGTTTCCGAAGCATTCAACACTGCGATTGAGATTGATATCAATTTAACTTCACCAGAGTATCATCCGTATGCCAAAGATACAAAAGACGTAGCTGCTGCTGCGGTCTTTTTGAGTGCTTGTACGGCCCTTGTGGTCGGGTGCATTATCTTTTTGCCGAAGGTACTCTAGTGTGGTAAAATCTATACATGGCTACAAATGCAAAAATTTTCCTTATTATCATGGGTGTTTTAGTGTTAGGCCTTATCGCAACGGCACTCCTACGGAGCGATGGCACTCGTGTCACGGGCCCGGGCAAATACGATACATTTGCGCAGTGTTTGAAGGACAAGGGTGCGATTTTCTACGGTGCTTTTTGGTGTCCGCATTGCCAGGATCAGAAGAAGCTCTTTGGCAGCTCAGCGAAACTTCTACCATATGTAGAATGTTCTACTCCGGATGCTAAGGCTCAAACTCCAATATGTATCGAGAAGAAAGTTGTCAGTTATCCAACCTGGGATTTTGCTGACGGGTCCCGCTTGATGGGCGAGATCCCACTTGCGCAACTTTCTGAAAAGACCTCGTGTCCATTACCAGAATAATTTGCATTATATGAATTTCGAAACAGTACATTACCTCAATGTGTTCTTGGGGTTCGGAGCAATTATCATTCAGATTGCTACGGTAGTAACTTTAGGTATTTTATTTTTTGGTCCTAAAAAAAATAGCATTCTTGAATTTGTCGATACGCATTACCTAAAACTCGGCTTTGTCCTTTCGCTTGCCGCGGCATTATTTTCGCTTGTATATTCCGAGATTGTTGGATTTCTCCCGTGTTACCTCTGCTGGTATCAGCGAATTTTCTTGTTCCCGCTTGTTTTTATCTTTGGCGCTGCTATTTGGGCAAAAGATCGAAGAATTGTAAAGTATACACTCCCCCTTATATCGGTCGGACTTTTTATCGCAATCTACCAGAATTTCGGTTATTATTTTGCTGATGCAGGGACTCTACCATGCGATGCGTCTGGTGTTTCGTGTTACCAGCAACTTGTTTCAGAATTTGGGGGTTACATCTCGATTCCGATGCTTTCGCTCACTACCTTTGCTGCGCTCCTCACTGTCGTATTGGTTGCGCATTTTTACAAGAAAGAAGATTAATACATATGGCTAAATATATTATTGTTTTCGTTGTTGTCCTTATTGCAGTCTTTGGTACTTGGTTCCTCATTAGTAACCGCAGTGTGGTGGAGACGAATATACATACATTAGGAAACAATCTGCAAGTTACCAATCAGTATGGAACCGAGATAGCAAATAATGTATCTGAGACAACAACTTCTGATTCCAATAGACCAATTACTAATATATCAAACAAACAAAACATGAAAGCAACAATCCATACAAACCAGGGCAATATTACAATTGAGTTTTTTGGCACTCAAGCTCCAAATACAGTAGCAAACTTTAGAAAGCTTGCAGAGCAAGGGTTTTACAACGGAGTTAAATTTCATCGCGTGATTAAAGGCTTTATGATCCAAGGTGGCGACCCTCTCACCAAGGACGATTCAAAGAAGGCTCTCTGGGGTACCGGAGGCCCAGGGTATAGCTTTGCCGACGAGATCACATCACAAAATCGCAATGATGCCGGAACGATTTCCATGGCAAACGCGGGGCCAAATACGAACGGCAGTCAATTCTTTATCAATGTTGCAAATAATAATTTCCTCGATACCAAACATACTGTCTTTGGGAAAGTAGTCGCTGGCATGGATGTAGTAACTAAGATTGAAAACACGCCGACTGACTCCACTGATCGTCCGACCACGGCAGTGATGATCGAAGGTATTACGCTCCAATAATACAGAATGAAAATTTTTTTCCATTATTTAAAAAAATACTGGAAACTTTGCGTTCTTACTCTTGTGCTTGCGGTTATCAACCAGGTTTTTTCACTGCTCGATCCGTACATCTTTCAGCATGTGATCGATGATTATGTGATGCAAGCAGGGAAGTATACCCAAAAAGAATTTATCTACGGCGTAGGGTTTCTCCTCCTTGGTATTGTCGGGGTTGCTTTTGTATCCCGGGTAGCCAAGAATTTTCAGGATTACTATCTAAACGGAGTGAGCCAGCGGGTAGGCGCGGATTTATATCGGGACGGTGTGTCGCATACACTCTCGCTTCCGTTTAGTATCTTTGAAGATGAGCGTAGCGGGGAGACTTTAGGAAAATTGCAAAAAGTGCGTACAGATACCGAGAGGCTCATGGTAGCCTTGGTGAATATCCTTTTTGTATCTCTGGTAGGTTTTATTTTCGTGGCTGTGTATTCCATTCATGTGTATTGGGGTGTTGCTGTTGCATTCTTTGTTGCCCCTGTTATCGTTGGACTCATGAGTTTTCTCCTTACTAAAAAGATAAAACATATTCAGCAAATTATCGTCGGAGAAACAACCGCCCTCGCGGGATCTACTACCGAATCACTCAGAAATATTGAATTGGTAAAATCTCTCGGCCTCGAAAAACAAGAAATTGGGCGCTTAAATACCACAACTACCAGGATCCTGGCCCTCGAGCTCAAGAAACTGCGCTACATTCGCTCGCTTTCCTTTGTCCAGGGCACCGCGATCAACTTTATCCGCACGAGCATCATGTTTTTCATGCTCTTCTTGATTTACACCGGAACTGTTTCTTTTGGGCAGTTTTTCTCTTTGCTTTTTTATTCCTTCTATATTTTTAATCCACTGCAAGAATTAGGAAATGTAATCGGAACGTATCGGGAAACTGAAGCCTCACTCGCAAATTTCCAAACCCTCATGTCAACGCCGCGGGAACCAGAGGTGGCTCAGCCAACTCCTATTGGGCCTGTACAAGACCTCGCATTCCAAGATGTATCCTTCCATTATAAAGATGCAAAAGATAGAGCACTCGAGAATATTTCTTTTACTGTTTCCGTGAATTCCACGATTGCCTTTGTGGGGCCTTCCGGATCCGGGAAAACTTCACTTATGAAGCTCATTGTCGGTTTGTATCATCCGACGACAGGCACTATTGTATATAACAACACTCCCTTTGAACAGTTAAGCAAAGAAGAAATTCGAAAACAGATTGGCTTTGTGACCCAAGACACACAGCTCTTTGCGGGTACCATTCGCGAGAATTTACTTTTCGTGAATCCAGACGCTACCGATGAAGAATGCCTTGATGTGCTCTACAAAGCGCAATGCCAAGACCTCCTCTTGCGTGGAGGCAAAGGACTCGATACAGTGATTGGCGAAGGCGGGATTAAGACTTCTGGCGGAGAAAAGCAGCGGCTTTCAATCGCTCGGGCGCTCTTGCGTAAACCCAGAATACTTATTTTTGATGAAGCTACCTCGTCTCTTGATTCTTTGACCGAAGAAGAAATAAATAAAACCATTAAAAATGTCTCGAAACTAGGCTCGCATATTACTATTTTGATCGCTCACCGCCTTTCGACTATCATGCATGCGGATACTATCTATGTTTTAGAAAAAGGAAAAATTGTCGAGAAGGGGAGCCATCAAGCACTCCTCGATACTAAAGGTCTCTATTATGCAATGTGGCGACAGCAGATAGGGGAGCGTAGCAGTATCCATAATGGATAACGTATTTACACAAAAAGAAAAAACTGTGTTTAAGAAATTGAACACACCTGCAAAAGTGCAAGATTTCTTGAATTCCTTGCCGTTTAATTTTGAACCAAAAGGAGAGACACTTCAGTCACCGCTTCGGGTGATGCGAAGCCGCACGGCTCACTGTTTTGAGGGCGCGCTCCTTGGGGCATATATCCTCTCCTTGCATGGTTTTACGCCTTACGTGCTTCACCTCGAGGCGACGGAAGCTGATTATGATCATGTGATCACGCCTTTTAAAGTAAACGGTCTCTGGGGCGCGCTTTCGAAGACCAACCATGCTGTGCTTCGCTACCGGGAGCCAGTATATAAAAACATTCGCGAATTAGTCTTGTCATATTTTCATGAATATTTCCTCGATAACGGACAAAAAACTTTGCGCCGGTATTCAGAACCTCTTAATTTGAAAACTCTCGGTACAGAGTGGGTCACAGCTACAAAAGATTTGTGGTATATTGATACAAAGCTCGACAAGGTGAGGCATTATAACATTATTCCAAAGTCACATATCAAAAAGCTACGCAAAGCGGAACCGATAGAAATTCAGGCTGGGAAAATTATACAATACAAAAAATAGAAATATTTATATATAATTATGGAGATTATGGAGGGTAGCCCTTGATAATTTCATTAATATATTTATACTATTTGGTATATGGATCGAAAAATAAAATTTGCACCGGGAGAACACTATCATGTATATAGTCGTGGTATAGAAAAAAGAAAAATCTTTCTTGATCACAAGGATTATAAAAGATTCATGGCTCTTTTATATATCATGAATCAAGCACCCTCATTCCATTTTGCTAATTTTTTGAAATCTCACACGCTCAAAGAAATTTTCCAAGAGAAACGAGGCAAACCACTCGTTGCAGTTTTGAGTTATGCATTAATGCCTAACCATTTTCATATGCTACTGCATGAACACACAGAGGGAGGAATTAGTAAATTCATGATGCGTTTACTCACTGCGTATTCTATGTATTTTAATACAAAATATAAAAGGAGTGGCGGACTTTTTACGCATCCGTTTCGGGCGCAGCATATATCAAATGAATCTCAATATCTATGGATATTCTCTTATATTCATCTTAACCCTTTGGGGATTATCAGAAAAGATTTTGAACAAAGCGGTAAAATTGGCAATAGAAATGTAGCAGACAAATTTCTGAAAGCATACCAGTATTCAAGTTATTTAGAGTATGCCAAAGTAAAAAGAGCAGAGTCAGAGATTCTCGATTTGTCTTTGGTGCCGGATTATTTACTCAATGTTGATTTCTCTACGAAGAAATATGCGGAGTGGTTAGAAGAGGAAGGCTCCGAAAATATGGAGGGTAGCCCTTGATAATTTTGAAAGTGTGTTAATATAGATATATGATAAAGAAAGCCGTATTGGCAGGAGGTTGTTTCTGGGGCTTGGAAGATTTGATCCGAAAACAAAAAGGGGTCGTGAATACAACGGTAGGCTACACCGGAGGGCTCGTAGACAATCCAACATATGAAAACCATGAAGGCCATGCCGAGGCGGTGGAGATCGAATACGACGATACAGAGACTTCGTATAAGGATCTATTAGATTTTTTCTTTCAGATACACAATCCGACGACGCTTAATCAGCAGGGAAACGACAGAGGAACTTCGTACCGTTCGGCAATCTTTTATAGTAATGATGAAGAGCTCAAGGAAGCAAAGGATTTTATCGAGATCGTCAATAACTCTAAGCGCTGGAAAGATCCTGTCGTAACCACTCTCGAACCACTCCAAAAGTTTTACCCCGCGGAAGACTATCATCAGGATTATCTACAAAAGAACCCCGGAGGCTATACGTGTCATGCTATATATTTCGATAGCTACCTAGACGACAGAAAGGTTTGAAACGAAATGAAAGGTAATACGTCTCATATATGTATGAGAGCATATTATTAACTAACATAAAAAACATATGCTATATCTGTATCTTTTAGGGCGGATATTATTAGGAGGTTATTTTATTGGCGAGGGCATTAAACATTTTCGGCATTTGAGTTCGTATACTGGCTATGCGGCATCCAAGCATGTGCCAATGCCCCGAGAAGCGGTGATGCTTACAGGTGCGATGCTTATCGTAGGCGGTTTAGGGGTGCTCCTCGGTGTATGGATCGAATTCGCAGTATTTTTGCTTTCTCTTTTCCTTGTTATTATTTCTTTCAAGATGCATGATTACTGGAATATGCCTCCCGAATCGCGTCCTGCCGAAGAGATTAACTTTAAGAAGAATCTGGGATTATTAGGGGCAGTACTTATGCTCCTCGCGATTCCCACGCCGTGGATTCTCTCACTCTTTTAGAATTTAGAAACCGAAGATTGCGCCAAAGAATTTACTGAACCAGCCTTTTTCTTCTTTATCTTCTGCCGGAGAATCGGGCAATGCATTGATTGCATTTGCCTGATTCTCTACGGGTGTTGGGATTTCTTTTATTGGAGATGTTTCTTCAGTTTTTGTTATTACTTTTTTCGCTGCCTGTTTAGGAGTTTTTTCGATTGGTGTTTTAGTTTCGCTCCCGACGCTTTGACCCGACGCGCTATCGGGGTTTGCGGTCGGGGCTTTTTCGAATTCTTGCATTATTTCATTCCAGGTTTTACCGGAAAGAGCTGTGAGCATGTACGCAGTTTCCCATATTCGATGTTCAGGATTTTCACTCTTTACACTACCATTCGTATCTTGGTAAAGAGCAACATATTCGAGGGGTGTGTTGTTGTCTACTTCCCACTGTTCCGGGTTTTCTTCGAGAGCAAGAATACCGCCGAGTACCCATGCTGTTGATGAAATATTTCCCCAACTCCCGTCATCTTCTTGCTGATTTTGCAGGAACTTTTTCCCTTTTTGGATAGCTTCGTTCACCTTCTCATCTTTACTTCGAAAGGTAAGCGCTTGTATTGCCGCGGCGGTCATATCAACGCTCTCATCCCACGAACCATTTTCTTTTTGTCGCTCGAGAATGAAATTAATACCATGCGTTATCATGCCATCCTTTGCATCAAATCCTGCATTTTGAAGTACAATAAGTGCAAAGATGTCGTCATTGTCTTCATTCGCGTCTCCAAACTGTCTGCCATCGAAACTGGAGGCGATTTTGGCAATGTAATTTTCTCCGTTCGTATTATATGGATTAAGTCCGAGCGCCATCAAAGCCATTGCTCGTCGTTCAAAATCTGTAAGCCGGGGATTGTCGAGCGTATCTCCACTTAGGTATTTTATAAGCGTGAGGGTTGGCCTCAAGGTATGACTTTGGTTTTCTCCTCCTGCAAGGGCAATGGCGACCCAGTCGGTATATAGGTCTTCTCCAAAGGACCCATCTTTTTCTTGCTCCGAAATAATAAAGTCAAATCCTTTTTTAATATCGAACTCCTTTTTGACTTCCGTGGATGCTCCGAGGACTTCACCACTTTTCTTTAGTTTATTATTGCTATTGTTGCTATTACTACTTCCTCCGCCTCCACTACTTGCTGGGGTGCTGCCTATAAGGGAGCGAATGTTGATAGTTACCTTATCTCCTACAGCATTGCCGGAAAAGTCTTGGAGCTCCAAAACAATTTTATCTCCGAGGGCTACAGGTAGCGAAGTAAGTCCCAACTCCGCAAAATTTCCATTTTGGTACAGTGCCCAGTATTGACTGTTTGGATCGGCGGCAACACCATTAATCTCAGTAACGAAAAGTCCAAGACTCGGGTATTGATTCGAGAGTCCGATGCTTGCTATAGGGCCGTTTTGTATTGCCTTTCCTACTGCACAAATACCAAGGTAGAGGTTCGCGCTAGTATCGGACGGGTATGTATGAGCCACTCCGTCGGTATCGGTTACGGTGCAGCTTAGAGGTACGTCAACATCTGCGGTTATATCGAGGTGTGTTTCCGCAGGCGATGATGTATCAGTAATAGTAACCAGAGAGGTGGCTGTGCTTGTGTTTCCGCTCGCATCTTTTGCCGTCCAGGTAACAGTTGTAGTCCCTACGGGGAAGGAAGTTGGATCGTACGTTACAACTGGATTTGGGTCTGTATCATCTGTTGCGGTTGCAGCTGTAAGCGTTGGTGTCGCAGGGAATGCACTTGCCGTAAATGTCTGGTCTCCTGGCGCTGTGATGGCTGGCGGTGTAGTATCTTCTGCATATGCGAGATTGAATACTGCTAAGTTAATAAAAATGCTGATTGCCAATAATATTTTTTTCATATATGTATATAATTTATTTTTAAATTTCTTTTTCAAACTTCCAAGTTACGACGTCTTCTGGGTGTATCTTATAATTTGAGACTCCGGTACCTGCCTTTTTGCCGTTTACATAGTAGATCCAAAATTTTCCATTACTGCCTTTTATTCTATTAATTTCTTCGATAAATTTTCCAAGGCCGGTATAATTTTTTTCCGTAAAATTTATTTTTCCTTCGCGCCTGAGCTTGTCCATAAAATCGTATACTGTTATCGTTTCCGGAATTTCGCTTATGTACTTTGCCCCTTCGATTTCGAGTGTTGCTCTCTGGCTCGATGTTGCACTCTCTTTTTGCGTTTTTTGTGCTTCCTCTGGTTTTTGGGTAACCACTACGCTCGCTTTCTCTTCCGTGTTAGTAGATTTTGCGGGAGGTGCCTGTACACCTGCGGGCAGAGGGGTGTCAGGTGTTGGTAGGTGTCTACTTACAAGGAGCGTAAGCGCGATCACGCACAACGCGCTACTCGCAAATATTATTCTTTTCAATTTCTTTTTTGAAGGCATAAAACGAAAAAATTCTGCATATTAGAGCAGAATCTGGGCCTTCAAATACGGGTACATGGAAGGTGTATCCTGCTCGGGACTTTAGAAATAGTTGGTATTCGGACTTGTCTCCGACCTCACGTCGGAGCTTACCGTAGCGGCACTGTACTGGAATCTAACCAGTTTCCCCAAATATTTCTTTAAATTTTTATAAGAACTTATTTAGTGTATACTTGTCTTACACATATGTCAAAAATTGCTGTGGAAAAGAGGATTATGGCCTTTGGAACCTTTGATGGATTGCATAAAGGGCATATTCATTTTTTCAAACAAGCGCGAAAATTGGCTCAAAATCCGTATCTTATTGTTTCGATCGCACGGGATAAAAACATCCAAAAAATTAAAGGTTCTCGTCCAAGGAATACTGAAAAAAAGCGTATGGAGCTCGTAAAAAAAACCGGCCTTGCGGATAGGGTAGTCTTGGCAGGGCTTAATAACCATATTCCTCATATCAAGAAGGAAAAGCCGGATATTATTGCGCTTGGCTATGACCAAGTGGCATATGTCAAAAACTTAAAACGCGATTTAAGAGACCCAAAAATAAAGATCTTTCGCCTCAAAGCCTACAAGCCGCATATCTATAAAAATCATCTACTTCACGTCGCGAAGGCGAAGGGAAGCTAAAAGGCCCATGCTAAGGAAAGCGGCCAAAATCATAAAGAGGTATTTGAGCGATGGGGTAAAGTACAGAACTGGGATCGCGAGAAGAGGCGCGATGATATAGGAGAGCGGAGTTGTGTTTCGGAAGAAGCCAATAATTTCAGCATCTTCTTCTTCGACGAGTTTGAAAAAGTATGTTTCGCTCATAACTTCGATGGTGGCTGCGCCTACCCGAGTAAGGAATAATACTGCCGCAAAGAGATACAGAATTGGCAGGTTAATAAAAGATAGAGCGCCTGTTGCCAAAATTGCAACTACAAATCCGGCGATGAGCATCTTTTTCTCTCCGATACGATCCGAGAGTTTGCCGAGCGGATACTCCATAACTACAAAGGGAATCAACATGATGCTAAAAATAACCCCGATTTCGCTCCAATCAAAGCCGATATGAGTATGGAGGTAAATCGGCATGTAAATCACCATCCAGGCGTAGAAAAATTTTAAAAGTAAATTTACGAGATAAATTTTTGAAATATTTTTATTTGTGAGGGACGATTTTACTCCCCGGATGAAAGAAGTCTTTTTGTATGGTGCGTCTTTGTAATCCTTAAAGAACATACTAAAAATTGCAATCACTAGGAGGATGAAGAGCGCAGAGAGTACATATGCTCCGCGAAGCGAACTTTTTGCGATAACCGAGCCAGAAACAACCTGGGCGATGACCCAGGCGAGGCTCGTAATGGAGAGGTACAAACCCCGGATGCTTCCTGTTTGCGAATTTTTCGAAAAATCCTCAATGAAAATATCCAAACAAAGCCAGAGAATATTAAAGGATACAAAGTACAGTGTAAAGGCAAGAGCAAGGAGGAAGAAATTATTGGCAAGTCCGAGAACGAGAAAAGAAACTAAAGAAATAACACCCGTCGCGATGGTGACGGTGCGGTTTCCAAACTGGCGCAATATTCGGGCAATAGTAACGAGCACAACGAGAGTCCCGAGAGAAGCGAGGACGTATAAAAGCGCGATTGTATACTGATTAGTAAAAAGTTGTAAAAAGCTTGAGTTGATGTACGAAGTAAGGGCAATGGGAATAGAGAAAATAAAACCCGCGAGGTAGATGATTTTTCTCTGGTGTTTCATGTATGTCTTATTATACCCGGTAGTGAGACTTTCCCAAAGTTCTACTACAGGGTTATACACTCAATATGACCGGTATGACGAGGGGTCTTTTTTCAGTCTTTTGAAAGAGGAATTTTGCCACACTTTCTCCGAGGTCAGCTTTGATCGCATCAAAGTTCGGCACATGCGACTTGTATACTTTTTCTTCAATTAGTTTTTTGATGACGATGCGGACTTGGCGGAGCAGTTCTTGGTTTTCCTTGAGGTACACAAAGCCGCGAGAAATGAGGTCTGGGGATTTTTTTAGCTTTCCGGTTTTTTGATCAAGGAGGGCGATAATTACAAACATGCCGTCTTGAGCGAGCATGACTCGGTCCCGGATCACGACATCTTGCACATCTCCGATTGAGAGTCCATCAACGACCATCATGGTAGCCGGGGCCTTTTCCTTGCGGACGACCATTTTGTTCCCTTCATCTCGGAATTCCACAATCATACCATTGTCCGGCACAATAATATTTTCTTTTGGAAAGTTATTGCGTGTGTGGATCAGCTGGGCATGAATACGAAGCATGAAGTGGTTTCCGTATCCCGGCATAAAGAATTTTGGATTCACCATTTTGTTGATAAGCACGAGGTCTTCCTGGCGTGCATGGCCGCCAGAGTGTACTTCCGCAGTACCGTAGTGAATAAGTTTGAGGTCATGCCGATATAGATGGTCTTTGAGTTTTGAATAC
>Ga0196963_10001508_pt1 | contig 15561 bp, 14 predicted proteins | sample S1_5metaG_FD_148600 | JGI IMG/M metagenome (GOLD analysis project Ga0196963, IMG submission 148600) | Soil microbial communities from Anza Borrego desert, Southern California, United States - S1_5 | ecosystem: Environmental > Terrestrial > Soil > Desert | place: USA: California | collected... | reverse complement strand
CAGGAGTCGACGGGCGCCGGCAGGTTGGGGACGATCCCGCTAAACGGGTAGCGGATCGTGAATTCCTCGCCCGCCGCGAGCTTCATTTGCCCGCGGATCGTCGTGTACGCGAGGTTCGTGAACGCCTGCCCGCTCGTGTTCTCCCGCCAGTGGTGCGGCAGGAACCCCTGGAGCACAGCCTTCGAACTTCCCTTGAGCGGCTCGGCGGTCACCTTCCATTTCGTCTCGATCGTGCCCGCCGCCCGGTCGTAATCCCACAACAGCGTCGTGTCGCGCGGCACCGCGAACGCGTGCTGCTTGAACGAATCAATCTCCTTCGTCGCCGGCAGGGGGGCGATGACGAGAAAGCTCGCCTTGCTCGCGAACGTGACGGTGATCCCCTCGCCGGTCTGCTCGAACTTCGTCCCGTCCGGCGCGAACACCGCGTACGAGCGCCCTTCGTACGTCAGCCCCAGCGCGTCGCCCGTCACGGGCAGTGTCGCCGCGGCCCCGCCCGCGCCGAAGAACTGCGCCGCGTTTTTCCCCCGGCCGCCCTTGCCTTGGGCGTTTCCCAGCGCAATGACCGGCTGTACGCCGTTGAACTCGCACCACACGTACGGCATCCCCTCGCCCAGCGTGACGTCGACGTACCGCTGGTCCGATTCGAACATGCGGAACGCGACCGTCCAATCCGTCCACTGCTTCGCCCGCGAATCGACCGGCTTGAATCCCTTGCCCGCAATTACGAGCGGGAACTCGGCGATCGAGCGCGTCCCGCCGCCGTCGAACTTCGTCGGGTAGAAGACCTCAATCCCCTCGGCGGTCGCGTCCACCTTGTGCGGCATCGCCCACAGGCCGGTGCCGTATTGGTTAAAGATGACGTTCTGGTACCACTTGTTGCTCGGGATCGGCCGACCGTCATCCGCGACGAGGTACAGCTTTCGATTCTCGGTCTCGGCGACGAGGTCGACGTTCCGCTTGCGGTCCATCACGAGCCCGGCGGGCGGGGCTGAGGCGTAGGAGCCCTTCCCGACGGGCACAGGCTGTTGCGCGAACGCCGGGTAGGTGGCGGCGAGCGCGATGCAGCAGGCGAACAGGCGGAGCGCGTGTGACATCGTCGGTCCTCGGAAGTTGCGTAGGGAGTTTGGCACCGCGAGTATTGTCGGCGGCAGCGGAAACCTTATCACGGTGATTGGCACGCTCACCGCGCGTCCGTCGGCCGCCCCGCCTCGTACAACTCCTTCACCTCGCGCGCCGCCAGCGCCCGCCCGACGATCGCCAACTCGTCCATGCGCCCCCGCACGAATCGCGGCTCGGGCCCGCGCCCGTTCCCGACGTCCGCCGGCCCGATCGACACCGGCGACGGGCAGAACGCGTCCCCCGCCTTGACCAACTCGCCGTCCAGGTAGTGACGAATCTGCTTCCCGTCGAACGTCGACGCCAGCAGCGCCCACCGTCCCAGCCGCTCGGGCGTGAGAACGGGCCCGCTCATGATCACTTCCCAGTTCGGCTCCGCCGGTTTGCCGGAGTTGCGTGCGATGCCGAGCCGCAGTTCGCCGTCGCGCGTCACGCCCCACCGCAGCGTTCCCTCGGCGAGCCCGTCTGGCGCGAGCAGCGCCTGATACGGATTCGGGAGCGCGTCGATCCGCACCCACGCGAGCAGCGTGACGGCCTTGTGCCCGCCGCTCACGTCGAGCCGCACGCGGTCGCCCGGCCCCCGGAACTCGACCGCCCGCGAGCCCGGCCAGCGCCCGTCGGCGGGCGCGCACCCGACGATCGTCGCCGCGCTTCCGCCGCCACCGGTCGCCGTGTTGGCGACAGTCCGCTGGCCGTCGTCCGCGAGCACGTAGTGCGCCAGCGTCGCCGGGTCCTGATCGAGGGCCGTCGTCGCGCGCCGCCACGCGGTGAACTGCCGCCGTTCGTCCCCCGCCGCGAGCGCCGCGTAGTCAGTTTCGCGAACAAAAGACTGCGGCGTCGCCCTCACGCGCTCGACCGCGCGATCCGTCACCCGGCCGCCCTCGCCCGCCGACAGCTTCACCGCCGGCGACGTCGCGCCGGCCGTATACACCTCCACGATCCCGCCGAACACGTGCACTTCCGCCGGCCCCGTCGGCGGGACGCTCACCCCGAACTCCGTCCCCAAGTCCACCACGGTCAGCCGGTCGCCCGACACCTTGAACCCCCGCGCCGGCGGCGGCACCAGCGCCGTCACCCGCCCGCCCCGGCAATACACCTCCATCTCCGACCGCACCTCGACCTCGGCCGGCCCCTGCACGATCAGCCGCGCGCCGCTGAAGAACTCGACCTGCGCCGCCCCGGCCGACAGCTTGAGCACCTTACCCGGCGCGAGGACAGCCCCGGTCGCCGGCGCATCGCCCGTCCATGTCGCATCGACCGCCGACGCCAGCACGGCCACGCCGGTCGGCGCCGTCGCCGCGATCGGCCGATCGTCACCACCCGGCGTCGAATTCGCCCCGCGGTTGGCCAGCAGAAAGACGACGATCCCGACGCACGCCGCCATTCCCGTCGCGACCCACCAGAACGCCTGCCGACTCAGCGAGGATTTGATCGACGTCGCCGCACGCGGGGCCGCCACCGGCGTGACGTCCGGCGTCGCATCCGCCTCGGACGCCATCCGCCGGCCCCACTCCTCCTGGCCCCATTGCGTCGCGTCCGCGTGCAGCCGCGCGCGGTCCCAAAAGATCGCCCGGGCGTCCGGCGACGAGAGCAGTGCCCGCTCCAACTCCGCGCGCTCCGCCTCCGACAGCGCGCCGTCGAAGTACCGGTCGAAAAGGATGTCCAGGCGCTCTTCAGTCATGCTCTCCCCCCGTCGGCCGCCATCTTCCGCTCGATGCACTGCCGCAGCGCCGCCCGCGCCCGCGACAGCGCGACGTACACCGAATCCACGCCCCACTCCAAGCGCCGCGCGATTTCCTCGGGCTTGTGCGCCTGCTGGTACCGCAGTTCGACCACGCGCTTGCTCTGCGCCCCGAGCCGCCCGATGCAATCCGCGAGCATCCCGAGGCGCTCGTCCGCCCCGTCGTTCGCGGGCTGGCTCGCCGCCAGCGCATCGAGCACGTCGTCCGACAACGGCCGCCACTGCCGCGCCGCCCGCCGGCCGGCCTCGCGCACCTTGTTCCGCGCGATCCCGCACGCCCAGGCGACGAAATCCCGGGACGGATCGTACGCGCCCGCCTTGGCCGTGATCGTCAGGAACGTCTCCTGCACGACGTCGTCCACGAGCGTGCGGTCGGGCATCAGCGCCACGACGAACCCGCGCACGTGCGCCGCGTGCTGCACGAACAGCCGCTGAACCAGGTTGGCGGAATTACTCGGATCGGAGGGCGGCATATCGGCGGCGCGGGCCCGCGTCACTTCATTGTCCGGGACCGCCCAAACCTTATCACTCCCGCGCGAATTCTGTTCTGGGTGCCCGGCGAAGTGCGATTCACCCGGTGGCGTGGCCCGCGCTCCGGTGGTACGGTGACAACCCCGCAGTATCCCACCTTTCAGGAGCCGTTCATGATTTTCAGCCGTTTCGGCACCCGCATCACCCTCGTCAGCAAGAGCGAGGACGCCGCCGGCCAACTCCGGCTCCAAGGCACCGGCGAAGGGATGGAGGGCGTCCGCGAGTACGGCCGTGCCGATCTGAAGGCCGACGACGGCGGCCCCGAAATCGACGCCGCGATCGCCGCCCTCCCGTGGAAGGACAAGCGCTGAACGCATCGCATGTCCGCCCCCACACCGGAGGCGGAGGGTAAGGCGACGCCCCGGATCGCCTCCCAAGAATGCGACGATCCCCCCAAAGTGCACCAGCGAAACCGGCCACGGCATTGCGCCGTGGCCGGTCTTCACATCGATCGAACGTCACGGATTACCGCGACACCACCCGCACCCGCTCCGCCGACCAGTACACGCCGCAGTGCGGGCAGCGCTGGCCCGCCGCCGACCCGTTGGAGACGACCTTGTGGCACGCCGAGCACCGCTTCTCCGCGAGCGTCGGCGTCGAAGGGGTCGACGGGCCCTGTTGCCGGCCCGCCGCGATTTGCACGGGCGCGGTCGGCCGCCGGCCCGCCTCCGCCGCTTCCCGCCGGGCGCTCGCCAAGGCGACTTGCGCACTGGCGATCTGCCGGTCGGCCGCCGCGATCTCGGCCTGGGCGGCCTGCCAACTTGAACTCTCGCGGATCGACCGGTCGAAGTCCGCGCGCCGGGCCCGCATGGCCGACGTCGCCTCGATGAGCCGGTCGCGGGCGGCAACCAGCGCCGGGTCGGGGTTGGCGACCGCCCGCTCCATCTTGGTGACCACGTCCGCCGCCCGCAGCGCGGCGGTTGCCGCGTTCTGGCGGTCGAATGGGGTCGCGTTCGGCGAAAGGTTTTCGAGGGCCGTTCGTGACTGCTCCGCGGCCGCCTTCGCCGTCTGGTACCTCGACGTCTCCCGCAGGTCCTGCAGGGCCGCCTCCCGGGCGTCTTCCAGGGCCGTCATCAGTCGCCGCTGGCCGACCACGGAGTCCCACAACTCGGGGCTCTGCTCGAACTCGCGCGTCATGTCCAGCACGACCCGCAGCGCCCGGCTCTTCGCCAACTCTCGATCCGCCCGAGCCTGGTCGAGTTCCCGCCTCAGTTCCTCGACGCGGTCGTACGCCGCCGTTCGGCCGTCGGTCGGGTACTGGGCCACCGCGGAAACGGTCGACAGGGCGAGCATCAGGAAGCAGGTCACGCGGGTCATGGCGTCTCCTTCCAAGAGTTCATCCAAGGAAGCGAGAGCGGACCGGTCCGCGAGACATTTTTCTCTCCCTCACCCCTTTGCGCCTTTGCGTTCTTTGCGGCGATTCCGAGCCTGATTTGACAATTCCCCCCGCCAAGGCTCTAATACCCCCACAAATGCAACAGGATTCCCTGCGACTCGCGCTCCAGACGCTGGCCCTTCCGGGCCTCCTTCTTACGTGCGCGTGACGCAGGGCCGATGATGTTTCGGACATTGCCCCGACCCTGCGATCCACCGTCGCGGGGTCTCTTGTTTTGGCGGCCACGGTCATGGCCGCCCGCCCCGGCCCGCCCCGCGACGGGTATGATTCAAAGGTGCCGAGGCGCCCCGTGAACCTGCGCCGAACGGAACCCTTCCGCCCGGCCGGTTCACACGACCCCGAGGAGCTTCTGATGGAACCGGCGACTTCGCCCACCGACGTTCGGATCTTCGACACCACGCTGCGCGACGGCGAGCAATCGCCCGGCGCCACCCTCAACTTCAAGGAGAAGCTCGAGGTCGCCCGCCAGCTCGAGCTCCTGGGCGTCGACATCATCGAGGCCGGGTTTCCCGTCTCGTCTCCCGGCGACTTCGACTCGGTCAAGGCGATCGCCGCCGAGATCACCGACGCCACCGTCTGTGGCCTGGCCCGGTGCCACCCCATGGACATCGAGCGCGCCGGCGAGGCCGTCCGCCACGCCAAGCGCGGCCGCATCCACCTGTTCTGCGCCACCTCCAAAATCCACCGAGAGCACAAGCTGCGCAAGGGCAAGGAGGAGATCCTCAAACTGGCCGTCGAGTCGATCAAGCAGGCGCTCGAGTACACGTCCGACATCGAGTTCAGCCCCGAGGACGCGAGCCGCACGGAGCTGGAGTTCCTGGAAGAGATGACCCACGCCGCCATCGAGGCCGGCGCCACGACGATCAACCTCCCCGACACGGTCGGCTACGCCACGCCCAAGACCTACGGCGAGATCTTCGCCCACATGATCGCCAAGCTGCCGATCATCCGCGAGCGGAACATCTACCTGTCCGCCCACTGCCACGACGACCTGGGCCTGGCCGTCGCCAACAGTTTGTCGGCCGTCGAGAACGGCGCGCGGCAGGTCGAGTGCACGATCAACGGCATCGGCGAGCGCGCCGGCAACGCCGCGCTCGAGGAGATCGTCATGGCCCTCCGCACCCGCCCCGACTATTTCAAGGCCACCACGCGGGTCGACGCGACCAAGATCTACCCGACCAGCCGGATGGTCTCGAACTTGACGGGCCTGGCCGTCCAGCGCAACAAGGCCATCGTCGGCGAGAACGCGTTCGCCCACGAGTCCGGCATCCACCAGGACGGCGTCCTGAAGTACCGCGAGACGTACGAGATCATGGACCCGACCCACGTCGGCATCCCCAAGAACTCGCTGGTGCTCGGCAAGCACTCGGGCCGCAGCGGTTTCCGCGACCGCGTCGCCGAGCTCGGTTACCAGCTGACCGACGAGCAGATCCAGGCCGCCTTCGACAAGTTCAAGGCCCTGGCCGACAAGAAGAAGGAAGTCTTCGACGAGGACATCGAGGCCTTGGTCGATGAGCAGCTCGAGGTCTCGGCCGGCGTGTTCGAACTGGTCGGGGTGCAGGTGACCGCCGGGTCGAACACGATCCCGACCGCGACCGTCACGTTGCGCGACGCCAGCGGCGAACAGCTCCTGGACGCCAGCGTCGGCGACGGCCCGGTCGACGCGATCTACTCGGCCATCCAGCGCATGACCGGCATCAAGCTCACGCTCACCGACTACCGCATCCGCGCCGTCACCCGCGGCAAGGACGCCCAGGGCGAGGTCCAGGTCGAGATGGAGCACAACGGCCGCAAGATCCGCGGCCGCGGACTCTCGACCGACATCCTCGAAGCCTCGGCACTCGCCTACCTGTCGGTCATCAACCGCATGCGGAGCCTGACGAACCGCGAGCGCCTGATCGCCGACGCGACGGTGTGACCATAGCACCCCGCGACGACCCCCTTTGGCCGCCGGGCTTGCCCGGCGCGTCCAGCAACGCCCCCACAACAAGAGGTGGCACGGAACCCCCGTGCCGCCTTTCGTCGTCGCACGAGCACCGCGCCACGAACCCCGCTCTTGAAGTCCAATGACGTACTTAGCGGTCGCACCGAAGGTGCACGTGAACGCCCGCATTCCCTCCCCCGCGCCGCCCCACGATCCTCAAGCGTCGATGCCACCGCAACCCAAACCCACTCTTAGTGCCCAATCCCAAGTCCCTCGGATACCATCTCCCGAGCCACTAAACTCCGGAGATCCCATGTCCCGCGCCGTGCTCATCGTCCTCTCACTCCTCCCCGCCCTCACCCGCGCCGCCGACCCCGCCACACCGTGGACCGTCCGCGGCCACGTCCCGCCCGACCAGTTCGTCATCCAGAGCCACCGCGGCGCCGGCGAACTCGCTCCGGAGAACACCCTCGCCACGTTCGAGCTCGCCTGGCAGCTCGGCACGTATCCCGAGGCCGACGTCCGCACCACGCGCGACGGCGTGACCGTCACCTTCCACGACGCCAACTTCGCCCGCGTCGTCAAAGACGCCGACGAGGCCCTGAGGAACAAGGGCGTCGGCGACCTGACCTGGGACGAGCTGTCCAAGCTCGACGTCGGCTCGTGGCGCGGCGAAAAATTCAAGGGCGCCCGCGTCGCCACGGTCGCCGAGGTCTTCGCGCAGATGACCGGCCGCCCTGAGCGCCGCCTGTACCTCGACATCAAGACCGTCGACCTCGCCAAGCTCGCCGACGAGGTTCGCAAGCACAAGGTCGCCGGCCAGGTCATCCTCGCGTCGACCAAGTACGACCTGATCCGCAAATGGAAGGCCCTGGTGCCCGAGTCCGGCACGCTCCTCTGGATGGGCGGCAGCGAGGCCGAACTGACCAAGCGGTTCGAGGAGCTTCGCAAGACGAAGTTCGCCGACGTCACGCAGCTCCAGGTCCACGTCCGCCCGCGCAAGGACGCGGCGCTCGACCAGCCCGACCCGTTCACCCCGTCGGACGCGTTCCTGACCGCCACCGGCCGCGAACTCCGCGAGCGCGGCGTCCTGTTCCAGGTGCTGCCGTGGGGCGTCAAAGACCCCAAGGCCTACGCCCGCCTGCTCGACCTGGGCGTCATGTCGTTCGCCACGGATTACCCGGATGTCACGACCGCCGCGGTGCGGGCATATTACGGTGCGCCGGCGACGACCCCCGCACGATGACGCTTCATCTCACTGGCCGTCCCTCGTCCCCTCCCCCAGATACCGCTTGATCGCCCGCAATTCCGCCACCGTCCGCACCGCCGTCCGCCCCGCGTGCAGCCGCGTGTCCGGGTCGCACGACCACGTCACCGGGAATTCCGCGATGCGATAACCGCGCCGGATCGCGCGCAAAATCGTCTCCAGGTCGAACAAGAACCCGTCCGTGCGCAGTTCGCCGTAGACCGCGCGGGCCGCGTCGCCGGCGTACATCTTGAACCCGCACTGCGTGTCCGTCAGCCCGTGCGGGAGGCGCAGCACCCAGTTCGCCGCGACGCGGAACACGCGCGAGAAGACGCGCCGGTGGAACGGCTGCGGGTTGATGATCACGCTGTCCTGCCGCTTGCGCGACGCGTGCGCCACCTCGCACTTGCCCGCCTTCAGCAGCGCCATCCCGCGCAGCGCCTGCTCGTACGGGATGCACACGCCCGAGTCGGCGAACATCACGAACGTGCCGCGCGCCGCCGTCATCCCCGCCCGCACGGCCGCGCCCTTGCCCCGGTTCCGCTCGGCCGCGATCACGCGCAGCTCGACCCCCGCCGGCACCGCCGTCGCGCGGGCCACGTCGGCCGTCCCGTCCCGGCTGCCGTCATCCGACACGATCACTTCCCCGCTCATGCGCTGGTCGACCAGGAACTGCGCCGCCGACGCCACGTCCTTGGCGATCTTGTGCGCCTCGTTGTACGCCGGAATGACGATCGACAACTCGGGAACCGCCGGCGCTTCGAGAGCGCCGGCAGGGGGGGATGGCAGGGCGGGCGCGTCGGTGGGGCTCGTCACTGTCCTGATAGTAGTCTCCCGACCCCGGAACGTTCACGCGGTGGGGAGGATGTCACGTCCACGTGCGCCGTAGGGTGGGGTCTGCCCACCGGTCGCCAACAACCGCTCGACGGCCTTCATTCATACCGAAGATGCCGCGTGACTCGCGCGAACGGTGGGCGGAGCCCACCCTACGTGGCTACTCCACCGCCGCCGCCGGCCTGCCCAGCAGGACCCGCGTCCCGTGGAACACCGCCGACACCAGCACGACCAGCGCCGCGATCCGGTGCGTGTTCAGCAGGACGATCTGCCCGTCCGACCCGAACCACGTCATCATGCCCAGCATCGCCGTCGCGATCGTCACGAAACCGGCCGCCACCGTCACCCAGAACGCCAGCTTCTCGCCCGGGTAAAACCGCTCGCCCAGCGCCGCGCTCTCGGCCGCCCGCTCCCCGCGGAACTGGCTCTGCTCGGCCCACATCAGCGCCAAAATCGTCAGGCAGACCGCGTACGGCGGCGCGACGCTCATGTGGACGATCAGCATCCACCGGTGCATGTGCTCGCCGACCGCGATCATGCCGAAGCTCGACACGGACATCAGCAGCACGCACCCGAGAAACCCGAGGTACACGAGCCCCTCGAATCCGCGGAGGCGCGCCCCGGGCAGAGCCTTGCGCTTCGGGCGCATGACCGCGTAGTCGATGAGCGCGAGCCACACCGCGAGCACGATGCCGATGTACGTCAGGATGCGGATGGTCGTCATGACTGTGTTTTACTGAGGAGTGGGAGTCGCTAACCCGCTGGTCCTTACTTCCGCCGCCCGATGCGCGACACCGCGCGGGTCCCGTAGTTCAGGAGGACGAGCGCCAGCACGATCGCGCACGCGTACCCGGTGAAGACCAGGATCGGCCGCATCGGGTAGGTCGCCGCGAACGCCGCCAGCGCGCCCATCGAGTCGCCGCGCACCGCGTGCATCGGCTGCGTCACGCTCGCCGCCGGGATGACCGACGCGCTCGACACGGTCGAGTCGAACAGCGGCGCCCCGGACGCGTGGCAATCAGTACACCCGCGCGCACCGAGCGACTGCTGCGCCCCGCGCACGTCGTGCGCCAGCGCCCACGCGTACGGCTTGGCGGCAGCACTATCAAACGACTCGAGCGACGTCCCGTCCTTGCTCCGCCGGTACGCCTTCCCACCGGTCACGTACACGGGCTCGCCCGTGTGGTACGCGGGGGTCGCCGGCACTCCCGCCGCCGCCTGCGTCGTCGCGGGCCTGGTCGTCGCGCCCTGCGTCGCCGCGGGTGCGGTCGCCGCCGGAGCGGCCGGCTTCGCCTCAGGCGCGGGCGGCTGATACGCCGCGATCTTCTCCAGCGCCTGGACGATCTTCTCCTTGTCCAGCGGCTTGTGCTCTTCGACTTCCTTCGCGTCCGGCGCCTCTTCGAAAAGCTTCTTCGCCGCGCCCTTGCCCACCGCCGCCAGCACCAGTTCCGGCGTCATCGGCGTGATCCGATCCCCGTTCAGCCGCCCCCAGAAGCTCGGGTACAGCACCTTGTGGGGCGTGATCTTCCCGTCCTTCGCGTCGTCCGCCACCGGCTTGCCCGCCTTGTCCACCCGCAGGAACACCGGCTGCTGGATGATCGGCGACGCGTCGTCTACGTGGCGGTGGTGCGGCAGCCCCAGGCGGTGCGCCAGGGACGTCTGCACCATCGTCGTCGCGTCCTCCGGGTACGGCCCAGAGTGACACGCCGTGCACGAGATCTTGTCGAAATGGAGCGTCGGAAGCCCCTTGTGCTCCGGCCGCGGCGCGGCGGCCCGACCGCCCAGATTCTCCGGCTTACCGTGCGGCGCGACCGCGGGCAGACCCGCCTGCGGCGTCGTGCCCGCCGGGCCGTCCGTCCCGTAGTGGCACCCGACGCACGACAGCGTCGTGATCGTCTTGTCGACCTTGTCCGCCCCGTACGCCGCCACGCGGTCGGCGTACTCGCCCTCGTACCCCCGCGTCGTCATGTGGTCGGCCCCGTTGCGGTGGCAGTCGACGCACAGCATCCCCTTGAGCAGGTGGATGTCCCGGTCGTGCCGGTAACGGTTCTCCAGGTTCTGTCGGAACGACACCCCGCCCTTGGCCGGCTTCGACCCACCTGCGGCGCTCTGCGGCGCCGCCGGGCCGCCGTGCGCGTCACCGTTCGGCAGCGGCCCGCTCCCCACGCTCGTGTGGCAGTAGTAACACCGCTCGTTCGGGATCCGCCGCTCGACGTTGAACAGTACCTTGTTTTCCGAGTCGAACCGCCCGCGGTCGTACGCGACCTTCGGCGCCGGCCGGGCGTTCGGGTCGGCCGGGTCCCAGTTATCGCGCAGCTTGACCGCCTGCCCGATCACCTTGCCCAGCCCCGCCGCGTACGTGCCGGCCCACTTGAAGTTCTGCACCTCTTCGTTGACCTGGTAATACCGGTCGACCGGGTCGTACCCGTTGTCGGTCGTGTGGCAGACCAGGCAGTCGAACTCGAACTTCCCGGACATCCGGAACCGCAAATCGTCGCTCTTGGTCAGCGCCGCGTCGCCGCCGGGCAAATGCCGGCCGAAGCTCAGCGCGAATTTGAAGTCGTTCATCCCGACGTCGTGCGGGTGGTGCGTCCCGTCCCACTTCCGGTACGACAGCGGCAACTGCGTCCGCGTCTGCACGTCCGCCAAGATCCACGGCTCGCCCGGCCGGCCCTTCGGCGCCCGCGGGTCCGATGCGTTCGAATGCCACCCGGTCAGCATCGTGTCCGCGTCCGAGTGGCACTTGCCGCACGTCGCGTACTGCGACATCGGCTTGCCCGGGTCCTCGGTCAAGGGCTTGCCGTCCGGCCCCGCCTTCGGCGGGCTGATCAGGTTCCCGTCCTCGTCGCGCAGGTAGATCTTGTGGATGAACGGCGCGTTGCTGAACGTCCGCTCGGGCGGGAGCGCCGCCTCGGCCCCCACCGCGCGCTGCGCGACCGCCCACCCGGTCACGAGGACGGCGACGGCGATCAGGACGCCCGAGGCGAGACGGCGGCGGGTACGCGGCTGCATTCGCATCATGGTTGGACCGATTGTGCGGGAAGTCTTGCGCGCGGGCAAGGGACTTCGCGGCGCTTGCCACATTTGATAGCGCGGGTGTGACGTCGAGCGCCATCGACGCCCCCCGTGTTGCCTGCCGCCCCCCGTTTACCCCTATTTGCCCCGACCCGCTATGATCGCCGCGGATGCCCCGGGCCGCCCTCCTCATCACACTCTGCCTGATCGCCGGTTGTGCGCCCAGGGCGGTCGTTCCCGCCGGCGCGCCCGACACCGCGCTCGCCCGCCAGCAGAACGACCTCGCCTTCGACCTGATCGGCAAGGGCAAGTACCTCGAGGCCCTGCCCCTCCTCGAGCGCGCCATCAACGCCGACCCGTACTACGGCCCCGCCCACAACAACCTCGGCATCGTCTACTACCACACCGACTCGCTCGCCAACGCCGGCCGGTCGTTCGAGACCGCGCTGAGGAACATGCCCAACCAGCCGGACGCGCGGAACAACCTCGGGCTGGTCTTCGAGCGCCTGAACCGCCCGACCGACGCCGCCACCGAATACGAGCGCGCCCGCCGGCTCGCCCCCGAGAACCCCGAGTACCTCGCCAACCTCTGCCGCGCCCGGTACAAGCTCGACCCGCGCGACCCCGGCCTTACCCCGCTCCTGCGCGAGCTCGTCGCTAAGACGCGCAGCGCCGAATGGCGCACCTGGGCCGAGACGAACCTCCTCCGCCTCAGCGCCCGCCCGCCGGAGGACTCCGCGACCCGCCCGACACCGCCGGCGCCGCGCTGAGCCTCGTTTAGCCGCGGGCCCGCATTGCAAGCGACAGCGTCGCCCGCAGGCGAGCGCGCGGCGCGTCACTCCACGACCGATCCTCGCCCACCGTCATCCTGAGCGCAGCGAAGGATCTAGCCCGAAACGCCGAGGGCCGCTCGCCACAGCGAACGGCCCTCGACGACTAAGCTAGATCCTTCGGAGTACCTCAGGATGACGGGTGAGCGCGGTGCGCGACTACTTCACCGTCGCGTTGAACCCCGCCTTGCGGAGCGCGTCGATCAGTTCCTTCGGCGACACGTCGCCCTCGACCACGACCGTGTCCGCGCCCTTCTTGGCGTCGGTCTTGGCCACGCCGGCCGCGCCCTTGGCGGCGTCGTTGAACTGCGTCACGCACTTCCCGCAGCAGAGGTGCGGGCCCTGGATCGTGACCGACTTGGCTTTCGCCGCCGGCGCGTCATTCGTCGCGTCGGCGCCGGCGCCGAAGTACCCGGCCGCGAGCAGCCCGCCGACGGCCTTCTTCGCCGCCGCGTCGTCCGCCGCCGTGATCGTCACGGCGTCCTTGGCGACGGTCGCCTTTCCACCGGCCTTGGTGACGGCCGCCTCGATGCCCTTCTTGCACGCCCCGCAGCAGTTGTGCACGCCGGTGAGCTTGACGGTCGATTCCGCCATCGCCGACCCACCGAGCACCGCCGCCAACACGCCGACCAGAATCCGCTTCATGAAATGCTCCATTTCGTTAGTCGCGCGCCGCGCGGTCCCACACCGCGATTTGCGCTGCGAAATGATCACCTGCCCGTCCACCGACGTCAACCGTAAGCACTCGGGGAGGGCAAGGCGCCGTCCGAGCCTGCGCTACAGCAGATCCCGCAGCGCCCGCTCCAGTTCCGGAAACCGAAACGCGTACCCCTCCGACAGCAACCGCGTCGGCGCGAGCCGCCGCCCGTACAACGCGAGTTCCGGGTCCGTCCGCATGAACCACGCCCCCACCCTGACCAGCGGCGATGGCACCCGTGGCGTCCACGGCCGCCTGAGCACCCGCCGAAGCGTCCGCATGAACTCCCGGTTCGTCACCGGCCCCGGGGCCGTCGTCACGTACGCGCCCGACATCGATTCGTCCGCCAGCGCCCGCAGGATGATCGCGTTCAGGTCCGCCTGGTGCAGCCAACTCATGTACTGCCGGCCGCTCCCCGTCGGCCCGCCCATGAACCAACGCGTGAGCTTGGCCAGCGTCTTGAGCGCCCCGCCGTTCCGCCCGAGCACGAAGCTGATCCGCAGCACGACCTTCCGCACACCAGGCAGGTCCGCCGCCGCCAACGCCGCCTCCCACGCGCGCCCGACCTGCGGCGCGAAGCCCGTTCCCGTCGGCGACGCGTCATCAAGTACCTCATCCCACGTGTCGCCGAAGATGTGCGCCGTCGCGGACTGCACCCACACCTTCGGCGGATTTGCCGCCCGTGCCCACGCCGCCGCCAGCGCCCGTACCGAGTCCACGCGCGACTCGAGGATGACCCGCTTGTTCGCCGGCGTCTTCCGGCAGTCGACCGTCCGGCCCACCAGATTAACGATCGCCGCCGCCCCATCGAGTTCGCTGGCCCAATCGCCCGCCGTCCGCGCGTCCCACGTCACGTACCGGACGCGCCCGTCCTGCGAAGACGCCGCTCCGCCGCGGGTCAGGACGACCGCGTCGTACCCGGCCGCCAGCAAGTCGGGGATGAGCCCGGCCCCGAGGAAGCCGGACCCGCCCGCGATCACGACCCTCGGCCTGGTTGGTGTGGTGCCCGTCATCTAAATGAGCGTAGCAGACGATCGGGTCGAGCGTCGGCGTGGCCGGCACGTTTCACGAGTTTCGCCGTGGGCTGAAACGAGAACGCCCGGCGCGCGCGGAGGGCGCGCCGGGCGATTGCGTGTGTCACCGGGGACGTTACCGCCCGTACAGCGACACGACGGGCCGGCCGCTGACGGCGCGGTAGCTGAACTGCACTTCGCGGAGGGTCCGCTCGTCGCCCTCGAGGTCGTGCGAGCGCGTCCGGCCGCGGCGGTCGAACATGTGGCGGAAGTTGATGTCGCGGGTGTCGCCGTTGTGGTAGACGACGCGGACGTTGTAAAGCTCGATGTCGCCGCCGTCGACGCGGAAGTCCAGCCGCTTGAATCGCCCGGCCGACTTGCCGATCCGGATCACGTCGTTGTCCACGCCGCGGCGCGAGTCGACGGTCGTCCGCCCGAGCAGGTCCCAGCCGTCGCGCCCGCCGTCGTGGCGGTCGGTGTACGGCCCGCGGTCGTGGCGGTCGTAGTACCCGCCCCCGCCGGTGGAGCACGATGCCCCCAGCATGGTCAGCGACAGGCAAGAGGCGGCGGCGACGATGAGCATTCGGGTCATAAGGATCTCCTGTTAATCCGTTCTGCGACTCACGAATTGTACCGCCCACCCGCGCGCCGCGCAAAGGTCAAACCTGTGGCCTGTTGAGGGCACCAAAAACATTGCCCATTTCCCATTGCCCATTGCCCATTGCCCATTGCCCATTGGCCGTTGGCGATGATCACCTGCCCTTCACCTCCACCTCGTATTCCCCCGCCGCCAGCCACTCGTCCAGCATCATCGGGATGATCCACCGAAGGTTCGGGATGACCGAGTCGGGTAGCGCCCCCGCCGAATGAATCTCCAGTGCCTCATCCGTGACCGACCGGGCTGCGTTTACATCGCAGATGACCCGGAAGAAGTGCCCCTGCCAGCCGATCGGGCCCGGGCGGTCCGGCACCGAGATGTCGTCCGGCCCTGACAGCGTCAGCACGTGCTCGAACACGGCCTCAGGGAGGGCCAGCCCGGTCTCCTCTTCGAACTCGCGCCGCGCGGCCTGGCGGGGCGTCTCGCCGGGCTCGATCTTTCCGCCCACGCCGTTCAACTTCCCCGCCTGCCAGGCGGGGCGGTTCTTGCGGATCAGGAGGACGCGGTCCCGCCCGGGCGGGAAGGCGAACGAGCAGACGTAGAGGCGCATGCGTGCTCAA
>Ga0196963_10001507_pt1 | contig 15561 bp, 14 predicted proteins | sample S1_5metaG_FD_148600 | JGI IMG/M metagenome (GOLD analysis project Ga0196963, IMG submission 148600) | Soil microbial communities from Anza Borrego desert, Southern California, United States - S1_5 | ecosystem: Environmental > Terrestrial > Soil > Desert | place: USA: California | collected... | reverse complement strand
CCGTTCGCCGATCCGGTCTGGGCGCGGCTCGATGATGCGCGCCGCGGGGGCAAGCGCATCCTGTTCGAAGGCGCCCAGGGCACAATGCTCGACGTCGATCACGGCACCTATCCGTTCGTCACCTCGTCGAACACGGCCGCGGCTTTTGCCGCGGTCGGGTCCGGCGTGGGTCCGACGGCGACCGGCTACGTGCTCGGCATCACCAAGGCGTATACGACACGCGTCGGCTCGGGGCCTTTCCCCACCGAGCTGCACGACGCGGTTGGCAAGGCCCTGGGCGAGATCGGCCGCGAGTTCGGGACGGTCACCGGCCGGCCGCGGCGTTGCGGCTGGTTCGATGCCGTGATGGTCCGCCAGGCGATCCGGGTCGGCGGCATTCGCGGCATCGCCCTGACCAAGCTCGATGTCCTCGACGGCTTCGACGAGCTCAAGGTGTGCATCGGGTATCGCTGCCAGGGCGAGACGCTGCAGCATCTCCCCGCCGGCATGGCGCGCCAAGCCGAAGTAACCCCGGTCTACGAGACGATGTCGGGCTGGAAGGCGAGCACCAAAGGCGCGCGCTCCTGGGCCGATCTGCCGGCCGAGGCGGTCAAATACATCCGCCGCATCGAAGAGCTGATTGCCGCGCCGGTGGCACTACTTTCGACCAGCCCCGAGCGCGACGACACCATCCTCGTCCAGGACCCGTTCGCGGACTGACCTACCGGCGGTTTATTAATAAAAACAAAGGCCTGACTCCTCGCTGACCGCGGACGGTCCTGCCGTTAACCATGATTAACGGCCAGTCGTCATCCGAAAGGGTGAATCCGTGTCGCCCCACAAGGACTTGGCGGCAATCGATACGATCTGTTAACCATTTCTTTGCCAGGGTGTTCGTAAGCTGTCGGGCTTGAATCTCGGCTATCTGGGCGAACCAACATGGCGGCGGACGACAAAACCGCTGGGGGCGACAAGGGACCGCGGCCGGCGAGCAAACCGGCCAAGGGACAGCTTGTCCTTGAGGACCGCTATTTCCTCTATCCCGACCGGCCGGCCCCGGATCACTCCACCCCTCAGACCCCCGCCTTCACGGCCGAAGACCCGATGTCGCCGGGCGAGCCGCGCGTCGTCCTCGTATGCGATATCGAGCCGCTGCCGCGGATCGAAGTCATCGACAAGCTCCGTGGCCTTGCGCGCCCAGGCCTGACCCAGATCGCGGCCTTCGGCCCGGTCGACTGGCCCGGTGCCAACGGTCAGCGGCTCGCTATCGTCATTCATCCGGCGCAGGGCGGCCGGCTTGTGCCTCCCGGCGTGGCGACAATCCCGCCGATGAGCTCCGAGATGCTGATCGAGACGGTGGTCCGGCCGATCGTCACCGGTCTGACGGAGATGTTCCACCGCAACCAGACGCATCGCGGCATCCGCACGGACAACATCTTTTTCAGCGACGCGACCCAGACTCGCGTGGTTCTCGGTCAAAGCGTAACGGCGCCAGCTGGCTACTATCAGCCGGCGGCGTTCGAGACCATCGAATGCGCGATGGCCGATCCCGACGGCAAGGGAACGGGCACGCGCGTCGAAGATCTTTTCTCCCTCGGCGTCGTCATGCTGGCGCTGTCCACCGGCAAAATTCCCGGCGTCGGAGTCGATCCTGAAGACCTGATCGCCCGGCGCATCGAAAAGGGGTCGCTCGAAGCCTATGTCGATCCGCGCGAAATCCCGCGCGATCTGATCGATGGAATCCGCGGCCTCATGGCCGAGGATCCGCGTGAGCGCTGGTCGCTGGAGCATTTCAAGAATTGGCTCGATGGCAACCGTGTACCTCCGCCGCGTATGGGGGCGACCATACGCGCCCATGCCGGGTTCGACTTCGGCGGCAAGAAGTGGTGGACCGCGCCGTCGCTGGCAATGGCTTTGTGCCGTCGCCCGGACGCCGGGCTCAAAGCTCTTCAGAACGGCTCGGTGCTCGACTGGATGAAGCGCAGCCTGCCGGACAACACGCCGACCGATGCGCTGGCGGCGATGATGGCCGAGTACGAGGTGTCGGGTGGCGGTTCGGAGCAGCTGCTGCTGGCCAAGGCGTCTATCGCCATGGATCCGAGCGCTCCCATCCGTTATGCCGGCATCAGCGTACGTCTCGACGGCATCGGACCCGCGCTCGCCTGCAACTGGCGCAAGCCGGGCGCCATGCAGATCATCGGCGACCTTCTGAAGGCGAACCTGCCGTCCTATTGGCTGAACAGCCAGCCCAAGCACATCAATCGTGGTGTGGGCGTGACCGCGCACCTGGAGAAGCTCGGCCGGTGGGTTGGCGACAGCGCCCCGGGGTCCGGCATGGAGCGGGTGCTCTACGATCTCAATCCCAATCTGCCGTGCCAAAGCCCCATCACCGCCGGCCGCTGGGTCTCGGATCCTTCGGAGCTTCTACCGGCTATCGACGCTTCGGCCGCCGCCGGCGGCCTGAGCCGTCAGCCTATCGATCGACACATTGCCGCGTTCCTTGCCGCGCGTTCGCACGCCGATACGACCCAGCTTCTGGGCCTGATGCAGCCGCAGAAGGTTGACGAGCATTCGGCCATCGGCACGTTGCGGCTGCTGGCGGAACTGCAGACCAGCTTCAAGTCGAAACCACTCCCTGGTCTCGGCGTGTACTGCGCCGAACTGCTTAAGCCCGTCGTCGAGACGTTTCACCATCGCAAGCGCCGCGGCAAGCTCTCCGAGGCTGTCATGGCGGTTGCGCGGTCGGGGAACCTCACGGCGCTGCTCAAGCTCGCCGACGATCCCGAGTTCAAGAGGCTGGACCGCCGTGGTTTCGAGAAGGCCAAGGAACTATGGGTGAAGGCAGAGACCGATCTCGCCAACCTCGAGCGCGATACGCCCAAGCGCAAAGAGGACGCCCGCCGTAAGGGGCGTGAATCGGCCGCCATGATTTCCTCCGGCCTGGCGGTACTGACCGTCGGCGTGATGTTTTTCCTCAAATGGCTGTAATTCCTCCCGCCGCCACCACCACAGCGCCGGCCGCGGGCGGTCTCGACCCGCAAGCCGCCGCCCTGAACGCCGCCAACGCGAAGCGGGCGGCTGCGGTCGCCGCCCAGTCGCAGAAGGGCGGCAAGAGCGGCATGATCCTGATCACGTCGCTGGGCCTGTTCGCCATGCTGGCGATCGGTCTGGGATCGCCGTCGTTGCTGGTGTTCATGATCATCGCGCTGGCGCCGACGATCGCCGCCGTGCTGACCGACAAGGATCCGGAGAAGCATTCCGCCATCGCTGTCGGCGCGATGAGCCTGGGTGCCATGATCCCGCTGGTGCTCGGCCAGTTCACCGCCAAGCCGAGCTCGGGCTACAACGTGCTGCGCGACCCGTTCGCTTGGCTCTCGGTCTACGGTGCCGCGGGCATCGGCTGGGCTATTCATGCCGCCGTGCCGTCGGTCACCGTCTTCCTGTCCGATATGCGTGCCGAATGGCGGCGCAAGGACCTGCTCAAGCTTCAGGACGAGCTGGCGGAGGAGTGGGGGCCCGAGGTGATCGGCAAGAAGAAGACGACAACGCCGGAAAAGGGGAAGAGCTGAGATTCACGCCGTGCGGCGACGCCCGGCATCCTCGGCGGCGTATGACTTCATCGCCTTCTGCAGCTTCTCGAACGCACGTACTTCGATCTGCCGCACGCGTTCACGGCTTACGGAGTATTTCTGCGACAGATCCTCGAGGGTCGTCGGTTCCTCGCGCAGGCGCCGCTCGACGAGGATGTCGCGCTCGCGCGGGTTGAGCGATTTGAGGGCGCGCTGCAGCAGCCGCTGGCGGCGATCATATTCCTGCGATTCGGCGAGCTTGACCTCCTGGCTCTCGGTGTCGTCCACCAGCCAGTCCTGCCATTCGCCTTCGCCGTCGTTGCGCAGCGGCGCGTTGAGCGAGTGGTCGGGGCTCGCTAGCCGCCGGTTCATGTTGACCACGTCGGTCTCGGGCACGCTCAGTTCCTGCGCGATCTTCTTGACGTGCTCGGGTGTCAGGTCGCCTTCCTCCAGCGCCTGCATCTGGCTTTTGATCTTGCGCAGGTTGAAGAACAATTTCTTCTGGGCAGCGGTGGTGCCCATCTTCACCAGCGACCAGGAGTGCAGGATGTACTCCTGGATCGCGGCGCGGATCCACCACATCGCATAGGTGGCGAGACGGAAGCCGCGGTCCGGATCGAACCGCTTCACCGCCTGCATCATGCCGACATTGCCCTCGGAGATGAGCTCCGACAGCGGCAGGCCGTAGCCGCGATAGCCCATGGCGATCTTCGCCACGAGACGCAGATGGCTGGTGACGAGCTTGTGCGCAGCCTCGGAGTCTTCACGCTCGCGCCACCGCTTGGCGAGCATGTACTCCTCCTCAGGCTCGAGGAGCGGGAATTTCCGGATCTCCTGCAGATAGCGGGAGAGATTCCCCTCGTTAGACAGCGCCGGAATGGTCATCGTGGCCATCGGTCCCGCATTGCTTGTGAATTCCCCCACCGAGGAGCACCAGCCAAAGAACGTCCCGACAGGTGTCGATGTTCCCCGGCCGCCCCGGCGGCGCCGCTCGCGACGCCCCTGCGGTCGTCCCTCTGCGGCATCTCAATACACATAACGGCTTATTGCGGCGATCATAGGGCATAAACGGAGTAGGGGAAAACCTGAAGCTAAATACGTTCTAATCTACGGACCAGATCACTCATATCGCTGGATAGTTCTTTAGAAAAGCTGTGGACTTTTGCGGTATTAGGATGTGTAAAGCCGAGAATAACGGCGTCCAGCGCCTGCCGCGGAAACCCTTCAGTGGCAGCCATCACCTCTGCCGGAAGGCGCCGCCGCCGGGGCTCGCGGCCGTAAACAGGGTCGCCGATGAGCGGATGTCCGGCCGAGGCCAGATGCACCCGGATCTGGTGAGTCCGCCCGGTGGCAAGGCGGCATTCGATGAGGCTGGCGTGACCGCCGGCCAGCGTCTTGAGCACCTTGTACCGTGTGAGAGCCGCTTTCCCGCGGCCCTCACCAACAATGGCCATTTTCTTGCGGTCCTGACGCGAGCGGCCAATGGCGCCGGTTATTGTCCCGGCGCGCGGCTGCGGCACACCCCAGACGACGGCTTGATAGACGCGCTCAATGGTGCGGCCCGCGAATTGCGCAGTCAGCGACTGATGCGCCGCGTCGTTCTTCGCGGCGACGATCAGGCCGCTCGTATCCTTGTCGAGACGATGCACGATCCCTGGGCGCGCCACGCCGCCGATCCCGGCGAGACCGGGACCGCAATGCGCGAGCAACGCGTTGACCAGGGTCCGGTCGGGATTGCCGGGCGCGGGATGCACGACCAGGCCGGCCGGCTTGTCGATCACGATGACATCGTCGTCCTCGAAGACGATAGTGAGCGGCATGGCCTGCGCCTCGGCCGTCGCTGGAAGGGCGGCGGGCAGCGCGAGCGTGAAAACCTCGCCTTGTTTGACCCTGCGGGAGGGGTCGGATATCGTCGCGCCGTTGCTGCTGACCCGTCCTTCTTCGATGAGCGCCTTGATGCGCGAGCGCGATGGCGCGGTCTCCTGCGTCGCCAGGGAATCGGCAATCGACCGGTCGAGCCGACCACCGGCCGCCGCCGCATCGATGGTCACTGTGAGAATCTGCTGCGCCGCCGTTGAGTCCCAGGCCGTCATGCCCCGACACTGACCCACAAGATGCATACGCTCAAGACCATCGTCATCGCTCTCGGCGTCGTACTTGTCGCCGGCTTCGGCCTCTTGATCTACGGCCTGACGCAGAATTGGCATCGCACGGCCGGGGGGCCGCCATCGCCGGCGCCGACGGCGCGGGTGCCGGTCGCCGGAGCGACATGGGGCACCATCCCTGTCGGCGCGGCGAACGAGCGCATCGCCGGCGTCACCGCCTCGGGTGAGCTGGTCGTGGTCCACATTACGGGTGATCAGGGCAACCGGCTCGTGGTCGTTGATCCCCGCAACGGCCGGGTCGTCGGCAGTTTCGTCACGGGCGGCACGCCGTGATCGTTGTTGCCCGAGAGGCGTTGCGCCAGATTGCCGACGCCGCGGAAGCGGCGTATCCCGGCGAATGCTGCGGGCTTCTCGTCGGCCGCCTCCGCCCCAATGGAACGGTCGAGGCGGTGCGCGCCCACCCCAGCGCTAATCTCGGCCGGCAGCGCGACCGGTTCGAGATCGATCCGCGGCTGTGGGTGGATCTGGCCCGCGCGCTGGGCAGAGGCCCGATGAAGGTCGTCGGTCTTTACCATTCGCATCCCGACGGGCCGGCGCAGCCATCGGCCGTCGACCTCGAGGCGGCCTGGGGGGAAGAGCTCGTCTGGCTGATCGTCAGCGTCGCGGGCGCAACGTCGGGCGAGGGGGAATCGTCATCACGCGCGCAGGCCGTGCACCTGACAGCGCATATCCTGGATCACGGCGGGCGCCAGTTCCGCGAGCTGCCGCTGCGAACGGCCGACTGGCACGCGTCTCCCGTCCGTGACGTTCCCGAAGAGGATGGCGCGAAGGACGAACCGGAATGAATTTCTGCAGCGACAACACAGCCGGGGCGCATCCGCGGATCCTCGCGGCTCTGACCGCGGTCAATGACGGCGCCGCAATGCCCTACGGCAATGACGATCTGACCCGGACGGTCGAGGCCAGGATCGGCGAAATCTTCGAGCGCGACTGCGTGGTCTTTCTTGTCGGTACCGGCACGGCGGCCAACGTCCTGTCGCTGGCGACGCTGACGCCACCTTGGGGCGTGATCTACTGTCACCCGGAATCGCACATCAACGTCGACGAATGCGGGGCACCCGAGTTCTACACCGGCGGCGCCAAGCTCGTGCCGGTGCCGGGGGCGCATGGGAAGATCGTGGCCACGGATTTTGAGGCGGCCATTACCGGTGCGGGCGTCGTTCATCACTCGCAGCCCGCCTCCATCAGTCTGACCCAGGCGACCGAAGCAGGCACGGTCTACACCCCGGCGGAGATCGGCGGGATCGGCGAGATCGCACGCCGCCACGGTCTCGGCCTGCATGTCGATGGCGCGCGTTTCGCCAACGCGCTTGTCCATCTGGGCTGCACGCCCGCCGAGATGACCTGGAAAGCCGGCGTCGATGCCCTGAGCTTCGGGGCGACCAAGAACGGCGCCCTGGCCGCCGAGGCGGTGGTCGTCTTCGATCGCGCCAAGGCGTCGACTCTCGGCTATCGCCGCAAACGCGGCGGCCAGCTCTGGTCGAAGATGCGCTTCCTTGCCGCCCAGTTCGACGCCTATCTCGCTGACGATCTGTGGCTGGCCAATGCCCGCCACGCGAACGCCATGGCGGCGGAGCTGATGCGCGGATTGAGTGCTCTCCCGGCGGCCCGGATCGAACATCCGGTGCAGGCGAACGAAATCTTCGTGACGCTACCCGAGCCGGTCATCCGCGGCCTCGAGGGGGACGGGTTCCGTTTTTACCGCTGGCTGGGCGATGGCAGCGCGCTTTTGCGCCTGGTGACGAGTTTCAACACCGAGCCCAAGGCGGTGGCGGCCTTCCTGGCCAGCGCCCGCCGGCACGCCGCTACGGGGGCTGCGGCCGCCCAGTAGAATCCAGCGGACTCCGCGCCGCTTGATCCTCTCCCGGCCTTCCGCTATTGACTGGCGGCGCCGGGCGGCTACCTCGCCCGACGCCAGGTCCCCTTCGTCTAGTGGCCTAGGACACCGCCCTCTCACGGCGGGAACAGGGGTTCGAATCCCCTAGGGGACGCCATTCATTCACAGCCGACGCGGCTTGGGGCACCGACCTTAAGGCCGGCGTTCCGGAACCACGACGGTGTTGTTCTGAGTCGCCGGCGGGGTAGCGTTGGTGTTGGCCGGCGGCGTCACGACGGTGGTGCTGGGCTGGGCCGGGCCGGGATTGACGACGACAGTGCGATCCTGGTCATCGCCACAAGCAGCGACGCTCAGGGCCATCGCGGCAGCAGCGCCAAGTGTCAGCAGGCGTTTCATGAAGACCTCCTTTGGCTACGGTCGTTCAATCAACGGGCGGGGCTGTGGGGACGTTCCACGGCGGCGCTCAAGATAACGGCAACGCTGGTACGGCTCCGCTTTGCCGCTCAATCCACGGTGATGTTGACGTCCTTCACCAGCTTGCCGAATTTCGCGAAGTCATCGGCGATGCGCTTGGCGAATTCCGCGCGGGTCGTGACATAGGGCTCAAGCCCGCCGGCCTTGTTGTACTTGTCCTTGAGGTCCGGCTGGCTGAGGGCCTTGGACGTCTCGGCGTGCAGCTTTTCCAGGATCGGCTCTGGCGTGCCGGCGGGGGCGAAGAGCGCCAGCCAGATGCTGTTGCTGTAACCCGGATAGAACTCGCCGATGGTCGGCAGCTCGGGAAAGGCGGTCGAGCGTTTCTCGCCGGTGACTGCAAGGGCGCGCAGATTGCCGGCGCGGATCTGCGGAGCGGTGGATGATCCGGCGAACATCGCGGCGACCTCACCCGCCACCGTGGCCGTCGTGGCGGGAGCCCCACCCCGATAGGGCACGTGCACGAGATCAAGGCCCGCCCGCTGCTTGAGCATCTCCATCGATAGATGGTGCTGGCTGCCATTGCCGCCCGAGGCGTAGGCGAGCGGCGGCTTGGTCTTGCGGGCGTGCTCGATGAACTCGGCGAAGGTCTTCACCGGCAGGGACGGGTTGACCGAGAGGACAAACTCGTTGGCGGCGACCGTAGCCACGGGGACGAGCTCTTTCATCGGATCGACCGACATCTTCGAGTAGAGATGCGGATTGATGACGACCTGGCTGTCCGCGATCAGCGCCAGCGTGTAGCCGTCGGCCGGCGCCCGGGCGAGCATTTCGACCGCGATCACGCCGTTCGACCCGGCTCGGTTCTCGACCACGATCGGTTGGCCGAGGGTCTCGGTCAGCTTCTCTCCGAGAATGCGGGCAGCAATGTCCGGGGCCCCGCCGGGCGGGATCGGGATAAGAATCTTGATCGGCCGGACCGGGTATTGCGCGGCGGCAGGCCCGACACCGGCCAGCATTAGACACGCCGCGCCGATGACTGCGATGACACGCATCATGAGCTCTTCCTCCCTCAGACCTTGAAGCTCGTCTGCACCTCCGGCGCAAAGAGCTCTTCGACCGCCATCTTACGATGGCTGACCCCCTGCTCGTAGGCGTATTGCGCAAAGGCTTCGAGCGTCGTGCGGTTTGCCTCGATGCCGTAGGGCCAGAAATCGCGGCCGAGCAGGTCACGCGACAGCTGCGTATGCTCGGCCATCCACGGGATCGGATAATACGACGCGGTAATGTCGGTCAGCCGCGTCAGTGCACGGTCCTTGGCGGCTTCGAAGGCCTTGACCAGGTTCATGGCGATCCAGCGGTGCCGTTCATAGGTCTCGCGGCGCAGTGCCACGACATGCATGATCGGGTAGATGCCGGTCTTCTTCCAGTAGGGCAGCTCGACCGCGCGGTAATCCTCGAACAGGCGCCGCACCCGCTTGTCGCCGCCGGCGAAGGGGGCCGGCGGGCGGGCCGACAGGATAGCGTCGAGCTCGCCGTCGAGCAGCATGTCCGACAGGGTCTTGTCGCGCACGACCGTCAGCCGCAGACCCTGCGGCAGCTTGAGCGCGACCTTCTCGACACGCCCCGCCTCGTTGACGCCGCCTTGGTGCCAATGCACGGAGTTGAGATCCACCCCGTGCTCGTGCGCCAACATACCGCGCGAATAGACCGAGGCGGTCTGGGCCCATTCCGGCAGGCCGATGCGCTTGCCGGCCAAATGCTCGGCTGCGGTGATACGGCTGTCGCTGCGGACATAGATCGAGGAATGCCGAAAGACGCGCGAAGGGAAAACCGGTATGGCGACGAAGCCCTTGTCGTCTTGGGAGGCCAGGGAGATGACCTTGCCGAAGGACATCTCCGAAATGTCCCATTCGCGGTACTTGGTAAAGCGGTAAAAGATCTCCTCGATCGGCAGGGCGAGAACCGTGAGATCGATCCCTTCCGCCCGTACGGATCCGTCCAGCAGGTCGCGAACGTGGTCGTAGGGCCCAATGGCGACGGTCAGCGGCAGGTTGGACATTTGTGAACCGGTTATGTCGTCGGGACGAGGGGACACTACCAGCATTGCGGCGCCGGGCAAACGCGGGGCCCGCCCTGTGACTGGTTCCCGTATCCTGGCTAAGAGCCTGATCAAACGCTGATCGTTGCGAATCTGGCACTCGACCCCCGGACAGTGCTGGCAGGCATCGAGCTTGGCTCTAGGGGTTTTCCGGACTTGATCTCCGGTGCCAATTGCCCAGATAAAATGGCTCGGGCTGTCATTGTTTTGCTATGGTGGTGGGGGCATTTGATGTTCCGTCATCCACGGTAAGCCAGCCTCCTGGGCGGCATGAAGGGCGACATGGAACCGATATCAATCTACCTCGTCGATCGCAGCACCCTGTTTCGCGATGGGATCAAGGCGCTCCTCGGCGAAGCCGGGTTCGTCATCCGGCGCGAAGCGCGGCTGATGCAGGAGTTGCTGACGCAGCCCGACGATGGCGGTGTCCCGCCCCATATCATCCTCGCGGACCTGGCGATGGGGGACCCGCTCTTCAGCCGGCATCTGCTGACCCTGCGCGAACGCTTCCCGGACGTCCGGGTCGTCATTCTGACCGACGAGATCAATCCCGAGCGCCTCTCCGCCGCTCTTGAAGCCGGCGCTGACGGCTACCTGCTCAAAGACATCTCGGTCGAGGCCCTGCAGCAATCGCTGCGGTTGGTCATGCTGGGCGAGAAGGTTATGCCGGCCGGCATCGCCGCTCCCACGGCGGATTCGCGCAGTATCGAGCTCAAGCGCAAATCGCACCAGGCCATTCTCTCGAAGATGTCCGGACGCGAGACCGAGGTACTCAAGTATCTGCTCCAGGGCCTGTCCAACAAGGCGATCGGCAATGAGCTCAAGATTTCCGAAGGCACCGTCAAGGTGCACCTGAAGGGGATCCTCAAGAAGATCAATGTCCGCAATCGGACCCAGGCCGTGATCTGGGCGATGGTCAATGGTATCTCGACGAATGTCGCTACCGCGGAGGCGCCCAGCGGCGCCGTCGCAGCCCGGGGCCCCGCCGTATCGCCGACGCATCCGGCCCTGCCCCATGTCGGCCTGCCCGACGCGGTCGCTGGCAAATCGAGCCTGCGCGTGCTCATCGTCGAGGACGAGCTCCTCGTCTCGATGTACATCGAGCAGACGGTTCGCGAGCTCGGCTATGAGGTGATCGGCTCGGCCGGCACGCTCGCCGACGCCAAGCGCCTCTTCGAGGCCGCAGCCTTCGATGTGGCGATCCTCGACGTCCGGCTGCGCCAGGGTGAGCTGATCTATCCGGCGATCGACATCCTGCGCGACCGCCGCATTCCGTTTGTCTTCATCACGGGTTATGGCTCGGACAATCTGGAACGCCAGTACGGCCGCCACCCGATCTTGAAGAAGCCGTTCTCGCAGCGCGAACTGCAGCGCTGCATCCAGAACGTCGTCGAAGTGCATTGAACCGATGATGGGCCGGCCTTCGGGCCGGCCGGTCAGGTCGTGGCTGCGACAGCGCTCTCACGCACCTTCTGACAATAGAAGACCGCGACCGCGGTGCGGTTGGGCATGCCCAGCTTGCTGATGATCGAACGCACGATCGATTTCGCGCGGCTCACCGGCATGCTCAGCCGCTGGGCGATCCGGCTGTTCGAGGCGCCGTCGCCGACTAGCGCCAACACAGTGCGCTCGTCCTCGGTCAGCGAACCGAGGGAGTCGACGCGGATGCCGTCGGATCGAATATGCCGCAGGATGCGCTCGGGAATGACGACGAGGCCCTCGAGCGACAATTCAATCGCCTCGGCGATGGCCGGGCCGACCTCGTCCATGACGATCAGGCGCTGGCCGGGCGCCATCACGCTCAATCCGTGCAGCAGCTGGTCCTCGCGCACAAGGACGATCACCGGCGGGTTGCTGGCCGCGAGGCGGCGGCCGATGCTGCGGGCCCGGCGCGCCTCGGCGATGAGTTCGCGGGCTCCCAGCAGGATCATGTCGGCGCCCGCCATATTCGCCTGACGGCGGTTGAAGATCGCGGACGAGCAGATTCCGCCGATCACGTAGCGGGTCGAGCGCAGGGCCGCTTCGAGCGACGATGCCAGCTTCTTGTCCCGTGTGACGATCAGAACGCGACGCGCGCCGTTCATCGGTATCCGCTCTTCTTTGTCTTCGGGATGAACGGGCGCGCCCGGGCTCATCCCATGGTCACCCCAGTATTCCGTTCTGCGGCGCGATGAACAGCACGCAAACGGATGATCGTCGGACGCTCTTGTCCGACGCTGCGCGCCGAATGGCGCCGCCGTTCGGCATCGCGCCCGTTCTGGGGTCGTACCTCGGGCGACTATGGAGCCTAGCCTTCTGTTCCCTGAAGTCGAGAGCCTTGCCGCCATATGTGTCTAGGGTCGCCGGAATCGTGCGACACGCAATCCTGCTCAAGAATCCGCAGGCTCCGCATCCCTCCCACCGGAGCCTCGGAATGGGGGATGGGTTGGCCCATCCCCCGACTTGAACCGGCCGCCTCTCGCGTCAGGCAAGCGAAGCGGTAGCGATGTGCGTTTTTGCGCACTCCGCCTATGTCCGCCTGTAGCAAAAGCTGGAACGTTTTTGTCACCGTCTCGTTATGGCGGCGGGTCGTAACCAACCCATGTCCAGTGCAGACTAAAAAACTCAAATAGATGGACGTCGCTATGCAACACGCCGCAACCGACACCAGAATGGCGCGTATCCTCGTCGTCGAGGATGATTCCATTCTGCGCATGTTCATCGCCGATGGCTTGCGCGAAGTCGGCTATCACGTTGAGGCGGTTGCGACCGCGGCCGAAGCCCTGGGCAAGATCCGCAACAATGACGAAAGTTTCGCAGGAGCCGTGATCGATTACGGCCTTCCAGACCGTCGTGGCGATGTCCTGGCGGCTGAGATTCGCAAGATCGACGGCGACTTGCCGATGGTCATCGCCAGCGGCTATCAGGAGGAGATGCTGCGAGGACGCTTCTCGCCCGACGGCCGCACCGTCTTGTTGGGTAAGCCCTACGATGGCCGGCAGTTGCGCAAGGCCCTCGACAAGCTCGGGGTCTCCCCGACCGAGCAGTAGCCCTCCACGCTTCTTTGAAGCCCAGACTCCGGTGAGCGAGAGCCACGGCCTCTCCTGTGACCATCCTGTGAGCGGGCTGTCACAGCATTCTGATACCCCTTAGGGCTTAACCAGCATTTTTGCTCTTTAACCTAAAGCGCGCGAAACAATCTCGGAAAGAGTTCCAACGCCTACGCTGGTTACCCATTCATTGCGATCCCTCGGGCGTTGAGGGATGCGCAGCTCAATAAGGGATAATCCCATGACCCCGTTTGTCGTGCTGGTAGTCGAACGCAGCCGCCTTTTCCGGGAGGGCATCAAGCGGATTTTCCAAGGTTCGCAGTTTGATGTCCGCCGCGAGGCGAGCGAGTTCGATGAGATCCTCAATGTCCACTCGGACGATACCCCGCCGGATCTCGTGCTGACCGACCTGAGCGAGAACGGGGCTCAGTTCGTCGAGCAGATGACAACTCTGCGCTCCCGCTATCCGAAAGTCCGTGTGGTGGTCCTGACCGACCGTATTTCCAGCAGCAGCCTTGCCGCCGCCCTCGATGCCGCGATCGACGGGTATCTGCTGAAGGACATGTCCGCTGACGCCCTGCAGCAGTCCCTGCGCCTCGTCATGCTGGGCGAGAAGGTCTTCCCGACCGGTCTCGCTCATCTTCTGATCGCCGGGCGCCTCAAGGACCCGTCGCGTCCGGCGGGCCGTCTCGGTCAGCTGAACACGCCGGGCCTGTCTGACCGGGAGGTCGAAATTCTCGGCTGCTTGCTGAACGGGATGTCCAACAAGGTTATCGCCAACCAGCTCCGCATCTCGGAAGGCACGGTGAAGGTCCACCTCAAGGGCATCCTGAAGAAGATCAATGTCCGGAACCGGACGCAGGCAGCCATCTGGGCGATCAACAATGGCATCCACCAGGGCGGCAGCGAGGGCATGAAGAGCTTCGCGCGGCCCTACTGAGGCCGCCCTCGGCGGGGAGCTCGACGTTTCTCAAACAGGACCGTACCGGGGAACGCCGCCGCGGCCGGGGCCGTTTAGCATTGGACCTGCGATCGAGAGGCCCAGGTCTGCTGTCTGCTATTGCCACTGCCGATTAATGCCGAGCGGGACCGCGCCATGTTGAAGCTTAAGGGTGCGCATGTCGGCATACCCCGCTTTCCCTGGCGTGACGCTCCCGCCAGCGCGTTTCTGCTCAGCAGCCACCGTCGGGCCCGGGAGGCATTGGATCTCGGCCTGGCGATCGATGCGCCGGGCTACAACGTCTTCGTCATCGGGGAAGATCGTACCGGCCGCATGACGGCCACCATGACCTATCTGCGCTCGCTCAAGCGCGAACCGCCCGGCGGCGCCAGCGATTGGGTCTATCTCTACAATTTCCATGACGAGGCCGCGCCGCGCGCGTTTCGGCTCCGCGCCGGAGACGGCCGTCGCTTCGTCGAAGCGATGGACAAGTTCCTCTGGCGCACCCGGACCATGCTGGAAGCGGCGCTTGGCAGCGAGGGCCATCGCGAACGGGTCAGCGCGCTCTACCGTGACGTCGACGCACGGCTGGCGGCTGCCCAGAAGCGGCGCCGCGGGCGCCCTGCGACCAAGGCATCGTCCCGATCGCGTGGCGGACGTTCGGCGCCGGCCCGTCGCCCGGGGGGAGCTCCGGATGCCACACTGGATCGGGTCGAACGCGAAGCAGCGCAGCTTCGCACGGCGGCTGACGAGCGGCGCGAAGCGCTGGACCGCCAGACCCTCACGGCCATTCTCGATGACGAGTTCCCCCCGCTGCTGGCGACATTCGGCGAGTACGCCGATCTGCGCGACTGGCTGGGTGAATTCCGGGCCGACCTCCTCAATCATATCGATGTGCTGGCCCAGTCGGAGGCGGAAGACGACGAAGCCAGTCTGCGTATACTCGAGCGCTACCGGATCAATCTCCTGGTGGACCACGCGCCGGCCGACCATGGTGTGGTCGTCGAGGCGAATCCCAACTACGACAATCTTTTCGGGCGCATCGAATACAAGCGGGTCGAAGGCGTTGCCGAGACGAGCTTTCTGCTGATCCGGCCCGGCGCGCTGCATCGGGCCAATGGCGGAATCCTCGTCCTGCGCGCCGAATCGCTCGCTCGCGACGAAACCGCCTGGCGCTTCCTCAAGGCGGCTCTGCGCGACCGCGAAATCCGCATCGAGGAATTGCACCGGGTCGGCTCCATGCCGATCACCGGTCTACCGAAGCCGCAGCCGGTGCCGCTCGACGTCAAGGTGGTGATTGTCGGCTCTCGTGAGAGCTACTTCCGGTTCTTCGCCGAGGATTCCGAGTTCCACGCGCATTTCAAGGTCAAGGCTGACATCGATGCCGACATGGAGGCCAGCGATACCAATCTGGCGCATCTCGGCTCGTTGATCGGGGTCATGGCCGCCGCGCACGGTCTGTCGTGCACGCGAGAGGCGATCAGTCTTCTGCTCGGGCTGGCGGCGCGATTTGCCGGCCGTCGCGACCTG
>Ga0196963_10001505_pt1 | contig 15589 bp, 11 predicted proteins | sample S1_5metaG_FD_148600 | JGI IMG/M metagenome (GOLD analysis project Ga0196963, IMG submission 148600) | Soil microbial communities from Anza Borrego desert, Southern California, United States - S1_5 | ecosystem: Environmental > Terrestrial > Soil > Desert | place: USA: California | collected... | reverse complement strand
GCGGCATAGGCCTCGGCGTGGATGTAGGAGATTTCCTTCAGCTTCAGCGCCCCTTCCATCGCAATGGGGTAATGGATGCCGCGGCCAAGGAAAAGCGCGTGCTGCTTGCCGGCGAACCTCCTGCCCCAGTCCCGGACCTTGTCTTCAACGGCCAGGACGGCGGTGAGGGCGGCGGGGAGGTGCCATACGCTTTTCAGCAGCTCCTTTTCCCTCGCGGCATCGACGCGCCCGCGCGCCTTTCCGAGCGTGATGGCCAGCAGGAAAAGCGCGGCGAGCTGGGTCGTGAAGGCCTTGGTGGAAGCCACGCCGATCTCGGGGCCGGCACGCGTCATGAAGCGCAGGTTGCACGCGCGCACGAGCGAGCTCTCCGGGACGTTGCAGATGGCGAGCGAGTTCTCGTAGCCCTGGCTCTTGGCGTGCTGCAGGGCGGCCTGCGTGTCGGCCGTCTCGCCGGACTGGGAGATCGCGACGAGCAGCCCGGTACGGTCCGGCACCGAGACGCGATAGCGGTATTCGCTTGCAATCTCGACGTTGCACGGAAGGCCGGCGAGCTCCTCGATCCAGTACCGAGCCACCATGCCGGCGTGATAGCTCGTGCCGCACGCGACGATCTGTACCGAGCTCGCGCGATCGAAAGCTTCGGCTGCGCCGACGCCGAAGAGCTGCGGCGTCGCCCGGTTCGCCCCGCTCAGGAGCTCGAGCGTATTGGCCACCGCGCCTGGCTGCTCGAAGATTTCCTTCTGCATGTAATGGCGGTAGCTGCCGAGCTCGGCCGCCTGTGCGGAGACTTCGGAAACGTGCACCGTCCGCTCCACCGGCGTCCCGGTCGCATCGAGGATGCGAACGCCGTCCGGGCGGATCTCCGCGCAGTCGCCGTTCTCGAGGTGGACCACGCGACGCGTGACCTGCACGAGCGCGGAGACGTCCGACGCGGCAAAGTTCTCGCCCTCGCCCAGCCCCAGAAGCAGTGGCGGCCCGCGGCGCGCCACCACGACGGTCTGCGGATCGGCGGCCGAAACGAGCGCGATGGCGAACGCGCCTTCCAGCTCGGCCATGGCGCGCACCGTCGCCGCGAGGAGATCGGGCGCCTGCTTGCGATGCTCGACTACGAGGTGGGCGATCACCTCGGTGTCGGTTTCCGAGTGGAACCGGTAGCCGGCGCGCTTCAGCCGCTCGCGCACCGCTTCGTAGTTCTCGATGATGCCGTTGTGCACGACCGCGAGGTTGCCGGACACATGCGGGTGCGCGTTGGCCTCGGTGGGCGCGCCGTGCGTGGCCCAGCGCGTGTGCGCGATGCCGGCGGGCGAGGCGAGCTTCTCGCGCCCGACCTGCGCCGCGAGCTCCGCGACACGGCCGGCGGCGCGAAAGCGTTTCAGCTGGGCGTCCTTCAGCACGGCGATTCCGGCCGAGTCATACCCTCTGTACTCGAGCCGCTGCAGGCCTTCGATGAGGACCGGGACGATGTCGCGCCGCGCCGCGGCGCCGACGATGCCGCACATGCGCGCTAGCCCTTCTTCCTCGGCGGCTTCCAGGACGGAATCGACACCTGCTTTGCGCGCGCGACGGTGAGCTGACCCTCCGGCGTGTCCTTGGTGATCGTCGAGCCCGCGCCGACGTACGAGCCGCGCGCGATGCGTACCGGGGCGACGAGCGTCGCGTCGGAGCCGATGAAGCAGTCGTCCTCGATGATCGTGCGGTGCTTCGCGGCGCCATCGTAGTTGCAGGTGATGGTGCCGGCGCCGATGTTGGTGCGCGCGCCGACCTCGGCGTCGCCCACGTAGGCGAGGTGGTTCGCCTTGGCGCCGGGTCCCAGGCGGCTCGCCTTCACTTCGACGAAGTTGCCCACGTGCACGTCCTCGGCGAGCTCGGCGCCGGGGCGCAGGCGCGCGAATGGACCGATGCGGCAGCGCTCGCCGATGGAGGAATCCTGCAGCAGGGAGAAAGGCAGGATCTCGGTGCGATTTCCCACGCTCACATCCTTGAGCACGCAGTTCGGCCCGACCCGGACCCCATCGCCGAGCGTGACCTTGCCCTCGAAGACGCAGTTCACGTCGATCACAACGTCGCGACCGCAGGCGAGGTCGCCTCGGACATCGATGCGCGCCGGGTCGGCAAGCGCGACCCCCGCCTCGAGGAGCGCAAACGCCTTGGTTTTCTGGTAATGCCGCTCGAGCTCGGCGAGCTCGCGACGCGAGTTCACGCCCATCACCTGCCAGGGGTCGGGCGCCTTGACCGCCTTCACTGGCACGCCGTCGGCCACAGCCAGGCTCACGAGGTCGGTGAGGTAATACTCCTTCTGCGCGTTCCGGTTGCCGATCTTCTTGAGCCAGGGCACGAGGCGCCGCGCGGAGAGGGCGTAGAAGCCGGCGTTGATCTCGCGCACGCTCGCCTCTTCCGGCGTCGCATCGCGCTGCTCCACGATGCGCGTCACGCCGCCGCTTGCGTCGCGGATGACGCGGCCGTAGCCGGTGGGATCGCCGAGATCCGCCGAGAGCAGCGCGAGCCCGTCGCCTGCCGACTGCAGCAGGCGCTGGAGTGTCTCCGTGCTGACGAGCGGCACGTCGCCATAAAGGAGCAGAACGTCCGCATCGGCCGAGAGCCGCGGCGCCGCCTGCTGCACGGCGTGCCCGGTGCCGAGCTGCTCCGCCTGCAGCACCCATTCCACGTCGGCATCGGGGAAAGCGGCGCGCACGGCGTCGGCGCCGTGGCCGTGGACGACGAAGATGCGGCGCGGCGCAAGCGCGCGCACCGCGGCGAGCACATGACCCAGCAGTGGCCGGCCAGCCAGCGGATGAAGCACCTTGGGGAGATCGGACCGCATGCGCTTGCCCAGGCCCGCGGCAAGGACCACTACTTCGATCGGCATTGGCGGATTCTAGGCTAAACTCGTTTTTCCTGAGGAGGGAAACCCATGAATACGCTACTGAAACTCACCGCCGCAGCGGCTTTTACATTGGCCGCCGCGCCGCTCTTCGCGCAGGATGCCTGCAGCAATCGCGGCGATCTCGATGCCCTTTACTGCGACGAAAACAAGGACCTCGTCGCGGATACGCCCAAGGATCCCAAGCGCTGGAAGAACCCGTCTACCTTGGTCTTCACCTACACGCCGGTGGAAGACCCCGCGGTATACGAGAACATCTTCAAGCCGTTCACCGATTACCTGGCCAAGTGCACCGGCAAGCGCGTGGTGTTCTACCAGGTGCAGTCGAACGCCGCGGAGATCGAGGCGATGCGCTCCGGCCGCCTGCACGTCGGCGGCTTCTCGACCGGCCCGACCAACTTCGCCGTCAACATGGCGGGCGCCATCCCTTTCGCCGTCAAGGGCAACGAGAAGGAATGGCAGGGGTACGAGCTGTGGTTCCTGGTGAAGAAGGACAGCCCGTACCAAAAGCTCACCGACCTGAAGGGCAAGAAGGTCGCGCACGTGCAGCCCTCGTCCAACTCCGGCAACCTCGCGCCGCGCGTGCTCTTCCCCAAGGAGGGGCTGGTGCCCGACCAGGACTACAAGGTCCTCTACTCCGGCAAGCACGACCAGACCGTGATGGGCGTGCATTCGGGCGACTTCGACGGCGGGCCGGTCGCCTCCGACGTGTTCAAGCGCATGGTCGAGCGCGGCCAGGTGAAGGCCGAGGACTTCCGGGTCATCTACAAGAGCCAGATGTTCCCGACCTCGTCCTTCGCGTACGCCCACGACCTGGAGCCGAAGCTGCGCGACACGATGCTCAAGTGCTTCTACGACTACCGCTTCCCGCCGGCCATGCAGAAGGAGTTCGGCGGCGCCGACCGCTTCTTCCCCATCACCTACAAGGAGCACTGGGCGATCGTGCGCCAGGTGGCCGAGGGCAGCGGCGAGAAGTTCAACAAGGCCGCCTTCGAGGCGCTGCAGAAGAGAGAAGCCGAGGCGGCGGCGAAGAAGGCGCAGAAGAAGTGACCTCGGCGACGGCTGCGCTCGTCCTGCGCGGCCTCGTCAAGGAATACGTTCCCGGCAGGCCGGTCCTGCGCGGCATCGACCTCGAGGTCGCGCCGCGCGGGATGACGGCGGTAATCGGTCCTTCCGGCACCGGCAAGTCGACGCTCATCCGCTGCATCAACCGGCTGGTGGAGCCCACGGCCGGTGAGATCGTGTTCCTCGGCACCGACCTCGCACGTCTTTCGGGCGCGGCGCTGCGCGAAGCGCGGCGGCGCATCGGCATGGTGTTCCAGGAGTTCAACCTCGTCGAGCGGCTGTCGGTGATGGAGAACGTCCTGTGCGGGCGGCTGGGCTACGTGCCCGCCTGGAAAGCCTGGCTGCGCAAGTTCCCGGCGCAGGACATCGCCGCGGCCTTCGAGATGCTCGAGTCGGTGGGCCTCGGACGATTCGCCAACCAGCGCGCCGACAGCCTCTCGGGCGGGCAGCGCCAGCGCGTGGGCATCGCGCGCGCGCTCATGCAGGGGCCGCAGCTGCTGCTTGCCGACGAGCCGACCTCGTCGCTCGACCCGCGCACCTCCGTCGAGATCATGGAGCTCATGAAGGGCATGTGCACCGCGCGCGGCATCCCGGTCGTCGTCAACATGCACGACGTTCAGCTCGCCCGGCGCTTCGCCGACCGCATCGTCGGCATGTCGGGGGGCGCGGTGGTGTACGACGGCGGCGGCGACGGCCTCACCGACGACGTTCTGCGCAGAATCTATGGCGGCGAGAGCTGGCTCGCCTGAAGCGGTAGCCTTCCCGCCCAACTGGGCGGCGCGGGCCGCGTGGGTGGTCCTCGCGGTGTACGTGGTGTATGCCGCGTCGACCATGGATTTCACGTGGTCGCGCTTCGTGACCGGCCTCGACAATGGCGCGCGTTTCATCGGCAAGATGTTCCCGCCGGACTTCCGGCGCTGGGAGCTGCTGCAGAAAGGCCTGCTCGAGTCGCTCGAGATCGCGGTCCTCGCCTCGTTCCTGGGCATCGTCCTTTCCCTGCCCATCGGCTTTCTCGCGGCGCGCAACCTGATGCCGTCATGGGTCACGTGGCCGGCGCGGGCCGTCATCGCCCTCTGCCGCTCGTTCCACCCGGTGATCGTGGCGATCCTGTTCGTGAAGGCGGTGGGCTTCGGGGCGCTCGCGGGCCTCCTTGCGCTCACCGTCGCCTCGATCGGCTTCATCGGCAAGCTGTTCGCGGAGGCGATCGAGGAGATCTCGCTCAAGCAGGTCGAGGCGGTGCGCGCGACCGGCGCGCCGTTCATGAGCCTCATCAATTTCGGCGTGATGCCGCAGGTGTTCTCGCGCTTCGTCGGCTTCGCCACCTACCAGCTCGACTCCAACCTGCGCAATTCGACCATGGTCGGCATCGTCGGCGCGGGCGGCGTCGGCGGGACGCTGTTCGCCGCGTTCCAGCGCTTCGACTACGACTTCGTGTGCGCCATCCTGATCGCCATCATCGCGCTCATCATGGTGGGCGAGGTGCTCGCCGTGCAGGTGCGCAAGATCTTCGCGAGCGATACGCGCGCGAAAGCCGAGGACGACTGATGCCGGCCGCGACCTGGCAGCGCTTCACGCCCGCCCAGCGGTTCGCGCGCTTCGCCGTCTACCTGGTCATCGTCGCGGCGATCGTCCAGTCCGTGCGCACGGTCGAGGTCATTCCCGAGTTCCTGTACGACGCGCCGGAGCAGGTGCAGGACCTCTTTGCCCGCATGTGGCCCGTCGACTGGGCGCACTACCCGGACGGGGTGCACGAGGCGCTGATGGAGACGCTGCATATCGCGACGCTCGGGACCATCCTCTCGATTGCGCTTGCGCTGCCGATCGGCGTCCTCGCCGCGGGCAACCTGGTGCCCTACGCGCCCGTCAACTACCTGGCGAAGCTCGTCCTGGTCGCGTCGCGGTCGGTCAACTCGCTCGTCTGGGCGCTGCTGTTCGTCGCGATCTTCGGGCCCGGGGCGCTCGCCGGCATGCTCGCCATCGCGTTCCGCTCCATCGGATTCGTGGGCAAGCTCTTCGGCGAGGCACTCGAGGAAGCGAACCACGGCACGATCGAGGCGCTGCAGGCGGCCGGCGCGCCGTGGCTGTCGATCTTCACCAAGGGCTACTGGCCGCAGGTCGCGCCCTCCTTCTGGTCGATCGCGCTCTTCCGCTGGGACATCAACGTGCGCGAATCGGCGGTGCTCGGCCTCGTCGGCGCGGGCGGCATCGGCGTCGCGCTCAATACCGCGCTCGACTACCTGCAATGGACGCGCGTCGCCATGGTGCTCGTCGCCATCTTCGCGGTCGTGATTGCCGCCGAGATCGTCACCACGCAGGTGCGAAAGCGCATCCTCTAGCTTGCTGACCGAGGAACTGGCCACCGCGCTGGCGCGCGTCGCGCTCGCCAACGTGCAGCGCGAATTCCCACGCCGCCTCGACCAGCTGATTCTCTCGGAAGGCGACATCGCGGCCCCGCGCCGGCTGCACCCCGCGTTCTATGGCAGCTACGACTGGCATTCCGCGGTGCACATGCACTGGCTGCTCGTGCGCTCCCTGCGTCTTTTTCCAAGCCTCGAAAAAGTGGCTACGCCTGTCCTCGACCGTCACCTTACTCACGCGAACCTGCAGCAGGAACTGCGCTTTTTCCACCAGCCGGGCGGCCGCACCTTCGAGCGACCCTACGGGTGGGCGTGGCTCCTCAAGCTGCAGGCCGAAGCCATCCGCGCCAGCCGCTGGCACGAGGCCATTGCGCCGCTTGCAACTGTCATCGCAACAAAACTTTCAGGCTACTTTTCGGAAAGCCCGTACCCGGTCCGCGCTGGCGCGCATGGCAACACCGCCTTCGCCGGCATCCTCGGGCTGGACTACGCGCGCACCGCCGGTGATCACCGGCTCGAATCCGCCATCAAGGAGGCAGCCCTGCGCTGGTACGGCGAGGACCGCGACGCGCCGGTCGATTACGAGCCGTCGGCCGACGACTTCCTTTCGCCGACGCTCGTCGAAGCGCTCCTGATGAAGGAAATAGGTGTCGGTGATGCCTGGCTGAAAGCCTTCCTTCCTTCGCTTGGAAGTCTTGCAAAGACGCCCCGCGTCACCGACCACACCGACGCCAAGCAGAGCCACCTCGATGGGCTTTGCCTGTCGCGCGCATGGTGCTTCTCGCGACTTGGTTTTCACGAACAGGCGGAAATCCATCTTGCGGCAGGCATGCCGCATGTCACGGGCGGCGACTACGTGGGCGAGCACTGGCTCGCGTCGTTCGCCATGCTCGCGCTGAGCGAGCGGCCCTAGCGCTCGTTCTTCGGCTGGGGCCCGGCGGTGTCGAACACCGCGATCCAGCTGCCGAAGCTCTCCTCGGCGTCGCTCACCATGGTCGCGCCCTGCTCGAGGAGGTCCTGCGCGCAGGCATAGACCGCGGCGTGGGTGGGGCCGGTGACAATCAGCTTGAACCCGACCTGCTCGACGGTGCAGAGCTTGGCCTCCGGCCGCTGCTTGCGCTGCGCGGCCTGGATATCACGCAGGTCGAGGCTCGAGGTGCGGTCCACGTCCTTGGGCTTGGGCGGCTGGGTGCAGGCGGCGACCCAGGTCTTGCCGACCTGGGAGAGCGGCGTGATCACGTCGGCGCCGCGCGAGACGAGATCCTTCAGCGCCGCATCGACTTCCTCGCGCGCCTCGCCGCTGAGCAGGATGTCGCCGCCCGCGTCGAGCCGCTTGACCACCCTTACCTCGGCAGCTCGGAGGAGCCCATGAGGTACTCGTCGACAGCGCGCGCGCACTGGCGCCCCTCGCGGATCGCCCAGACGACCAGCGACTGCCCGCGGCGCATGTCGCCGGCGGCGAAGACCTTGTCGACGGAGGTGCGGTAGGAGAGCGGCCCCTCGGTGGCGGCCTGCGCGTTGCCTCGCGCGTCCTTCCTGATGCCGAACTCGTCCAGGACGGACTGGAGCGGCGAGACGAATCCCATGGCGAGGAGCACGAGATCCGCAGGGATCACCGCCTCGGAGCCGGCGATCTCGACCGGCTTGCCGTCCTTCCACTCGAGCTTGACCGTCCTCAGCGCCTTCACGATGCCTTTTTCGCCGATGAATTCCTTGGTCGCGATCGACCAGTCGCGGGCCACGCCCTCTTCGTGCGAGGAGGAAGTGCGAAGGCGAGTCGGCCAGTACGGCCAGACCGGATTACGCTCGACGTCGGGCGGCATGGGCAGGAGCTCGAACTGCGTCACCGACTTCGCGCCATGGCGGTTGGAGGTGCCGACGCAGTCGGACCCCGTGTCGCCGCCGCCGATGACCACCACGTGCTTGCCCGTCGCCCACAGGTCGCGCACAGCGGAGTCGCCGGCGACGCGCTTGTTCTGCAGCGGCAGGAATTCCATCGCGAAATGCACGCCCTGCAGGTCGCGGCCGGGAATGGGCAGGTCACGCGGCACTTCGGCGCCGCCCGCGAGTACCACCGCGTCGAACTTCGCCAGCACGTCGTCCGCCGCGAGGCTCGCGCGTGCGTCGCTGCCGATGCCGCGCCCGGGCGCCTGGGAGCCGATGAATACGCCGGGACGGAACTTCACGCCTTCGGCGCGCATCTGCTCGAGGCGCCGGTCGATGGTGCCTTTTTCCAGCTTGAAGTCGGGAATGCCGTAGCGGAGCAGGCCGCCGATGCGGTCGTTCTTGTCGAACACCGTCACGTCGTGGCCCGCGCGCGCAAGCTGCTGCGCGCAGGCGAGGCCGGCCGGCCCCGATCCGACGACGGCGACCTTCTTGCCCGTCTTGCGCGCGGCCGGCAGTGGCGGCACCCAGCCTTCTTCCCACGCCTTGTCGATGATGGCGTGCTCGATGGACTTGATCCCCACCGGGTCGGCGTTGATGCGCAGCACGCATGCCTCCTCGCACGGCGCCGGGCAGATGCGGCCGGTGAACTCGGGGAAGTTGTTCGTCGAGTGCAGAACGTCGATCGCCTGCTTCCAGTCCTGGCGGTAAACGAGATCGTTCCAGTCCGGGATGATGTTGTTGACCGGGCAGCCCGACATGCAGAAGGGCGTGCCGCAATCCATGCAGCGTGCCCCCTGGATCTTCGCGTCCTCGTCCGAGAGGCGCAGGACGAACTCGCGGTAATGCTTCTTGCGCGCCTCGGGCGGCTCCGCGGCTTCCGCCAGACGCTCGTACTCCAGGAACCCCGTGATCTTGCCCATGCGCGCTACGCTGCGGCTTTCTTGTGCGCGAGCTCCGCGAGCGCGCGGCGGTATTCCCTCGGGAAGACCTTGATGAATTTCGCCCGGTAGTGCGCCCAGGCGGCGAGGATCTCGGCCGCGCGCTTGGACCCGGTGTACTTCTGGTGATTCTCGATCAGCGTCTTCAACTCGCTGTCGGCGTCGGTCACGGCCTCGAGATCGACCATGGCGGTGTTGCAGCGCCTGGCGAAGTCGCCGTCGAGATCGAGCACGTAGGCGAAACCACCCGACATGCCGGCGGCGAAATTGCGTCCGGTATGGCCGAGGACCACGACGATGCCGCCGGTCATGTACTCGCAACCATGGTCGCCCACGCCCTCCACCACTGCGCGGGCGCCGGAATTACGCACCGCGAAGCGCTCGCCCGCGACGCCGCGGAAGTACGCCTCGCCGGCAATCGCGCCGTAGAGCACGACGTTGCCGGTGATGATGTTCTCGGTCGGCTCGCCGCGGAACTTGGGCGAGGGCTGCACGGAGATGCGGCCGCCGGAGAGCCCCTTGCCGCAATAGTCGTTGGTGTCGCCGATCAGATCGAGCGTGACACCGCGCGCCAGGAAAGCGCCGAAGCTCTGCCCCGCCGAGCCGGCGAAGCGCACGCGGATCGTGTCGTCGGGCAGGCCTTCGTGGCCGTAGCGCCGGGCGATCTCGTACGAGAGGATGGTGCCGACCGTGCGGTTGATGTTGCGGATCGGCATGTCGATCGCGACCTTCTCGCCGCGCTCGAGCGCCGGCTGCGCGAGCTCGATCAGGCGCTGGTCGAGCGCCTTCTCGAGCCCGTGGCTCTGCGCCTCGCAGTGGTGCAGCGCGACCTCCGCGGGCATATTCGGCATGTAGAAGATGCGCGAGAAGTCGAGGCCCTTCGCCTTCCAGTGCTCGATGCCCTTCCTCATGTCGAGGAGGTCCGTGCGGCCGATGAGCTCGGAGAGCTTGCGCACGCCCAGGCTCGCCATCAGCTCGCGCACTTCCTCGGCGACGTAGAAGAAGTAGTTGACGACGTACTCGGGCTTGCCGGTGAACTTGCGCCGCAGCACGGGGTCCTGCGTCGCCACCCCGACCGGGCAGGTGTTGAGGTGGCACTTGCGCATCATGATGCAGCCCTGCACCACGAGGGGCGCCGTGGCGAAGCCGAACTCGTCGGCGCCGAGGATGGCGCCGATCACCACGTCGCGGCCGGTTTTCAACTGCCCGTCGACCTGCACCGCGATTCTCCCTCTCAACCGATTGAGAACCAGCGTCTGCTGCGTCTCGGCGAGGCCGAGCTCCCACGGCGTGCCCGCGTGCTTGATCGAGCTCCAGGGCGAAGCGCCGGTGCCGCCGTCGTGGCCGGAGATCGTGACGTGGTCGGCCTTCGCCTTGGACACGCCCGCGGCGACCGTGCCGACGCCCACCTCGGAAACGAGCTTGACCGAAATCGATGCCCTGGGATTGGCGTTCTTCAGGTCGTGTATGAGCTGCGCCAGATCCTCGATCGAGTAGATATCGTGGTGCGGCGGCGGGCTGATGAGCTCCACCCCGGGCGTGGAGTAGCGCAGCTCCGCGATGTATTCGGAGACCTTGCGCCCGGGCAGCTGGCCGCCCTCGCCGGGCTTCGCGCCCTGCGCCATCTTGATCTGGATCTGCTCGGCGCTCGCCAGGTACTCGGCGGTCACGCCGAAGCGCCCGGAGGCGACCTGCTTGATCTTGGACTTGAGGACGTCGCCTTCGCGCAGCGGGTAGTCGCTTTCGACCCTTCCGGCCCCCAGTCGCGAGCGCAGCGTTTCACCCGCTTTCACCACGGCGTAGCGGCGGCGGTCCTCGCCGCCTTCGCCGGTGTTCGATTTGCCGCCGATGCGGTTCATCGCCACGGCGAGCGAGGTATGCGCTTCGGTCGAGATCGAGCCGAGCGACATGGCGCCGGTGGAAAAACGCTTGACGATCTCGGCGGCGGGCTCGACTTCCTCGAGGGGAATCGGCTTCCCGGGGCGGAATTCGAACAAGCCGCGGAACGTCATGTGGCGCGCGGACTGGTCGTTGATGAGCTGCGCGTACTCCTTGTACGTCGAATACGACTCCTTGCGCGTCGCGTGCTGCAGCTTGGCGATCGCGTCGGGCGTCCACATGTGCTCCTCGCCGCGCACGCGCCAGGCGTACTCGCCGCCCGCGTCGAGCATGCCCTTCAGCACCGGGTCGTCCTCGTCGAACGCGGCGCGGTGCAGCCGCAGCGCCTCCTCGGCGACCTGGAAGAGATCGATGCCGCCGACGTTGGAGGCGGTGCCGGTGAAGTACTTGTCGACGAGCGACTTGGCGAGCCCCACCGCCTCGAACTGCTGCGAGCCGGTGTAGGACATGTAGGTGGAGATGCCCATCTTGGACATCACCTTCTTCAGGCCCTTGCCCACCGCCTTGACAAAATTCTTGATCGCCTTCTTGCCGTCCACGCCTTCGCCGAGCTTGCCCTGCGCCGCGAGGTCGAGCAGCGTCTCGAGCGCGAGGTAGGGATGCACCGCCTCGGCGCCGAAGGCGCCGAGCAGCGCAAAGTGGTGCACCTCGCGCGCGCTGCCGGTCTCCACCACGAGGCCTGTGCTGGTGCGCAGCCCCTTGCCCACCAGGTGCTGGTGGATGGCGGAGAGCGCGAGAAGCGCCGGGATGGCGACGCGCTCCCGGTTCAGGTTGCGGTCCGAAATGATGATGATCGAAGTGCCCGCGCGCACCGCGTCCTCGGCCTGGGCGCAGAGCGAGGCGAGGCGCGCCTCGATGGCCTCGTGGCCCCAGGCAGCGCGGTAGGTGATGTCCAGCTCGCTCGCCAGGAACTTGCCCTGCGTATAGCGCTCGATGTGGCGCACCTTCTCCATCTCGAAGAAGTCGAGCACCGGCTGGCTCACTTCCAGGCGCAGCGGCGGGTTCATCTCGTCGATGCCGAGCAGATTGGGCTTGGGACCGATGAACGAGACGAGCGAGGTCACCAGCTCCTCGCGGATCGGGTCGATCGGCGGGTTGGTGACCTGCGCGAAGAGCTGCTTGAAGTAGTGGTAGAGCGTCTTGTGCTTGTTCGACAGCACCGCGAGCGGCGAGTCGTTGCCCATGGAACCGACGGGCTCCTCGCCGTTCTGCGCCATCGGTGCCATCAGGAACTTGACGTCCTCCTGCGTATAGGCGAAGGCCTGCTGGCGGTCGAGCAGCGACACGCTCGAGCGCTCGGGCTTCTGCTTGTCGCTCTCCACCTCATCCAGCTTGATGCGGATGCGCTCGATCCACTCCGCATAAGGCCGCATGCCCGCGAGCGTGTCCTTCAGCTCCTTGTCGTCGACGATGCGGCCCTTCTCGAGGTCGACGAGGAACATCTTTCCGGGCTGCAGGCGCCACTTCTTGACGATCTTCTCCTCGGGAATGGGCAGGCAGCCGCACTCCGAGCCCATGATCACGAGGTCGTCGTCGGTGACGATGTAGCGCGAGGGGCGCAGGCCGTTGCGGTCGAGCGTGGCGCCGATCTGGCGGCCGTCGGTGAAGGCGATCGAGGCCGGGCCGTCCCACGGCTCCATCATCGCGGCGTGGTATTCGTAAAACGCGCGCCGCTGCGGATCCATGAGGCTGTGCTGCTCCCACGCCTCGGGGATCATCATCATCATGGCGTGCGCGACCGAGTAGCCGCCCATGACCAGCAGCTCGAGCGCGTTGTCGAACGAGGCGGAATCGGACTGGCCGTCGTAGATGAGCGGCCAGATCTTTCCGAGATCGTCGCCGAGCACCGGGCTCGAGATGGCGCCTTGCCGCGCACGGATCCAGTTCACGTTGCCGCGCAGCGTGTTGATCTCGCCGTTGTGCGCGATCATGCGGAACGGGTGCGCGAGGTCCCACGACGGGAACGTGTTGGTCGAGAAGCGCTGGTGGATCATCGCCAGCGCGGATTCGACCTTCGGATCCTTGAGATCCAGGTAGTACTCGCCCACCTGGTGCGCGAGCAGCATGCCCTTGAACACCATGGTGCGCGCCGACATCGACGCGACGTAGAACTCCTTGCCGTGCGCGAGCTTGAGCGCCTGAATGGCATGGCCAGCGCTCTTGCGGATGATGTAGAGCTTGCGCTCGAGCGCATCGGTGACCGTCACGCCGCGGCCGCGGCCGACGAACAGCTGGCGGATGACGGGCTCGATCCGCTTCGCTGGTTCGGCGAGGTCGCTGTTGTCGACCGGCACGTCGCGCCAGCCGAGGAGCACCTGGCCTTCGTCCTTGATCGCGCGCTCGAGCTCGTACTCGCAGGCGCGGCGCGACGCAGGTTCGCGCGGCAGGAACACCATGCCGACGCCGTACTGGCCGAGGGGCGGCAGCTTCACCCCCTGCTTCGCCATGGCCTCGCGCAGGAACTTGTCCGGAATCTGGATCAGCAGCCCGGCGCCGTCGGAGAGCTTCGGGTCCCAGCCCACCGCGCCGCGGTGGCTCAGGTTCTTCAGGACACCCAGGCCCTGCTCGACGATGGCGTGGGACTTCTTGCCCTTGATATGCGCGACAAAGCCGACGCCGCAGGCGTCGTGCTCGTATTGCGGGTGATAGAGCCCCTGAGCTTGCAATAAGGTCATGACCGGATTACGGAATATACAGTTACTGCGCTGCAGCGACAATGGCGGCGCGGACGTTGGGCTCGGCCATCCCGCCGCGCAACTCCGCCGCGCCGAGCGCTTTCAGCACGACGAAACGCACCTTGCCCGCCGCCGCCTTCTTGTCGACCGACATGAGCGCCATGAGCTCGTCCGGAGCAATCGCCGGGCCCTTCACCGGCAGCCCGGCGCGCGCAACGAGGTTCTTCACCCGCTGCACATCCTCCCGAGACACCAGGCCCTGCAGGTGAGAGAGCTGGGCCGCCATGACCATGCCGGCGGCGACGGCCTCGCCATGCAGCCAGGCGCCATAGCCGGTGGCGGCCTCGATTGCGTGGCCGAAGGTATGGCCGAAATTGAGCAGCGCCCGGGCGCCCGCCTCGCGCTCGTCCGCCGCGACGATCGCCGCCTTGAGCTCGCAGCTGCGGCGCACCGCATGCGTGAGCGCCGCGCGGTCCCTGCGCAGGATCTTTTCCACGTTCGACTCGAGCCACGCGAAGAGCTCGGCATCGAGCGCGGCGCCGTGCTTGATCACTTCGGCGAGGCCCGCTCGCAGCTCGCGGTCGGGCAGCGTATCGAGTGTCGCGACGTCGGCGATGACCGCGCGCGGCTGGTGGAAGGCGCCGATCATGTTCTTGCCGCGCGCATGGTTGATGGCGGTCTTGCCCCCGACCGAGGAGTCGACCTGCGCGAGGAGCGTGGTCGGCACCTGCACGAAGTCGACGCCGCGCTGGTAGACCGCGGCGGCGAATCCGGCGAGATCGCCCACCACGCCGCCGCCCAGGGCGACGACCAGCCCGTCGCGGCCGATGCGCGCCTCGAGGAGGGCATCGCAGACGCGGTCCACGGATTGCCAGCTCTTCGCGCCCTCGCCGTCCTCGATACGGATGGTGGTGGCGTGGGCACCGCCGAGCGCGCGCTCTACCGCTTCCAGGTAATGCTTGCCGACGACGTCGTTCGTCACTACGGCCGCGCCTCCCCCCGTCAGGTAGGGGCGGTACAGCTCGGATGAGCCGACGATCCCGCTTCCAATATGGATCGGGTAGGCGCGCTCGCCCTCAGTTGGCCCGAGGACTACGCGGAGGCTTTCCATTGGTCTTCCAGCTTGCCCAGCAGTTGCCGCGCCAGCGTCTGCACGCTCTGCGCGCCGGTATCGACGACGACGTCCGCGACCTCGAGGTATAGCGGGTCGCGCTGCGCATGCAGCTCGCGCAGGCGCGCGAGCGGGTCGCCGCCCGCGAGCATCGGGCGGTTGCGGTCGTTGCGCACGCGCTCGTAGAGGTCTTCTGGCCGCGCGCGCAGGTAGACGACCGTGCCGCCCTGCGCGAGGTGGCGGCGGTTTTCCTCCCGCATCACCACGCCGCCGCCGGTGGCGAGCACGATGCCCTTCAGCGCCGTGAGCGCCTCGATCGCTTGCGCCTCGCGCTCGCGGAATCCGGCCTCGCCCTCGATCTCGAAGATCACGGGGATCTTCACGCCGCAGCGGCGCTCGATCTCGTGGTCGGAATCGACGAAGCGCAGCCGCAGCCGCCGCGCGAGCAGCCGCCCGACGGTCGTCTTGCCCGCGCCCATCATGCCGATGAGAAAGATGCTGCCGCCGCCCTTCATTGGGTCATTGTAGAAACAAAAACGGCCGGGGGTACCGGCCGTCGAAGCGCCTGCAGGAGTTGAGGCGTTAGCGAATCGTCAGCCGCTCGTTCACCATGCGCGGCGTGATGAAGACCAGGAGCTCGGTCTTCTGCGTGCTGTGGGTACGGTTGCGGAAGAGGAAGCCGAGATAGGGCAGGTCGCCGAGGAACGGAATCTGCGTCACGTCCGTGCGCTCGGACTGCTCGTAGATGCCGCCGATCACGACCGTGCCGCCGTTCT
>Ga0196963_10001504_pt1 | contig 15595 bp, 13 predicted proteins | sample S1_5metaG_FD_148600 | JGI IMG/M metagenome (GOLD analysis project Ga0196963, IMG submission 148600) | Soil microbial communities from Anza Borrego desert, Southern California, United States - S1_5 | ecosystem: Environmental > Terrestrial > Soil > Desert | place: USA: California | collected... | reverse complement strand
TTGCCCATGGCCTTGACGGGCCAGGCGTTCTTCATCCAGCAGAGGTGGTCGATGATGTGGATGTAGAAGTCGGAGAACGCGCCGCCGCCCGCCCAGAGGAGGCTGTGGAAGCGGCGGACCTGGTACTCGAGCTCGGGCATGTCCTTGGGCTTGGGGAGCGACGCCATGTGGCCGATCGGGCCCTGCATGCGGTACCCGCGCATGGCGACGATGTCGCCGATCTCGCCGTCCTGGACGCGCTGGTAAAGCTCCTGGAGGTTCTTCGCGTGGCGGGACATCAGGCCGACGCCGCACTTGAGGTTCTTGGCGACCGACTGCTCGGCCAGCGCGAGCATGCGCTTGGACGTCGGGCCGTCGGCGGTCAGGGGCTTCTCCATGAACACGTTCAGGCCCTTGCCGATCGCGTAGTTGAAGTGCACCGGGCGAAAGGCGAGGGGCGTGGCCATGATGACCACGTCGCCCGGCTTGAGCTGCTCCATCGCGCCCTTGTAGGCGTCGAACCCGACGAACTGGCGGTCCTTGGGCACCTCGACCTGCTTGGGCTTTTGCTTGGAGAGGCTGGCGTGGCTCTTGTCGAGGCGGTCCTGGAAGGCGTCTGCCATGGCGACGAGCTTGATCGGGCCGGTCGTGGTCGACAGGGACTGGAGGGCGGCGCCGGATCCGCGCCCGCCACACCCGACGAGGGCGACCTGGACGAGGTCGGAGCCGGCGGCGTGGACGGCGGGGACGAGCGCGCCGGACAGAGTCGCGGCGGCGGCGTAGCCGGACGTCTTGAGCAAGTCGCGGCGGGAGGCGGTGCGGGAACGGGGGTTCTGCATGGTGGGGTAGGGTCCTTTCAGACCACTACTACCGGCGCGACTCGGGCGGGTTGAAACGCGACGGTAACGAGCGTCACCGGCGCCGGCGTCGCAGTAGGCCCGCCGCGGCCAGCGTGACCAGGGCCGCCGCCCCGGGCTCGGGCACTTCGGAGGACCGCAAGTCGACCGGGGGCGCCCAGGCCGCGATCGTCTGGTTCATGTTCGAATCCAGGACGGCCAAGTCGAGCGCGGTGATCGCGCCGTCGGCGTTCAGGTCGCCCAGCGCGAGCCCGGCCGAGGTGGGCGTCGCGATCAGGGCGCTCAGCGCCGCCCGGTCGGCGGCCGAGACGAGCCCGTCGCGGTCCAGGTCGCCCGGGAGCACGCCCCCGATGTCGGCGATGAACACGCCGCAATTGATCCCGCTGGTGAACCCGAGCGTGAACGCGATTTGTCCCCGATCGTTGAGGGACGTGCCGCGGCCGTCCCCGGTGGCGGCGTCGACGAGCATGTCGATCGAGCTGACCGTCCGGGTGACGCCGGGGGCGACCTGCAGCGTCTGGCCCTCGCGGACGACGAGGCGGGTGCCCAGGATCGGGTCGTAGACCCACAGGCCGTTGTCGTTGGCGGACGTCACGTCGCCGCCCGTGAGGCTGGCGACGAACGCGATCTGGCCGAGGTCGTTGAGCGCGTGGGCGAAGTCGGAGGGCCAGGCGTAGACGGTGCCGTCGGGGGTTCCGGGGGCGTGGTCGCCGGTGCGGGCGACGAGGGTCAAGTGGCTCGCGTCGTAACCGGTGAACAGCGCCCGGCCGTTGGTCGTCGTGGAGATGCCGGCCCCGCTCAGGGGCGACGCGAACGACACGGTCCCCGCGGAATTGACATGCGGGTCGCCCATGAAGTAGCCGAACGTCGCGCCGCCCGTGCCCGGCGCCGCCGTGCCCGCGCGGGCGACCAGGCGCAGCGCGCCGGCCGTCCCCGCCCAGATGCCCTCGGACTGGTCGAACGGGGAGCTGAAGTCGAGGTCGGCGTGGAACGCGACCTGCCCGCTCCGGCTGATCGACGGGTCGGAGAACGAGTAGAACTTGCTGGCGGTCCCGGGGGCCGGCGCGTCCGACCGGACGACGGGCCGGACGTCGTTCGCCGGGCCGGACCAGATGCCGTCCCGGTCGTAGAACGTCGTCCCCGGACCGTTGAGGGACGCGCGGAACGCGAGCACGCCGGACGGGTTCATCACCGGGTATTCGATCGAGTTGAAGTGGACGCCCGCGGGCAGGGTGGGCGCGGGGTCGTCGGACAGGGCGGCCTTGGTCATCCCCGCCTTGGACGGCCCCGCCCAGACGCCGAACCGGCCGGCGTTGGGGAACGTCGACGTCCAGGAGTGGTAGGCGAGCGTCTCATTGTCGGCCAGCAGGACGCGGTGGCCGTTGGTGCCGAAGGAGTCGAACGTGCCGCCGGTCGGGTGACCGACGAGCGGGTCGCCGGGCAGGACGACGCTGGCCGACGCGCCGCCGGCGTGGACGAAGCCGCCGCGCCCGCTGGCCGTCCCGCTGTATGACGAGGCGAACGCGACCGCCCCGGCGGCGTTGATCGGCACCCGGCTGTCGGGGATCGAGAACGTCGTACCGGCGGGCAGGTCCGGGGCCTGCGCGCCGCTCAGCGCCACCGGGACGATCGCGCCGGGCAGGCCCGTGTACAGGCTGAAGCCCGACGCCTGCGACCGGAACGCGACGGTGCCGCTCGCGTTGATCGACGGGGCGCCGAAGAACGTGAATTTAGACCCGGCCGCGCCGCCGACCAGCGGGTCGTTCGTGCGCACGACCGGATAGATGTCGAACGGGTCGGCCGCCGACGCGTTCTGACCCCACGCGGCAATCGCGGCAACGGCAGTGACCAGCGCGCGGCGGTTTCCTCGAGCCCTCATGATCGCATCCCTCCCGGAACGGGTTGTGACGAGCGTGAACGCACGCAGTATCCCAGAACAGGAAGGGAAGCGAAAGGTTACCGGGCGAGTGCCGGCGCGCGGGCGTGCGGCGGATCACGCAGCCGTCCGATTCCGCGCACGGCCGCCGAGGCGCGCGCCCGATAAACCAGACCCAGGCGCGACGCCCAACCCCTTTTCCTGCGGCAATTTGACAATTGGCGGGGGTGGGACAGAATACCCCGCGCCTGGCACGCGCGGGATTCGCGCCGCCGGGCGTTCACCCCCTTCACACCCACGTCTCAGGGAATCACTCGGAAAGGAAACCCACCATGGCAGAAGAAATCGAAGGCACGCAGACCGGCACCGCCGGCGGGCAGCAGCAGGTCCAGGTCCTCGTCGACGAGCGGGACATGAAGACCGTCTACGCCAACGCGTACCGGATCCACACGGCCGAGCAGGAGGCCGTCCTCGACTTCGGGTTCAACATGCCCAACCCGAACGCCCAGGGCGGGCAGCAGCAGGTCCTGCTGAAGGTCACCGACCGCGTCGTGATCTCGTACGTCACCGCCAAGCGGCTTCAGCTCTCGCTCCAGCAGTTGGTCAAGCGGTTCGAGCAGCAGTTTGGTGAAATCCCTGTGATGCCCGGTCAGCGAAAGTAACGCCGGCCCACAGGTTGCCCTCGAACAGGTCGATCACCGGACGCGTGTCGCCGGCGCTCTCGAAGTGCCGGCGCCACGCGTCCCTTCGTTGGGCGGCGTGGACGGGTGAGAGGTTGGAGACGATCGCCGCGTCGAACTGGAAGCGGCGGCACATGGCGTCGTCGAAGATCGGGAGGCGGCGGTAGCGCCGCCCGTGCCCGCCCAGCCGCTCGTCGGAGATCGCGACGACCTCGATCCCCAGCTTCTTGCACGCCAGGTAGTACGGGAGCATGTTCTTCCCGAAGTCGATCAGCACGACGCGGTTGATCCCGAATTCCTTCTTCGCCCGGGCCATCCGCAGCTCGGTCTCGTTCACCTTCGTGAGCTTCTCGAACGTCCGCTCGTCGATCGGGCGGCGGTTGCTCGGGCGCATCGTCCGCGCGAGGCCGGCGAGCAGGCCCTTGTAGTAGGCGAGCTCGTGGCCCTTCGAGGCGGCGATCAGGCGGTACCGGCGGAGCCAGTCCTTGACGTAGGGGAGGACCCACTTCTTTGGGAAGTAGCGGGTGATCAGGATCAGATTGTTCCGCACGTCGAACTGCGTCGTCCGCTCCGCGCTGCGCGACGACGGGCTCTTGAGGTGCGTGACGTGCAAATCGTCGAAGTAGCGGATCTCCCAGCCCGCCTGGAGCATGCGGATCGAGAGGTCGTACTCCTCGGCCTGCATGAAAAAGTCTTCGGGGAGCCCGCCGGACTGCTCAAGGGCGTGGCGGCGGAAGCCGGTGCCGCAGCCGATGAAGACGTTCGGGTAGGCGGAGCACTCGCGCGTGCCATCGGGCAGGCTGACGGTAAAGACGGCGGCGCCGAGGCGCGGGTCGGCCTCGAAGTGCTTGATCATCTGGCGAACCGACCCCGGCATCGGGTAGGAGTCGTCGTCGAGGAAGACGACGTAGCGGCCGCGGGCGCCGCGAATCGCCAGGTTCTTGGAGACGGGGCCCGTGTTGTACTCCTGGGCGAGCAGGGAGATCATCGGGTACTCGCGGCGGACGGCGTCGGACGTGCCGTCGGTGCTGGCGTTGTCGACGACGATGACCTCGCGCTCCTCGTCGGTCAGGCCGCACTCGGCCACGTGGCGGAGGGTCTCGAGGAGGACGTCGCGGCGGTTGTAGGTGGAGATGACGAAACTGACGGTGGGCCGGGGCTTGAGGACGACCTTGGCGGGCGCGGGCAGGGGGGCGGCGACGGGTGCCTCGGGGGCGCGCGTGACGGTCACGGGCTCGGGCAGGGGGCCGACCATGGCCTGGAGGCTGCCCGCGGGGGCCGGGGTGGTGGACGACTTGTCGATCTCGAATGCGTCTTTCATGACTGTGTCCTCGGTTGGTTTCAGAGCCGCTGAAGCGGCCCCGCCGGGGCCGGGTGCACGGGAAACGGTGGTTCGTATCTCATGCGGCTTCGTCGAGCGGGGCTGCGGTTCGCGGGCCCCGCAGGGTGCACGGGCGGGCGGCGTCGAAGTCGTTGAACCGCGCGTTCTTCGGGGGCAAATCCCACTTGGCAAACAGCTTTCGGTTGTCCGCGTCGGCGCGGACGGCGTCGGTCGATCGGCGGTCGTCGTCGTGCTCGTCGTGGTCGACGGCGGCGCCGTAGGCGGGGACGACGCGCAGGCCGGCGTGCCAGGCCTTGAGGGAGAAGTCGGGGTCGGCGGCGCAGAAGAAGTAGCGCTCGTCGAAGAAGCCGAGGCGGGCGAAGGTCTCGCGGCGGGCGACGCCGAAGTTGGCGTAGAGGGTGCCGCGGACGTGGCAGAGGCGGTAGGTCGCGCCGCGGGTCGAGAATTCGTAGGCGATGTTGCGCTGGTCGTGCCAGCGGTGGAAGAGGGCGACGACGCCAACGTCGGCCGGGGACGATTCGAGTTGGGCGAGGGCCGAGTCGAGCGCGCCGTCGAGCGGGCGGACGTCGTCGTTGAGCCAGGTGACGAATCGGCCGCGGGCGGCGCGGAAGCCCATGTTGGCGGCACGGACGAACCCCTCCCGGCGGTCTTCGCGGATCACGCGGAGGCGGTCGCCCATCCAGGCCTTGGCCCGGGCGAGCACGTTCGCCGTGCCGTCGGAACTCGCCCCGTCGACGACGATCACCTCGTGAGGTCGGCGGACGGTCTGCTCGATCGCGGCCAGTGCGCGTTCGAGCAGGGGAGCGCGGTCGCACGTGGGGAGGATGATCGAGAGGTCCGGCATGAGGGTGCGTGATGCGCGCGTACGATTGCGGGCGCGGATCGCCCGCGCCCCTTCTTTATCGGCCGTTCGTATCGGATTCGTTGAGCGGTTAGGACGGGAAAGAACTGCGTGGTTGCCTCTTGTAGCCGCCCCGCTTGAGGGGCGCGTCCGGAGGCGTCGTCGCGTCAGTCCATTCGTCGGACAAGCTGCGCCGTCGGACACGTCTCGCAAGCGGGCCGGCTACAAGAGGTCAGCGACCGGGTTTCGAAAGCGATTACACCGCCGCGCGCAACCCGCCCTCGCCCGGCGCGAGCGCCTCGATCGCCTCGCGGAGCTCGCGGACGACGCGCTTCTGCTGCATCGCGGTCAGGCCGTAGAACATCGGCGGGTTCAGGATTCCCGCGGCGACGCGCTCCGTGACCGGGCAGCGCTCGGCGCGCAAGTGCGCGAAGATCGGCTGGTCGTACAGCGGCAGGGGGTAGCAGGCGCGCGTCTCGATGCCGCGGGCCTTGAGTCGGGCCGCCACTGCGTCGCGCTCGGGGACGATCACCGAGTATAGGAAGTGGCTGTTGTGCGCCCCCGCGATCCCCGGCGCGTTGCCCAGGCCGAGCGGCGCGAGCTCGGTGGTGTAGCGGGCGGCGATCAGACGGCGATTGCTCAGCAGGTCGTCGAGTTTGCGGAGCTGAGCGAGGCCGATCGCGGCCTGCATCTCGGTCATGCGGAAGTTGTGCCCGAGTTCGACGTGGAAGTACTTGCGGTCCGGGTCCTCGCCCTGGCTGCGCATGATCCGTAGCCGGCGGGCGACCTGCGCATCGTCCGTGAAGAGCATGCCGCCCTCGATCGTGGTGATCGTCTTGGCGGCGTGAAAGCTGGTGGTCGAAAGGTACCCGTACGACAGGCAAGGCCGGCCGTGCAGGGTCGCGCCGATGCTCTGGGCGCCGTCGAGGATCAGCGGGATGCCGTGGTCGTCGCAGATCTCCGCCAGGCGCTGCAAATCGGACGGGTTTCCGCCGTGATCGGTGCAGAGGACGGCCTTGGTTCGCGGGGTGATCGCGGCGGCGGTCAGGTCGGGGCTGAGGCCGAGATTCCGCGGGTCGATGTCGACGAAGATCGGCCTTGCGCCCTGGATGACCAGCACGCTCGCGGTCGCCAGGTACGAGAGCGCGGGGACGATCACCTCGTCGCCGGGCATGACGCCGGCGGCGCGGACGGCCAGGTCCAGCGCGGCCGTGCCGTTGCTGACGGCGACGGCGTGCTTGCGCCCGGCGCGCGCCGCCATCTCGTGCTCGAACCGCTCGACGCGCGGGCCCTGGCTCAGCCACCCGCTCTTGAAGCAGTCGATGACCTCGGCCAGTTCCTCGTCGCCGACGGACGGGCGGGCCCACGGGATCTTTTCGGTTCCGCCCGGGTCAAGCCGCATGACTGAGCTCCCTCGTCGCGGCCGGGGTGCGCCCGGTCGGGTTGTTCAGGTCCCATGAGATGTGCGTGTCGAACGCGTCGCCGGCGCTCGCGCCGATCGACGGGAAGTACTCCGTCGCCCGCGCCAGCGCGCCGCCGACGAACACCTCGTCGATCGCGACGTGCCCGCGCCCCGCCTGCACCCAGACGGCGTCCGCGTCGCACCGCGTGATCGTGCCCGCCGGGTAGACGGACATCGTGCCGCCAAACGTGGCCTTGTGAATGCCGATCGTCCGGCCGGCGAACTGGGCTCGGGCCGATCGCGGGAGATTCACATAGCGGTCGGCGGAATCGCGGCCGAAGTCGCAGGCGCGTACCAGCGCGTCGATCTTCGCCCCCGACTGCCGCCAGTCGATCTGGCCCCCGAACGGCTCACCCGCCGGGAACGACTGCGCTCCGGCCGGCTCGGCCGACACCAGCCGGTGCGCCTCGCCCGCGAGCAACCCGAGCGCGTCCACCGCCGCCCGCGCCGCCGCGTGCGCGCACCGCCGATAAAGGTCGTATGCGGTATCGCGCGGCATCACCGCCACGCCCCGGCGGTGCAGCACGGCCCCGTCGCAATAGCGCGGCGTCATCTGGTGAACCGTCACGCCCCATGTCGTCTCGCCGTTCAGGATCGCCCACCGGTACGGGAAGCACCCGCGGTACCGCGGCAGTTGGCTCATCGCCACGTTGAACGCGCCCATCGTCCCCAGACCCAGGAACGGCATGCCGATCTTCCGCCGATAGCCGACCGACAACACGACGTCGGGCCGGTCCGCCATGCTCGCGTCGGGCGGGTTCCGCTCGGGGTCGGCCGTCCAGCGCAGGTCCATGCCGGCCGCGAAGGCGGCCAGGCGCTCGCCGCCGTCGTCCTCGGACGCGCCGGCGACCACGCCGGTGACCGTGTGGCCGGCGGCAGCGAGGTCGCGCAGAGCCTGGGCCCCTTCGATTCCACCCCCGAAAAGCAGCACTTTCAACGACTTGGACATGGCTCGACTCCTTCTCGCCAACGATCCGTGGGCGGACGCTTTGATGGTTATCGGTCGTTGGGAGGCGGGAGCTTGAGGGGATCGGACGCATCCGGGGCGGCGCTTCGGGCAAAGCCCGTGCGCTCTGCCCCGGCTTGTTTGGAAGGGAGGTTATGCCGCGCGACTGACCGACGTGCTGCGCGCCATCCCCCGCGAGACAAACTCCAGCAAACGCCGGTTCACCGCCCCGTACGTCGCGTGCTCGACCACGCGCCCGCGCATCGCCTCGGCCAGTTGAGCGCGCTCTTCCGGGTGCGTGAGGAAATGCCGCACGCGCTGCTGCAGTGCCGCCCGGGAGTCGAAGGCGACGCGCTCGTACTCGTCCGCCCACATGACCGCCGCCGACTGCACGAACCCGACGTCGGCGAACATCCGCATGTCGTCCATCAGCGAGACGCCCAGCTTGAACGGGTCCAGCCCCACCGTCCGCTGGAACTCGCCGAGCATCTTGAGCACCTCCGGCGTCGCGTGACGAAGCAGTTCCTCGTCCGTCTCGATCCCCTCGCGCTCGCACCATGCCCAAAGGGGCTGGTAGATCTGCCCAACGCGGTCGCCAGGGACGTACCGCATCAGGAAGAACCCGCCGGCGCACAGCCCTTCGAGCGTCCGCTGGTGCACGGCGCCGTGTGGCGTGGCTTGCAGGTTCATCCGCGATGCGCGGTAGATCTTCCGCAGATCGCCCTGGTGGTCGGCCGGGCCCCGCGCGTACTCGGCCAACCGCGGGTGTTTTTCCCACCCGTTTCCGTACAGACGCAGGTCGACACCGGTTTCCGCCGTCCACTCGAGCATCTGGTGCCGAAGCAGCGCGTTGTTCACTTGCTGTGAAAACACGTCCGTGACCCGGTCCAGGCTTGCCGCGTCCAGCACGTCCCCCGTGGCCGCCATCGCTTCCCGGATCACCCCGCGCACGTGCAGCGGGTGCGACACGCACATCCCGTCGTCGTAGATCGACTTGAGCCGCTCGAACGCGTCCGTCAGCAGCGCCTTCGCGCGCGGGTTGCGCTCGATCTGCTCCGCCACGAACGCCTCGGCCGGCCGGCTCGCGTGGCTCACGAAGCTCACGTCGCACGCGTACCGCTCGACGTCACCCGCCGACAACTCCGGCGCCGCGAAGCGCGCCTCGTTCACCGCCGCCATCGTCGCCATGAACCGTTCCGGCGGATACCCGTGCTGTCGCGTGCACTCCGCCCGCCCGTACCCGATCACGAAGTCCGTCGGCCCCTGCATCGCCCCCGCCGCCGCGCAGTAGATGCTCGTCAGCCGGTCCTGCACCCACATCACGCACGGCACGTGCGCCGGCAACCCGCCGAGCTCGCCGCGGAAGTGATCGATCAGCACAATGAGGTCGGGCTCGAATTCCGCGGCCTCTTCCGCGAGCACGAGGCTGCTCAATTGTTCGTGGTCGGCGGCCTCGATGATCAGCCGGGTCTCGTGACCGGCCGCGTCGAACGCGGCCAGCCAGTCGCGCATCGAATGTTGCAGGAACGTCGTGTACCGCGACGTTACGCCCATCACGCGGATCGGCCGGCCGAGGTCTTCAGGGCGCAGCGGCCACGCCGGGGCGCGGCTCCCGAACGACCTCACGGCCGCGTCCATGCGCGCCTGCAGCCGCGCCGCCACGCGCGCGTTGGCCACGTCCAGGTTCATCCCCGCCGGCCAGACGCCGCCGTCGAGCGTCACCGACACCCGCGGCCCCGCGAGCCGCGCGTCGGCCGCCAGCGCCGCCTCCATCTCCGCCGCGCACCCGTCCCCCACGAACAGGTGCACCCGCGCGTCCGCCAGCATCGCCCGCCAGTCGTGCAGATGGCACGCGAGCCACAACTGCTCCACCGACCGCGCCAGATAAAACACCGGCGGCCGATACCCCGGCCGAATCGCCACCCGGCACGGCAACTCGTGCACCATCTGCCACAGCCACCCCTGATCCAGCCCCGCCACCAGCACTGGGTCGGCGTACTCGCCCTTCGGGCACAGCTTACTGAGAATCTGCCGCGACCCCGCGGGGTTGATCCGGTAAACCAGCGGCACAACGAGGCCATCGCTCAGCTTGCCGATCCGCAGCTCGTCGCCGTCCCCCGCGATCACGAACTCCCCACTCGGCACGTGCGCGCGAAGCCGCCCCGCCAGCGCTGCATCTCGCGTCGCCAGCGCCGCGCAATTGTCCTGGAAGCGCGCAGACAGCAGCGACATTCGTTGCCAGTTGAGCGTCACGATGCCAGCCTCCATCCGGGTTGTTCTTCCTCGGAGCAGCTCATCCCCGACAGCAGCGCCTCGAGCGTGATCGGCTGATTCCCGACCTGCTGCGCCTCGAACGCCGCCGCCACCGACCCCACGTACGCCGCCGCCTGCACCGATCCGCCCGCCGCCAGCGCCAAACTCGCCCCCGCCAGCAGGGCGTCCCCGCACCCCAGCGGGTCGATCGCCCGGTCCGTTAGCGTCGGCAGATACTCGCTCCGCAGTCGTCGCTCCCACGCCTCGCCCGGCCCGGCCTCCGAATGCTGGTCGAACACGAGCAAGCCCTGTTTTCCGAGCGTCACCATCGCCTGCTTCGCGCCGGTCTTCTCCAGCAGCCCGCAGACGACCGCGTTGATCCCGCTGGAAAACTCGTGCAGCGCCTCGCGCATTTCGCGCTCCGTCGGGCAGAGCAAATCGACGCCGCGGAACGCCAGCAGATCGCTCCGCATGCCGGAGACGTCCGCCGTGATCACGCCCACGCGCTTCCGCAACTCCGGCAGCACCTTTTCGAGCAGCCCGCGACTGAGCAGCCCGTACCCGAAATCCGCGAACACGACCGCCGCCGCCCCGTCGGCCGCCGCCATGATCCCCTCGTACACCGCCCGCTCGCTGTTCGCCTCGTGCGCCCCCGAATCCCCTTCATCTACTTTCATCACCTTCGTCATGTCCGCCAGGTACCGCCGCTTGAGCGGGATCCGCCGGTGCGTGCGCACGGCCATCACGTTCACGCCCCGCGCGCTCAGCCGCTCCTCTACCCCCGCGGACGCCTCGTCTTCCGCCAGTCCCGTCACCAGCACGGGCGAAGCGCCCATCCCCGCCAGGTGCGACGCGATCACGCCGGCGCCGCCGTCGTAATCTTCGCTGCGGATCTGCCGGAGGTTCATCATCGGCGCTTCGGCCGCGACCGCCGACGCCTCGCAGAAGTGGTACCGGTCCAGGATGTAATCCCCGACGACAACGATCTTCTTCCCCGCGAACCGATCGACCAGCCCGAGCAGCGCCGGCGACGTCAGCCCGTATTGGCTCAAATATCGCCGCGTCTTCTCCGAGTTGAACGCCGCCATCCCGCCCATGCCGCCGATCAGCGCCGTCGACGAGTAGATCACGTCGCCGCTCGAGAACACCACGCGCCCGCCGTGCCGCTGAACCGCCTCGCGCTCGGCGAGAAACCGCGGGTCCGCGTTCCGCTCGTACTCCCGCCCCTTCACGTACACGTCGGGCCGAAGCCGCTCCAAAAGCTCGACCGCCGTCGGATGCGGGTTCACGTAGACGTGATCCACGCACTCGAGCGCCGCCAAACTCCCCGCCCGCAAATCCTCCGGAATCAGCGGCCGATTTACGCCCTTGTTCACCTGCGGGTCCGCCGAGATTGACACGATTAGCAGGTCCCCCTGCACCCGCGCGAACTGCAGGTAGTGAATGTGCCCCGGGTGCACGATGTCGAAACACCCGTGCGCGTGCACCACGCGGCGGCCCTCCGCCCGCGCCCGCTCCCGGATCGCCAGCAATTGATCGAGGTCGCACACCTTGCGTCCGGAATGTCCCATGCGCACCGCTCCCAACGGGCGCACCGTGCGCCCATGGGCCGATACATCGGCGGGAGCCTGAGAATCACGTGAATTATCGGACGCTGCGGGGCTTCAGTGGGGCAGACATTCTTGTCTGCCTGCCCCGACTTTTGCCCACTCAGCGGACGCTTTCGGATCACTCGCGTCGACCGGTGTGGAGTCGAATTCGCACCTATGGTGCGAGCCCCGCGCAACGCGTCAACGATCACACCACCCCGTCGGATCCGGTCGATTCACCCCCGCCGGCAACTCCCCCAGCAACCGCTCGACCACCCCTTTGTCCCCCGCTGCTCCCTCTATCTCCTTCAGCGCCACCTCCAGCACCAGCGCCGACTTCGCCCGCCAAACCGCCCGCCGCTCCCTCGCCGACAGCGCCCGCCCAAGCCGCGCCTCCGCCGCATCCGCCACCCGAGTGCACACCGGTACCCACACCTGGTCGTGATAATCGTCCGACGGCTTCCGCCCCCGCTCCGGAAACCCAAACGCGCTCGCCGAACTCCGCAACTCTGACACGTGCCGCACGTTCCGCATCACCCGCAGCGCGATGATCGCAACCAGGAGGGCAACGAACGGAAGGCCGATCAGCCAGAGCATCCGACCTCCCGCAAAACTCATCGTTTAGCCGCGGGCCCCCAAGGGCAAGCGTCAGCGCCGCCCGCAGGGGAGCGCGTTTTCCGCAGGTCGCGATCGCGATCGCAGAACGACATGTAGTCACGCGGGGTCGGAGCGTCACGCCCCCAAATTCTCCGGATTCAACCCCTCCAACTCCCGCACCACGAACCTTCCGTCCTTCCGGATCACCTTCCCGTCAAACCGCACCTCGCCCCCCCCGAAATCCGGCCGCTGGATGCACACCATGTCCCAGTGGATCTGCGACTGGTTCCCGTTCCCGACGTCCTCGTACGCCTGGCCCGGCGTGAAGTGGAAGCTCCCGTCGATCTTCTCGTCGAACAGGATGTCCTTCATCGGCTTCTTGATGTGCGGGTTGAACGCGAGGCTGAACTCGCCGATGTAGCGCGAGCCGGCGTCCGAATCCAGGATCTCGTTCAGCTTTTTCGTGTTCGGCGGCGAGTCGGCCGTGGCCTCGACGATCCGGCCGTCCTTAAACGCCAGCCGGATGTTGTTGAAGATCGTCCCGCGGTACGTCGTCTCGCAGTTGTACTGCACGTGCCCCTGCACGCTCTCCTTGGCCGGGCAGCTGAAGCACTCGCCGTCGGGGATGTTTCGCTCGCCGTAGCACATCTTCGCCCCGATCCCCTTGATCGAGAACCGCAGGTCCGTGCCCGGGCCGGTGATGTGCACCGCGTCGGTGCGCTTCATCAGGTCTTCCAGCGGCCGCATCGCCTCGCGCATTTTCGCGTAGTCGACGTCCGCGCACACGCGGAAATAAAAGTCCTCGAACGCCTCGGTGCTCATGTTTGCCGCCTGCGCCATCGACGGGTGCGGCCACCGCAGCACCACCCACCGCGTCTTCTTCACCCGCTGTTCCAAGTGCACGGGGTGCAGGTACAGCTTCTCCCACAAGTCCATCTTCTCGCGCGGGATGTCCGACAGCTCGGCGATGTTGTGCGACCCGCGGACGCCCATGTAGCAGTCCATCCTGCTCATCCGGGCTACGTCCAAGTCGGCCGACAGCTTGATCTGCTGCTCGGTCAGCGCGTTGAGCAGCGCCCGCCGAACCCCGTCCTGGTAGGTCTGCACCAGCGGCACCCCGCCCGCGTCCGCGATCGCCCGCACCAGCTCGATCGTGAATTCCGGCGGGATCTCGAACGCCTCGACCAGCACCGTGTTCCCGGCTTGGATCTCGGCCGAGTGATGCACGAGCAACTTCGCCAGCTTCGCGTACCGCGGGTCTTTCATAGGCCGCCCACGATAGCGACCCGCGCGTAAAATGGGAGCCCAGCGACTTTGTCGCGGGACGGAGGTCAATTGGCGCAGTCACACCGATCGCAGCCGCCCCAACCACCCCGCCAAATCCTCCGCCCATCCCCGCTCGAACTCCACCCGCTCCCCCGTCGCCGGGTGCCGGAATCCCAGGCGAAACGCGTGCAGCGCCTGCCGCGGCGCACCGCTCCCGTCGACCCGCGGCGCCTCGCCCGCCCCGTGCGTGTACACCCGTTCCCCGCACAACGAAAAACCCGCCTCCGACAAGTGAATCCGAATCTGGTGCGTCCGCCCCGTCTCCAACCGGCACTCGACGATCGAATACTCCCCGAGCCGCTCGACCGGCCGGACGTGCGTCACCGCGCGCTCGCCGCCGCGCCGCTCCAACTCGGCCGTCGACACCGACGGCACCCACCCGGTCGCCGACGCGCTCGCCGCCAGTTCGGCCGGCCGCGCCGGCTTTCGCGCCTCGCCCTCCGCCCGCAGTTCGACGTTCACCCCGCCCGCGCTCCCGCGCAGCCCGTCCCCCCGGTCCCGCACCAGCCACGACTCGATCCGCATCGTGGCCGGGTGCCCGCGCACGACCGCCCAGTACCGCCGATCGACCGAGTGCCGCTTGAACAGCTCGACCAACCCGTCCCGCGCCGCCACCGTCCGCGCGAACACCATCAGGCCGCTCGTCTCGCGGTCCAGCCGGTGCACGTCCAGCACCCGCACGCTCCCGCCGCCCGCCAGCCGCTTCGCGTTCGCCAGCCGCTGTAACACCTCGTCCAGCGCCGGCCAGGCGAACTTGCGCGCCTCCTCCCACCCCCGCTCCTCGTACCGCCGCAGCGACATCATCCCCGCCGGCTTGTTCACCACCACCACGTCCGCGTCCGCGTGCACGACCTCCACGTCCACATCCCCCGGCGGCGCCGCCTGCGCCTCGCCCGTCACCTCGATCACGTCCCCCGCCCCCACGCCCCGATCGGCGTCGATCGCCAGCACGCCATTGACCCGCACGAACCGCCCCGAGATCAGGGCGCGGACCTGCGACCAGCTCAGGTCCTTCGCGAGGCGCTTCAGCGCCGTCTCGAGGCGCAGGCCCTGCCAGTTGGGGGGGATGGGATACGTGCGCGGGTCGGGCATGACGCGATCGTATCACCCCGTCGCCTACCGTGCCCGCCGGGGCGCCAGTCTCTTGTAATCCGCAAACGTCCCACGGAACCCGGGCACGTAACGCTCGATCGCGCATACGGCGCTGTACGCGAACGCCACCCAGTCCTCGTTCGGGCGCAAAACGCGCGCCGTCTCGTCCCCCAGGGTAACCACACGCGCGTCTGCGATCTCGATCACCGCTCCGTTGACCATCGAAACCCTGATCGGTCGAAACGGATCGCTCGAAAGGAGTCGTTGAAGTTCGTCTTTCATCATGTTCAACTACCTCCGTCACCAAGAGGAACGGGGCGGCTTGGTCACCTTTGGTGACCATGAACCTATCGATAACCAATGGGTCAGTTCCGCAAATCCTCCGGGACCCGAAACGAGTTCTTTCGCAAGCGACACCGCTTCGAACACTGGTACCGCGACAGCACCGTCTACTTTATCACGTCAAAGGTCCGCGACGGCGCCCACCGGTTCCTGACCGAGCCCGCGAAAGCCGCCTTCTGGGGCCGCTTCAACCATTACACGTCCGCGCACAACTTCGTCCCCTGGGTCACCACGCTCCTGAGCAACCACTACCACACGCTCGGTTACCTCAAGGTGGGCAAGAACCTCGGCCCGATGATGCGCAAGCTCCACGGCTCCGTCGCGTGGCTGACCATGGAAGCGACCGGGGTGAAACACGTCCCGTTCTGGCGCGGGAGGGGGGAAGCGCGACTACTTTGACGGGTGTATCCGCG
>Ga0196963_10001503_pt1 | contig 15596 bp, 15 predicted proteins | sample S1_5metaG_FD_148600 | JGI IMG/M metagenome (GOLD analysis project Ga0196963, IMG submission 148600) | Soil microbial communities from Anza Borrego desert, Southern California, United States - S1_5 | ecosystem: Environmental > Terrestrial > Soil > Desert | place: USA: California | collected... | reverse complement strand
GACTGCAAGGCCGACTTGCAGCGCCAATTTCATCTGGGGTGAGATGCCTTTATTGGACTTGCGTTGCAAGATTTGCCAATCATCCAACCAGCCAATGCCTGCGTAAGCCAAGGTGAGTAATGAGACAGCCACAACATCCCAAGCTGCCTGAGACCATAACAGCGCCACTGCGATCGCCACGGGCACAAAAAATACCCCGCCCATGGTTGGGGTACCTGCTTTTTGTAAATGCGCTTGAGGGCCATCTTCGCGAATAATTTGCCCTGTTTTTAGCGCTTGGAGTATTGGGACTACCCAATACCCCAAGGCTGCTGTTGCTAAAGCACAAACCCAAAATGGCAAGGTGAGAGAACCTTGCCAGAGAGATCGATTGGCTGTCCAATCAAGGATTAGAGAAACAAGGCTTAGCCCTACTGCCAGCGATATCAGTAGGCTAGCCCCTGATGGATTTAAAGACTGTCTAGAAAATAATTTTGCGTCCACAGATCTACCGCTCACTCCCCACGTTTAAACCGAAAATTGCTGATGTGTGTGCGAATTTTTTCTCAGACGAGATGTAATCCGCCACTAGATAGCATTAATCATCGACAAGGGTAGGTTTTCAGAAGTGAAGCCCTAATGAACGTCTTCACATTCTCACCGTTCTCATCTTAGGTTTATCTGGTATATCTACTTAGCCGATAACTAATCTTCTAAAACGTCATCATCATCATCGTCATCAAGATCGTCAAAGGAGCTATCATCGCCTCCCAATAACTCATCCGTGATTTCTTCTCCCTCATCAAGAAAAGAAGCCTCTGCGACTTCATCACGCGCTAGCAGACGACCATTTGCTTCTAGCCAGTCGAGAATTGAAGCTTCTTGTTTGATGGGAATAACAGCAGCCGGCTCATGGCGCGGTTCTTGACGTAAAGAAGGATTGTACATAATTAGGATGCAACTTTGGGATTAGACATTTAGAGTTTACCATTGGGAGAATAGAATAGAATACCTAAATGTCCAAACCTGTCAAGAGAAGCGTTAAAAAATTTATAAAAGCAGGGATTATGAAGAAATCAAAATTGTTGGAAGCGATCGCGGGTAAGAATCGAGGTCTGCTCACAACTGAAACGGATAATCTCGCAATTCTGGCAGCGATCGCTCAAATTGAAGATCGCAACCCTACACGACGCCCTGTGGAAGCAACCGACTTACTAGATGGCAATTGGCGATTGCTTTATACCACCAGTCGCGGCTTATTAAACATCGACCAGTTTCCCTTGCTCAAACTCGGTCAAATCTATCAATGTATCCGTGCCAAAGAAGCAAAACTTTATAACATCGCTGAAGTCTATGGTCTACCTTATCTTGAAGGCTTTGTGAGTGTGGTCGCCCAATTTCAGCCCGTTTCCGAACGTCGAGTTCAGGTAAAATTTGAACGCTCTATCTTCGGTCTACAACGCTTAATTGGCTATCACTCACCCGATGAGTTTATTCGGCAAATTGAAAGCGGCAAAAGTTTTCCCGCCATTGACTTTAGTATTGAAAACCGTGACCAACAAGGCTGGTTGGATATTACCTATCTGGATGAAGACTTACGAATTGGGCGAGGAAATGAGGGCAGTGTGTTTGTACTGAGTAAAGCATAAAGTATGAAGGATGAAGTCAACGCCCTAGCTGTGGCTGCGGATGTTTTACCCCTGATGCGGCTATCCCAAGGGCAACTGAACCTATTAGAAACGTGTCCGCGTAGATTTCAACATCTCTATTTTGATCAGTTGGGTTCACCGACTAGCCCAGAACAACAAGACCGACAAAATTGGGGCAGTCGCTTTCACTTGTTAATGCAGCAGCGTGAACTAGGACTGCCCATAGAATCCTTGGTTCAAGAAGATCCTCAACTGCAACGCTGGATGACTTCCTTGGTGAGTGCAGCACCAGAAGTTTTGATTCCAGATCCAGAAACCTTCCGTCAAAGTGAATATTGCCTGACGTTGAATGTCGAAGGCTACTTGCTAACGGTGATTTACGACTTGCTAATTGCCGATGACCAAAAAGCGCAAATCCTAGACTGGAAAACCTATCCGCAACCGAAACATCGCCGCTGGTTGGAAAAAGATTGGCAGACTCGTCTATATCTCTATGTTTTGGCAGAAACGAGTGATTTCTTACCGGAACAGATTTCCATGACCTACTGGTTTGTGCAATCGCAACCACAACCACAAAGTCTGAAATTCCCTTACGACCGGGATCAGCATCAGCAAACCCGACGGGATTTAAGCCATTTGTTAGCTCAATTAACTCGCTGGCTAAAACGCTATCAGGAGACAGGAGAACCCTTTCCTCAGGTAGCAGAAACCGCTAGTTATTGTCCAGATTGTAGCTTTACTGTTCGCTGTGAGCGATCGCCTGAAACTTCAGCAACCAACCAAAGAAACTGGCTGCCAAATCTCGCTGATATTCAGGAAGTAACCCTGTAGTGAAGGTAATAGGCGTTGAGTCGAGGAAAGTCAAAATCCAACCCCCCAACACACCTTCCCTACCCAACGTGGGGAAAAGGTTCACAAGGTATATTTATTGTGTTAATTTGAGCATTTTACTTAGGTATAAGCAAAAAGCCGGAATTCCTGAACACACCCAATCCCTAACCCCCCTTCCCTGCATAAATCCTGCTGTAATTACTTAGTTTCCTTTGTCACAGTCCCATAAGACCCAAAAATGTATCCTGATGGGCGCAGGCTTTGTTGTTGATCAAGTGAGTAGTAACTTTAACAACTCCCTGCTAGTCAAAGTAGCCTACAAAGCTTGAGTAGTCTAACGGCTGGCATTAAAGTTTGGTCAAGCCTTTTTGTTCCCCAGGAATCAACCATGTCAATTGGTATATTCAAACAAGTTGTAAACACCCTGACACACGAATCCCGTATGACTTGGGGCTTTAATCCCAGAACTCCCCAACGATTTAATCGATGGTTTAAGTGGCTATCACCCGGACTGTTGGTAAAACGTTGGCTGGTTATTAGCGCTGGGGGAGTGTTGCTAACCAGTCTGGGAGTAGCAATTTGGGTCAAACTCACACCAATTTTCTTCTTGATTCAGTTTCTGGCAGACCTTCTGGAGAAGATTGCCGCAATCGTTCCTAGCTATGTTTCAGGTCCGGTTGCGATTCTCTCTGGTCTGTTCTTGATTTTTTGGGGACAAACTCGCTCTCTAGGATCTATTACTGAAGTCTTAAGACCCGACGGGGATGAAGAACTCATTGATGTATTACTCGCTCATCGCCGCTTAAATCGGGGGCCGAGAATTGTCGTCATTGGAGGCGGAACGGGTCTTTCCACCTTATTGAGAGGATTAAAAGATTACAGTGCCAACATCACGGCGATTGTCACTGTGGCGGATGATGGCGGATCATCGGGACGTTTGCGACGAGAGATTGGCGTATTGCCACCAGGGGATATTCGCAACTGTTTGGCGGCATTAGCCGATGAGGAAAAGTTATTAACAGAACTGTTTCAATATCGTTTTCGGGCGGGTGATGGTTTAGTCGGTCATAGTTTTGGCAACTTGTTCCTGACGGCGATGAGTGAGATTACGGGAGATTTGGAGCAAGCGATCGCGGCAAGTTCTAAAGTCTTAGCTGTTCGCGGACGAGTACTCCCGGCAACGCTGAGTGATGTGCGTTTATGGGCAGAATTAGCCGATGGTCGTCGGATTGAGGGCGAATCCAGCATTACAGAAGCAGGCGGCAGTATCGTCAAGATTGGTTGCCTTCCTTCCCATCCCCCCGCTTTACCCGCAGCCCTGAAAGCGATTCATGAGGCGGATTACATAATTATTGGCCCTGGTAGTCTCTATACCAGCGTGATTCCGAACTTATTAGTCCCAGAAATAGCAGAGGCGATCGCGCAGCGAGAGGTTCCCCGGATTTACGTCTGTAACATTATGACCCAGCCCGGTGAAACCCAGGGATACAGCGTAGCAGACCACATCCGCGCTATTGATGCTGCCTGTGATCAACCCTTGTTTAATGCAGTGTTGGTACATAAAAAAGTCCCATCCGCCCAATCTTTAATTCGCTATGCCCAAGAAAACTCTCATCCGGTTTTTTTAGATCGAGAAGCCGTGGGGCAACTGGGACGTCGCATTGTTTTGGCAAATGTGATGGATGAAGATGAGCACACAGGATATGTGCGGCATAATCCCCAACGGTTAGCACGGGTGTTACTGCGTTGGTACAGTCGCGCGCAAAATGCTTAATCGCTGATCTGAAAAGTTCTGATATCATCAGTTTTCAAGTTGCAGCCTCTCTATTGAACTAGCTGGAAGTCCGCTAAAGCCCTGTTTCCCTAAAGCTTCTAGAGTGCGACGCCTTGAGAGCAAACTTTGTAGATTCAATGCACAAACGCTGATTCTGGAACGACAACTCCTACAATAAATCAACAGCTTGAATGGCAGGGGCAGTAGGCTTGTGAAGTTGTCGTCAAAGGGTGTTTATCACGTTCAAAGTTCGGCTAAAGGTAAGGGATTTCTCCCTGTCTCTCCCAACAAAGCTCAGAATTTATATAACGTAGGCTTACCTTCACAGGTTGAGCATGACTTTATCAACCAACTGCTAGTTGCTGCTGCATCTAAGGGCACTTACCATCTGCACCCGGGAAAGGAAACGCCTCCTGGATGCCCTCAAATGCCCTCCTCGCTGCAACTGCGGCAGTATCAGCAACAAGCTGTGGATAGCTGGTTTGCCAACAGAGGCAGAGGAACGCTGAAGATGGCAACCGGGAGTGGTAAGACCATTACAGCGCTGGCGATCGCCACTGAACTGTACCAAAGAATTGGTTTGCAAGTCTTGCTTGTCGTTTGTCCCTATCGACATCTCGTGACACAGTGGGCGAGAGAATGCCAAAAATTCAGTTTAGAACCCATCTTAGCCTTCGAGAATGTGCGCCGTTGGCAGGGGCAACTTTCCACACAGCTATACAACTTGCGGGCAGGTAATCAATCCTTCCTCACGGTAATTACAACCAACGACACCTTAATGAGCGAGGGGATGCAGTCTCAACTCAAATATTTTCCCCCTCCTACGCTAATTGTGGGCGATGAAGCTCATAACTTAGGCGCAAAACGACGGGAATCCAGTTTACCGCGCAACATTGGGTTACGACTGGCGCTTTCCGCCACACCCGAACGGTATTTTGATGAAGATGGAACCCAATCGCTGTTTGATTATTTTGGCTCCGTTTTAGAACCAGAATTCACCCTAGCCGATGCCATGCAACAGGGAGCGTTGGTTCATTATCTCTACTATCCCATTCTGGTAGATCTCACAGAATCAGAAAGTCGTACTTATGTCAAGTTAACTAAAAGTATTGGACGATTATTATTATTCCGACAACGGGAGAATGCAGTTGTGGCAGAGGAAGAGGAAAATCAAGATTTAACTCCATTATTAATGCAACGAGCAAGATTAATTGGGGCAGCTAGCAACAAATTAAAAGCGTTACGGCACTTAATGGCTAGGCGATTGGATACAAGTCACACCCTCTTCTATTGTGGGGATGGTTCTATAGAAAGCACTCGTCAGTTGAAAGCGGTTACGAGGCTTTTAGGGACTGAATTAGGGTATCGGGTAAGCACGTACACAGCCCAAACGCCTTTAGATGAACGAGAAGCGTTACGGCAGCAATTTGAAACTGGAGAATTGCAAGGCTTGGTGGCAATTCGTTGTTTAGATGAGGGGGTGGATATTCCAGCGGTGCAGAATGCTGTGATTTTAGCCAGTAGTGGCAATCCGCGTCAGTTTATTCAGCGCCGGGGGCGGATTTTGCGCCCTCATCCTGGGAAGGAGAGAGCTACTTTATTTGACATGATTGTACTGCCGCCAGAATTAGATCGAGAAACTTTAGAAGTTGAGCGCAATTTGTTGCGAAAGGAGTTACGGCGATTTGTAGAGTTTGCAGATTTGGCAGATAATGCGGGAGAAGCGAGAATGAAACTATTAGCGCTTCAAAAAAGATATGGATTATTGGATCTTTAAAAATAAGAATCCGAAAGATTTGCAGTTAGAAATTTTTGGATAAATTTAGAATTGAATAAAATACAGATACTAATAGCAGTTAAACTTTATATCGTTTAAATTCAATAATAAAAGATAATCATTTTACAGTTATAAACATGAATAACGAAGTTAATATTAACGACGTGCAAGAGCCTATCTTAACAGCACCGCCAGAAGTTCGCCAAATTATTGAGCGAGTTTGGCAAGTTGAAAAAAGTAGACTAGATAAGAAAAGCCTTTCTCATATAAATGACGATATCTTGAGAATTGTCAAGGAAGCGGTTCAATGAAGCTGACTTCGATTAAGCTTTACAACTTTCGCCAGTTTTATGGCAAAACTCCCGAAGTCTTGCTGAATTGCAGCAAGGAACAAAATATCACGATTATTCATGGGAATAATGGCAGTGGTAAGACGGGCTTATTGAATGCCTTTACCTGGGTACTGTATGACAGGTTTAGTGCTGCTTTTGCTTCAGAAACTCAGCTAGTTAATAAAAGAGCGATCGCAGAAGCTAAACTAGGGGAGCCAGTTGAATGCTGGGTAGAGGTTGCGTGGGAACATGACAGTAAGCGCTATCGGGCGAGGCGGATATGTCGTGTATACAAGAATGAAACCGACTTAAACCCCGGTAAAACTGAACTGTATATGCAAGTAGCAGGGGATGATGGCAAGTGGTATCCACCGCCGCAACCTCCAGAAGAAGTCATTAGCGAAATTTTACCCGGTAGTTTACATCAGTATTTCTTCTTTGATGGAGAACGAATTGAGCAAATTGTTCGTTCTGATAAAAAAGCCGAGATTGCTGAAGCGACTAAAATGCTGCTAGGCGTGGAGGTATTAAACCGCTCGATTAGGCATTTAGGCGAAGCTAAGAAAACGCTGGAAAATGAGTTAAAAATAATTGGGGATACCAAAACAAAACAATTATTAAAAGAGAAGGAAAAGGTAGAACGAGAAACTGAACGCATAGCTACTCGTCAAACTGAAATTTTTCAAGAGTTAGAATACCAACAAACTCTAAAACAAGAGACAAGCAACCGCTTACGAGAAATGAGTGCTGTCAAAGAATTAGAATCAAGACGACAGCAGCTAGAAGCACAAAAAGCCTTAAACCAAGACAGTCTGAAGAAAAGTAAAGAAGCTCTGAAGCGGTTGATTTCAGCTAAAGGGTATACGGTATTACTGCCAGAATTAACCGCTCAATTTCATTCAATTACGCAGGAATTGAGACAGCAAGGCGAGTTAACGCCTGGAATCTCACGGGAATTTGTTCATGAGTTACTTAATCAGCAGCGTTGCCTTTGTGGAAGTGAACTGCATGAGGGAAGTCATCACCGTGAAAAGGTAAAAGGTTGGATGGATAAAGCGGGGATTGCAGCGGTAGAAGAAACTGCAATCCGCATGATTGCTCAGGTAGATGAAATTGATAAGCAAGCCCCTACTTTTTGGGAAGAAGTTGATAGAGAGCAAGCCAGTATTAATCAGTTTAGGCAAGCGATTAATGAAATTGAGCAGCAGCTTGATACGATTCAAGAACGGTTACGAAAAGATCCGAGTGAAGAAATTCGGAATTTACAAAGTCGCTTAGATGAAATTGAAGCGAAAATTCGAGATTTAACCCTAGAGCAGGGAGCCATCCAACAACAAACGGCAAATCTTCAAGGAGAAATTGATACTTTCAACAAGCAAATTGCTAAGCAGAAAGTGAATGAGGATAAGCAAGCACTTGCACAGCGACGGATTACAGCGGCTCAGGATGCAATTGAACGATTAACAGAAGTGAGAAATCGCCAAGAACAGCAGTTTCGCTTACACCTGGAGAAGAGAGTCCAAGAAATATTTAGTGAAATTTCTTTTACACCTTATCTGCCAAAAATTAGCGAAAAGTATGAGCTAACACTGGTAGAAAATACTACAGGATTAGAGGCACCTGTTGCAGCTTCCACAGGCGAAAATCAAATCCTCAGCCTTTCTTTTATTGGCGGCATTATTGACAAAGTGCGGGAGTGGAGTGAAAGAAAAATGCTGATGGTACCGGATAGCAGCACATTCCCTATAGTAATGGATTCACCGTTTGGTAGTTTGGATGAAAGATATCGCCGACAGATTGCCAAAATTATTCCGAGTCTGGCGAATCAGTTAGTAGTTTTGGTAACAAAAACTCAATGGCGCGGTGAAGTGGCAGAAGAGATGACGAATCGAATTGCTAGGGAATATGTTCTGACTTATTTTTCTTCTAAACCAGATTGCGAACAAGATGCAATTGAGTTAGGCGGAATTCATTATCCTTTAGTCAGGCAAAGTCCGAATGAGTTTGAATATACAGAGATTTTAGAGGTAGATTATGGCTTCTAGTTGAGTTACATTTTGCAGCAATCTGTAGATTAGCATAGGGGAAGCGATCGCCTAGACTCAAAAACCTTCTAGTGAAGCCATTTTTTCACTGAAATTTTATGACGATAACAGATATCCGCTTATGGACTGTGGATGAGTACCACCGCATGATTGAGGCAGAAATTCTCACTAATGAGGATAAGGTTGAACTATTAGAAGGCCAAATCGTACAAATGAGTCCGCAACAACCTCCTCATGCTGCCACTGCTCAATGTGTTTTTAATTATCTTGCTAGTCTACTAGTAGGTAAAGCTTTTCTGCGAATGCAGTTACCAATTACTTTGCCTCCTAACTCAGAACCTGAACCCGATATTGCTGTAGTCCGTCTTAACCCTAGGCAGTATTTCGACCATCACCCAACCTCTGATGATATTTTCCTATTAGTAGAAGTTGCCGATGCTACTCTCATTCTAGACCGTAAGCAGAAAGCACTGATTTATGCGAAAGCTAATATTGCTGACTATTGGGTATTAGATGTAAAGAAACGGCAAGTTTATGTCTTTCGTCAACCTGAAGATGAAAGTTACCAGGAAGAAATTGTTTTGGATGGGGATGGAGTAATTTCACTCTTAGCTTTTCCAAATATTGAAGTGCAAATCAATCAACTTTTTCCATAATTTTAAAATAATGGCTGAAAGCAGAGTTAAAGTTGCTAAAAATAAAGCTGAGTTAGTAAAAGAATTAACCGCCTCATCTGAAACGACGGGGCCTTTCCATACTTATGCGGATGTGATGGTGTTTGCCGCAGTATTAGGGGCATAGCAAAAAATAGCATAAACTGCCATACTAAGAGTGTGAGATTGGGTAAGTAACCAGTATGAAAAGTATGAATATTTCTCTACCTGACTCAATGCGGGCTTATGTTGAGGAACAGGTAGCAGAAGGCAATTACAGCACAGTTAGCGAGTATTTCCGTGAAGTTAGTGCGCCAAGATCAAAAGCGTAAGGCTCAAGAACGTCTGGAAAGCTTACTCTTAGAAGGTTTGGAGTCTGGAAGTGCAACAGCCATGACTGATGAAGATTGGCAAGATGTCCGTCAAGCTGTGCGTGAAAGAATTGCCAAGCGTACTGGTTCAACTCAAGAATGATGGGTAATACTCATTACCAAATATTCGCCATCTTTAAAATGAAACCAGGTAAAACTGGATCGGCACTAACCGTATCAGGATTATCTAAACCCTGAACTTCTTGCTGAGAAGAATAAATATAAACTTTTCTATTTTTACGATCAATTAATAACCCTAAAGCTGCACCATTTTCAATATATTCCTGCATTTTATCTTTGAGCGGCTGAAGATTATCACTAGCAGAGCGAATTTCAACCACGAAATCAGGGCAGACAGGTGCAAATTTCTTTTGCTGTTCTAAAGGAATTGCATTCCATTTTTCTAGTTTCATCCAAGCAGCATCAGGAGAACGGTCTGCACCATTCGGAAGTTTGAAACCCGTAGAAGAATTAAAACCCATTCCTGTTCCATCTTGTTTTGCCCAAATTCCTAATTGGACAATCAAATTAAAATTACGGTTTCCAGTTTCTGAACCTGCGGAAGACATAATAATTAGTTCTCCATCGGCACTACGTTCAATGCGATAGTCGCGGTTGAGTTGACAAAATTGAAAGAATTGCTCATCTGTCATTTCAAATGTTGGACGCATTTGCAGAACTAAGGGGGTAATTTCGAGAGGGGTGATGGTTTCAGCCATGATTTTGATTAATTAACCACAGATGGACACAGATAAGATTTAGGTGTGATGGATAGTGATTGGGGAAGGGTTTAGTTGAATAGTCCACTACCCCCACCGCTTCAACACGGGGCGGTTTTGTTGGGCAGAGGCGATCCGCTGCTCAAATCTGTAAAGCTCGTGTTCCTACTTGTAGGAATCCTCCATATATACCTCTCGCTCTATGAGGCTATTTACAATCCGTTTCTCTGCTACTCACCTAACCAGCTTTTGCTCACCTAGGCAGGACGGATACTTGAGACAGAGTAGATAGTAAAGGTGATCGCTTTTTATTACCTTTCGCAACCAACGCCATCGCAGTCCGTATTCCGGTTGCCCCCGCATACAAACTTTGTAATGTGTTAGTCATTGAATAACTTAGTAGCTATAATATTTCTAATAAAGCAACTAATTTTGATACTTAATGAATAATTATTTCAATAATTTATTATCCCTTTTAAATAAAGAAGCCGATTTAATTGAAGTCAGCGCTAGGGTAGTTGACTGGCGCTATAAAAGCAACCAACGTTTGATTTTAGATACCGGAAAGCCCTTTGAAAAACGAGTTGAACCAACTCCATTTAAAGGAGAACCTAAATCTTGTTATCAGAATTGCTTCCAGTTACTAGGAAAAAAAAATTTATACTACTGTGAAGGTTTTGCAACACATAATAGTTACCCACTAGCTTTTGCTCATGCTTGGCTTGTAAACGATACAGGAGAAGTAATAGACCCAACTTGGTGGGATGTAGCAAAATTTGCTAATTCTGTCTATCTTGGGGTGGCTTTTAATGAAGAGTTTGTTAGAGAAATAGCTACTAAAACCCAAAAATACGGCATTATTGAGAATGATTTTATGATTGACCATAAAATCAAGCGTGAAGGATTTCCATCCCATGCTTTATCCAGTAAGTTTCACCCCGCAGTGCTGAGATAATATAAGCGATCGCCTATTTGGAGTAAAAACGATGCAACCAGGCGCAGTTATTAGTACTATTCTCAAACATGATGCCAAAGTAACTAGTTACAAAATCGCTCTACTGCGTGCTATTAATGATGTAGTTTTATCATTTCCAGACCTCCCAAACTATCATCAAAATGTAGCAATTCCATTACGAGTACTATCAGAATTTTGGGTAGCGTACTATTGGCCTTTTGTTTCACTTAATCAACCAATTTGGCAAGGACAACGTTCGCCACAAGGCAATAAATTAAGGAATGATATGGCCTTTCGTCCTCATCTCACTGCATTTAGACAGGAATGGGAACGAGTAGTAGGAGTATCGCGTCCAGGAGACGGTTTTTTCATCATTAACGAATTACGAATGCTCCGCAAGCACAAAGAATACCCTCCAAATTTGTTGGAGTCATATACCCAAGTACTGTCTGCTATCAGTAAAACACTGGAAATGCCAATTCGTCATGCAGGCCCAGACAACTGGACTGTGTTTGCAAAACCTGTACGATATGCTGAATTAAATAATCAAGCGGTTCCTATTCCTGGTATTCAAAGCAGTGATAAGTGTTTAATAATTAATGCTGACCTATGGCAGACATTTAAAGAGATGTCACTGTGGGTAGAAGCTCTTTGTATTCATGAGTGGTGTTTATTTGCAGAAGACTTATCACGCGATAATAGCCGAGGATTAATTTATCACTTACTTACTTATAGACCAGATAATCGTCGTCCACTTACTTGGGAACGCAATCAAGTTGATTTACTACTAATGGAAGGCAGTGGATTTATATGCCCTTGGACAGAAACAGCCATTACATATCAAACCTCCTATGCCCTAGACCACCTATTACCAGTTTCAATTTATCCAATTAATGAACTGTGGAATTTAGTACCTTCTGACCCTAGGTTTAATTCTCATGTCAAAGGTAACCGTCTACCTACACCAGAGCGTTTAGAACAAGCTAAACCTTTTTTAGAGTTGGCTTACAGTCACTATGCTGCATCAAAAGTATTATCAGTAGTCTTGAAAGAAGATGTAGCAGTCAGGTTTTCAACTGTAAATGAGAATAATACTAACTTCCCTAATGCAGTTGCTACGGCTGTAATTAATCTAATTACGTCAGTCGCAGAATCTCGCAATATAGGAAGGTTTTAAACAAAGTGAATTATTATATTTTTGCTTATTGTTTAGATTATAAAAACGCTTTAACAATAAAAACTGGAGCCGCATAAACGCTTGTACCACGATTGCCGTCATCTTTTTACATAGCCCAGGTATTGCCCTTTATGGATAACTAGAAGCACAACAGATGTCATTATTTCCACCACGGACAGTTGAAGGATTACTTGAAAGTATAGACAACTTAAACAAGGAAATCCAGGAATTATATTGCCAAGATGAAATACCTATTGTCGTTGGCTGGAGCGGTGGAAAAGACAGCACAACAGTATTGCAATTAATCTGGAATGCGATTAAACAACTACCAGAAGAGAAACGCACAAAAACAATTCATGTTATTACCAACGATACTCTTGTCGAGAATCCAATTGTATCTGCTTGGGTACGCAACTCTCTAGAACGGATGAAGCTTGCTGCCCAAGAACAGGGAATGCCAGTAGAAACCCATCTAACTCATCCTAAAATTCAAGATACATTTTGGGTTTGTTTAATAGGCAAGGGCTACCCAACGCCTAAAAAAGGATTTAGGTGGTGTACCGACCGCCTAAAAATTAAACCTGCTGATACTTTCATTCGTGAAGTTGTAAGAGCTAGCGGTGAAGTTATTATTGCTTTAGGGGTTCGTAAAGCCGAAAGTGTTAAGCGGGCTATATCAATGGAAAAACACCAAATAGGCAGATTGCGCGAACGCCTAAATCCTAATGCTAACTTACCTAACTCTTTAATATATAGTCCTATTGAAGAATGGCGGACTGATGAAGTTTGGCTTTATTTAATGCAGTGGGAAAACCCTTGGGGAAATAACAATAAAGACTTATTTTCTATGTATCGAGGTGCAACCGCAGATAATGAATGCCCTCTAGTTATTGACACTTCTACCCCAAGCTGTGGCGATTCTCGCTTTGGGTGCTGGGTTTGCACAATGGTAAATAAAGACAAATCTATGGAGGCAATGATTCAAAATGATGAAGAAAAAGAATGGATGCAACCTCTATTAGATATCCGCAATGAATTAGATGTTGAAAATGACCACGACAGAAGAGACTTTCGTCGCATCTATGGTAATGTCGAACTTTTTGAACGGAATGTTGATGGTGGAATCTCAGTTGAACCAATTCATGGCTCTTATATTAGGGAATGGCGAGAACATTGGGTAAGAAAGGTTTTAGAAGCCCAAACGCATATTCGCAAAACCGCACCGCCAGATATGCGAGATATTACCCTAATTACCAATGAAGAACTCAGCGAAATTCGTCGTATTTGGGTAGAAGAAAAACACGAATTTGATGATAGCTTACCGCGTATTTACAAAGAAGCAACAGGCGAAGACTTCCAAGATACCCGCCCTGGTGCAGATAGAACCCTGCTAGGTAGCGATGAATGGGAAATTTTAGCAGAGATGTGTGACGGCGATATTATGTATCTCGAACTGATGGCGAAATTACTCAGTACCGAACGCCAATATCACACAAAATCTCGCCGGACTGGTATTTATGACGATTTAGAAAAATGCTTTAACACCAGTTCCTTATCTAAAGATGATGCCATTGAAAATGCTCATCGCAAACGCAACTTTAAAGAAGCCGCAGATGAAGGCGACGTAACCACTCTCAAAAACACCCTGCAAGAATTAAACCCACCTAAAGAAGAAGCAGAAGCAGCCCAAAATACTCCTAAACAATTAAACTGGGCAAACATGAAATTTCCCCAAATAAATGCAGATGTAGCCGAAGACGATGATTAATCTTTCGTCTTTCAGATCCCCGACTTCTCTAAGAAGTCGGGGATCTTGCCTTTACCAATCATTTAAAAACATCTAAAAATGAAATTCCTTGAACTCGTCCTGCAAAACTTTGGCCCCTACGCTGGACGACAAATTATTGACCTCTCCCCAGAAGCTAACGGTAAACCCTGCCCAATTATTCTCTTTGGCGGCATGAATGGCGGTGGCAAAACTACCCTAATGGATGCTATTCGCCTTGCCCTTTATGGACAACGCGCCCAATGTTCCACTCGCGGTAACTTAAGCTATAGCGAATTTATCCGCCAGTGCATTAACCGCCACACTCCCCCCAGCGAAAAAACTCGTATTGAACTGTTATTTGAACATATTGAATATAACCAAGTCGTTAAACTCCGCATCGTCCGTTATTGGGAAGCGAAAGATGCGAAAGATAACTTAGGTATTCTCGACGGAGAATGGCCGGATACCGCCTTAGCTGAAACTTGGGATGAATATGTCGAAAAACTGCTACCTTTAGGCATCTCTAACTTATTCCTATTTGACGGCGAACAAGTTAAAGAACTAGCTGAACAAGAAACTCCGCCTCCTATTGTTGCCGATGCGATTAAATCTCTCTTAGGGCTAGAACTTGTTGACCGCCTATCGACCGATTTAGATATTCTTGCTAGTCGTAAACGTAAGCAATTAGCTGGTGTCAAAGAACTCGCTGATTTAGAAGAAATTGAAAGCAAGCTTAATCATTATGATGAGCAAAAAGAAGCGATTAAGCAAGACATTGCTAACCTAGAAAACCAGTTAGAAATTGCTCAAAAAGAACATCAGCAAGCCTATAATAAATTCCTCTCCGAAGGTGGGAAAATCGCCGGAGAAAAAAATCAACTAGATCGTCAATTAGAAACTGCCAAAGAAAAAGCTGCCAGCCAGCGAAAAATGTTGTGTGAACTTGCCGCAGGTGCCCTACCCTTAGCGATGATTCAACCCCTCCTTAGCCAAGCAGAAACCCAAGGAGAAAAGGAAACTGAGTGGCACCAAGCGCAAGCTGCCCAAACCTTAATCGAAAAACGCGATCGCCGTCTCTTTGATCACTTAAATCAACTCGATCTACCTGCCGAAAAACTCCAGCAGATCCAAGCCTTCCTAGCCGCCGAGAACCAAAGCCTTACCCCAGTAATTGATGAAGATAGCTGGCTAGAGATCGATGCCGAAACTCTGCAAAAGCTGAATTTACTCCTGCATCACCAACTGCCCCAAGAACTCAACCAAAGCAAAAGTCAACTAGAAAATCTCTACCAATCGGAAGAGGAAATTAACTCAACCGAAAGACAACTTGCTGCTGCCGCTGCACCCGAAATCTATCAGCGCCTAGTTGAAGATGTCAGCCAGAAAAAAGATGGACTAGTAAGAGTCGAAGTTGCCCGTGAAACAGCACTTCACAAGCAGAAAGAAATTGACAACGCGATCGCCCAAATCAAAAAAGACCTTGCAGCCTATGGCGAAGAATTCATGAAGCGAAAAAACACCAATCACATCATCGCTTCTGCCGCCAAAGTGCAAAACACCCTGAAA